>OBOI01000125.1_pt1 | contig 30575 bp, 32 predicted proteins | sample 1670151 | NCBI WGS metagenome assembly OBOI01 (sample SAMEA104232303, study PRJEB22302) | sediment metagenome | biome: forest; feature: aquifer; material: sediment | place: USA | collected 2011-08-07 | depth 0.01 m | reverse complement strand
ACGGACGTCTGCAGACTGAAAAATATCCGAAGGATTTTGGTGGACTTCCGAAATCATTCCGATCACTAATCCCCGCGGAATTTGCGCCTGGAGCCCTGATGTGCTCACCAGTTGATCGACCGAGAGCTGTTCTGATGTCGGAATGAGTTTTAATTGAAGGGAAAGATTGGCGCTGCCCTCGACAATGCCGATCGTGCGGGACTCATTCGCGATACTGCCGGCCAATCGCGTCCGATGGTGTGTGATTGGAATAACGGTCGATCGACGCGCTTGAACATCGAGAATAATGCCGACAACAATTCCCTTGCCGACAACGACCGCCATTCCGGATGTAATCCCATCGTTACTGCCACGATCGAGGGTATACACCGGACTGGTGGAGATCGTCGCAAATCCGATCAGTTGGGCCGTGACGATCGAGTATTGTTTGGTTGCAAATTGCTCTAGTGTTGTAAGGTCATCCGCAGTTTGACATTGTTGCTGGAGTGTTTGGAGTTGCTGACCGAGCGAGAGTATGATACGTTCATTTTTGGTACTGCGGTCACGCAGGATCAGGCGGGCAACACCGCCGGCGACGCGCTCTCGCAGCGCGGGAATCAGGATTAGCGATGCAACGGTGCCGGTGGTAATAAACGCGAGTACTGCCGCAAGAGGGAATGATGATCGACGCGGTTGCTTGAATGATAATGGGCGCACAAATTTTATTCCATTGATGTTATCGGCAATAGCACTTCTTGGTAGTCTTGCAAATGTTCGAGCACTTCACCCGCCCCGCGCACCATTGCGGTCAGAGGATCTTCGGTGACGCGAACCGGTACGCCGGTCGACGTTGAGATCAGACGGTCGATCCCTTTAAGTAATGATCCTCCACCAGAAAGCACAATCCCCCGTTCGTAGATATCAGCAACAAGCTCCGGGGGGGTGCGTTCTAAAGTATCATTAACCGACTCCAGGAGGGACTTGAGAGGTCGGGACAAGGATTCACGGATTTCAGTATCATTAATCAGCTGTTCTCGAGGAAGACCGCTCACTAAATCTCTCCCCCGGACATCCATTGATAATGGTTCATCGAGTTTGGTTGCTGAGCCGATACGAATTTTGACCTGTTCGGCCACTTGGCTTCCGACTAACAAGTTATGACGATCGCGCATGTACTGAGCAATAGTGCGATCCATTTCGTTGCCGGCGATTGTGAGTGTTTTAAACGTGACCACTCCGCCCAACGAGATGACGGAAATTTCTGTCAGCCCCCCTCCCATATCGATGAGCATATTTCCGATCGGTTCTTTGATCGGGAGTCTCGCGCCGATTGCAGAGGACATTGATTCTTCAATCAGGAATACTTCGCGAGCGCCGGCTCCGATGACCGCATCGGCAACCGCTTTGCGTTCTACTTCTGTAATGTCCAACGGCACTCCGATCACCACCCGCGGGCGCGGAACCATCCCCCACCGATCGCGGTGGATTTGCTCAAAGAAATATTTAAGCATCTTTTCAGTGACCTCAAAATCGGAGATCACGCCCGCATTCAACGGTTGTGTTGCGACAATATGACCGGGAGTTCGACCCATCATTTCTTGCGCTTTGCGGCCGACGGCGACAATTTGGTTTGTACGGGTATTAAACGACACCACCGATGGTTCATTAACGACAATGCCACGATCCTTCGCATAGATAAGGGTATTCGCGGTTCCCAAATCAATGCCAAGGTCTTCTGAGAATGACCCTAAAATACGTTTAAACATACCCCTTTCATGGTTAGAGTCGTGGAGGTAGTTTCTGCTACCATTGCCCAATTGTCAAGGGAGAAACACTTTCAGGTCGTTAAGGGTAATCAGCAAGAGGAGTGCCAGCAGTACTATGAACCCCATCTGATGGATTGCTCGTTCAACTCGAACGGGGGTAGTATAAATTGCCGACAATAAAAGGAAAAAAAGTCTTCCGCCATCCAGCGCTGGGATCGGGAGGATATTAACGATTGCGAGGTTTAATGAAAGCATGATCAGCAAATTTAGTAATGAAAGAATTCCGTTATCGCGCGCCTGGCCCACCAGACGTGTAATTCCTACGGGTCCGACCACGTTCTGTGATACGTTTTCGCCACGGAAGAGTTCCCAAAAAAGTCCTCCGATCCCTTGGGTGATTGCCCGGAGTTGATATCCCGTTGTGATCACCGCTTGAGGGATTGCTTGCTCAACTGGTAACCGGACGGTTGCCATTGGCAAGAGGTGGACCCCGATCCCAAATTTGTTGTTTTCAATTGGTTCCGGAGTAATCGATATCGTGCGACGCTGCGAGGTAGACTCCAGCGTGATCGTGGCAGATCCTCCACCGAGAGCCGCAAACTTTTTTTGGAGTTCGTCCACGGTGGTGATGGGGTCATCGTTGACGCTGAGAATACGTTCACCCGCTTGAAGTTCCGCTTGTTGCGCCGGAGAGTTTGGCAAAATTCCGACAATTTCAAGGTAGGGATTGGTGACTATCGCTGAACGCGGCAGGTCGGCGTTGATCATCGGAGCCCCGACCGAAAAAATCCCAGCGGTTACGATGATCGCGAGAAGAACATTCATCGCTACCCCACTGATTATAACAAGAGCGCGCCGCGGAATACTCTGGGATGTAAACGCATGCGGCCCGCCGTGATGATCCTCCCCTTCCAGCCGTACATATCCTCCGATGGGGATGGCGTTCAAACTGATCGTCGTGCCGCGTGCAAGTTTTTTTGACCACAATCGCGGCGGAAATCCGATCGCGAATTCTTCAACCGTGATCTTCAATAGGATCGCGCTCAAGTAATGCCCGAATTCATGGACCAGAACCAGCACCGAAAAGATCGCAACAAAAACAATAATGGTCATATGATGCAACAGAATCATGCCACGCACTGTCCTACACTATCATGATATCGCGCTCTTTCTGTTCGACGACCTGTTCTAATTTTTTCCCGATATCCGTGCAACGATCATCGAGTTCTTTTTGAAGGGTGTAGCGGTCATCCTGAGTAATCTCCTTTATTTTTTCCTTTTTTTGGATATCTTCGCGGATTCGATCGCGCAATTGCCGTAATTGTGTCCGAGCTTGTTCCAGTTTTGTGCGCAGCACCTTTAGCAGATCTTTCCGATTTTCTTCGGTCATTGGCGGGAGGGTGATCCGTAATTGACTCGCATTGATCGCTGAGATCGAAAGCCCTCGCTGCACTTGTCCGAGGGAACGCTCGATATCTTTAAGGGTGCTGGCATCCCATGGTTGAACCATGAGTGTTTTGGGATCCGCAACAGTAATACTCGCATATTGTTTGAGTGGACCGCGAACGCCATAGACGTCGACCAGAACATCTTCGACAAGAGCGGGGGTCGCCCGCCCCGTTCTGATTGTTTGACACTCCTTTTGGAACCATTGAGTTACAGAATCAAAACCATGTTGAAATGGTTGAAAAAAAGTAGATGACATACAAGTTTATTTGGTGAGAGTTAGTGAACGCTCAAATAAAGATGGCCGTGGCGGCGGGGGTCGGATAGGAGTGCAAATGCACTATTTTTGGAAGGCAACGGTAGCGCCTGCCATTGCGCGCCGCCATCCTGTGATCGGTAAAATGTGGTGGTGGTGGCATAATAGATCCCCCGCGGATCTTGCTGGTCGATCGCCATGGTTTGAATATCTGTGGTCTCTGGGGCTGTCAGCAGCGCAATTGCGACCCAGTGTTCACCACGATCATCGCTTTTGAGCAGTTTCTGCTTTGTTGCAACGAACAGGACATTGTCGCTGGTGGGATCGATTTGAGCATGTCGGAAAACATCTGCAATTTCTGCTAATGGCGCGCTCAAATCAATCCAGTTCAATCCACCATCCACCGAGCGGTACAATTCATTCGAGGTAGTGAAGACAAAAACTTGTTCTGGATGTTTCGGGTGGAAATGAATTTCCGCAATTGCTGAGGTCGCCCGCAACGGAGAACTCCACACCGTGCCATAATTTGTGCTCAAGAAGACATCGCCTCTATTGCTGCCCATGAGAATACGGGAGGCATCACCAGGGGAGATGCTGATGGCGGTCACGCTCGTATTCGGTGCGTTTTCAAATACGCGTTTCCATTGCCGGCCGCAGTCTTGGGATTTATCGACTCCCCCGTCGAAGGAGGCGTACAACGTACATGGCCGATCCGTATCCATCGCGAATGCTTTGGGTGAGCGTTGTTCTGGCAATTTCAGCCAGGCTCCGGACCACAACGAATAGAGCCCTCCATTTGCGATCGAAAGATACAATGCCGATGGATCATGCGGGCTCATGCTAAAGATCGTCGATTTTTGGTTGACGAGCGTACTCGGTTCGGGAGACGCCAGGATCTGTTGAATTGGTGTCCACTGTTCGCCTCCGTTGATTGTTTCGAAGACAACACTCGGGGAGCTATTGGATGAAAGCTTGATACATCCGGCGCCCGGCAGTATCAATAGTAGCCCTCCAAGAAAGACGATTTTAGAGAGTATTGGAGGACATCGAAAGGACATACGCAATAATAGAAGAGAATGATTGATGGCGCGTAAGCGCAAAACGGGCCTGCTCTAATCTTCTGATTCGGTTGACCAAACCCGCGTCGATCCCGCCTTGTATATTGGAGAAGGGTTTTAATTGTTCGTAGTCGATCCATTCGTCAATCAGGGCGCCGGCATCCTCGGCATCGGTGGCTCGGAGGGAGTCCAGCACAGCGGGTCTTATTTTTGAGGACTCGAGTTGTTGGAACAGTTGGATATGGGCTCGTCGAGGAGACTCCGCCTCGTGTAACTCAACTAATACCCCCGGTCTTCCGTTGGCAATAGCGAGGATTGCTGCGTCATGGGGGTAGTGTAGCACGTCTGTCGCCCAACGGCCAAGCGTGGACTCTGGGACGCAGGGGAGCCGCAAGTGTGCTAATCGAGAACGTACGGTGGCGGGCAGTCGGTATGGGTTACACGCCGTCAGGATAAAGTGATTTTTTGCCCACGGCTCTTCGATGCACTTGAGCAGCGCATTTGCGGCCTCGATTGTCATGGTGTCGGCATTCAGCATTACAACGCAACGGCCGTTCGGAGAAAACGTCGTTGTTTGCAAACTGGCACGCAGAGTGCGGACATCTTCGACGCCGATGGATTGCTCGTCGATCTGAATGAAATCCGTGTGTTGGTTGTTTGCAAGCGAGGTACACCCTTGACAGTTGCAGTCTGGTTCACGGCTGCGCTCGCAGAGTAGTTGTTGGGCAAGGGCTCGGGCTAACGTTGTTTTTCCGATCGATGGCGGGCCCGAAATGAGCAATGCATGTGCCCCAAACAATGGGGTGCGCTCTAGGAGTGTCAAAAGTGGTTGTACCCGCGGGTGGGCGCAAAACTGAGCAATCATAAAAATCGTTTTACTATCTCGGCTGTTTGATGTCCTGCGGTGGACCATTGGAACTGTTGTAGCCGCTGAGAGCCTCGGTTTATTATTTCCTTGAGGTCTTCGCTCATGGACTTCTTTAGTATAGCATCCCAATGCTTCGGATCCTTCAGGGGCAGTACCACTGCGGCATCCCCAGCTACTTCCACTAATGCTGCGCAGTCCGAAATGATCGGTACGCTGCCGACCGCCCAGGCTTCCAATACCGGAAACCCAAATCCTTCCGCTGAGGAAGGCAATACAGTAAATTGGGCATCCTGCCGCAATGCGTGGAGTCGATCCTCGCCGACCCACCCAAGCCATTGGATGTGGTCACGACATTGATTCAGTAGTGATTTGAGTTTGTGGAACCCATATCCTGGTTTGCCAACCAGCGTCAGACGAATCGAGGACGCTCCGGGTTGATGTGCGATGCGCTCAATGGATTCAATCAACGGAACAAGGTTTTTCTTTTTTTCAAGTCGACCAACGAATAAAAACGAGTTTGATGTTTTTGGGGTGTACGGCACGGGGGCCATTGTTGGCCCATGGGGGATGACATGAATTTTATTAGCTTCTATTTGCGGGTGACGGAGAGCAAGATCCTGTCGGACACTTTGGGTAGGAACAATCAGGGCATCGGCTCTGCGGATGGCATCCTTGAGCGCCCAGTCTTGCAGAAATCGTTCTTTCCATGGGTATGCGTTTGGATGTGTTTTAAAGGCAATGTCGTGAATTGTGGTGATGATGCGCGCGCCGCAGTTAGGAGGGAGGCGCGAGGATGGGATGAATACACAGTCCACCGGAAAACGCCGAAGATGATCTGCTAACATGCTTTGCGTCCAAAAATGGCGCCCTGGCAGGATGCACCATTGCCATGAAGCGGGCAACTCCGGCCACTCTTGCGTAGCGGGTTCTGGGGCATACAAACGCACGGGTGCGGATGCGAGTTCTTTAGTAAGAGCCTCGACAATTTTGAATGCATACCACTCAACGCCCGTGCGGTCGCAGCGGTTGGCACGAGAAACGTCGATGCCCAGTACCATAGACCCCTATCGGTTTTGTAACACGCTTCGTTTGTAGAGCTCGAGATTTTCTAAGGCGATTCCGGTACCGCGGGCCACACAGAGTAATGCATCCGGGGCCACGTAGGCCGGGACACCCGTGACTTGGCTTAAGAGCGTATCGAGGTTACGTAACATTCCCGACCCCCCCGAGAGGACCATGCCTTTTTCGATGATATCTGCAGATAATTCCGGCGGCGTGTTAAACAACACCGATTTGACGGCGGCGATAATCCCTTCTAATTCTGCGTGAATCGCTTCAGTGACATCATCGGACGTTACGGAGATTGTCCTTGGCAGACCACTGACCATATCACGGCCTCGGACGTCCATGGATAGTCGTTCATCCAAAATCATAGCTGAGCCAATTTGGATCTTGATATTCTCTGACGTTCGTTCCCCGATGGCCAACCCATATTTTTTCCGAATATATTCTTGAATCGCAGCATCAAATTTATTGCCGCCGATGCGAACGGAATCGCTCGCCACGATCCCCCCCAGTGAAATGACGGCCATTTCGGCCGTTCCTCCACCAATATCAATAATCATGTTGCCGGAAGGGGTCCCAATGGGGATGTTGGCTCCAATCGCCGCTGCAATGGGTTCTTTGATAATATAGGCTGCCTTGGCTCCTGCCGCGAGGGTGGCGTCAATAACCGCGCGGCGCTCTGTGGAGGTGATCCCTCCTGGTACCGCCACCATGACTTCGGGTCGAAAAATTCGGAAGGAACCCACTGCTTTCTGAATAAAGTAAAATAACATCGCCTCCGTTGTACGATAATCCGCAATGACTCCGTCTTTGAGTGGGCGACGCGCGATAATGGTGTCTGGGGTTCGGCCGATCATTTCTTTTGCTTCATCACCGACCGCCAAGATTTTTTTGTCTTCGCGTGAGATTGCAACAACAGAGGGTTCGTTGATCACGATCCCCCGCCGTGGGACATGCACTAAGATGTTAGTTGTCCCAAGATCAATGCCGATTTTTTTGAGGAACATACCGACGCAAGCAAGATAAGTAAAGTAAGCAAGATAAGCGAGATAAGCAACGAACGACAATTTGATTTACTTCGGCAACGCAATACCAACAAATTCGTCCTGTTTTCCTTCTCTTTTTAAAATAATCGGGGGCTCAGATGTTGTATCAGATTGAACTCGAAGCGTCAACGGGCGCTCTGGGACTCCGGATTGGTGTTGCACAAGGAGATGATACTCATTGGATGGATTCCCATTGACGCGTGGGACCGTATATTGGAGTGTCACTTGCCGCGTTGTGCCGGGTTCGACGGCGAGAAAAAATCCGAACATGGTTTTGCCTTGATACTGTTCTTGGTCGACCATACCAGGGTTGCCCGCCGGGTTGAAGATTCGATCATTCTCCAGTGTGCCGCTGGAAGAAACGAGCCGCGCTCCCGCTGGGACCAACACACGAGTGTAGGTCCGATATCGTGTTGTGCGATAGTCAAATTTTTTTGCACCGTTGCGATAGGTCAGCGTGACTGTGGAGGTCGTTTGTTCGGGCGTGCGGACAGCGGTATAGTCAGTTCTACGCCCAACAACAGCATCGGTTTTGAGCGCTGCGAGATTGCTATCAATAACTGCGAGATAGTCATCGGAAGAATGTTTTAATTGTCCAGACCAGCCAGCGTCGACGATCTTTTGCTGTACTTGAGGATTTTGTGCGTACAGCTGGATTACTCCCCGCTGTTGATAATCGGACAAGCGGGCGGACAGCGCAACCATGATTTGATTACGCTTTGGGTGGTTGATGATTGCTTGAACAAGGTGGTACAAAATAGTTTTCCGCTGTGAGGGAGAAATTTTCTTTTTTCGATACGAAATCTCCACTGCATCAATGATTGTTTCGAGCGTATCCTTGCTGGTGATCGTGATCCCGTCGACCGTGATGGGCCCCGTTATGGTAAGAATATCACGCAAGACATCGGGGTTAATGGTAGCGACGGCATTGAATTGTTGGTTGCCTTGGGTTTCTAAATCGTAGAACGACAAGGCCCGTTGAGCGCTCGTTGGGAAATCCGGATCCCAGTTCGCATCGCGAAGATACCACGAGTTAATCCGAATATATTTTTGGATCGCCTTTGGTGGAGCAGGCATTGAAATGTCGTTCCAATCTGCGGGCCCGTCAATGGCATAGACGTCATTGACCCAATACTGCATTTTTTTATGTTCGTCCCAGGATACCGATCCGATTGTTCCCCAAAAGCCACCCGTTGCTCTCAATTCATACGGGTTTTGAAAAAAAACCAGCCACCGTTGTTTCACAATATCTTCGATTAGTGAATTTGTTTGAGAGGCGGTTGGGAGAGTTGGTGCAGGAGTAACCGTCTTTGGGCTTGAAGCGGAGGGACGAGTAATCAAGACAGCGACGCCAATAGTAGCGAGTCCCCCAACCACGATAAGAGTGAGAATTATTTTTTTCATAAAATTTTATCGCAGAAGGGCCGGCAATTCTCGTGGTACTGGTGCGCGTTGATACAATGTCGGACGATGTTTGAGGAAATATCGGATTCCACTCAGGATATGGATTCGTGCCAGGCGTGAAAAGAAGACGCGGAATCCCAGCTCTGCCGACTGTCGCTGGTGGTAATGGATCATCACCGCCGTTGGGTGATAATGGACCTCAAAGCCGGCGTCCCAGGATCGGTGGCACCAATCCGTATCCTCAAAGTACATAAAGAATTGTTCGTCAAACCCCCCAATGGCTTCGAGGGTTTGTTTGCGAATAAACAGTGCCGACCCCATCACCCAGTCCACAGACCGGCTATCCTGATGATCCCAATCCATCATCATATACGTTCGTACTTCGCGCTGCCCCCGTTGGGTGGAACCCAGCAGCGTCCGGCGATACAGGGGCATCGCCAGTGTCGGAAATCGATAACAAGAGTGTTGAAGGCTACCATCGGGATTGAGCAATTGAGGGCCCACAACTCCAACGCTGGGGTGCGCTTCGAGGTATTCAGCGAGCGTATCAATCGCACCCGGTTGCACGGCAACGTCCGGGTTGAGGATGAGAATATAGTCGCCGGTTGCCTGGCGCATTGCTTCGTTGTTCCCTGCCGCGTAGCCATCGTTATTAGAGCGGTGGATAAAACGTAACTCAAGGGGCAAGAATGGTTGTTCTTTAGACCATTGCGCCAAGCGAACCCGGGATCCGTCAATCGACGCGTTATCCACAACAATGATTTCCAGCGGTGACTGTGGAATATGGCGCTGGATGCTGCGCAGACAGTAATACAGCAGTCCGCTCGTGTTATAGTTTAGGATGATGACACTCACTTTTTTCATATCCCCCTTGCAATCCATCGCCGCAGGGACGGCGCTGGGGTAAGAGAACGAGAGCGTTTTTTTAGCATGATTGGCATCCTCGTCATTGCTTGGCCGAGCGCAACAATAGTTTTTGGTTCGGTGAAAAAAAAGTAGAATAATTGAAGTACTTCTCCCCAAAAAATCCAGCCGGCTTGCCTCAACAGGATGATCGCCGGGACGTTTTTGGCCAGAACCCAAAAATGATTACGATAAGAATATTGACGCGTTCGCGTGCTGCGATGTTTCCGGCCTCGCAGTATCTCCATAAGGCTGCCGGAACGATGCGCTCGATAGTGGAACCCCACTGCTTCGGCACAGAACCAATGCGACCAACCTCGGGCGTCCAACCGGAAGGCAACATCCACATCTTCTTTGTAGGCGAAAAATAGATCATCAAAAATTTCCCCCTTGACTGCGATATCTTCAAGTGCGCTACGCCGGTAGAGGATCGCGGCAGCGCTGCCCCCAAACACTGGCCCGGTGGTGTATTGGTTTCGATCTCGTTGACCCGCTCCACGGTCCACAATACGCAATGATGCTTTGAGCTGTAATCCGGTGGAATCGATAATGGTATTCGTCTTTTGGCCCGTTTCCATCCGATAGAGCAATGGGCTGACACTGCCGATGCGGTCGTCATGGCGAAGTATCATGAGTAATTGTTGAGTGCAATCCGGTTCGAGTAACACATCGGGATTGACGATAAAAACTGCGTCGGCGTTTTTGCGAGCCGCCAGAGCAATGCCCTGGTTGTGCCCTTTGGAAAACCCAAGATTGGTATGGTTGCGCAATAACATCAACTCAGGATGTTCTTGTTGGTGGGTGGCAATAATCGGCAGCGTCGAATCGGTCGACGCATTGTCAACGATAATCACGCTCAAGGGTTTTGTCGACAGCGCCCAACAGTTCTTGAGGACATCGTCGAGAAATGTGTCGCTGTTATGCGTGACGATGTTCAACGTATATGTCATAGGGGGTTTGCGATCCGATTTTTTTGGTGACACGGAATCCCAGGTAGCGTCCGATCATCAGACGCGTCTGCGCTTCGGTGGCGGGGATAGCTCCAAAGGCAATCAAGCATATGGGTAATGCCACCCACTGGAGGATCATCTCAAAACTTTTGCGCGGGCGCATGTTCGTGGGGCGTTGTGGGAGTAAGCGCAGGCCAATCACGGCAGAAAGGACGATCCCAATCATCGCGATGCCCATGAGCCATTGGAGTGCCAAGGGGGCGTTCACCTCAAGAATACTCGGGGAGGGTGTTTGCCGGCGAAGAATATAGAGCGGGAAGTTCCCGAACACAAATAAGAGAATGGGTGTTGTTGCCCAGGTATAGGATCCTTCGATAAGTTTCCAAAGGAATTTCCATTGTACGGTTATGGGAATCGAACGAAGATTTCGAAAGTGCCAAACCAGATAGGGAAAATGCTCCACTCCATACGCCCACCGTCGTTGTTGACAGTAGAGATTGGTGAGCGACTTCCACCATGATGTGGACATCGCGGTATTCATGGAGACCGTAGCGTAGAGGGGTGTTACGGAGAAGTCGCCTTGATAGCGGAGGAAGCATTGTAAAAATATTCGGGAATCGTCGGTCACAATGTCGGGTTGCCAAAAGTCGACATCGACTAATGCGCGCAAACTCATCGCATGCGAGCTAAATGTATATAATCGTTCGGGTCGTGCCAGCTCTGTCATCAACCAAAAGGTTGTGGAAAAGGCGCTGACGCGTGTAAACAGGGGTGACTCCCAAATGTTGTTGGTGTACACGGCGATTGGCTGAAACGCCGTCCTATAGCGCTTGGGGTGCTCGATAAATTTGACCGTCAACATGCTGAAGTAATTCTTGGAAACGCACGTGTCGCTGTCGAAATAGGAAACGAGAACCTGATCTAATGCAATGGAATGGCTCTGGCAATATTCCAGCAGTTTGCGACCCGCCCAATGGGCATTGGCCCCCTTAGCGGCGAGTTCCCCGGGCAGCCCATCGGGATGAATGGTGTAAAAAAAGTCTTTAAATTTACCCGAGTATTGTTGAAGGAGTTGTTCGGCGATGCCCTGGAATGACGCGTCGCGTTGTTCTCCGGCTAACACAACAATAATATTTTTTGGTGAGTAGTCCCCTTGAGCGAAACTATCAAGAGTTTTTTGCAGCACCTCGATGGGCTCGGTGTAGGCTGGCAGCACCACCGCATGGAGGATGGTGTGGGCCTGATCGGGGTACTGCCCAAGTTTTTTCGTCCAGACGATCTCTTGGTTGGCCGAATATTGCCTCCAGGTGAGCAAGAGGTAAAAGACAAAATAGAGGACCCGCAAGAGCCAGAGAATGGATAACACGATAATAAAGAGGATCACCCAAACTGGACGGATAAACGAAAGCACAGCGCAGGCCAAAAATGTTGCCCACACCAAAGCGCCGGGAATGATTTCCATGATTCGATAGAGTGGTTGGCGTGAAAGGGCGGGCATAATAGTTACTTCGTACGAACCCCGGGGTACAGCGGTCGGATTATCAAGAAATAAATACTGCCCCCAGTATATGTTAGCAGAGTAATCGTAACTGCTTGTGATGCAAATCCCCAAATACTTGCGATAGTGCACACCAGGAGCCAAATTGTTGCGCCCCCGTCAACTCTGATTTTTCTTGTAAATAGTGGTTTGTGTTCAGGGCGATATTGGGCGAATACATACTTTAGCGTCGCGAGCAGGCACAAAGCTGTCATCAATCCGAAGAATATTGATTCTGAAACGGTTGTTGCCAGAATAATGACGTACAAAATAATAAGAAGTGCATCAATACTACGCTGTCGGTTGTCCATTGGCTGGATCAATCTCGAAAAACATCGGATCGAAAAGTACGTGTGGATTAATAGGATTGCCTTGATGCCGAGAAAGCGAATGTCACTTTTTGCAAAAAAACTGGCAAGAAGTAAGACAATTGTTAATGCGATGGTCACCCACTTTGCTTTTTGGTCGGGTGAAAGCTGTTCAATGTGCATAATATGAAAACGGGTTGTACGACGTATCCCCAAACAGCGTTCGCCAGAGGAAAATCAAACCATACTGCATGACCATCCGAAAATATCCTGATTGTTGTAGCCGACGCACAGACAATCCGATTTGCTCACATGAAACGATCATCCTGCCATGCGCTTGCGCGCGGGTACAATAATCGGCGTCTTCATTCATCGTCAGATCCTCACGGAATCCTCCACATTGATTAAAAATGTGTTTGGGCGTAAATATTGTTGCCCCCAACGCATAGGGCATGATTGGCCGCATCATATGATGGAACCAATGGAATCCCCAAAAAAGAATTTTAGCACCTAGGCCGCCATCAATCGGAACATAGTGCGGGATATTCGCGGCACACCCCGAATCAATCGATCGCCGAATAAAGCTATTGAATTCATCGGAATTGTGGATCACTACATCAGCATCGAGAAACAAAAGGTTTGGATATTGCGCTCGTGAGGCGCCATAATTGCGCTGGGCTGAGATCCCGCGTTTTGGGCAATCAACCCAGACAAGTGGGATGTTCAAATTTTTGGCGCACTCATGGGCAACATCGCGCGTTTTGTCTTGCGATCCCCCATCGGCCACAATAATCTCCCATTGTTGCCTTTGATTTGGCTTTGGCAGAAATCGAAGAGAATTTAAGAGTTTCGGGAGATACTCCTCTTCGTTAAGGGTCGGAATGATGATGCTGACGCCATGCATAGATAAGCAAAATTATACGATATTTGAGCATTTTTGTCCAGAAGAAAGGATGGTGAGACCGTGGAGAGCAAAAAGAATTTGGGCTGCGGAACTCACCTCCCCCGATTAAGATCGGGGGACCGCGCGAGAAGCACCGTCCACAATCGGCCGCAGCTTCTCGCGCTGGCTCAGACAGTCCTCGCAATAAATTCTTTTGCTATCCACGGTTTCAAAAGGCATGAGATGGCGTGGACCGCGGTCGTTATCAGAAAGAATAATGATAAAAAAGAAGAACCCCCAGGACCCGCGCTCAAATGCACGCGAACCTCGAGGGCCGGTGACGACGCCGCTAGGGGCGGTGGTCACGACTTGGATATGAACTGTCGAAGTCGATGCTAAGTGTCGCATCCGCTCAGGCCGACGCCTTGAGGGGTGGAAGAAACTGGGTCAGGAATTCGAGCAACCCCTTCATGTCGCTGCCCTTGACGTAGACGTAACTGACGCCTGCCTCCCGTAATCGAAGGAGCGACGTTGCATCTAAGTCCTCATCGGAGCAGATCACGACCCTGAGGTCGAGGTTTCGACGACGAATGGTCTGAGTCAACCGTATGGCATCGACGGAAGGGCTGGTCGCCGTCGCGATCACGACCCTCAGGAGCTTGCTGATTCTGAGTTCCTCCTCCAGCACCTTCCTTTCGTCATCGAATTCTCTGACAGTGATATCGAACTGGGATTGCAGGGCCGCGATCAAACCCCTGCGGAACCCAGCATCCGGATCGACGATGATAACGTGCTGTCCCGATTTGAACGCCTCCATGTTTTCACCTCCTCTCATCGAGAGGATCGGAGCGCATCGGCTCGTCAAACGAGCTGACGATGATGTGCTGGCTACCGTTATGGTGTTTGGTTTGAAGTGTCAAACCGACTCGGTATGAGTCAGTGTTCTATTTAAGCATACCAAGGACCAAATGTAGTCCATCTAGCCCCAGTTACTTCACAACAACCCGCCGAAGAAAATTTGACGCATCAAAAAACCGCCCCAAGGCGGTTTTTTTCGGATCGCGCATTAACACTAAACCGACAACTGTGCAAATGGTTCCATGCTGACGACTCGCTTAACATCTGCATCGTCAATGACGTTCTTTTCATGGAGGATTCCTACAAGCTCACCAAGTTTTTTGTCTTCTTTACGCATGGTGAGAATGATATCACCTTTAAGTATTGCATGTTCTTTGACAAGATCGTCTTTGGTGACCATGTTGGATTTTATCCACTTTACATCAGTTTTAAGACTCGTGACATCAGTACTCAGCGTCGTGACATCCGATTTAAGAGTTGAAATATCTTGACGGACTTCGATAAATTCCTTCGCAACTGAATTGGCGAACTTATTCACTGCCTCTAAAATCTCTTGATTACTTGTATCGTTGATTGAAGTTTGCATAAAAGTGCTTAGACAATCGCCAATCTTTATTATTCACGGCAAAAACGACTTTCGAATCTTTTCCAGAATAATCCCCGCTTGCTCTTTACCCCCAAGCCCGAATGCTAAACCTCCGGCCAAGGCAACCATAAACACGAATCCGGTGAACAATATATGGATGAGTTCTGTCGCAATCCCGAGCTGTGCCAATGCCGCGAGCGCGCTAAAAATGAGCACAGCCCACTTAGCCACCGATGCGAGGACCGTCGCTGGCATCACCCCGGATGCTTTGACCGCATGGAGTACGACGGTGGACACTGCGTGCGCAATCACCGCTCCGGCAAACAGTATGACAACCGCAATAATAACATTGGGAATGTAAAAAAGAATCGTTCGCAAAAATGCGGTGACCGAAACCCATTGCAGAATATCCGCCGCGGTCATCAAGAAGACAATGATGAAAAACCATTTTACTAGCCAGCCAAGGATGGAGGCTATATCCATAGTGATGCCGAGCCGCTCCATAAACGCCTTAGCGTGGAACCGTTCCATGGCGTGCGGGAGGCGCAATGCGCGCAAGAGTCCGACCACAAGGCCTTCTAAGCCCACCGCAATAATCCATCCGACAATCAGCACAATAATCGCGCCCAAGACATTGGGGAGGCTTGCGGCGACCCCCTCCCACAACCGTGAGAAAGAGCCAAACAACAGTTGTGCAATAGTTGGCTGGTTGTTCATATGATTCGACAGAATCATGCCGCGCACTGTCCTTTGAAGCGCGGCGCAGTCTATCTGACTTCAAAAATAGTAAATTCTTGAGTAAAACGCTCTTCCTGCGCTTCGACCGATGTGACTTGTGCGAAGGTGGGCCCTTTGTGGCACCAGCGTTTAAAGTGTTCCACCGCGATTTCGTCGCCTTCGATCACACAGACAACTCCCCCATCGGGATGATTTTGAATAAATCCGCAGACTCCAAACAACGTCGCTTGGTGGCGCGCATGATGGCGGAATCCGACCCCTTGGACAATTCCGCGGACAATGAGGCGCAATCGTTTTTTGTTGAGAACCATATACACCTATATTATAAACCCTCCGCTGTGCTTGTCAAAAAAGAGGAGTGCGCAAAGAGATCATCGTTCTGCGCCAATTGATCAATACCAAACAGCATCATCAAACCGATCGGATGATTGAGATAGGGGGTAAAGATATGAATGAATGCAAGCGTGAGCACCGATAGAGCGGCTCGTGGTTTCTCTTCTCGGGCGTAGCGATAGCTTTGCCAAAGGATAGAACCATACAACAGCAGTCCCAACAAGCCAAATTTGTACCAAAGATCCAGCACTCCCCACTCGAATGCGTGCGTTTTGAACCATCCATTCGGATTGGTTTCTAAAACACGGGGATCTTGGCTTTTGTATTCTATTGAAGCGCCTAGACCGGAACCCAGCAATGGGTGGCGTGCGATTGCCTGCCCCAGTGGAGCAAGCAACGCCCAGCGGCTTCGGCTAGCCGCATCGTCGAGTGTAGTGCGCTCGATCAATCCCTGAGCAATAGAACCATTACCGACAGAAACCAGTGGAAAACGGACGATTGTGATGAGCATCAATAGTGCGATGATGGTTCCAACGAAGAGATTGCGCACAATCACGATCCGGTCCCGATACCACATCATCGCAATGACAATGGCACCCACTAACCCTACAACGAGGCTACGCGATAAGCTCATCAGCACTATCGAAAGCATTACTCCCCGTAGCAGCCATGAGGGTACCGTTGCCCGACGCGATAGCAACAATGCCCAAAGAACCGGCAAGATAATCACATGGCTTTGGAGGAACACGCGCACAACAGAAGGTGTGAGCACTGTTACTTCGGCCACCAGCGTATCTCGTGTCCAGCGATAGATTGCCATGGCGATGCCCAGGTCTTTGTCATGGGTGAAGACGTACAATAATGTTGCCGAAACGATGAACAACGCAATACTTGCGGCGGGCCATAATTGTTCAAGGATGCGGTTGATGCGTTTTGGATCTGCGAGCGCCAACGGGACAAGGAGAATAAAAAAAAGCCATTGATTGGCGTCATCGGCAACATCTGGCAGCGGTACTTTGAGAGCAAGTCCGCGGACGACTCCATAGACAGCAGTAATAATACCAATAATCATCCAGGGTTTTATTCGGCGTTTTAAGGATTGTTTGTTTGCAAATCCCCAGGACTTCTTTCTGAGTGTAAAAATCCATGCGCAAATAAACGCAGAAAAAATCACCATCCGGATGCTTAAAAACTCAATCGGTAGAGGGACGTCAATCCACCGACCGAATGATCCAATCATCATTTCTGCGAACACGATTGTCAGCCCCCATTCACGATGAAGGATTGTTGCCACGACCGTCATCACGACGATAAGGATCACGACGGTGGGAGCGATCATCGGGAACAACCAGCTCAGTAGCGAGAGGACAATTGTGGTACCCAGCAGCGCCGCGCTCGCTGCGATAGAGTGCTGGGGTAACCATCCAAGAAATGTTGGAAAAAATTGTTTCAGCACACAGAAGAATCAACCACCCACAACCGTCGAGATGGTCGGTAAAAACGAGCGCCCACATTGATCACAAAACTCAACGGTTTCAGTATCCAGAGGATAAACCACCCCCAAAATCCTTTATGCTTTGCCATGTAATACAGTGCGCTTTGATAGAAGTAGGAATGTTTCCGGCTGCGGTCTTCCTTGGCAAAACTTCGGCCACCGTGATGGACAATGCCGACCGTTGGTTGGTAGACAATATCCCAACCGGCGTCACGGGCACGTTTGCAAAAATCCACTTCTTCGTACCAGATAAAATAGTGTGGATCTAATCCGTCCAATTGTCGCCAGCACTCCGAACGAACGAGAAAAAAAGCGCCCTGGACCTGCTCTACGCGGCTACTGGTGGTGTAATCATGATCCATCGCAAAATAGCGGCGGATCGCTGGCAGCCAGGGGAGAATATGGTGGAGTTTTAAGCAAAGGAGAGCTGTTGAAAAAATACCCGGAAGCCTCATGACGGATCGCTGAATAATCCCTTGATCGTCAAATAATGTTGGCCCGATCACTCCGATTTTGGGATTTGCATGGAACTGTTTGAGAAGATCTGCAAGAACGTCGGCATGGAGCTCGACGTCGGGGTTCAACAGGAGGACCGGGTCATTACCGCGCCCATCTTTGACCAATCGTAAAAATCCTCTCATCACCCCACTGGCAAATCCGATGTTCTCCGCGTTTGCGATAATCGACAATCGGCCCTTTGGCAGTGCCCGCTGAAGGCGTTTGGCGACCTCAACACTATTATCAGAAGAGTTATTGTCGACGACGATGATTTTATAATCAACCTGTTTGCAATGCTCAAACACGCTGTGCAGGCAGCGCTCTAATAAATCGCCAACATTCCAACTAATAATGATAATCCCACATCGCATATGTTAACGTAAAAACTGTTGTCGATTTTTCTGGTGCTCCTCCGGTGTCCGCCCGTAATGCACACCTCCTTGAGGGTCAGTGAGAAAATAATAATATGGATTCGGTCGGGGCTTGAGGACGGCACTCACAGAATCCACGCTGGGGTTCGAAATAGGTCCGGGGGGAAGTTCTCTATTACGATACGTATTGTAGGGACTTGAGATCTGTGTGTCGTCCAAGCGAGCCCGAGGGTCAGAACGCCCTGTAATAAAATTAACCGTTGAGTCGGCTTGGAGGGGCATCTGAATTTTTAATCGTTTTTGGAATACGTCGGCAACCAGCGCCCGATCCTCCGAGGTCCGCACCTCTTGTTCAACAATGGATGCTAAAATAAGGGTGGGATAAAATTTCTCGGATGCTGTTGAACTTTGGTGACCGAACAATGGCTTCACGATCCGTCGTTCAAAGGTTGTTAATAGTCGTTTGATGACGTCTGTTGGCGGGGTGTTGGGAAGGAACTCATACGTATCACCAAACAGTACCCCTTCAAGACCTTGATCCGATGGTCGCCACGCAAGCCATGAAAATTGCTGAACCAACCAAGATGGAGGACGCCGAACAATCTCAAGAAATTCTTCTGGACTGTTAAACACACCCTTTGTCGCCAACAGCTTCGCGATTTGATCCGAGCGCAACCCTTCCGGGATCGTTACCATAATCCCTTGTTGGGCTCCCTCACCCGATTCCAACCGAGAGAGGACGGAGGCGAGACTGACGCGCCCCGAAAAAGGATATCGGCCCGGATGGAGAGACTGCGCGCACCGACAGAGGGATATCCCCACGTTGAACGCTTGCGCTGATCGAATGATCCCCTGCTGTCGGAGGACGCGCCCGATTTCTTGTGCGCTGGCTCCGTTGGGAATCTCAACAATTTTTTCGGGATTAACCTGTACCCACCCGAGTGCAACAACACCGCCCCCCACAATCATCATGCCAAGGATCAGAAGATGCACGATTGATTTAGCGGAACTTTGCATAGCGACGATCTAATCCGGCAACAAGGTGTTTCACGTCGTGGGCGTGGTTCTTATCCACCACAAGAATGACGTCGTTGGTTGCGATGATAATGGCATTGGCTAAGCCCACTGTCGCGATGAGATTGGTAGTCGTATTATACGCCATTATTTGTTTGCTGTCATAATCGATATGGGCGCCTACACTCACAGTGGATTTATTGGATTGACGCAAAAGGATATCGTGGACCGTCGCCCATTGCCCGATGTCAGACCACCCAATGTCAGCAGCATCTAAGACGAACAACCGTCGTTCTTTTTCTAATACTGCTACATCGATGCTTTGAACAGGGATTTTTTTATAGAGTCGCCGGCGTTGCTGGGGATTGTGTGATTGGACAATAGTATTGATAGAGGAGGCGATTTTAGGGGTGTGCAGGGTAAAACTTTCCCAAAAGCGGGAAGTCACCCCGACAATGATCGACGGATTCCAAAAACAGTGCCCCGCTTTGAGTAATTGTTTGGCTTGTTTGGCAGAAGGTTTTTCGACAAATCGGTTTACGGGATAGAGGTCCGGATACCCTGCCAGCGGTTTGCGAGCGCGGATGATGTAGCCCAGACCCGTGTCTGCCGTGCGTGCGGGAATCCCGATCATCGTGAGCGTTTCGGGGTGCTTGCGCACGATTCGAATAGCACGGCGGATACAGTGTTGGTAGCGAGCTGGGTGCCGAACGAATGCATCCGAATTGATCGTAACCACCAACGCGTTGGGATGTTCACGGCGGATGGTGGCAATCGCCAACGCGATGGCGGCTGCCGTGCCGCGCGGTTCTTCTTCCACGAGAATTTGTTTCTGCAGCCTTAGGGGGAGATTGCGTTTTACCTCTTGTTGATGAGATCGCGATGTCACAACAAAAATTTTCGCATCAGAAAAAAGAGGGCGAAGACGGTCAATGGTTTGAGCAAGGAGTGTCGTGGCCGCGCTCAATGGGTGTGGCATCACTTGTTTGGGTTTAGCCCGCCGCGAAAGCGGCCATAACCGCGTGCCTTGCCCGCCGGCTAGTACAATGGCGTATACATTGGAGTCCATACTTGAGAAACAAAGAACATGACGCCGGATGCTATCACAGAACCGATCAATGCCCCGACAATGAGATCGCTAATGTAATGAACGCCGGCGAGATACCGACCTACCGTAACGAGCAGCGCCAAACCATACCAAAAAAGCATTACTGAAGGATCCGCGATTGATATGCTGGTGGCAAGAGCGAATGCCGCGGCCGCATGATCAGAGGGGAATGATTTGGTGTGGGCGCTTGCATGGATGAGGTTGGGCCACCCTGGCTCCTGTACAAACGGACGTTGGCGAAACCAAAACAGCGCAACAAGTTGTTGAATCGACAACGCGACGATCACCGAGACAGACGACCACAGCAATATTGGATATGTCCGCTGCTGCAGCATCATGATCGCGATCCATGCGCCCATCAGCCAGATCAGGAATTTCGCCAAAAAAATAACGACGATGCGTGCAATGCGATGCCGGGCGATAATTGAGGGGATGAGTGCTAGCATAATGTGTTACCCGTCATGCACTCCGGTTTTGTGATTCCCAACAGCTTTAAAATCGTCGGGGCGATGTCCTGGAGCCCCGCCTTTGGCGTGGGCAGAGCCGATAAACTCACCTCTGTTCCCATGCCTTCCCAGGCAGACCCGACAAGATAGATTGGAACTGGGTTGTTGGTATGATAGGTCTTTACTGAGCCCGTGGCTCGATCGACCATTTCTTCCGCATTGCCGTGGTCTGCGGTAATGAGTAGGCGCGCATCGGCCGATTGAGCAAACGACCATAGTGTGGACAGGCACTGATCCACTGTTTCTACCGCAATACGCGTAGCTTCAAAATCTCCAGTGTGGCCGATCATATCAGCATTGGCATAGTTGATAATCGTGAGCGCTGGCAAGCCTTGTTGCTTCCACGAATCGATTGTTGAAGTCGTGATCATCGCAGCTGCCATTTGAGGGAGTTCGGCATAAGATTCTACGCGCACGGACGGAACAAGAATGCGCGATTCTTTTTCGAACGCTTGTTCACGATACCCATTAATAAAATAGGTGACGTGGGCGTATTTTTCTGTTTCCGCAACGTGCAATTGCGACAACCCTGCGCGGCTCACTAATTCGCAAAGGGTTTGATCGGTCGGCTCTGGCGGGAAGGCCGCTGCGACTGCCATTGCGGGATCATATTTTGTGAACGTCACTCCGTCTGCTGGCTGGTAGCCCTTCCGGTCGAATCCGGTGAATTCATTTTGGAAAAGGGCGCTCGAAAGTTGACGAACGCGATCAGGACGGAAAAGCGTCATAACAATACCGTCGTCCGGGACAAGGCCGTGATAGCGCTGGCCATTGGAGTCAGACAGGACCGTCGGCGGGATCATCTCGTCGTAGATGCCACTGGAGTACCATTGCTGCATGGTATTGTCTGGAGATTCACTGGTATGTTCGCTTTGACCATGAGCGATCGCATCAAATGCGGCATTGGTTCGTTCCCACCGATGATCACGGTCCATCGCAAACGATCTGCCTATAATGGTCCCAATCGATCCGTCCGCAAACAGTGTGAGACGCTCCTGGATACGGGCAATAAAGTTAATGCCGCTTTGTGCTGGAGCATCGCGCCCGTCGGTAATAGCATGAACAATAATGCGGTGGAGGCCCTGGCTTCGAGCAAGATCAATGGTCGCGAAGATATGATCTAAGGATCCGTGGACTCCACCGGTGGAGGCGAGCCCGATAACATGCAAGACGCTCCCCCGTTGCCGTACCCTCTGCATGATTTCGCACAGCGGCTTGTTGGAAAAAAATGCACGAGACAAGATTTCTTTGGTGATACGAGGATACGGCTGGAAATGCACACGTCCCAGCCCGATCGTGAGGTGCCCCACCTCAGAATTTCCCATCTCTCCATACGGCAACCCCACCGCCTCGCCGCTGGCTAATAAACTTTGTGAATAGTAAGTCCGATGGATTTGATCAAAAAACGGTAAGCGGGCTCGCTCAATCGCATTCCACTGCGAGAGCGGTGCGATTCCCCATCCGTCCAAAATTGCGAGAATGACTGGATTCACTGAATTCATACATCGAGGGTGTGGATAATCATAGTGACAGAGCCGATGATAATGGCGATCGCACTCACAACTAATATCGTTGATCCCGTATTCGCCAACACGATCGCCCCAAGCAATAGTATCGCGAACATCACCACTGGTGAATTTTTTAGAATAGTGGGAGTTGTCTCATCAGATACTGAATAGGTCTGTAGAATGACGCTGCCGATGCAAACAATGACAAATACGACTGTGTGGAACGAAAGATTCCAGTAGTAGGAAACGATACCTGGTTTGAGTGCTTCGAGCAACAACCAAAACCAAAGGCTCCCCCCGATCAGCAGGAGAAGATCATCAAGAAATTCCATTATACGCCGCTTTTCAAGATTGCCCATAGTCGTGATACGACCTTCATTACTGAAAGAGGCGAGCGCTCAAAATCAAGTTCGATTGTCTGTAATACTTTTGGATTGGCTGTGGTTGCACTCGGGGTCCGGACCACTAGATTGAGCGTGCCAAGATGTTGATCAACATGATCCAACGGGATAGTTGCAGAGCAATTGGTTTTGCTCATCGGCATACACGGCAGTAGTCGGAAGCTATGAGTATTGGGTTTTGTTTCTACGCCCACGCTCACAGCCTCCGAAACATCTCCGGCAAGTACAATGGTGAGCCGTTCAAATGGACGCGGGATACGGGCGGTCGCGTAGACACTCTCATTTTTCAATATGAATCCACTATTCGAAAGTTGCCCTCGATCGGACGGCCAGGGGGCGCTCAGGGTTGCACTGCGCATGCCCATTGTTGCATTGCGCCGCCAATGGCCTGTCCAAACCAGATCGCGAAATACAAAAGAACATGTGAGCACGGCGATCACGCCCACCCCCAAGACGCGCACCAGAGTGCGCGGATGATTTATTCTGGTCGAGAGACGAGTTTCCATAGTTGTTCACTTGAGCTCACAACGACGCGCTGCTCCACCGCGATCGACGGAGGTAATACCAATGTGCTCCCCTCTTGCTCCACGATATCGAGGTACACCGGTGCGTGTCGCAACAACGCCGGGAGAGTTGCGATGACTTTTTTTGGTTCTTTATACCAGACAATCACCTTCCGAAAGGGATAATAAACCTTATCGCTGCGCTTTACGAGAAGAATAGCATTTGGCGCCGTGACAGACAAAATTCGATCCAGTCGCGTTCGATAGAGTTTCTGCTCATTGAATTGATGGATGATGCTGCCGGAGCCGGATACCAGCGGGGAGAGAACAAACCCACAAACAATCGCGAGCAGTGCCCCAGAGCGTGCACGTTGTGGTATCTTATGTACCATAACAAGAATGCCAGAGACAAGAATGGGCAGCCAGACACCCCATACCGGTAAAAAATATCTGACAAATCCGGTACTCATCGCAAATGTTCCACTCTCTTCTGGCTCAGAAAACTCCCACGACCCATAATACACCAGTATCCAGATTGTTAAGATTCCCGCCAACAATACATAGTTCCGCTGCCGCGCAGCACCTCGCCATTGCGGCAATCCAAGGATCACCAGCGGCAGCCACCACCAATAGAGTTGTACCAGTTGCCCCACTCGATGGATGATACTGGTCGGGTGGATACCGAACGGAAACAATGCGGAGAGCATGAGAGCGAGCGGTCCGGCACTGCCAGTCGATTCTGTTAAGGATGGATTGCTCGCATATCCGACGCTCCACCAATCACCAAAGACGGTGTGTTGAATTTGTGCGAGCGCAAGCAGGGGGATGCTAGCGCCGAGAATAATACTCGTCAAGACAGAGCGCGACATTAATGAACGTACGGCAATCAGGATTGCGGATATCAGGGGGATAATCCACAGCGCCTCAACGGGTCGGAGTGCGATGGCCGTGCCCAACAGCACTCCGATGGCCGCAGAAGAAACAACCGCATAACGTGACCCTATGCCAATAATACTGCTGATGGCAATAAGAACGAGGTTAAGTTGGAGGAGGTTCGCAAGATATGGGTGAAGGGTGTAATACAGTATCGGGGGTAGTATTGGGTAGAAGATCAGCGAAAGTCGTGCGATGACATCAGGTGCCCCGACCCAGTTAACAATTTTCTTGAGACACTGGGCTGCCCAGAGCGTACTGCCGAGCAGAACGAACCACGGAATTTGTGGCAGTGGGATGAAACGCTCCAGCAGCCCGTAGAGAATGCCGATCGAAAAAAATCCCTCAGGGACGACCTTGCCATCGACGATGGTAAGGCTCCGCGGGTGGATTAATCCTTGCGCAACATCGGAGAGCGGCTCTTCGATGCCAATGGGGAGGCGATTTCGGACCCGTTCTGTCACTGTGGCCATCGCGAGTTCATCGGGAATGACAAATCGTTGCACAGAGGGCGCTGACAAGAACAACGATAAGAGGAGAAGTCCGCCGACGGTCCACGCGCCACTAAAACCCTTGCGTTGCGAAGCTGACCACCCCAAAACCGATCGCCAAGGCATAAAACAATATTGCAAGAGTTGAAAGTTGTGGTATTGTTGCAGTAATGCTAAACAACAGGGCTAAGGTTGCGAATACTTGGCAGGTGAATTTGAGCTTCCCCCACCAGTTGGCTTGAAGTTCCGTACGGTAGAAGTAGATACGGTACAACCCTGCAGTGAGTGTAATGCCCTCGATCATGAGAATGGTCGCCGCCAGCGCAGGGCTTAAAAAACGTGCAACCAACGGTATCATCAGAGATGCAATTAATACCTTGTCAGCGATTGGATCGAGCATCTTTCCGATTCGCGTAATTTGGTCACGCGTGCGGGCCATTGCCCCGTCCACAAGGTCAGTTAATGAAGCGACCACAAACAATACAATCGCGGCGCTGTAGGATCCTCGTACCACTGCTCCAAACACAAACGGCGTGATAATGAGGCGCATGCTCGATATAGCGTTGGGACGGACACTCCGCGGGATAAATCGAAGAATGAGTGCGTTGACAATGGTATCGGAAAATCGCTGATAAGTGGTTTGCGGGGCCATAAAAATAGTATCAACAGTGTATCATGTATGGGACGCCTTCACAATAACATTTTGATCTTGTTCAACGCCTGGATTATTTTGGGCGTACTGTCCCTCGCGATCATTGGCCTGCCAGTGTTTGCGCGCTGGGCGATCATCGCGATCGGACTCATCACGGTTGTTGTCCTGGACAAACGAATTACACCCGCTCACGAGAGTGCGCATTGGTTCAATCCCCCCAGCTTGGGCGTTGTGGGAGCGGTGTTGCTCGTGCTGTTGGCGGTTCCACTCCTCTGGAGCGCATCAACGATGGAGAGTATCCGTTCTCCTTGGTGGGTGTTGCCGTGGTGGTGGGTGTTGTTGCCGTTGGGTCTTACCATCATTGCAATCGTTCTCCCTCATCATCGAGGGTTTGATCGAACCGTGATCAGCGGATTGACGATCTTCGTGGTCGCCAGCGTGTTGGCCATTGTGTATGGCCAGGGGTACGGGTTCGATTTCCACATTCATGAACAGACACTGCGGATCATCGATGCGTCCGGGACCATTACCCCATTACCTCCCTACTATCTTGGCGCGTACGTGGTAGTGATCCTTGCGCACACATTACTGCCGGTGGTTTCGATTGCAACAATACTCCAGTGGTCTGTGCCCCTGCTTGCGACCATCTTATTGCCGACATTTTTTTCCAACTCCGCGCGGGATCAAAAACTCTTTTTTTATCCGATGGTGTTTACCATGATCGCCGGAGCCTGGCTTGCCGAGAGTACTCCGCAGGCACTCGCCTTGTTGTGGGGGCTTTGTACAATATGGCTTTTGACCGTCGACACTCCAAGGGCGTCGAGAGGATTGATTGTTTCGTCGACGTTGGCGACCATTGCTATCCATCCGTTGACCGGGATCCCAATCGCCGCCGTGGTGGTGATGGCACTACTACCAAAGACCCGTGTTCGTTGGTGGGCCGGAGTGATCGTGAGCGCACTACTGCCCATTGCTTTTCTCGCCGTTGTTTGGCGGACAAACGGTCCGCTCGATTGGGTCTTGCCGACGATCGCATTGACACTGCCCTGGGTTCAAGAAGGGAATGCGTTGCGAGACATCCTTTTCACGCTTTTTTGGAATCGCTGGACGTTGGTTGCGCTATTGGCATTGGGATTGCTCCGGCCCAAACCATGGCGCGAATACACACCCGTGGGCCAAGTCATTGTGGTGGGGGCAGTGCTGACACTGCTCAATGCGATCCTGTTCGCGGGGTTTTCCAGCGTGCCGAATGTCATCGCCTACGAGACCACGAATTTTTCTGCGCGCATTGCCGAAACGGCGCTTATTATCCTCACGCCCATGCTGCTGTTTGAAGTCAATCGGCACCTTCAACATATAGTTCAAAAATATTCTGCGATCACTGCCACTGGTTTCTTGACGATCATATTCGCGATGACGGGAATGAACATCTATGCTCGATATCCGATCGATGTTGATGGCTATCATGTTGATAAGGGGTATAGCGTGAGCATCCATGACATTCGTGCTGTTGAAACGATCGCGCGAGATGCGGGATCAAATCCCTATATTGTCTTAGCCAACCAATCTGTCTCTGCCGCCGCTCTAAAACAATTTGGATTTGCAAAGTATTTCGCGGTGAATGGTCAGAACGATCCGATGTTCTACTACCCAATCCCCACCGGCGGACCGCTCTATGCCTTCTATCTTCGGTTTGTGTACGAAGACCCATCGGCCAAGACAGTTCGAGATGCGATGCAACTGGTGGGGGTGGACCGCGCGTACGTGGTGATCAACCGGTACTGGAGAAACTCCGCACAATTGATGGCGAAAGCCCAACAAGACGCGACGTGGTCGGAGTCTATAGATGGGGGGATGATTGGAGTGTACCGGTATGATCGTTAATACATGTGTCGATAGCCCTCGCAAGCACAGTCGGATCACCCGGGGTGACCAGTACTGCTCTGGGATAGTTCTCGAGTAACTCTGGGATACCGCCAATACGACTGGCAATGATGGCAATTCCGGTGGCCATGGCTTCTTGAATGATCATGGGCGTATTTTCATAACAGATCGACGGGACGACCAGGATATCTGATCGCTGTAAGAGTTGTTCGACTTCTTGTGAATTTTTATATCCGGTTGCAACACAATTTTTCTGTTCTGACATAAAGACTTGTACGTTTTTATACAGCGATCCATCCCCCACGATTGTGATGTGGTGGGGTTGAGTGATTATCGGTAAAGAATTGAGTAAGACCAAGACGCCTTTGTGGGGCTCGAGTTGCCCAACGTACAAAAGACGCAGGGGGTTGTTGGACGTTGCGCGTTGGACAAAAATAATCGGAGCGCGTGTAATGATTCTAATGTTCGCATTCTTAAAAAATCCCCAGCGTTCATGTTCGTTTTTGATCCATTGAGAGAGAGCGATCACTTCATCGGGCCTCACCAACCATTCAGTCACCAGTCGATACATCCGCCCGAGAGCTCCGGCATAGGTCGGAGTTTTTTCTTGCCCCCAGAGGAGCAATCCGCTGGGGTGTAACAATTGGATATCATGGAGTGCGTGGGTCCACCGTGTATTAGGGTTGGAAAACTGGATCGCCCACCGAATCAGCCACCCGCAACCGGTGATGTTATGGGTAATAATACGGTCGGGTTTGATCTGCTTGAGCCAGCGCGCCAAGTGTATTGCAGCGGGGATGTTGACCAGATCCAACCCATGCCAAACAAAACGCGCCAGCCACGGCAACCGATGGAGGTGTTGATAGGGCGTGAGATTAATAACCGGCAAACGAAACACATCAGTTGCATCGTCTGAGTGTGCGTGGACGTTCTGAAAAAAGTGCGCTCCGTATTGGTCGCATACGAGGATGAAGACACGAGCCCCCTGGCAGCGGAATTCTTGCGCCTGCCGTCGGAGCCACGCTTCTGCCCCGCCTCGAGCATTCACCCCAAATCGGTTATGGAGCATGACAATGGTCATATTCAATTGGAGTGAGAACAATATCGCTACACAACATACCAACAAACTGGAGTATGTTGGTATGTTGGGGTGTTAGGTTTGTCCGAAGGTTTTGAGGAATTTTACGCACTGTTTGCCGTAGGGCGAAAGAACGTGCTGAACTGTCCTCCCTTTGTATTTCTTATCGACCAGTCCTGCGCGGTGTAATCGCCGGGCGTGCTCTCCGATTGTTTTCTCGTTTGCGCGTAACACATCAACGATTGCTTCCAGCGTGATGCCACTATTGCGGTCAATGCAAAACAGAATTTCAATGCGCCAATGATTAGCGATCCCTTTGAGGTGTCGTTCCAACTGTTGAGCAGTCTTGGGTTTTGGCATACGACAAATGATAAGTAATCAAAACACTTCCGTCTCTCTATACTACCACAATATACCAACATACTCCAGTTTGTTGGTATGTTGTGGTCTGGATAGAATGAGGTGCTTTTATGCTGTGTGGCGAGAATACTCATACAGCACTGGCACTATTTTTCGGATTTGTTCGACAATTTCGCGAAGTTTAACTTTATTATTATCGGGAAGCATTTCGTTTGTTGTTTCAATAACCTGGCATGAGGCGACAAACATTATTGCTGCGCAACGCCATACAAATTTTTTATTCTTCTGCTCACTCTCGATATTCACGGTGTACAGCGTGTCTGCATGAACGTAACCAGACAATGTACGGAAAAACTCCTCAATATCCTCACCGGAAAATCCGCGCCACAGCTTATGACGCTGCTGGGTAATCAATTTTTTGAGATTCTGGTCTGTAACAGACCGGTATAATTTGTAGTTGATTCTATGGAAATATATTCGCGCGACGGAATCAAATACTTTTGGAAATTTTATTTGCTCTTTAAGATCAAGTCTTGAAATTAAATTTTCATACTCTTTCTGACGTTTTTGATCTTTATTTCGGCAAAGCATGCGTCCAACAAAACAAATCCAGTATTTCGTCGCTAGCTTTACCTTCTCTCCTTCTGACAATCTCGAGTACCAAAAAATACGATATGAGCATTCTAGGAGACCCCGCATTGCGAATTGGACGAGTACATCGTCAATCTGATTGTGGAGAAGTCGAAAAAAATTCCAAAAAGAACTTAATAACTGGAAGAGAAAGGCATCCGGATCAACGAGGGCGTCGACCGTTATTGTTGCTCTATTTGTGGGCGTAAAGAGTCCGTACTCACTGCTCTGGTATATCGTTCCAAAGTGGGTACCCCGGACCACATTTTTGGGATGTTGCTCCTCGTATGATGAAATTTGTTGTAATCCACAAGCCAAGATGTTAGAAAGGCTGCTTTTTGTATCGTCAATGACCGATTCTGATGCCATACATTTTAGGCAGATTTCTTCAGGAGTTTTTCTTTTCGGATAGAGCGACTAACACCCTGCTAATAATTTTGCCTCTTCTTGAGGGCTGTTCGCAAAACTTGCTAGGTACCCTGTAGGCGCTAGAAGCTTTTGCGCAACCACACAATATGCATCCAAAGCTTTTTGCCCGCCAACATCACGAAACAGATTAACGAGTAAAACAACAAGCTCCTCATATTACTCTTTCCATTTTGTGATTGAGGCGTCACGTTTTTCGGTCGACGGGCTCGTGGGATGGTATCCCGATGAGAAGATTTCTTTCTCATTGTTCATTTTTAAAATAACAATGCGAGCACTTGTATAAAATACCTCGATGCGCTGCTCGGCGGTTAATTGGTCTGGCTTGTGAATAGGATTGCCGGTTTCAGGATGCATAAAATGAATCTTAGTGAATGTTTTGAAGTTTCTGATAGAGCTCAATCCATTGCCCTGCTATAACGCTCCATTGGTATTCGAGCTCCACTCGCTTTCGGCTATTCTCGCCCATCTGTCTCAACTTCTCCCGATCTTGGAAGAAGTCAACAAGCACGCGTGCTAAATCTTCGTGGTCGCCAGGTTTTGCGAGAAAACCGTTTTGATCTGGCTCAATAAGGGTGCGCACTCCTGGAATATCGCTGGCAACCACTGCCCGACCGCAGGCCATGGCTTCCAACAGTGTGAGTCCAAAGGCCTCGGAGCGCGTGGTGGACGGCAACACGACACAATCCATGATGCGATAGAGTTCGACGAGTTCGGTGTCGTCCACAGAACC
>OBOI01000123.1_pt1 | contig 31017 bp, 17 predicted proteins | sample 1670151 | NCBI WGS metagenome assembly OBOI01 (sample SAMEA104232303, study PRJEB22302) | sediment metagenome | biome: forest; feature: aquifer; material: sediment | place: USA | collected 2011-08-07 | depth 0.01 m | reverse complement strand
GAAGTCATCCCAATAGGAGACTCCGGTCCAGAGATTAAACGAACGCGGACGAACTGAAACTGCGCGCACGGTATTGTCAGGAACGGTGATGATCACTTGATATTGTGTCCAATCCGACGCTGTATCTTTCAATACAAAACGGTACTCACCGCTGCCGAATTCGTTCCAACCTCCTGCATCGGCAAATAATTTCGTGTGCCACGTCCATGTAAAGCCCAATGCGGATGATGCGTTGAACACGGAGTCTTTTTTAATTTGACTCGTCTTCATCCACGCGCTCAATACATATTTCTTGTCTTTACTGTTTGCAGGAATCGGGACTGTTTCGGTATAGTAAATCAACTCTCCGCTTTGTCTTCCTACCGGCGCAGCAATTTTTAACGATGCTGAACCTGAACGTGCTGCTTCCGATGTTACACCCGAACCCGGAAAGTAACTCCGTCCATCATTGCCGCCGTCCGGTGCGATCCAGTATTGCCAGCCGGAATCTGCATCCACAAATCCGTTCCAGTTCTGTCCTGCCCACGCACCAGCGCGTCCCACGAAAATGAAATTATCAAACCATACCGTGCCGGTTGCATTGGCTCCGGCTTCTGCTGAAAACTGTAACTTGTACGCATCTTTCGGCAAGTTCACTGAACCAATTGCGTTGGTATCGGCAAACCAATCTTTTGTTGCTGTGCTTTGGTCAACATCCAACACAAATGGTCCTGCTCCGATTTGCACTCCTAATGTATCGTAGAACCAGAACTTCAATTGCCATTTTGCATCGGCGGTTGCGGGATTTACATTCACGCCGCTGGTCTTTACCCACGCTCCTAATTTGATATCTACTCCTTTCGAAATATTATTTACCCAATAACGAACGTTGTTGCCTGAAATCCAGCGGGCGCTTCCGGTCGTACCTGCTTTCACGATCTTCAATGATTTTGTTCCGCTCTTCACCTGGTCGCTCGCCCAACTTAATGTCGCGCCGCTTCCTGGGCTATCTTCGGTTGTCCATAACGACGGCTTACCGCTCTCAAAACCAGTCATTGCAGCAACAAGATTTGTTGAGTTCAATGCTGAAAGTTCGAAGTCATCCCAATAGGAGACTCCGGTCCAGAGATTAAACGAACGCGGACGAACTGAAACTGCGCGCACGGTATTGTCAGGAACGGTGATGATCACTTGATATTGTGTCCAATCCGACGCTGTATCTTTCAATACAAAACGGTACTCACCGCTGCCGAATTCGTTCCAACCTCCTGCATCGGCAAATAATTTCGTGTGCCACGTCCATGTAAAGCCCAATGCGGATGATGCGTTGAACACGGAGTCTTTTTTAATTTGACTCGTCTTCATCCACGCGCTCAATACATATTTCTTGTCTTTACTGTTTGCAGGAATCGGGACTGTTTCGGTATAGTAAATCAACTCTCCGCTTTGTCTTCCTACCGGCGCAGCAATTTTTAACGATGCTGAACCTGAACGTGCTGCTTCCGATGTTACACCCGAACCCGGAAAGTAACTCCGTCCATCATTGCCGCCGTCCGGTGCGATCCAGTATTGCCAGCCGGAATCTGCATCCACAAATCCGTTCCAGTTCTGTCCTGCCCACGCACCAGCGCGTCCCACGAAAATGAAATTATCAAACCATACCGTGCCGGTTGCATTGGCTCCGGCTTCTGCTGAAAACTGTAACTTGTACGCATCTTTCGGCAAGTTCACTGAACCAATTGCGTTGGTATCGGCAAACCAATCTTTTGTTGCTGTGCTTTGGTCAACATCCAACACAAATGGTCCTGCTCCGATTTGCACTCCTAATGTATCGTAGAACCAGAACTTCAATTGCCATTTTGCATCGGCGGTTGCGGGATTTACATTCACGCCGCTGGTCTTTACCCACGCTCCTAATTTGATATCTACTCCTTTCGAAATATTATTTACCCAATAACGAACGTTGTTGCCTGAAATCCAGCGGGCGCTTCCGGTCGTACCTGCTTTCACGATCTTCAATGATTTTGTTCCGCTCTTCACCTGGTCGCTCGCCCAACTTAATGTTGCGCCGCTTGTCCCAGGTTCGGCTGTCCATAACGACGGCTTGCCACTCTCAAACCCGCCATTCGGCAGCATATTGGTTTTTTGTGCAAAAGCACCTATAGCAACTATCACGACAAGTGATATGCACCAAAGAAACTTTGTAATCCAATTCATAAATAAATCTCCTATCTGTTAGTGAGTTGATGTGTAGCAAAAAACACTCTTTATTAATTTACACATTGATGTCATTTCACCTCCTATGTCTTACGACAAAAAAAATCGTTAGTTAATCCAATCTGATTCCACACGAATCTCTTACAACAAGTTCTACCGGAGTAACGGTTTGCGTTGCTACTCCACTTTTTTCTTTTACCATTTCGACTATACGACGCACAGCAAGACTTCCCATTTCCTCTCGATGGACATTAACAGTTGTTAGACGCGGCTCAACGTGGAGCCCTGCTTCAATATTATCGAATCCAACAATTGCAATATCGTTCGGAATCCTGAATCCATTCTCTTTCAAATACTGCATACATCCAATCGCCATAGCGTCATTCGCGGCAAAAATTGCCGTAGGTTTATTATCATTGAGTGTAAAAATTGTTTGCGCTGCTTTGTAGCCATCTGCAGTTGCAGTATTCGGTTGGTCAACATCATACCATTGTTCAGCGGGAATAATTCCTGCGGCAAGAAGAACGTTTTTATATTCGGTAAATCGCTCATGAATACTCGGGTGCTTAATATCTCCGCCGATGAACCCGATCTTCTTATGTCCTCCATTCAAAAAATGTTTGACGACAAGTTCTGCACCGGCTTTATTATCGATGGTAATATTCGAGACCCTTGGAGCGACATAGTCCACTAATAAGAAAGGAATATGTTTATTGGCAATGTATTCGATCCAAGAAGCGCCTATTTTACCCGCAATAATAACTCCATCAACATTGTGATCAAGCAAAAAACGAGGTATCTCTTGAGTTTTATTAATGCTCTTACCAACGGTTGTAAGAAGGATATAATAATTATGTTTTCGTGCTTCAAACTCGGTGCCGAGAAAGATTCTTGTATAGAAGTGTTCCGATTGCGAAAAATGATCTTCGGTGAGAATAAAACCAATATTTCCGCTTAATCGTGAGGCAAGCCCTCTAGCGCTTTGTAGCGGGTGATAGTCCAACTCTTTGATAATACCCAGGATTTTTTGCTTGTTTGCATCACTAACATATCCTTTTTTATTTAACACAAGGGATACCGTTGAGAGGGATAATCCTGCTTTTTTTGCTACATCACGGATAGTTGGTTTTCGCTTCATAATAGTAAAGCGTTTTTTTTATTTTTTATCAATTTATTAGTAATTCTCATCATCTTATGCAAATATATTAATAATATATCGAACCGCTTCGACATATTACAGACTTAATTTATCTTTGTCAAGTGTTTTTTTTTGTTTGTTTTTTTTCTGTTTACAAAATGGGGGGCACTTTATTTCTTCATTTCAAAGTGTAATTATTCAATCCTGCTTGACTTTTAATTGTGGCGAATTCGCCATAATTAAAATACTGTCGAACTTGGGCTAATACTTGATTCACAGGAGAAGGGAAAAGTGCAGAGGGAAAGTTATTCGGTACTGGACTGTTTACTTCAGAGAGCCACCGTCAATAGATCCACTCAGGGGGAACAAGATAGTTGAGGAACTCACGATAACGATGCGGCAGAAGGGAGAGGCCAAGCTGGTAGGAAGCATTCGTCCAGCCGAATCCTTCCCGTGTGATGTACGCAAAGGTCGTTCCGACGTTCCCGTATTCTGCAAACACCTGGTGCGACCGTTTGACTACATCGAATTTTTCTGGGACGGTCCCGTTGTAGTTGGCGGCGTTGGAAGTGATGGTGTAAAGCCAGCGGTAGATGAGGCGGTGCGCAGTCTCGGGATGGCTGTAGTTCAGCATAGCCTGCCAGACGATGATCTGATGCGGCGCCCAGCCGTTTGGAAAGTCCCACTGACGCGGTAGACGTTCGACGGAGAGCGGGCCGCGTGAGTTCTCTGTGGTACTCGCAATTCCACCCGGCATCTCGAGGAGAGGAAGAGCGTTCTTAACCAGAGCCTCCGCCTGCGGTCGCGTTGCCAATCCAGCCCACATGGGATAGAACGTCGTTGCGCTTTCGTACCCCGTTTGCTCACCTTTGACGAAATCGTAATCGAAGAACATACCGCGCTCGGCGTTCCAGCAATACTTGTTCATCAACTCTTTTCTCTGTTGTGCGCGGCGGGTCCACTCGGCGTTGGTTTCCCGCACATTGTCGAGCGATAGTTCGCCGTCGAACTCATTCTGAAGGATGTGAGCGATATCGGTTTCAATCTTGTAAAGCAAAGCGTTTAGATCGACTGTGACCAGATTGGCGCATCGGCCATCCAGTCGGTAGCTCGTGTCATGTCCGGACTCGCGCATCGCGCGGTCATGGACGAAGTATTCATCCAACTCAGGCACTTTAAGCTTCCCCGATTTGTACGCCGCTTCAAACTCCTTTGCAGCCATCTTGTATTTTGCCGCGTACTGCCGATAGACGGCGTCAAAATGTCCCGCCTCAACTTCGGGCGGCGGACCGAAACCTGAATCGTGGTAGCGACTGAGTCCGGTCTTCGTGAGCCGCTCATTGCTCATCCAAACATGCTTGTACTCACGGATCGCCGCCGAGAGGGCATTCTTCAACCACTGCTGCGTGCTCGCATTCTTTGGAAGACGCTCGTAGACTGCGTGGATCATCGAGGTGAGAAACGGCGGTTGCGAGCGTGTGAGGTAATACGTTCGGTTCGCGTTCAGGATCTTCCCATACTGCGTGATTTCGTATACAAAGTTGTCGACCATCGCTTTGGCTAATTCGATCCTGCCGTCCTTCAGCAGTCCCACCGTAATGAAGTAACTGTCCCATCCGTACATTTCGTTAAAGCGTCCGCCCGGGACAACGAAGGGTACACCCTCCGTTCCTCCATGCTCGTCTTTTCGAAGCGCAAGGCTCAAGACTCCATGACGACCGTCGAGCGAACGCACATAGTGAGCAGTAATCTTCTCCGGAAGCCGTACAACTTTCAGCTTCAGGGTTGGGTGCCTCTTCGCGGCCGAGGCGAAGTAGTCATAAGCTGTCTTGTCTGCGTGCGGGACGTACAGGTAGTTATATCCATCCACCGTGGTGGTTTTCTCATCGGAAAGGATTGTGCGGAGGCTTTGTTCATCCACACGCCGCGTCAAACCATGCCAGTAATACTCTTTTATTGACCGTGAGATCCGAACCGCCGGGGGTTCAAAGATCCTTTGAGCGCTCAACCGTGCGGTATCAAGCCCGGCGAATTCGGCAAGCTTGAGTTCCTGGAGAAGGTTTGAGAGAAAATAGGTTCCCGCTACCTCAAAGCGCCGTCCATCGACTGTAGTGACCCAGAATCGTTTATCGCCACGGTTTGTCCCCTGAAGATGCGGATCATCGATCGTGACATTCCTATCCTCATCCGTGTCCTCTTCATGAATCAAAGAATCGAGAACGGGTTTCACACGAATGAGGATCTCTATTGACGTTTGACCGGACGCTGAATCGGCGATCGTCAAGATCCCAGCCAGCAGGATTCCTGCACACGCCGTCATCATACTTCTTGCCATATTATTCACCGATGTTACGCAAAACAGAAAAAACAACTGTCATTCCCGCACGTCCCCCGCTTACTGCCTGCGGGGGCAAGCTTAAGCGGGAATCTATAAAATGGATGCCCGATTAAAGCATTCGGGCATGACATCCTTATTTTATTACGCTGTGTTTCTACCGAGCGTAACATCAGTCATTCAATTGCATCGCCAGTTAAGCAAAGATGATCCAGAGGATTGCAAGTGTTAAGGCAAGAGCAATCGAGAGGGCACGATTAATCCGCCTGCGGTCGTCAAGGTGTACTTCCTTCTTTGTCGTCGCCAATGTTAGTCCTACGATCTGCTCCTGAGACGGCGCCTTTGTCAAGAGACTCACACCGACAAGTATCGCCGTGCAGAGAACGAACAGAAACACTGCAAAATGGAGGAAGTTAATTTCCGCAATCCACTCCCACATCGTTCCCGAGGGGAGGCCTGCCTTTTCTATTCCGTTCATCAGCTCAAGGATGAGGCGAAGCGCGCCGAAGACGAAACCGCTGAGGAGGGCTGCGATTGCGCCGCTTCCATTGAGTCGTGGAATGAAAATCCCAAACAGAAAGCAAGCGGCAATCGGCGGCGCGATGTAAGCCTGCACACTTTGCAGGTAGATATACAGTTGGGATGAAATGTATTTCATGAACGGAATCCAGAGCAGACCGAGCACCACTAACACACCGGTGGCAATACGCCCGACAATAACGAGATTCCGCTCGCTCGCATCGGGCTTCAGCTTCCTATAGAAGTCCCACGTGATCAATGTGGAGCAGGAGTTGAACACGGAACTGAGCGAGCTCATGAGCGCAGCGAGAAGACCCGCAATCACGAGACCTTGCAGTCCGACCGGGAGAAGACGCGTGACCAGCACAGGGAAAGCCCGATCGGTTGCCTCTCCAGCGACGTCTGAAAAGAGTGCAGCAGCGATGACACCCGGGAGTACAAAAATAAAGACCGGGAGGATCTTGAGAAACCCGGCGAAGATAGTTCCGCTGCGGGCTTGATCAATATTGCGGGCTGCGAGAACACGCTGGACGATATATTGATCTGTGCACCAATACCAGACTCCAAGAATGGGGGCGCCGAACACAATTCCCGTCCACGGAAAATCGGGGTGATCTGAGGGCTTCCACATCGAGAAGAAATCTGCGGGGAGCCGCTCCTGTAACCCTTGCCAGCCGCCGACCTGTATGAGTCCAATGATCGTGAGCGCCAGCGACCCGAAGATCAGAACGAACGTTTGGACAACCTCGGTGTACACCACTGCGCGCAATCCACCGGTGATGGTATAAAGCCCGGTGACCAAAACCAGAATGGCCGCGCTTTCGAGCATGTCCAATCCTGTCAACTCGCGAATGACAATGCCACCGGCAAATAGAGTGACACTAATTTTTGTAAGCACATACCCGATCACTGACACGGATGCTAAATACCATCGTGCTGCAGGGCTGTAGCGCCGCTCGAGGAACTCCGGCATGGTATAGACTCCACTTCGTATATAGAACGGCACAAAGAGCCACCCAAGGAGAAGCAGAATGAGGCAGGCGAGCCATTCGAAATGACCTACGGCCAGTCCACCCGCTGCCCCGGAGCCGGCCAAACCCACGAGGTGCTCGCTTCCGATGTTGGAAGCGAATAGACTCGCTCCGACAGCAAGCCAACCCACATCGCGCCCGGCCAGGAAGTAGTCGGCGCTTTCCTCCTTTCTTTTCTTGAACGCCCAGTATCCGATACCGAAGATCAACAAGAAGTACAGAGCAATCACAATGGCATCGACAACATTCAAAACGGTCATAGAGAATTCTCCTCAGATTGGTTGGGCTGGAAGACCAAATCAATTTCCTTTCTGCCGATCGAGAACAAACTGGACGGCCAGATCTGTAACGTTCCAGAGCTGAATGTCGGATCCGGTTGGATAGCGCGCCGGCACGAGCCGATCACCTTCGATGCGATAGGTCCATAATTCGTTATGCTTCAGCCCGGATGCTTCCACCGCCGCGAGAGTTTTTTGCATCGCGCCGCGAAGTTTCCGAACGTACGTCTCCAACTTTGGATCGCGCAACTGACCGCGATCGTTGTGCGCGGCTGCGATCTGTTTCCATAAGCCAAGCAGCAACAGGTTTACTTCTCGACCCCAGATAACGTAGGGTGAATGGTACCGGTCGCGGCGGAACTCTTCCCATATCGTTCTCGACGCGTAAGCATCGTTCGCGACCAAAGAACCGAGTCCATCCACAAAGAGACCTACAGGATACGGAGCGAGAATGACATCGATAAGATCGGCCGCCTCCTGTTGACTCCCCGATCCGCGCAAAATCCTTTCGGTGAAATCTTCAAGGAAGAGGAGCATAGCAGGGTCTGTGTTGGCAATTGGAATCGGCTTTCCGATTGAATCAAGCGAGAGCGCGAGGAACCGGAGGTTCAAAGGGAGCTGAATCTTCTCGAAGACCCCAAGCCAGTATTGCCTTTCCGAATCAGGAAGCCAGGCGAGCCTCGAGAGAACGAGTCTGCGAATCTCTTCTTTACTGAAACTGACCGAGAAATGACTTGACGCGCCGCGCCATACGTTGACGGCATTCCTGAGCAACGCCGGATTGCGGATACATAAAGCTAGTGTGGTTCCGCTTATCTCTGGAACCATCTTTTCGAGGGCATCGGGCGATAGGCCGATCTCTTCAAGCGTTTCGAGAATTTTCTGTGTCGCCTCAAGAGCCTTTGGAACCCACACCACATTGATATCCATTGCAAATCGGCCGTTTCCGTACCCCGCGTTGCTATCTCTCCAACTTCCCGGCAGCCAGCGAGCCGCGTTCATCTTCGGGAATCCGACCAGACGCATCACATTGGGACGCTCCACATACGGAGCGGCACGGTTCGTCACGTAGATGAGGTTACGGACCAGCAGCCGGAGTCGCATCGTTCCCACAGCCGTGGTATCAAGAAGGAACGCCTTTTTGCGTGCAAGAGAAACATCACTTCGCGTGAGGTAACGCGCAGCGAGAACGGGGAATTGAAAATCGTCGTCTAACATCTTGTAATCTTCGCGCACAGACTGCAGATTACTCAGAACTTCCGCCGCTTCATCGAGGAGGCGCCGAGCTTCCGCGCTATTCTTCTTCACTATCTCCGCGTAGTTCCCGATGTGCTTGTTATACAAGGCTGCATTCTCCCTGATCGCTTGTCCCCCGAGGCTCTCTTCGTGACTGACCTCTCCTGAGGGAGAAAGTTTCCTGAGTATCCCCGTGATTGCGTTTGCACACATGGACGGAGACCACACGGGCTCAAGCATGAGGGCTGACATGATCATGTCACGCCCGAAATACGTTGCAAAGTTCGGCAGGCCCGCCATCAGTTTTTCCTGATAACTGAGCAGCTCCAGGCTTTTCACTTGCCGCTCAAGCCACACGAAACGAAGATATTTCTCTCTTTCCTTCTTCTCGGACAAAATCGAAGATGCCTCTTGCGCCTCCGCGTCTTCCTTTACCTTGTTGTAAAAGCGGAAAAAGTCAGAGCTGAAGATTTGTTCTTGCAACAGCGGGGTGAGAGAAGGAGAGTCGGTACCGATGACGACGGTCAGTTTGACCGGCGTTCCGGAGTGGGACCGGATAACAATCCTATCATCTTTTCTTTCGATGCTCGCCTTTCGCTTCTCCACGCGAAGCTCGAGTGAAAGAGAGTTCTTGCCGTCGAACGTCATCTGGTCTATCACGACCACGTGCCAATCACCAGTCGCGTACACGTCTTCCGAATGGATCGATTCCGACACGCGGGGATTCATCCTTGTCTGCAGCTCTGCGACGTTTGCGGCACGCAGGAGTTTCAGGTGGCGTGTGCGTTCATCGGCAGGCAGACGATCCAGATTTCTTATCAGCTCAAGCAGCTCCGGTTCATGAAACGGTTCACTATCGAACGCCAGGAGATGCCTCTCGAAGTATTGAAAATCCCGTTCCTTCCGCATGGAACAGAGGAGAAAATGCCCGACTTCAAGGATTTCAGTATTGAACAGGAGTTGGTGCTCAACCGTGCGTCTTTGTTCTTGTGATTGCAGACGGACACCGGGAGATTCCCACTCGAAGCTCGCGGGTCGTCCGTCTGGTGTGCGAGCTGTAAAGGAGATGGATTCATTCGCTGCATCGGCCCAGAGATGGACAAGCCGGCCCGTGCTGCTGTTCAGAATAATCTGGACGGCATTTCCATACGAATCCCGAAAGAATCTCGTCTTATACCCACGGTACACAACGGTATCATCAATACCGGTCTGGGGGAATTCGAGAATTGGAGCAACCGTCGGTCCGGTCGGAGCTTGTGCGAGAAGCAGAGAAGAATAGACGACAAAGGAAAGAGTGGAAAGAAGCAGTTTGATCATGAGTCTCCGGGTTGACGAAGAGAAACCTGAAGAAGTAAACGGTTTGTGCAGAAAAAAACAAGCCAGTCGCTGCGGTACATCGGGCAGCGGACTGGCTTTTCTTTGCATCTCAAGTTGGAGTTTCATTAGAACTGATAGCCGAGCGATACTGTTAGCCGGAGGGGGAGAATTGGCCGCGCCAAGAACAGGTTCTTTCCACCAGCTGCAGGCAACCGCGGGTTACCTTCTTCGAGGCCTTTCGATTGATACACGTTGAGCAGATTGCCCGAAAGTGACAGTCCCTTCATCGGCAAAGTGTATGTAGTCCCGAGATTTAGATAGTGATAGGCCGGAAGCTCCCCGATCGTTTCATACTTCTTGAATCTTTTGGCCACTGCGTCGTAATCAGCGTCGATCATATCACGCTCACCGACAAAGTGCCAATCTGCCAGCAATGTGAAATCGGCGATCTTGTAAGTACCGCTGAGGTTCAACACTGCCGAGGGGATACCGCCCGCAGTGAGGGCAGAGCCCGTACCCGGGATAGTTTGCGGTTCCAGGAATATTCCAACCGCGAGTAAGTTGAGTCCAGACACCGGCGCGGCAGAAACTTCGACCTCTGCACCGTAGGACCGGTTCTCCGGACTCTTTCTCAACACCCAGGTGATTTCGCCTGTGGCCGGGTTCACTTCGGCCCCTTGACCGACGTTGTTTCGCAGCTCCGTCCAGAATCCGTTCACCGTAAATCCGAGCCAGGAGATCGCATACTTCACCCCCGCTTCCAGCGAAAACGTCTGACGTGCTTCGAAGAGCTCGACCTGTTTTTCCGCTTGCGCGAACAGGAACTCGTCGAGGGCTGGCATCTTGTATGCACGGCTTCCCTGAGTGTAGATCGACCAATCATCCGTTACTTTGTAGTTCAGACCGATCGATCCGGCCCAGTCGCTCATACTTCGGCTAAAGTGTCGAAATGTTCCATTGCCGTAAAAGACATTGTTATACAGCGTTCTTGGATTTCCGTCGAGATCCGTGCCGGAACCGTTTTCCACGGTCTGCACGAACTCGTCAGACTCATAGCGGAATCCAAGGTCTGCGCGCAGTCGATCACTTAACTGCAACTCGGCACCCAACACACCGGAAAAGATTGTCGTTTGACCAGAGCCGTTTACGTAGAACGAAAGGAAGTTCCGGAACCCATTCTTGGTCCGCTCAATGGTCGTATCGGGTCTCCCCACCGCGGGCTTATAGTCGATCAGCAGGTCAAGGAAGCGAGGATTATCCCGAACATCCATCAAGATCTCGGTGAAATACCAGCGATTGGTTTGCGTGTAGTGGGCAAAGTACATGCCTGCGGTGAACTTGTGCTTGTTGACCGTTTTGCTCAGTGTGAATTGATTCTGGAACGCAGAAAGAGGCTTCTTGACGGTCCACAATCCACTCGGCGAAACTAATCCATTGGGCGTGTTGAGGGCAAGATTCTTCCCTCGAGCATCATAATGATTTGTAAAGAGAAGACGGTAACGAACGTCCTGAGCAGTTAGTGGAATGATGGGCGTTTTTCCACCGGATGTATCCCGAAGAGAAGCTACCATTCCCGACGCCCAGTCGCTTGCCGACATAACGTCAAACGGAAGGATGGCATTCCACCCCTGATCGTTTTCCATAATCTGTGCCGTGTTCCGCACGCTCCACTGATCGGGGAGATCGAACCCTGCATCAGCCGTCAACCAGTAGCCCTTCGTTCTGAGTCCATCATCTAGGGGCAGCTCGAGTTCGCCATTGGGAATCGGGACGCGGACGTGATTACCTTCTTTGGTGTTCATCGAGCCGTAGTCAGAGAATCCATCCACATACTGTGGATCTTTTGGATTTTTGAATGGGAGCGGAAGGATAAACTGGTTACGGTCATCAATCAACTTGGCAGAAAGCCGGATGAACCCTTTGTCGAGCAGCCTTGTAACATTCGCCTTCAACTGACCGCCCCTGATACCAGGGAAACCCGGATTCCGCACGCCGCGGTCATAGCGATAGAAGCCGCCGAGATTGAACAGCCATTGGTCGCCGATAGGACCATTCACATTCATATCGTAACGGACAAGTCCTTCAGTTCCGCCCGTAATTTTGGCCGTTCCGCGGATGTCCGGGCCACCTGTTTTGTTGATGAAATTGACGATCGCCCCTGGAGTATTGGAACCAAAGAGAGCCGAGTTACCACCGCGCACGACCTCAATGCGCTCGATATTTTCATCAGGGCGGAAGAGGTTATCCGCGTTCATGAAGAACGTGTGCATCGTTGGGAACACAGGAAGTCCGTCTTCCATGAACATCACATATTCCACACCAAGAATTCCGCGCACGCTAATGTTCTGGTTTACCTCACCACCTGAGCTTTCAATGCGCGTAAAGCCGGGCACATACCTGAGCATTTCAGTTGTGCTGCGCGGATTTGCTTGCAACAACTCTGTTGGCGAGATCGTGCTGATCGCGACCGTCGATTCGAGTTTCTGGCGAGGCGACACTGTTCCCGTAACCACGACTTCTTGTAACCGCAGAATATCGACGCTCAGGGTGAAATCGCGATTCACGGTTTCTTCCGCCCGTAGAGAAACAGATTCAGCGCGCGCACGATATCCAACGGCGTTCGCCCGCACGTTATACGTTCCCGATGGAACACGTGAAATGACATACTGTCCGCGAACATCCGCCGCCGCGCCGATCGTCGTCCCTTCAATCAGAACGTTTGCAAACGGAATCGGCGAACCTGCATCATCGACCACTTTGCCTGTGATAGTTCCAGTCTCCTGCAAAGCAGCCGCTTTCGGCGCGAGCACCACCCAACCGTCATCAAGCGGAATCCAACCCACACTCGTCTCTGCCAGTGCTAGATCGAGCGCTTCAGCGACCGTGACGTTCTGTGCGTACAGTGATACCCTTTTCGAGGTCGGCACAACATCCTTGCTGTAGGAGAAATGGATGTTCGCCTTTTTGGAGATTTCCGCAAGAACAAGTTTCAGCGGCGCCCCGTTGAAAGAAACCGAGATTGTCTTGCCGAGATAGGGGAGAGTTTCCAACCGCGCAAGTAACGGCGAGTCCTTGATAGGCTGTAGTTGCGCATGTGCCCCTCCAGTAAACCACATGAACAACAAAAGCGTTATGCACTCCATCCGAATACAGAATAGTAAGCGTCTTTTGTTCATGATATACTCCTTTTGTGATTGTGATTGATTAAGTGAATTATCTACTCATCATTTTCGTTTCCTGGTTCCTGTCGACTTTACCGGGTAGAACACAACGGTGCCGTCGGATTTCCGGTACTGGAGACCCAACGTAAGCACGACAATCTTCAAGATATCCTGCACCGGCTCGTCTTTGAACGATGCCGTCAAGTGACGGCTGAGCAAAGACGAGTCAGAGACCGTGCAAACGAGATTGTATTTTCGTTCCAGGACTCTGAGCACCTCTCCGAACGAATCATCGTCAAAAACGAGCCGACCGCTGACCCAATCAAGCTGCTTGTCGAGATCAACATTTTTGGGAGTGGTCAGCGACCCACCCCCTGTCAATTTCGACATTTGCCCTTTTACCAGGACAACGTGCTGAGGATTATTCCCCAGTTGTGAGCGGAACGCAACCTTTCCGTCGGCAACAACCACGCGTATATGGTTTTCTACAGGCCACGCCCTCACATTAAACTTCGTCCCCAGCACTTCTATCAACGCCTCACGGGTACGCACGATAAATGGCATACCTTCGATCGGCTTGACGTCAAAATATGCCTCTCCTTGAAGTTGCAGCTCGCGAGTCTTACCCGTGAACTTTTCAGGGAAACGAATCGTGGTGGAGGAATTGAGCAGCACGGTTGTTCCATCCGTCAGCTTGATTTTGGCCCGCTCCCCTTTCTCCGTTACCACCTCACGCATGGTTATCCGCTCGGAAACGTCCGGTGTCACCATCACAAACTGGAAAACAAGATATGGGACACCGACTAGGAACAGAAGTGCAAGCGCAACCCTTAGGTATTGACCGACGGACGGCACCGACCAATGCTTGTGACCCCACAATTGTTCTTTGTCCCGAACAAGGCGGGCTCTATTCGGCGCTTGTAGAGATTCTATTCTCGTGCGGCTCACGACACTCTTCCACGCAGCCTCCACATCCCATTCCGCTGGCTTTCTGTCGGCTGCCTTCCAGATAACCCGGAGGGAGTCCACAAACTCTCTTCGGAGCGGATCCGCCTCGATCCAGGATTCGATCTCTTTACGCTCTTCGGTCGAGCATTCGTCCGCCAAATAACGGGAAAATTTTTGCCAGTCAATATGATCTTCCATCATGGCTCCTCTATACTTATTACAGTTGAAACTGCATTAACCCTTACAAGGCTGCCAACATGTAAGGATAGAATCTGAAGGTTCTTTGATTTTAGGCTGTAATCGGGCTGTTAGGAGAGCATATCTCTCAAGCTCAGGAGGAGACCGAGGGTGGGGAGGTGATGGACGAGTAGTCGGCGCAGCGTTTTGAGCGCGCGGCCCATTTGAGTTTCCACGGTTTTGATGGAGATATCAAGGACACGGGTGATTTCGCCGTAGCGTAATCCGTCGAGACGGTGAAGAACAAAGATAAGACGACAGCGCGGGGGAAGAAGCTCAATCGCTTCCTGGACTGCTGTCTCGATTTCCTTGCGATAGAGCTCCTCTTCGGGTCCGGGTTGCATTGAAAAGACCTCGTCGAGTTCTACCTCGTTCCGACCGTGCAGGATTTCCTGACGCTTCAGATAATTGATCGCTTGATTCTTGACGGCGCGATAAAGGTAGGCTTTGACAGACCCGGCAGGCGACCAATCGGCTCTGCGTTCCCAGAGTTTGACGAAGACCTCCTGCACAAGGTCTTCGGCATCCATCCTTGAGCCGATCATTCGCAAAGCAAATCTGCAGAGGCGGGGGTAATAAGAACGGAAAAGCGCCTCGAACGCAACCGGGCTTCCTGAACGTATCTCTTCGACCCACTGGCCTTCGCCGCGTTCCAAACGCTCTGATGACGCTGGATGTAAACTGGAATATGCCATCGTCCCGATTCTGCTGTGTTCACCCCATGAGATAGCCAAATGAAAACGCGAGGTCATGACGTTTGAAGAATTATCTCACGGGGTGAACTTGGTGCAAGGTTACCTATTTTCCAGGAAAAATGCAAGCTAACCGTCGAAGAAAGAATACTGTCGAAGAATAAGAAATGCGAAAGCGCGTTGGCGGTTCATCTTTTCATTATCCGGCTTCTCGCTTCCTCAAATTCTTTCATTGTGCGCCGAACGACTTCTGCCGCCGGAAGAACTTCCTTCACCAAGCCGGAGCTTTGTCCCATCTCAAATTCCCCTTCTTTCCAATTCCCTTCAAAAATTCCTTTTCGTTCACGGCTCTTGCCGAGCAGCTTCGTCAATTCTTCTTTTGATTTGCCGGCAGTTTCTTCTTGCTGTGCTTTAAGGGTGAAGGGAGTTTTCATCATTCGCACGGGCGTAATTTTTTTCAGCGTCAGAATCGTATCACCATCTTTAGCTTTTACCATATCAGTTAACGAAATATAATCATCATCATTCTGTTCTATGACGGTGATCTGAGTCCCTTTCACCGTAATAATTTTATTTTTTGTCATGATGATATCCCCGGATGTTGTTCTTTCCGTTGTTTGCTTATTGTAATCGCAGTTCGTTTTCTATTGTTACACTTGAAATCATTGCTTCAATCCTGACACTTAAAGGAATCGAATTCGACCCATTTGAAATTCGGATTGTGCAGTTTTACCAGAGACCTAAAAATTCAATGGTCATTCTTTTTTTGTTTCTATATAACATCCGTTATTCCTTCACCCCACCAACCATAATGCCGCGCACATAATGCCGCTGAAAAACGAGGAAGAGGATCAATACAGGAAGAATTGTTATGACAGAACCGGCCATCATTAACTCCAGGTCGAGTAAGTGTTCACCTCTCAGATTGGCAATCGCAACGGGAAGCGTATAGTTTTCGTTATCGGTCATAATGATGAGGGGCCACATGAAATCATTCCACGTTCCCATAAATGTGAAGAGCGCAAGGGTAAATAAGATTGGACGGCATAATGGGAGAACAACGGAGCGATACACTTTAAAATCACTTGCACCATCCATCCGCGCCGCTTCAATGAGACTGTCGGGAATTGATGCCGCAAACTGGCGTATCAAAAAGATACCGAAGATGCTTGCCAGACCGGGAATGATCGCCCCCGCATACGTGTTGACGAATCCAAAAGTTTTCAGCATAAGAAACAACGGAAGCATTGTTACCTGCGCAGGAACGATCATCCCGCCCAGCAACAGCCGAAAGAGTGTATCACGACCGCGAAATTGATACTTTGCAAAGGCAAATCCTGCCATCGAGTTGAACAAAAGCGAGATCAACGTTACGGCAGATGCAATCACAAAACTGTTGAGAAAATAGCGTCCCATGTGCATGCGTTCGGTCAGGGCTTGGTAATGTTCAAGAGTAGGATGCGAGGGGAAAAAACGTAATGGTATCTCGCTGGCTTCACCGGGCGTCATAAACGAAGCGGAAACCATCCACACAACAGGGATCAGTGAAACAATAGCAAACAGAAAGAGTCCCGTATTGAGCGCTAAAACCATACTGCGCCTTTTCATGATTGTATCCTCCGCTGAATCACCATCTGGATAATGGAAAACACCAGGATCACCACAAAAAGCACAAAAGCAATAGCAGCCGCAAAACCCATATTCCACCATCGGAATCCCTGTTCGTACATCATCAACACGATGCTTGTCGTCGCGTTCATCGGTCCGCCTTCCGTCATCACATACGGCTCGGCAAAGAGCTGGAAATATCCGATGATCGTTATCATGACAACAAAAACAGTTGTCGGTGCGAGCATGGGTATGGTGATATCAACAAATTGTCTCCACCCTCCGGCACCGTCAATGTGCGATGCTTCATAAAGTTCTTCCGGGATGTTCTGCAATCCTGCAATAAAGATCAGCATGTTGTAGCCGAAATTTTTCCACACAGCCATAACGATTATTGCCGGCATTGCAATGTCGGGATTGCCAAGCCAATCGACCGGAGCAATACCAAACCACGAAAGGGCGAAATTCAGCAGCCCATGTGCAGGATGATAAAGATACCGCCATACGATAGCCACAGCAACAAGACTGGTAACAACGGGAAGAAAATACACTGTTCTATAAAATGGTTTAAAACGCGCCAGCTTGGAATTGACCATCAGTGCGGCACCGAGCGACACGGCAACGGAGAGCGGAGCGCCGACAATGACGAAATAAAATGTATTCTGCATCGCTTTCCAGAACAGGGGCGTTTCCAAAATGCGGATGTAATTTTTGAAGCCCATAAAGCGAACCGTGTTCAAATTGCCTAACGCATAAATATCAAAATCGGTGAAGCTCATAATAAGCGCACTCACTACCGGAACGACAAAGAAGATTGCAATCGCAACCAGTGCCGGGGAAAGAAATAACCATGCAGCCGCTGTATGTGAAGATGATTTTATCATATTTTTTATTCAAACTAAAAAAATGCTCATCCCCCTCTTAGAGGGGGTACGGGGGAGGAAACATTTTTTTGTTCCTCAATTTTCTCCACCATAAATAAAATTTGTTGTCGTACGCTTTCAATATTATGTAACACATCGTTATCGGTAAATCGTAAAACCGTAAATCCCGCTTGTTCCAATGCTTGTTGCTTTATCTTGTCTTTCTTTATCGTCTCTTCAAACTGATGTGTTATTCCATCAACTTCGATAACAAGAAACAATTCTTTGCACATAAAATCTGCTATAAACTTTAATACCGGACGTTGTCTGCGAAAACCATAACCTTTCATCATTCCTGCGCGTAGAACATATTTCCACAAGCAGGCTTCTGCTTTCGTCATCGTATTTCTGTTTGCTCGTGCATAGGGTTGAAGAATTTTATTATAAGCGTAGTGATTTTCTTTCCCAGCAGTTTCTTGTTTCAAAAAATCCTCCCCCTGTTTCCCCCTCTACGAGGGGGATATTTAAAACAACAACTCTGCATCACTTGCTGCTCTCTCTTTCCACCAACCATCGTCTCTTTTCGAGCATTTGATCAACTTCCGCATCAAATTTCCGGAGGGCTTCATCGACGGACATTGTTCGTGTCGCAATATATTCAACGTACAATTGTAACTTGATCACGATCTGTTCCCACTCTGCAATTTGCGGCAACGGTTCCAGTCTCTGCAATTGCTGGTAAAATGCCTGAATGTATTTATTGCTGGCAAGCGAAGAATCGTTCCACGCCGATTTCCGCGGCGGAAGATTTCCTGTGATGTTGTAGAATGCAATCGACTGTTCGCGTGATGTTAAAAATTCTATGAGTTTCCACGCAGCTTCTTTTTTCCTGCTCTCGCGGGACATGACAAGACTGGTGCCGAGAGGCAGTGAGTTCCCCGGATACGTCGAATCCATTGAAGAAAGCGGAGCGGTCATCCATTCATTTTGCATTCGCGGAGGGATCCTCCTTGAAAATTCTCCGATATTCCAGGGACCGGTGATATACATCGTGATCAATCCGTCGGAAAATGAATTATACATGTTGGTGATCAGTTGCATTCCCGACGGTGAATATTTTTTTTCATAAAACTTTGCCAGCAGTTCGAAGGCTTTACGAAATTCCGGTCCGCTGAAGTTCCCGCGCGTATTATTGTCACGCAGAAATTTCCCGCCCGATTGCATGCCCAGGGCGATCGCCGGCACCCATTCGTTGGTCGGCAAGAAAAACGGATATTGCGTGATCCCTTTCTTTTGGGCTTTTCGCTGAATGATCTCACACAATTTTAATACTTCATCCCAGGTTTTCGGCGGTTCGTCGTATCCCGCATCGCGAAGGATATCACGGCGATAATAGACAACGCGTGTATCAACATACCATGGAATTCCGTACAGTGCCGAATCAATAATATTTGTCTTCAGCACGCCCTCAAAATAATCACTCAGTTGAACAACTGACGATTTCTTCACGAAAGTATCGAGTGGTGTAAGTGAATGCAATACCGTAAACTCCGGCAGCCAGGTATTTCCTAATTGGAAAACATCCGGCAGCGATCCCCCAGCAAATGCTGTCAACATTTTTTCATGGGCGGCGGTCCAGGGAATTTGCTGCACGACGACGCGAATTCCCGGATTCGCCTTTTCAAATGCCGGAATCAATTGACTCACCATCTCCCCTTCATTACCCATCGCCCAGAATTTTATTGTCGTGGTTGAATCGGATGAGCGATTGCAACTTATTGAAGTAAGAAAAAGGATCGAAACAATACAAAAGAATTGAATTGTCATTCCGAGTCCCGATTTTATCGGGGCGAGGAATCTCAAACTTAAGTATTTACTGAAAGTTGGGATTCCTCCTCCGCCTGCGGCAGATCGGAATGACAATGATTCAAGTTTTCTTTTTATGTAAACAGTTGGCAACATTTATTATTCCACAACGTCAAATTTTGTTTCAATAACATCTACAGAATTTCCACCGACAAATACTTTGAACGTTCCCGGCTCTATCACTTTGTTCATTGCAAGATTATAGAATGAAAGATCGTCGGGTGTTAATGCAAACTCCACAGATTTTTTTTCTCCGGGATTCAGCGAAATCTTTTTAAATCCTTTTAGTTCTTTAACGGGCCGCGTCACGGTTGCTACTTCATCCTGAATATACAGTTGCACTACTTCATCACCTGCCCGCTTCCCGGTATTTTCAACATCCACCGAGATTTTGAACATCTGATCTTTTGTGATATTTGATGGCAACACTTTCACGTTGCTGTAGACAAATGTCGTGTATGATAATCCGAAGCCGAACGGATACAGCGGCGTGTTCGGAATATCGAGATAGCGTGAAGTGAATTTATCCGTTTCGACCAAAGGACGACCAGTGCTTTTGTGGTTATAATAGACGGGAATCTGTCCGACATTTCGGGGAAACGACACAGGCAATTTTCCGCTCGGGTTGACATCACCAAATAGGACATCGGCAATCGCATTACCGGCTTCAACACCAAGAAACCACGTCTCCACAATCGCGGTGATATTTTCTGCTTCCCACGAAATTGTCAGAGGCCTTCCGTTCATCATCACAAGAACGATCGGTTTCCCGGTTTTGTGAAGGGCACGGAGCAATTCCTGCTGTCTTCCGGGAAGATCGAGGACCGAACGACTCGCCGCTTCACCGGACATGTGCGCCGCTTCGCCGAACACTGCGATGACAACATCCGCTTGTTGTGCAATCCGCACTGCTTTTTCAATATACGAAGTATGCTCCGCACTGCCGCCGGAATCTGCGGCTATTTCACATCCTTTGGCATAAAGGAGTTGTGTGTGGGAAGAAATTTTTTGGTTGATACCGTCGATCACCGAAACAATCTTCTCCGGTCTATCGATCCATGCCCAAGGACCGATCAGTTGACTTCTATTTTCATTCCCTGCAAGAGGACCGATCAGTGCAATAGTCTTCGCCGATTTGTTGAGGGGAAGGATGTTCTTATCGTTTTTCAGCAACACGATGGATTGCTGCGCGATCTGCCGCGCGACCTCGCGATGTTCCTTTTCCCAAAGAAGTTCATTTTCTTTCCCGGGATCGGAATTTCGATACGGATTGTCGAACAATCCGTACGCAAATTTTACTCTCAGCACACGCCGGACAGATTCATTCACGATTTCTTCGGACAGTTTTTTCGAACGAACTGCGCCGGGAAGGTCATTGATATAAATTCTGCTCACCATATCAATATCGATGCCCGCGTTTAATCCAAGTATTCCCGCCTCGGTGCGCGTGCCGGCAATGCGGTGATGCATTAATTCCATCACCGCGGTGTAATCACTTACCACTAATCCCGTGAAACCCCATTTCTTTCTCAACAGATCGGTCATCATCCAACGGCTGCCGGAACTCGGAACGCCGCCGATCTCGTTGAATCCACTCATCAATGTCAGCACACCGGCATCGATCGCCGCTTTGAATGGCGGAAGATATATTTCACGCAGAGTCCGTTCGGAAATATCGACAGTATTGTAATCTCGGCCTGCTTCCGCTCCTCCATAGGCAGCAAAATGTTTTGCACAGGCAAGGATGGAATTTCGATCGAGTAAATTTTTTCCTTGAAATCCACGGATGCGCGCGGCAGCCATTGCCGAACCGAGGTGCGGATCTTCACCGGATCCTTCGGCAATGCGTCCCCAACGAGGATCACGCGCTATGTCCACCATCGGCGCATAGGTCCAATGAATTCCACCGGCAGACGCTTCAACGGCGGCAATGTGCGCCGAACGTTCTACCAATTCAAGATTCCACGTGCTCGCTTCGGCAAGGGGAATCGGAAATATTGTTTTAAATCCGTGAATAACATCGGCACCAAAGAGCACAGGAATTCTCAAACGCGATTCTTTGACGGCAATGCGTTGTATTCTTCCGGTTTCAGCCGCGTTAGTGATGCCGAGAAACGATCCGATCTTGCCCTGCCGCAGCAATTCCGTTTGTTCTTCGTTCAGCCGCTCCGTTTTTGTGTCGTACCATGTTCCGCCGATCTGGTTTAGTTGACCGAGTTTTTCTTCAACGGTCATTATGGCGATCAGCGAATCGATTTTTCTATCGAGTGCAGATTCTTGTGATAAAGAAATCCCGGTGAGAACAGCGAACGGAACGAAAAAAAAATTGAATAATTTCATAATGAAATAAGATTGAGTAAATATTGCTGCGCAACGGGATCGGGTCGTCGTGCAAAGAGTTGACGATACGATGAAGGCGACGGGAGCAATCGGTCCCGAAGTTGAATGCGTGACAGAATGATTTTCCCCTTCCCTACCTCAACTTCTGCAGCCGCCACAACTGTTAATTGCATTCCACAGCTTGCCAGCCGTTTCGAAGGAACAGAGAATTCGACATCATACTGGGATACGATCTCACCTCCCAATGCACCGTTGAACATTTTCAAATGTTCTTTATCGATGTTTTTCCACAATTGATGCGAACGGTCTTCCGCAAAAACATACGAATCGTATCCTCCTTTATCAACATCGGCTCGCTGTGTAACTATAAGATCGATACCTGCGACGATAGTGTTCGTTGCATTCCCAACAATTCGGTATTCCGGTTCAACAAGAATTAATGTACCGCCATTTCGAACAAATTGCGCCACTGCTTTACGTTGTGGGGAATACGCACGATGCGAAAGGACATTTCCGTTAAGGAGTATGGTTGTTGTTCCGTGCGGAATTCCCTTGTGAAAATCGGATATGGGAACTGATAACTGCGAAAGATACCGCATGATTTCTTGCGAAGGATCAAAAACTACGACCGGACTCATGTGTGCGGATAACCGATAGATGACGGGACTGAAAATATGCACGATCTTGAGACTATGGGCAATGGGTTTGAAATTCTCCTGTAATTCTGCGCAGACATTCCATGAACCGGGTTCAGCGGGTAAAGTGATCTCTAGAGAAAGAATACTATCACTCACAGGCTCAACTTCTACCGCGGTATCAGTGCGTGATACCCATGTCCCGTCGGGTGATTTCACGCCAAAAACCAGTACGCCTCGTCGCACGCTATTCGAATCGTTAAAAATGAAGATGCGGATCGATCTTGTTTCACCGACAAAGAAATGCCGGTCCCACAATTCAATGCTGACACCGAACGGCGAAAAGACATTTTTCAATGTGGTCAGCAGCGGTTTCGGATGCAGATCCTTCACGTTGCCCAAAAACCAGTGCGCCGTCGGACCATCGCTGTTGCTTAAATATACAAACGGCTGAATCGCTTTGATGCGCATGCGGCGAAACAGTTCAATAAGCTCTTGCGCGAGGAACGATTGATGGTTGATGAGGTCTTCCGTGGTGTATTCTCTCCCCATCCATCGTTCAACGACATCTTTTGTCAACAACGAAGGATTATTCTCTTTATCAAGCCACCACCAGTTGAATTCATTCAGCATGGTCGGACGTGAATCGTTTTCAATTTCAGTTAGTGAGCGTGTGAAGCCAAACTTTCTATCGTTCAACACCATGCCGAGCGAGTAGATGTACGGATGCTCCTCCAGAAAATCGACCGATTCCCACGGTCGTGTGGGATCGAGAGTTTTCATTTCGGGAACGATCTCGTACTGAACAGTATCGTCGCGCGATTCGTTGAGCGGATCCCAGATGACGATGCTCGGATGATTCCAGTTGTCCTGCAGCCATTCGGTAAATTCTTTCCGGATCTGAGCTGTGGAACCGGTCGTGCCCCAGAATTGCCATTCGTTTTGGAGCAGCATCCCGTGTTCGTCGGCAATATCGTACCAAGCGTTGTACATCTGGCCAAGATGATTGCGGAAGAAATTAAAATTATGTTCTTTCGGTATGTCGATAAGGAGCCGCTTGATCCACTCTTTGTTCCACGGAAGCAGTTTGCGTTCGGGATCGGATAGAAAACGGTGAAATGCGATATTTCCCCCGCGCAGCAAGATCCTCAGCCCGTTCAGATAAAATTCGTTATCGACGATCTTGAATTCGCGCATGCCGAATATTGTGAATATGCGGTCGAGCTGATGTTTGCCTTCTTCGATTTGTAATTCCACTTCGTATAAAAATGGATCTTCCTGGGACCACAGCCGGCAATGGTCGATCGGTATGTGAAGAGTCACTTGTTCTGTTTGATGATCATCGATGGCAACAAGTGTGTCGTGAATTGCCGAAACAGATTTCCTCGATCGTTTTTCAACGATTCTGGCTGAAAGCAGAAATGATCTGCGCCTGAATTCCAGATTTTCAACCCGTACCCGCATTTCGGCGGTTGATGAATCGATGTGCGGAATAACCTGCACCAACTTCACGCGGGCACCCCCGACACAAATCAGAGAAACATCGCCCCAGATGCCCGGTGTATAGATTTCTTTTTCCTGATCTCGTCCCACTGCACTTTCGGGCGGCAATGTGTGCTTTGCTCCAACTCGAACAATAAGTTCGTTCGGTGTAACCTCATGAAGAAATTCATTCAGCGGGTATTCATGCGATGTGTAGCAACTGATCGAACCGCCGAGATGATGTCCGTTAAGCCATACATCGGTGCCGAACATGCTTTGAGCTATCTTGAGAAATGCAAAATGTTTCTGGGAAAAATTTGTGAGTGTGAATGAGGTATAGTACCAATGAAAATCGAACTTCTGCCAGTCGTAAGCAGGTTCTGCCATATCCACAACAGCCGGGACGGGAACAATGCTTTTAAAATGCTGTGGAATTTCGTTTTCTGTACCGCCGGCAATATACCATGTACCATTGAGAGAAAAGACGTTGCGGGGTTGGAGTGGATCGACGGAAAATTGCGCGCTGATTGACATGGTTATTTTTGAATTGTCTTAAACCCTGCTTTTTCCAACCCTTTCTGCACGTATGGATTTTTCTTCATCACTTTCCACACCAACTCCGAGCGAAGATTCTCTATCATGATCACAATAGGTCCTTGATCGATACCGAGATAATCACCATCGATCCAGCCATTCGGAGTTTTTTCGGTTACATATGTCAGGTTAAAAGCGTCAAGAAATCCGTATTTCGTCCACAATCCGGGAATGCGATCGCGCATTGCTTGCAACGCGGGGATGCAAATTTCCGGAGCAAATGCAACAGATCCGCCGGCAGCAGTCGGAGCGATCGTTCCGTCATCGTTCACCCAATCGGCAGAAACACCGCGCGCCCCGTACGTGATAAAACGCCGCTCAATTCCGTCGATCACCCGCACATCCTCAGCAGGACCATCGCACGCCGTAAATCCCCAGATATTTTCTGAGTATCCCTTCATCTTTTTCGGATTTTCCTTTGCGTATGCCTGATGGGTCAATGTTGCGCGCCGCGAATTTTCGAAATAATCGATTCCTTTGTCGCGCATATATCTATCCTGAATCCCGCGAAAATCGATCCACGCGTGTGAATATTGATGTCCGAAAAGGGGACCAAAACTGATGAACTCCTGCCCATAGTACGGCATCCATTTGAATTGCCGCGTAAATCCTTCCCACGCATCATCGCTCACCGGATACGTCGGCGATGCAAGTGCAAGAAGGTAAAGAATCATTGCTTCATCGTACCCGTGCCAGTCTGCGATGTGAAAACCGCGATCGGGATACCAACCCATACTGATGAGAGGCGGACGTACCTGAAGCCATTTCCAATCCACGCGGCGATAGAGCGAATCGGCGTACGCGCGGATGGCTTTTTCGGTTGATGTATTCTTATCGAAGTACGATTGACAGAACAATGCACCGGCAAGAAGCAATGCCGTATCGATTGTCGACAGCTCAATATCTTTATTGAATCTCGTTCCCGACTTGAAATCCAAAAAGTGATAAAAGAATCCACGGTATCCTGCGGTTCCCATCATCGCATTACCTTGTGGAAGATTGTATAGATATTTCAATGTTGTGAGAACACGGTCTGCCGCAGCTTTGCGTGAAACGTAATTGCGTTCAGCGCCGATTCCGTATGAGGTGAGCGCGAATCCGATCGCCGCAGTGCTGGAAAATGTGAGTGTTGGATAGCGATCTGGAGTTAATCCGGTTGCAGGATCAACACATTCCCAAAAATATTGGAACGTGCGATATTGAAGTGTGTCAAGAAATCCATTGGCAAAATATTTTTTGTTTGCATCGGATGGAGTTGATGCAAAAAGCGATGACACGAGAAAAATTGCTGCAAAAAATATTTTTTTCATTTTGAAAGTATCATTTTTTTCGTTTCAGAATAATTTCCTGCATTGAGTCTATAATAGTACACGCCGCTGGAAAGATGCGCCGCAGAAAAATTCACGCTGTAATTTCCCGGTGCTTTCTTTTCGTTCACCAGCGTTGCAATTTCTTTCCCAAGTACATCGTACACTTTCAATGAAACATGACCAACTGCTGATAACTGATAGCTGATAGCTGTCGTTGGATTAAACGGGTTCGGATAATTTTGTGAAAGAGAAAATTCTATTGGAAGCATATTATCATTTGAAGCAACACTTGTTACTGTCGTAAATCCTGCTTTTTGCAAACCATCCGTAATAATTTTTTCTTTCATGAATGTCTTCCAAACGTTGCCCGTTCGATAATTTTCCGCCATGATAACGATCGGACCCTGATCGATTCCGAGCACGTCCGGTCCCCACCAATTCACTGTTAGATTAAATGCATCGGTGAAACCGTATCCCGTCCAAATTTTTGCGCGATGTTGATTATACATTTCTTGTAACGCAGGAATGCAAACTTCCGGCGCGAATGGCAGCGAACCGCCCGGCGCAGTCGGATTCAATGTTCCGTCATCGTTCATATTTGTTCCGCGTGCTTTGTATCCGCCGGGAACATCGCTCGCAGTAATTCCCCACATATTTGCTCCGTAGCCGACGAAATTTCCGGGATTTTCGATACAATATAATCGTTGATCGAGAGTAGCGCGGCGAGAATTTTCAAAATAGGTAATTCCTTTTCCTTTCATGTACGTGTCCGCAATATTTCTGTAATCAACCCAGCAATGCGAATATTGATGACCGAAGAGCGGCGGGAAATTTACAAAGTAATCGCCCAAGCGCGTGCTGAAAAACCATTGATATCCTTTCGTCCACTCGCTCCACGAAACTGACGTAAGCGGATTTGTCGGCGCACCGATTCCTATGATATAAAGAATCATTGCTTCATTATATCCGATCCACCGCGCATTAATGAAACCCGATTCTGGATGCCAGCCCATTGTAAGAGATAAACCGGAATTGCGCATCCAATTCCAATCGATGCGAGTTACGATTGAATCTGTCAGTGCGCGAATTTGCACTTCCGAAGAATCGCTTCCGTCAAAATATTGTTTCGCATACAACATTCCGGCAAGAAGCAATCCCGTATCAATCGAAGAAAGTTCGCTCGTCCACGTTCGCGTTGCAGAATTCATATCGAGAAAATGATAGAACCATCCTTTGTATCCGATCGTTCCGATCGGCGCTGCGCCTTGCGGTCCGTTCCAAAATGTTTTGATCGTTGTCAGCGTTCTGTCGCGTCCTTCAGCGCGTGTGATATAGCCGTGATCGATTCCAATTCCGATAGCGGTCAATCCGAAGCCAACGGCGGCAATACTTGCGGGTGAATCTTTCGTACTGCGGTCTTTTATCAATCCATTGTTCGGATTTGCTTCGTACCAAAAATAATCGAACGATGTTTGCTGGATATATTCTAAAAATGCGTCGGTATTCGCAAACGCTTGTGGCTTCACTGCGATCGTATCAGAATTTTGACTTTCTTGCTGAGATGAATTCAATGCCGTAACCGTGAAGTAATATGTTTGTCCGTTTGCAACATTCACATCGACATAACTTTGTGTGGGAAGCGCGGTCGTGTTCATCTTTGTGAACGAACCACTTATTGATGTTGCGCGATACACATTATATCCAAAAATATTTTGTTCTGAGTTTTTATTCCAATGTAACGTCATCGTTTTGTCGCCGACACGCGCAACGATCTTTTTCGGCGCGCTTGGTTGTGTTGTATCTGCTGGAGATGCAGAAACAATACGAATATTATCTGCCCATAATGTATGAAGTGTGTTATCTGTTGCGCCCTGATGAAAATTCACATCTTTAAAATAGGTTGAATCAAAACCGTTGTAGGGTTGGAATGCTTTGATTGGAATGCTCACTCTTTGCCATGTTGTTGTATCAGCATCTATTCCGGAACTAATGAAGGTTCCCATATTTACTAAAGACGAAAGTTTATTCCCACTAATATTTTCACTTTCCAATCCAACTGTAGGAAGGTTCGCCGCACTAACGGCTGCACGCGCATTTACATAAACCACTACACTATCGTATCCGCTAATATTCTTTTTCGCCCAACCTGGATTTGGAATGTACAAATTCCAATTCCCGCCGATAACAGATTTCCATTCAATTAAAGCACTGACGGTACCGGTGTACGACTGTGTATTTACAACTATAAGTTTATCATTTGATCCGCCCAATGTTAACGTGCTTGGAGAAGTTACATTAGCGTACGATGCATCAAGAGCTCCAGTAGCTGCTTCATCAAAAACAATAATATCCGGTTTACTTTGTGCTGATGAAATGAACGAAAAAAGAAAAAGAACAGAGGTAATTTTTATTATTTGAGACCTCTGAAAAATTATTTGTTTGTCATTGCGATCCGCCGCAGGCAAACGACTTGTTCCGATCCAAAGGATTCCTTCGGAAAGGAATGCCCTTGGCATCGGGAGACGAAGCAATCTCATTAATTTGAGCGAAAAACGAGATTGCCTCGCCAAAAAACGGCTCGCAATGACAATGATTTTGAGTTTTTCAGAGGTCTCTATTTGTTTCATTATTTATTTTCCAAGAAATACTTCAACGGTGTGTTCAGTGTTTTTGTCAAGAAGCGGAAGGACACAATTGCTGCGTTCGAACGAAAAATCTTTTCCATCGACCAAAACTTTTTCGACGCAATGCGAAACCTTCTTCGGATTTTTGACAGTGATGTGATATGTTACTCCGCGAAAAATTCGCTTTACGGAATATTCTTTCCATTCTTTCGGGATGCACGGATCGATCACAAGTCCTTCACTGCTTGCACGAATTCCCAGAATCCATTCTGTTCCCGCTTTGAAAAGCCACGCCGCAGAACCGGTATACCACGTCCATCCACCGCGACCGTAGAAACGCGAATCGGGACCATCAATATTTCCAGAAGTGATGTACGGCTCTGCAACATACTCGTCGGGTTTTGCACCGCGAATGATCGGGTTTATTTTTGCGAACGAACGAAATGCCGCTTCAGCGCGTTTTAATTTTGCGTGAGCAATCACCGTCCAAGCAGCGGCATGTGTGTACGTTCCGCCATTTTCACGCATGCCCGGTGCATAGCGCGTAAGGTAACCGATATTTGTGTCGGGAGTTTTGTAGCCGGGATACACTAGCACGGTTCCGGCTTTAAACTCCAGTTTTTTCTCCACAACATCCAGCACCTGATGTGCGCGCTGTTCATCGGCTACGTCTCCAATGACCGACCACGTTTGAGTGTTGAGCCAGATTTTCCCTTCCGGACTTGATTCGCTTCCTAATTTTTCACCGGAATCTTTCGTCGCACCAAAATAATAATTCCCGTCCCAGCCGTTATTGTTGATTGATCCGCGTAATTGTTCTGCACGTGTGCAGTATGTGTGCGCCCGTTGTTCATCAGATACTTTCATGGCAACAGGAATAAAATCAAGAAGGATCCGGTGTAAGAACTGTCCAAGCCAGACGGACTCTCCTTTCCATTTCAATCCAACCGCAGATAATCCGTCGTTCCAATCTCCAGCACCGATCAGGGGCAAACCACGTTCACTCATTCGAGAATAGACTTTTTCAATCGCACGGATACAGTGTTCGTACAATGTTGATCCGATGGTGTCATCAATGAACGGTTCTTTTTCGTCCAAAACGGAAAAATCATTCGTTTCTTGCAGATACTCCGTCACCAAATACGGCAGCCAAAGAAGATCGTCCGTCATTTCCGTCGGCAAGCCGACTTCAGAAAGCGGATGCCACCAATGATATACTTGCCCGTCTTTGAACTGGTGCCGTGCGTGCAAAAGAATCTGCTTCCTCGTCTGCGAGGCATCAATCGGTAAAAAGATCTGACTGTCCTGCAATTGATCACGAAAACCAAATGCACCGCCCGTTTGATAGTATCCCGCCCGTCCCCACAATCGTCCGGCAATGGCTTGATATTTCAGCCACGTGTTCAGCATAATGTTCATCGAATCATCCGGCGTTTTCACTTCCATTGTGCCGAGCATTGCATTCCACATTTCTTGCATCTCAGTGAATGCGCGATCAACATTTTTTACCGATTGGAATTTCTTGATATACTCTTTTGCCTTTTCTTTATTTTCTGTTGCGCCAAGAATAAAGACAACTTCTTTCGATTCGTTCGGCTTCAATTTTACTTTGATCTGAAGACTGCCGATCGCATCAAGAGAATTGCCAGATTGTTTTTTGAGTTTTCCTTCTGCCACCGATTTTGGCGCGCGTTGATTTTGATACATTCCCAAAAAAGATTCTTTATCACAATCGAACGACGTTGGTTTCACGCTCGAAGAATGGAACGCAACATATTCCCAATCGCGATTCCAATGGCCGTTCGGCGATGGAACTTCCCACAATCTTTTTGTTCCGTAGATCGCACCGAGCGAAGAATCGTATTCCGTATTTAAAAAGCATTTTTGAAATTCGCGATGCCAATCCGGCGCGGCGCCGAGATTCCATTCAAAATAAGAGTAGAGCGAAAGTGTTCGTTCTTTCTTCGAAGTATTTTTCAGCGTTACTTTCCATAATTCCACCGGATCGTCATTCGCAATGAACATCAGCAATTCGCTTTCAATTCCTTGATTGCGCGACGTGATCTTTGAATATCCGATTCCGTGCCGCACTTCGTAGAAATCGGGATCGGTGCACACCGGTTTCCACCCCGCCGACCAGAATTGTTTACTGACATCATCGCGGATATAAAGATATTTCCCCCATTCGTCTTTAATGAGATCCTGTTCCCAGCGTGTAATGCGGTTCAACTGTGCATTCGATTTCCAACTGTATCCACCGCCGCTTTGAGAGACGATCACGCCAAAATCGCCGTTCGTCAATATATTCGTCCACGGACGCGGTGTGTTAAAATTCGTAATGACAAATTCTTTTCCGTTATTTGCAAAGTAACCGTATTTTGTTTTAAAGTTTTTCACCTAATCTATTTCCTGTTTTCCGCATTGGGACACCCTAAGAAACAAACGAATACGAAGTATCCTTCGGATTGGATTGTGTGTAATTTATTTTTGACAACCTCGTAGAGGTTATATCGTTGTAGATAAATATTCAACCCACATATTTCAATCCTCGTAGAGGATTTATAATATTTCTTTGCTGATTCGCCGTGGCGAATCAATCAAAAAAAA
>OBOI01000122.1_pt1 | contig 31255 bp, 27 predicted proteins | sample 1670151 | NCBI WGS metagenome assembly OBOI01 (sample SAMEA104232303, study PRJEB22302) | sediment metagenome | biome: forest; feature: aquifer; material: sediment | place: USA | collected 2011-08-07 | depth 0.01 m | reverse complement strand
GCAGCAATGCTCGCCGCCTTGCAAGCCACCGCAACGCAGCGATGCGCCCGCCAAGCCCCCGTCGCGCACGTGCGATTTTATGAAACAGGTTCTAAGCCATGAAATTCTTCGACGAAGCCAAAATTGAAGCCATAGCCGGCGACGGCGGCAATGGCGCGGCCTCGTTTCGCCGCGAGAAGTTCATTCCGTTCGGTGGACCGGACGGCGGCGACGGCGGTCGCGGCGGCAGCATTTGGGCCGTTGCCGACCGCAACCTCAACACGCTGATCGACTACCGCTATACGCGCATGTTTCGCGCCCAGCGCGGCGAAAACGGCCGCGGCGCCGATTGCTACGGCAAGGGTGGCGACGACATGGAGATGCGCGTGCCGGTCGGCACCACATTCACCGACATCAATACCGGCGAGGCCATCGCCGACCTCGACGTCGACGGCAAGCGCGCGCTGATCGCCAAGGGCGGCCAGGGCGGTTTGGGCAATTTGCATTTCAAGACCAGCACCAACCGGGCGCCGCGCAAATGCACGCCGGGCCAGGAAGGCGAGCGACGCGAACTCAGGCTGGAACTCAAGGTGCTGGCCGATGTCGGCCTGCTCGGCATGCCGAATGCCGGCAAGTCGACTTTCATTCGCGCCGTGTCTGCCGCGCGCCCCAAGGTGGCGGATTACCCCTTCACCACCCTGCACCCGAATCTGGGCGTGGTGCGCGTCGACAACAACCGCAGTTTCGTCATCGCCGACATCCCCGGCCTGATCGAAGGTGCCGCCGAGGGCGCCGGACTCGGGCACCAGTTCCTGCGCCATTTGCAGCGCACCAGCGTGCTGCTGCATCTCGTCGATATCGCGCCCTTCGACCCGGACGCCAACCCGGTGAAGGACGCCAAAGCCATCGTCAAGGAACTGAAGAAGTACGATGCCGCGCTCTTCAAGAAGCCGCGCTGGCTGATCATCAACAAGATCGATCTCGTTCCGGAAGACGAGCGCAAGGCGCGTATCGCGGCCCTGATAAAGGGCTATGGCAAGGTCGACCGCCACTTCGTCATTTCCGCCATCGACGGCGAAGGCTGCCGGGCGGTCACTTTCGCCATCATGGACTATCTCGAACAGGTCAAACGCGATGCGAACCCGGATAGCGCAGAGTAAGCGCCTCGTCGTCAAGGTCGGCAGCGCGCTCGTCACCAACAACGGCGAAGGACTCGCCCACGAATTCATCGCCGACTGCGCCCGACAGATCGCGGCGCTGCACGAAGAAGGTCGCGAAGTGCTGCTGGTCTCTTCCGGCGCCATTGCCGCCGGCATGCAGCGCCTCGGCTGGACGTCGCGACCGCAGGCGATGCACGACTTGCAGGCCGCTGCCGCCGTCGGCCAGATGGGGCTGGCACAGGCTTACGAAACCACTTTCGTCGAGCATGGGCTGAAGGCCGCACAAATTCTGCTGACCCACGAGGACTTGTCCGACCGCAAGCGCTACCTCAATGCCCGCAATACCCTGAACGCCCTGCTCGGCTACGGCGTCGTGCCCATCATCAACGAGAACGACACCGTGGTCACCGACGAGATCAAGTTCGGCGACAACGACACGCTCGGCGCCCTGGTGGCCAATCTCGTCGAGGCCGACGCCTTGATCATTCTGACCGATCAGCCGGGGCTGTATACCGCTGATCCGCGCCTGGACCCGGCCGCCACGCTGATCAATGAAGGCCGCGCCGACGACAGGCGCTACGAGGCGATGGCCGGGGGCGCTGGCAGCGGCATCAGTAAGGGCGGCATGATTACCAAGGTGCGCGCCGCCCAGCGCGCCGCCCGCAGCGGCGCGCACACGCTCATCGTCAGCGGCCGCGAATCCGGTGCGCTCTGTCGCGCCGCTCGCGGCGAGGTGCTCGGCACCTTGCTGTATGCCACCGAATCGCCGCTGGCCGCGCGCAAGCAATGGCTGGCCGACCATTTGCAACTGGCCGGCAGCTTCGTGCTGGATGCAGGCGCCGCAAAGGCCTTGCAGGCCGGCCGCAGCCTGTTGCCGATCGGCGTGACGGCGGTCGACGGCGAATTCGAGCGCGGTTCGGTCGTTGCCTGCCGCACCGCAGCGGGAGACGAAATCGCCCGCGGCCTGACCAATTATTCGAGTTCCGAAACGCGACGTATCGCCGGCCACGGCACCCAGGAAATCGTATCCCTGCTCGGCTGCGTAGACGAAGCGGAGTTGATCCACCGGGACAACATGGTGCTGCTATAGCGCTGACGTGCGCCGCGCCAGCGCGGCCGGAGTTCGATCTCAGCGCCCGGAGCGCCTTGCCGCATCGAGCAGAAATTCGCGGTACTGGCTCCAGTCGGGCACCGGGCCGACATGCGAGAAGACCACGATACCGCGCTTGTCGATAACGTAAGTGGTGGGAAAGCTGGCGGCGATCTCGCGGTCGCTTAGCATCGAACCATCGGCCAGCCGCAGCTTGGCATCCATGTCGCCGATCGCACCCGAATCGTAAAGCGGCAGGTGCAGTTTCTGGACCTCGGCCCAGCGCCGTGCGACCGCGAAGGTTTCGCGTACCTGCATCGGTACGATGGCAATGTCCTTGTGGTCCTTCAGGCTTTCGTAGAGTCGTTGCACCTCGGGCATTTCGCGCCGGCACGGCCCGCACCACGAACCCCAGAAATGCAGCACCGCGACCTTGCCGCGCAGGCCCGCAACCGTATGCTTGCCGCTGTCGGCATAGACCAGATCAGGAAAGCGTTCGCCGACTTGCCGGCCGACTGGCGCCCGCCGCGCCGCTGCCGCGCTGGCGTATGGCCCCCAAAGTTTCGTCCACGCCTTGGCATCGAATACCGGCTGGCCATCGAGCGAGTAGGGCACGCATTTTTGCCTCGTATTCCCCTGGCATGACTCGTGCGCAGCCGCTACGGCGTCCTCACGCGAGCCGGCCTCCTCCTTCCAGCCCCAGGCGCCGCCCGGTGCGATGGCGAAGGCGCGGTGATCGCGCCCGCCAAGGTAAGCGCGATAGACGGCCTGCCCGGCCTCGCCCAAATGCGGTGGCGAGGTTTGCGCCACCGCGCCGGCGCAATACCAGGCCAAGGCAAGAACGCGTGCAGACTTCATCGCGCCAACAGTTCCAGCAACAGCCTGACGACGCCGCTGATCGCCAGGGCCGCCGCCACCGACAGCGCTACCGACGCCAATGCCTGGCGCCGGCCGACGGTTTTCAGCATCACGGCGAAGGTCGATAAACAGGGCACGTAGAAGGTGAGGAACAGCAGAAAGGTGACGATCTGCACCCAGTTCATCAACGGCACAATTTCCGTCGTGCCCAGCGCCTGATAGATCATCAGCAAGGACAGCTCCTTGCGCAGCACCCCGAACAGGATGGGCACGCCCAGCACCACCGGCAGGCCCAGCCACCAGACCGTCACGGGCGTCAGCAGAGTATTGATGATGCTGTCGGCGCCGATGTGAGAGAGCAGCGCCAGCACGATGCTGCCGGCGATCAGCAGCGGCGTGACGATGGTGAGAATGTCGCTGGTGCGCTCCCAGGTCTTGGCCAGTACGGCGCCCGCCTTGGGCAGCGCATAGGGCGGAATTTCCGGGATCATGCCCGGCCCGGCCTGGGAATAGCGCCGCGCCATCAGATTGCCGACCAGGGCGATGACCACCAGCGTCAGCATGAATATCGCGAACACGCCCAGCCCGCCGAGGTACTTGCCGCCCAGCGCGAGAATGATGGCCGACCGCGCCGAGCAAGGCACGAAGGTAATCAGGATGGAGGCGATGACGCGGTCGCGTCCCGTGGTGCTGGCCGCCACCGCCGACAGCGCCGGCACGTTGCAGCCCAGGCCGATCAGAAAGGGCACGGCCACGCCGCCGTGCAGGCCGATATGGTGAAAGCCGCGGTCGACGACGAAGGCGACGCGATGCATGATGCCCGACTCTTCCAGCGCCACCAGCAGCACCACCAGCGGAATCATGTAGGGCACGACGATGCCGACCAGCCCGATCAGCGCATCGACCACTGCATGGCCGACGACCCCGGCGGTGGACTCCGGCCGCCACTCCTGCGCCCAGGCCGCGAGCCGGGCCGAACTCAGGGCATCGAGGCCGGCCGCGACTTCGAAGACCATGTAGAGCACCAGCGCAAACACCGTCATGCTGCCTATCAGACCCCAGCGCGGATGCAGGAACAGCTCGTCGAGCCAGCGCTGCCAGCGGTTGCCATCATCGCGGCGCGCCAGCCGGGTGACGGCCTCGTAAAGCAGGGCGCAGCGGTGGTGCCGGTCGGCGTGCAACTCGTCGGACAGCGGGCGCGGCAGCACGGCTTCGGCCGCACCGCGCGCCGCACACACTTCGGGCAGCAGCCCCGGGAAATGCTCGCCGAGTTCTTCGAGGAAATAGTCGTCGTTCTCCGCCAGTTGCATCAGCAGCAATGGCCGCGGAACGCGAAAGGCGGCATCGACCTCCGGCTGCGCCAGCACGGCATTGAGCGCATCCAGGCTCTTGGCGATGTGGGCGCTGGGCGGCTGCGGCAACGGGCAGACGTTCTCGCGCGCCGCCCGCAGCGCCGCGGCGAACAGCGCCGTCAGGCCGACGCCCATGTGCGCCACCGTCGCCAGCACCGGCACGCCGAGTTGTTCCGACAAGGCGCGTACGTTGATGTAGAGACCCTTTTCGCGGGCCTCGTCCATGCGGTTCAAGGCAATCACCAGCGGCCGGCCGAGCAGTGCGAGTTCCAGGGATAGTTCAAGATCGCGTTCGAGCGCCGTGGCATCGACGACCTGGATCAGCACGTCGGGCGCCTTGAAGGCCACCGCCGGCTGCAGCGACTCGTGGCGGGCGATGTCCGGCCAGCGGTCGCCCCAGAGCAGGTACTTGAGGACGACGCGATCGGGTTCGCGCAAGTGATGGAAAGACTCGATTGGCGGCAGGTCCACCAGCGATATCTGATCGAGACCAACCTCGACCAGGCATTCCTCGTAAGCCGGGCCTTCACCGGCCAGGCGCTCGTGCGCAACCGCCGTACTCGACGCCGCCTGAAAGATCGTGCTCTTGCCGGTACCACGCTGTCCCACCAGGGCAACGCGCGGCCGCCTTCGCCCTCGCAGCAGCGGTTCTTGCAGCCGGATCGTTGCAATGTTCATGGGCCACACCCCGGGCGCACCGCGCTCACGGCATCAGCTCCGCGAAGCTGCCGATGGCCGCATAGTCGCCCGTATCCTTCGCCGGCTTCTGCGTATCCGGCTGGCGGATCGACACCAGGTGACGGATGCCGTAGGTACGGGCCGAATCGAGCACCGGCAGGCTATCGTCCACCAGCACGCTGCGCTCGGGGTCGAAGGCGAAGCGCTGTTGCAGGCGCCGCCAGAAGTCTGGATTTTCCTTTTCCAGACCGAGTTCGTGCGAGGTGATGAGCAGGTCGAAATGCGTTTGCAGTCCGGTGCGCGCCATTTTCAGCGTCAGGCTTTTGTGATGCGCATTGGTCACCAGCGCCACACGCTTGCCGGCGCCGCGCACCGCCTCCAGGAAGCGGACAACGTAGGGGTGTATGGCGATCAGATGCGCCACCTCCTCCTTCAGCTTCATGATGTCGAGTTCGAGTTCGGTTTCCCAGAAATCCACCGAGTACCACTCCAGCGTGCCGGCGCGGGCGTGGTAGCGGGCCATCAACTCCTCGCGTGCCGTCGCGCGCGACACGCCGCGGATTTCGGCGTAGCGCAAGGGCACATGGACCTGCCAGAAATGGTTGTCGAAGTTGAGGTCGAGCAGCGTGCCGTCCATGTCGAGCAGAACGGTGTCGACGCTGCTCCAGTCGATCGCGGGCGAAATGGCCGGCGGGTTCTTGCCTGTCGTCGGCGTCATGTCAACGTCCCTCGAAGCGGGGTGCGCGCTTCTCAAGAAAGGCGGCGAGTCCCTCGCGATAATCCTCGGTGTCCAGAAAGGCAAAGGCGGCGCGCTTCTCCTCTTGCGACAGCGGCCGGCCTTCGAGCAGCCGGGCGATCCACTGCTTGTGCCAGCGCGCCACCAGCGGCGCACCGGCGACAATGCGGTTGACCGCGTATCGCGTCTCCTGTTCCAGCGCGTCGTCGGCGACGACGCGCGTGACGAGACCTTTCTCGTAGGCTTCACGCGCGCTCATGAGCCGCCCTTCGAGCAAAATCTCTTTCACCACCGCCGGCCCGGCGAGCCGCAGCAAACCTTCCATCTCGCCCGGATACATCGAGAAACCGAGCTTGCTGATCGGTGCACCGAAACGTGCCGATTCGCCGGCAATGCGCAAGTCGCAGGCCGCCGCAATCTCCAGCCCACCGCCGACGCAGGGGCCGTCTATCTGCGCCAGCGTCGGCACCCGGCAGCGCTCGATGGCAGAGAGGGCGGCGCCGACGGCCTCGTGATAGGCGAGCGCATGGGGGACGGTGTCGCGGGCGGTACGAAACTCTTCGAGATCGCCGCCGGCGGCGAACACCCGGCCCTCGCCGCGCACGACGACGCAGCGCAGGCAGTCATCCGTCGCGATATCGGCAAAGACGTCGGAAAGCCGCCGCCACATCGCGGCGGTGACGGCGTTGAGTTTCTCGGGATTGAAAAGCGTAACGGCGGCGATCCGGGGATCGTCGCCGTTACGCTGGTACAGGACGTCGGGGTTCATGGCCCCGATTATAGGACGGTGACTACTTGAGTTTCTCTATCCCCAGCATCTTGAGGATGTACTTCTCGAAGACGGGTTCGGTTTCGCCCTTCTTCATCTTGCGCATGAAGTACTTCTCGAAGCCGACCTTGGCCAGATGCACCCACTTGCCCTTCTTGAACCAGTTCACGTTGCGCGGCGGAATCTGCGGCAGGGCGACGAAGGCGGCGCCGGTATCGCCGAAGTCGGCGAGACAGACGGCGTTCCACGTGGCTTTGGTGTCCGGTTCCTTGCCGTCGATGGCATTGCGGATGTTATGCACCGCAGCGGTGACCATGGTCTCGATCATGTAGCCGGTCTTGGGCGCACCGGTGGGTACCGGCGTGGCTTCGACCGGCGGGATGGCGACACAAACGCCGACCGAGTAGATGTTCTGGAACTTCGGGTTGCGCTGGAACTGGTCGATGAGGATAAAGCCGCGCGGGTTGGTCAGGCCCTCGATGCCGAACACGGCATCGACGCCCTTGAACGCCGGCAGCATCATGGACATCTTGAACGCCAGCTCGTGCTCCTTCTTCACGCTGCCGTCGTCGTTGTGCTCGGCAACGGTCATTTTGCCGGCCTCGACCTTGGTGACCTTGGCGTTGCAGATCCACTTGATGTGCTTCTCGCGCAGCACCGATTCCAGCATGCCCTTGGAATCGCCGACGCCGCCCAGGCCGAGATGGCCGATATAGGGTTCGGCGGTGACGAAGGTCATCGGCACCTTGCTGCGAATCTTGCGGCGGCGCAGGTCGGTGTCCATGATCAGCGCAAACTCGTAGGCCGGGCCGTAGCAGGAGGCGCCCTGCATGGCACCGACGACGATATGGCCGGGGTCGTTGATGAACTCGGCCCAGGTCTTCGCCGTCTCGACCGCGTGGTTCACCGTGCATACAGAATGGGTATGGCCGCCGTTGGGGCCGGAGCCCGGCACTTCCTCGAAGGCCAGCTTGGGGCCGGTGGCGATGATCAGGTAGTCGTAATCGACGACATTGCCGTCGGCCAGTTCGATCTGGTTCTTGTCGGCGTGCAGGCGCCTGGCAGGCGTGGCGACAAGATTGATGCCCTTCCTTTCGAGATAGGGCTTGAGTTCCATCGTGATGTCTTCACGGGTACGCCAACCCACCGCAACCCAGGGATTCGAGGGCGTGAACTGGAAGTACGGATTTTCCGAAATGACGGTGAGCGTGTCGCCCGACCGCAGTTGTTCCTTCATATCGTAGGCGGCGGTGAGACCGCCGACACCGGCGCCAAGCACGACGACGTGAGCCATATTCGATCTCCTCCTTACCAAACGAAAATTTTGCCGATGGCGTTGACGCCTTCGTCGACGATCTGCTGCAAGTCTTCGGGACAGTCCTCGCGCTCGATGACGAGGCTGGCATAGGCCGAAAGGGACTTCAAAGCGCATGCGATCTTGGCGACTTCTGCGGCCGCCTCAGGTGCGATCTGCACGCCGGGTTGCAATTGCCATTGCTTTTCTGTCATGGCGAAACTCCTCCTCCAGTTATAGAGGCGCCGATTGTGTCAGGCGCGCCCAGCCTTGTCCAACAGGCCTTCCTTATATTGACGTCAAGCCTGCGTCAAGGGTTTTGGAGTTTGGCGATGGCGACGCGGCCGGAGAGCAGATGATCGTGCATTGCCCGCGCCGCGCCGCCGGGATCGCGCGCGCGCATGGCTTCGAGAATGGCGCGATGCTCGGCGAGCGACTGCCTGAGGCGGCCCTCAAGGCGCAGCGAGTCGCGGCGCGTGAGCTTGAGAACTTTGCGCGCGTCGTCGATCATTTGTTTCAGCCAGCGGTTGCCGGCGATTTCCTGAACCGCACTGTGGAAGGCCTGATTGGCCTCGAAGAAGCGGTCGGCATCGTTCGCGGCCGCATGCGCTTCGAGCTGCTCGTGCAGCGCCGCCAGCCTCTTGAGATCGGCTGCGGTCGCCTTGCTCGCCGCCTCGAACGCAGCACGGCCTTCGAGCAGGGCCATGACCGGAAAGATTTCGTCGAGGTCGCGCTCGGCCAGTTCGGCCACGTAGCAGCCGCGCCGCGGCTCCAGGCGTACCAGGCCTTCGGCGGACAACACCTTGAGTGCCTCGCGCATCGGCGTACGCGAGATGCCGAAAGTCGCGGCAATGGCCTGCTCGTCGATCCAGGTGCCCGGTTCCAGCTCGTGGGCGTAGATGCGCTGGCGCAGACGTTCCGCCACCTCTTCGTAGAGGGCGGGCCGGGGAATTCGGTTGACGTCTCTTGCATCCATAATTATGTATAAGTTATTATAAATGGGAAGGGACGTCAAGACCGGGCGTTCCATGCCGTCGCCGCGCTGTCGCGTTTGCTGCGTTCGAGGGGCGCGATTGGGCTAGGATGGACGGGCCGGCCATTGCGGCGCGCCCCTCAACTACGCAAACCCGACAGGGTGGAGTTTGGGAGTCATTATGAGCAAGTATCCGGAAGTGGAAGTGCCTGGGGTGGATGCCTGGGCCAAGGCCGCCGGCAAGTCGGCGCCTGACGGCGACGTGGCGCGGCTGAACTGGAACACGCCGGACGGCCTCATCGTCAAGCCGCTGTACACCAAAGCCGACGTCGAGGGCCTGCCCTACGCCGACACCCTGCCCGGCTTCGCGCCCTTCCTGCGCGGCCCGCAGGCGACCATGTACGCGGTGCGCCCCTGGACCATCCGCCAGTACGCCGGCTTCTCCACCGCCGCGGAATCCAACGCCTTCTACCGCAAGGCGCTCGCCGCCGGCGCGCAGGGCGTGTCGGTGGCTTTCGACCTCGCCACCCATCGCGGCTACGACTCCGACCATCCGCGCGTGGTCGGCGATGTCGGCAAGGCCGGCGTCGCCATCGACTCGGTCGAGGACATGAAGCTGCTGTTCGACGGCATCCCGCTCGACAAGGTGTCCGTCTCGATGACCATGAACGGCGCCGTGCTGCCGGTACTGGCGGGCTACATCGTCGCGGCCGAAGAACAGGGCGTGGCGCAGGAGAAGCTCTCGGGGACCATCCAGAACGACATCCTCAAGGAGTTCATGGTCCGCAACACCTACATCTACCCGCCGACGCCGTCGATGCGCATCATTGCCGACATCATCGGCTATACCGCGGCGCACATGCCGAAGTTCAATTCGATCTCGATCTCCGGCTACCACATTCAGGAAGCCGGCGCGACGCAGACGCTGGAACTCGCCTTCACGCTCGCCGACGGCATGGAGTACGTGCGTACCGCCATGAAGACCGGCCTCCCCATCGACGCCTTCGCGCCGCGGCTGTCTTTCTTCTTCGGCATCGGCATGAACTTCTATCTGGAAGTGGCCAAACTGCGCGCCGCGCGCCTCTTGTGGTGGCGCATCATGAAGGCGTTCGGCGCCAAGAGCCCAAAGTCCATGATGCTGCGCACGCACTGCCAGACCTCGGGCTGGTCGCTCACGGAGCAGGACCCCTACAACAACGTCGTGCGCACCACCATCGAAGCGATGGCCGCGGTCTTCGGCGGCACGCAGAGCCTGCACACCAACGCTTTGGATGAAGCCATCGCGCTGCCGACGGATTTCTCGGCGCGCATCGCCCGCAACACCCAGATCCTGATCCAGGAAGAGACCCACATCTGTAACGTCGTCGATCCCTGGGCCGGCTCCTACATGATGGAGAAACTCACCCAGGACATGGCGGACGCGGCCTGGAAGATCATCGGGGAAGTCGAGGCCATGGGCGGCATGACCCATGCCGTGGAAAGTGGCTGGGCCAAGCTCCAGATCGAGAAGTGCGCCGCCGAAAAGCAGGCGCGCATCGACTCCGGCCAGGACACCATCGTCGGCGTGAACAAGTACCCGCTCGCCAAACAGGACGCCATCGACATTCTCGACGTCGACAACCACGCCGTGCGCGAAGGACAGATCGCGCGCCTCAAGGACATCCGTGCCGCGCGCGACAGCGCCGCCGTACAGACGGCGCTGGCCGCGCTAACATCGGCGGCGCAAGACGCCAGTGGAAAAAGTGAGGGCAACCTGCTCAATCTCGCCATCAAGGCGTCGCGTCTGCGCGCCACGGTTGGCGAGATTTCCGATGCGCTCGAAAAGGTCTGGGGCCGTCATCGCGCAACGCAGCAAACCGTGTCCGGTATCTATTCGGCCGCCTTCGGCGAGGACAGCACCATGACTGAACTGAAAACCTTGATCGAGGAATTCGCCGCCGCCGAAGGCCGTCGCCCGCGCCTAATGGTCGCCAAGCTCGGCCAGGACGGCCACGACCGCGGCGCCAAGGTCGTCGCCACGGCCTTTGCCGACCTGGGCTTCGACGTCGACGTCGGCCCGCTGTTCCAGACGCCCGAAGAAGCGGCGCGCCAGGCCATCGAGAACGACGTCCACGCGGTCGGCATTTCAACGCTGGCGGCCGGACACAAAACACTGGTACCGCAACTCATCCAGGCGTTGCGCGACCAGGGCGCCCACGACATCGTCGTCTTCGTCGGCGGCGTGATCCCGGCACAGGACTACGAATTCCTCCATAAGGCCGGCGCCGCCGGCATCTTCGGCCCCGGCACGCCGATCCCGCAGTGCGCCCGCGAAGTGCTGCACGCCATACGTGCGGCGCATCTGCCGGCCTCGGCCTGAGCCTGAGCCTAAACGGCGATGCAAGCACCGACCGCGCTGACAGCCGAGGATGCCGCCCTCGTCGCAGGCGTGCGTGCGCGCGAGCGCCGCGCGCTGGCGAAGACCATCACCCTGATCGAATCGACGCGCGACGACCACCAGGCGCGCGCGCGCCCGGTGCTCGATGCGCTGCTGCCGCACGCCGGCGGGGCAATTCGCGTCGGCATTTCCGGCGTGCCGGGCGTGGGCAAATCGACTTTCATCGAGGCACTGGGCTTGTTCCTCATCGAGCGCGGCCACCGCGTCGCCGTGCTGGCTGTCGACCCCTCCTCGTCGGTCACAGGCGGCTCGATACTGGGCGACAAGACGCGCATGGAACGGCTGTCGCAGCGCGATGAAGCTTTCATCCGGCCGTCGCCCTCTTCGGGATCGCTGGGCGGCGTCGCCGAAAAGACGCGCGAGGCGATGTTGATCTGCGAAGCGGCCGGCTTCGACGTCGTCATTGTCGAAACCGTCGGCGTCGGCCAGTCGGAAACTGCGGTATCGGGCATGACCGACGTCTTCGTACTGCTGCAACTGCCCAATGCCGGCGACGACTTGCAGGCGATCAAGAAGGGCATCGTCGAGCTGGCCGACATCGTGGTTTTCAACAAGGCCGACATCGACCCGCGCGCCGCCGATATCGCCGCGGCGCAGATGCGCTCCGCGCTGGCGATGTTGCGCAGCAGTTCGCCTTCATGGCGTCCGCCGGTACTCAAGGCCAGCGCCGCAAAAAATGAAGGCATTGCCGAGTTCTGGCAGGCCATCGCGGATTACCGCCAGACGCTTGCCGCAACCGGCGAGCTGATTGCCAAGCGCCGCCACCAGTCGCTGGACTGGATGTGGCAGTTGATCGACTCGGCGCTGCGCCACCGCTTCCGCGCTCATCCTGGCGTGAAGGACGCCCTGCCCAAGCTCACGCAGGCCGTTGAAGCGGGGACGGTTACGCCGGCCTCCGCCGCGCAGGCGCTGTTCGACAGCCTGAGCCGCGACTACGAAACGCCGAAATACGACTGAAGGGAAAAACCGCCATGCACGAAATCATCGAACAACTGGACGCCAAGCGCGCCGCAGCCTGCCTCGGCGGCGGCCAAAGGCGCGTGGACGCCCAGCATGCGAAGGGCAAGCTGACGGCGCGCGAGCGCATCGAACTGCTGCTCGACCCCGGTACCTTCGAAGAGTGGGACATGTTCAAGGAGCACCGCTGCAACGACTTCGGCATGGCCGAACAGAAGGTGCCCGGCGACGGCGTCGTCATCGGCTACGGCACCATCAACGGCCGCATGGTCTTCGTCTTCTCGCAGGACTTCACCGTCTTCGGCGGCGCCCTGTCGGAAGCGCATGCCGAGAAAATCTGCAAGGTGATGGACCACGCCATGAAGGTCGGCGCCCCGGTGATCGGGCTCAACGACTCCGGCGGCGCGCGTATCCAGGAAGGCGTGGCAAGCCTGGGCGGCTATGCCGACGTCTTCCAGCGCAACGTCATGGCCTCCGGCGTGGTGCCGCAGATTTCGCTCATCATGGGCCCCTGCGCCGGCGGCGCGGTGTATTCGCCGGCCATGACCGACTTCATTTTCATGGTCAAGGACACCTCCTACATGTTCGTCACCGGCCCGGAAGTGGTGAAAACCGTGACCCACGAGGAAGTGACGGCCGAGGAACTCGGCGGCGCGGTGACGCATACGGCCAAGAGCGGCGTCGCCGACCTCGCCTTCGAGAACGATGTCGAGGCGCTGCTGATGCTGCGCCGCTTTGTGAACTATTTGCCGCTCAGCAACAAGGAAAGGCCGCCGATCCGCCCGAGTGCCGATCCTGCCGACCGCCTCGATCCGAGCCTGGATACGCTGGTGCCGGACAACCCGAACAAGCCTTACGACATCAAGGAACTCATCATCAAGACGGTGGACGACTGCGACTTCTTCGAGTTACAGGCCGACCACGCCAAAAACATCGTCATCGGCTTCGCCCGCATGGAAGGCCAGACCGTCGGCATCGTCGCCAACCAGCCCATGGTCATGGCCGGCTGCCTCGACATCAAGTCGGCCATCAAGGGCGGACGCTTCGTGCGCTTTTGCGACGCCTTCAACATTCCCATCGTCACCTTCGTCGACGTGCCGGGCTTCATGCCGGGCACGGCGCAGGAATACGGCGGCATCATCAAGCACGGCGCCAAGCTGCTCTACGCCTACGCCGAATGCACGGTGCCGAAAGTCACCGTCATCACGCGCAAGGCCTACGGCGGCGCCTACGACGTGATGGCCTCCAAGCACCTGCGCGGCGACGTGAACTTCGCCTGGCCCACCGCCGAGATCGCGGTGATGGGGCCGAAGGGTGCGGTGGAGATCATTTTCCGCGAGGAGAAGAACGACAAGGCCCTGCTGGCGCAACGCGAGAAGGAATACAAGGAGAAGTTCGCCAACCCCTTCGTCGCCGGCGCCCGCGGCTTCATCGACGACGTCATCCAGCCGCACGAGACCAGGAAGCGCATCTGCCGTTCGCTGGTGATGCTGAGGAACAAGAAGATCGAGAACCCGTGGCGCAAGCACGGGAACATTCCGCTTTGAAAATCATTAACCACGGCGGGCACGGCGACACGGCGATTTCAAGAATCGCTTTTCGCCGTGTCGCCGTGCTCGCCGTGGTGAAGGGGCTTTGACATGTTCAAAAAAATACTGATCGCGAATCGAGGCGAAATCGCCTGCCGCGTCATCAAGACCGCGCGCCGCATGGGCATCCTGACCGTCGCCGTTTATTCCGAGGCCGACAAGGACGCCATGCACGTTGCGCTGGCCGACGAGGCCGTCTGCATCGGCCCTGCGCCCTCGAAGGAAAGCTACCTGCTCGCAGAAAAGATCATCGCCGCCTGCAAACAGACGGGCGCCGAGGCCGTGCACCCCGGCTACGGTTTCCTCTCCGAGAACGCGGCTTTCTCGCGCACGCTCGAAGAGAACGGCATCATTTTCATCGGCCCCAAGCACACGTCGGTGGCGGCCATGGGCGACAAGATCGCCTCGAAGAAGCTGGCGCTCGCCGCCAGGGTCAACGTCATTCCCGGCTATAACGAAGCCATCGATACTCCCGAACAGGCGGTCGGCATCGCCCGCGGCATCGGCTACCCGGTGATGATCAAGGCCAGTGCCGGCGGCGGCGGCAAGGGCCTGCGCGTGGCCTTCAACGACCAGGAAGCGCTGGAGGGCTTCGCCTCCTGCAAGACCGAGGCATTGAGCGCCTTCGGCGACGACCGCATATTCATCGAGAAGTACGTCGAGGAGCCGCGCCACATCGAAATCCAGTTGATCGGCGATGCGCACGGCAACTGCCTCTACCTGCACGAGCGCGAATGCTCGCTCCAGCGCCGCCATCAGAAGGTGATCGAGGAAGCGCCCTCCCCCTTCCTCGACGCCGCCACCCGCAAGGCGATGGGCGAGCAGGCGGTGGCGCTGGCGAAGGCGGTGAATTACCAGTCCGCCGGTACCGTCGAGTTCGTCGTCGGCGGCAAGGACAAGGGTTTCTACTTCCTGGAAATGAACACGCGGCTCCAGGTCGAGCACCCGGTCACCGAGTGCATCACCGGGCTCGATCTGGTCGAACTGATGATCCGCGTCGCCGCCGGCGAGAAGCTGCCCTTCACGCAGGAGCAAGTGCCGCTCAACGGCTGGGCCATGGAGTGCCGCATCAACGCCGAAGACCCTTTCCGCAACTTCCTGCCCTCCACCGGCCGCCTGGTGAAATTCGTGCCGCCAGCGCAGACCATGACGGCGGCGGAGCCCATGCCCGGAGCCGGCGGCGTGCGCGTGGATACCGGCGTCTATGAGGGCGGCGAAATCTCGATGTACTACGATTCGATGATCGCCAAGCTCATCGTGCACGGCGCCACGCGCGAGCAGGCCATCGCCCGCATGCGCGACGCCCTCAACGCCTTCGTCATCCGCGGCGTATCCTCCAACATCGCCTTCCAGTCGGCGCTGATGAAGAACCCGCGCTTTGTCGCCGGCAACTTCGACACCGGCCTCATCGCCGCGGAGTACCCGAAAGGCTTCAACGCCGCCGACGTGGTGCACGACGCGCCGGCCATGCTGGTCTGCGTCGCCGCCGCCGTGCATCGCCAGTACCTGATGCGCGCCGCCACCATCGACGGCCAGATGCCCGGCCACGAGTACCAGCCGGGCGACGACTTCGTCGTGCTGCTGGGCGCCGCCCAGCATGGCGTCAAGGTAACGAAGGCCGAAGGGGGATGGGACGTGGTCTTTGCCGGACACACGCACAAGCTGCGCTCCGACTGGCAGTTCGGCCAATACCTGTACCAGGGCACTTTCGACGGCGAGCCCTTCTGCATGCAGGTGGAACGCCACGGCCTGCGCTACCGTCTGTTCCACTGGGGTACCCAGGCCGACGTCTTGGTCGAAACCTCCCGCGTCGCCGAGCTGCACGCCCTGATGCCCCACAAGGCGCCGCCCGACACCTCGAAATTCCTGCTCTCGCCAATGCCGGGCCTGCTGACCCAGATCGCCGTAAGCCCCGGCCAGGAGGTCAAGGCCGGCGAAGTGCTGGCGAAGATAGAGGCCATGAAAATGGAGAACGTGCTCAAGGCCGAGCGCGACTGCGCGGTGGAAAAGCTGCTGGCGGCGCCGGGTGAAAGTCTGGCGGTGGATCAGGCGATTATTGCGTTCCGCTGAGACAACGGAAAGTCGACGAGACAGCCAGCATGGCGCAAATCGACCACCTCGTTGTCGCCGCCCGCGATCTTGCCTCAGGCACGCGCTGGCTGGAAGACAAGCTCGGCGCAAGGCTCGCGCCGGGCGGCGTTCATGCCGCCATGGGCACGCACAACCGCCTGCTGCGCCTCGACGGCCGGCCGAATCTCTACCTCGAACTCATCGCCATCGACCCGGACGCCGCGCCGCCCACGCGCACGCGCTGGTTTGGCCTCGACGACCCGGCCTTGCAGTCACGCCTCACCGAGCGCCCGCACCTGATCCACTGGGTGGCGCGCAGCGACGACCTCGCGCACGACGCCACGCCCGCCCACGGCGACATCCTGTCCATGCAGCGCGGCGACTACCGCTGGCGCATCACCGTGCCGACCGACGGCCAAGCGCCCGGTGCCGGACTGGTGCCGACGCTGATCCAGTGGGACGTGCCCATCCACCCCGCTGAGTACCTGTCCGCATCCGGCTGCACGCTGATGAAGCTCGAAGGCTTCCATCCGGCGCCCGCGACGATTTCGACGGCGCTGACGGAACTCGGGCTGGCGAGCGACCTCGCGCTGTTTCCAGTCGAGCCGGATGAACCCGCCCAACTCGTCGCCTACCTTAAGACTCCGCGCGGCCTCGTCGAACTCGACTGAGGCGGCGCCTCTCCTCCCCGTCAATGCACCGTGTAGTAGGGCGATGGCACGCTTGGGTACCCTCGGCGCCGAAGCTTTCGTCGTTGTAGGCGTAGACCACCTCCCAGCCGAGGACATCGCGCAGATAGTCCGCGGTGGTGCGCTGAACCAGGGTGTCTTCGGTGAAGTGGAGGGAGGGCATGGGCAGGTTATTGGCTCACTTATTGGCGCAGACCCAGTGATTCGACCGAAAATGAGCCAAGATCGAGTGCCAACGAATCAATGCGTTATAAGAATATCGGCGGAGTAATTAGCTCATTTGTCCAATAGACCGGGGGCGATTTGCGGGTTTTTTAGCCAATGGCGGATCGAACCGCTCAGGCCGCCATCAATACCGAAACCCCGCCGCTCTCGTGCCCAGCCGCCTTAGGCCGAATCAGGATTTCCACGTCGCGGTCGAGCAAGGTGATGAAATGCAGCAGGCGTTCCGACGAAAAGCGGCTGAGCTTGAAATGCTTCAATTCCGAAACGTGGGGCTGCGGAATGCCGAACAGCACGGCGGCACGCGCCTGGGTCAGTCCCTGATCCTTGATGAGTTCGTTCAGGCGCATCGCCAGTTGCACCCGCAGTTTGCGCTCGCCGGCATCGGCAAAGCCCAGGTCTTCGAAGACATCGCCGCTGCCGGCGGCGACGGTTTCAGTTTTCTTTTTCATAGCGTTCCTCGTAATCGGCGCGCGCCGCCTTCAGGCGCTCGTGTATCCGTTCGACATCGGCTTGCGCGGTGCGGATACCCGAAGGCGACTTCTTCTGGAAGCAGTGGAGTACATACACCGCCTTCTCGAAGCGCACCGCGAACACCGCCCGGTAGGTGTCGCCGCGATGGTCCTCGACCAGTTCGAAGAGGCCCGGCCCCTCGCCCTTCCAGGGCTTGGCCGCCGGCGGCATGCCGCCCAACTGCACCGCACCCAACGCATAACCCAGATCATCCACCACCGCGGCCGGGAAACCCAGCAGGTCCTTTTTCGAAGAACCGACCCAGTAAAGCGGGCGCTCCCGATGACCGGTGGCTTTCATCTCGGCATAGTATACCGGATTCGGTATACGTGGCAATGACGGGGCCGGCTCATGCGGAAAGTTCGCCGCTCATCAGGCGCGGAAGCAGGAGGTCGCGGGCTTCCCGGAGTTTGCTGTTCATCGTTGCGAGTCCCTGTATCTGAGCGACTATCCGACCGATGATTATGGCATAGTCAGTTAATAATGACTGCTTCGGCCACAGTATTGGAAGCTCGCGGAATACACCTTTACTGGGTTCCTTGAATGTTGAACCAGATAATTTCACCGTCCCAATACTCGCTAACTACGCTTGAAGGGGTTCCACCGCCGATGCCCCCTACGTCCCCTCCGCCTGATAAGCCTTGAGCTTGCGCCACAGCGAACTGCGGTCGATGCCGAGCATCTGGGCCGCTGCGGTCTGGTTGCCGCCGGCTTCGGCCAGCACCCAGCGGATGTATTTGCGCTCCTGCTCGTCGAGCGTGGCGACGCGGGCATCCTTCTTTTCGCAGCGGAAGGCGGTCTGCCGGCGCAGCTCTTCGGGCAGGTGGGCGAGTTCTATGGTGTCGCCAGTGGCGAGCGCGGTGCCGCGTTCGACGAGGTTTTCGAGTTCGCGCACGTTGCCGGGAAAATCGTACGCCATAAGCGCCTCGATCACGTCCGGCGCAAGGGCGCGGACGTTCTTGCCCATGCGCGCCGCGCACTTTTGCAGGAAGTGCGCGACCAGCAGCGGGATGTCGCCCTTGCGCTCGCGCAGCGGCGGGATGCTCAAGGTGACGACGTTCAGGCGGAAGTAGAGGTCCTGGCGCAGCGCGCCCGCCTTGACGGCGGCGGCGAGGTTGCGGTTGGTGGCGGCGACGATGCGGATATCGACCTTGACCGGCACGGTGGCGCCCAGCCGCATGACCTCTTTTTCCTGAATCGCGCGCAGCAGCTTGACCTGCATCTCGGGCGCCATCTCGGTGATTTCGTCGAGGAACAGCGTGCCGCCCGAAGCGGCTTCGAGCAAACCGCGGCGACCGCCGCCGGCGCCGGTGAAGGCTTCCTTGTCGTGACCGAACAGTTCGTTGGCGAGCAGGTCGGGGTTGAAGGCACCGCAGTTGACGGCGACATAAGGGCCGGCGGCGCGCCCGCTTTCGTGATGCAGATAGCGCGCGAACAACTCCTTGCCGGTGCCGCTGGCGCCTTCGATCAGCACGTTGCAGTCGGTGGGCGCCACCTGGCGCGCAACGTCGAGCAGGCGCTTCATGCCGCCGTCCTGGGTGACGATATTCAGCTTGCCGGCGTAGGCGTCAACCTGGCGGCGCAGGCTGGCGTTCTCGTCGCGCAGGCGCACCTTCTCCATCGCCTCGCCGACCACCCGACGCACCTCGCTCAGGCGGAAAGGTTTGGCGACGAAGTAGAACGCGCCCTGCTTCATCGCCTGCACCGCCGCCTCGGCGGTAGCGTAGCCGGTGATCATGACGACTTCGATGTCGGGATAGTTCTCGCGGCAGGCCTTGAGCAACTGCATGCCGTCGACCTTTTCCATGCGCAGATCGGTGAGCAGGATGTCGAAGGACTGCGCCGCCAGCAGCGCCAGTGCCGAAGCGCCGCTGGCCGCCGTGGCGATCTCGTAGCCTTCCCGTGCCATGGCGCGCGCCAGGGTTTGCAGTGCGGCGTCTTCGTCGTCGACGATCAAGAGTTTGCCGGTTTTTGTCATCGCGTTTTCCTGAATCAAGTTGCGCCCTCCGGCAGCACGATGCGAAACACCGTGCCCTGTCCCGGCTCGCTGCTGGCGGCAATCCGGCCGTCGTGTTCCTCGACGATCTGATAGACGACGAACAAGCCCAGCCCCATGCCCTTGCCGACATCCTTGGTGGTGAAAAAGGGATCGAAGACGCGCGGCAGGATGTCGGGGGCGATGCCGGCGCCGTTGTCGCGGACGACGATTTCCACGGCCGCGTCGTCGGGCAGGCGACGCGCCTCAATCGACACTGCGCCGTCCTGGCCCACGGCTTCGACGGCGTTCTTGAGCAGATTCAGCAACGCCTGCTGTAGCCGCTGACGGTCGGCGCTGACGACGACGTCACTGGCGATGTCGGTGGCAATGGCAACCGCCGTCGGCACCTGGCCCTTGAGAAAGCGCAGGGTCTGCCCGACCAGCTCGGCCAGCGCCACCGGCTCCTTGCGGAACCTGGCGTCGCGGGCGAAGTCGAGCAGCGAGCGCACGATGTTGCGCGCCCGCTCGCCCTGCGCGTCGATGCGCAGCAGCAGTTCGCGCTGCGCATCGATGTCGCATTCGCCGAGTTCTTCGAGCAGCAACTGGCAGGCGGTCCAGATGTTGGAAAGCGGGTTGTTGAGTTCGTGGGCGACGCCCGACAGCATGGTGCCCAGCGAGGTCAGCTTCTCGGAGCGCAGCAGGTGCTTCTGCCTGATCTCCAGCTCCTTCAGCAGGTGGTTGATGGCGTTGACGATGGAAACGATTTCGCGGTCTGCGAAGTGCAGCGTCAGCTTGTCGCGCTGGCCGCTCGACACGGCGTTCACGCTTTCCTCCATCTGCCGCAACGGCTGCGCCACGCGCCGCGACAGCGCCTGGCCGATGGCGATCATCAAGAGCGCCAGGCCGACGATCAGCACCACCAGTTGCATGCGAAACGAGGTCAGCGACGAGCGCACCAATTGCCGCTCCGATCCGACCATGTCTTCGGCAATGCCGACGAGTTCCTTGCCGCTGGCGCGTACCCTGGGCTCCAGCGCCGTGCGGCGCGCCGCCGCATCGGCGGCTGCGTACGCCTGCATCAGGCCGGCGTATTGTTCCAGGCACAGACGCAATCCTGCAATCCTGCCTTCGGCGTCGAGCAGGCTGAAACCGCCGTCGCCCGCTGACAGCAACTGGCGCAAGTGCTCGATCTGCTGCCGGTTCTCCCGGTAGTCCTCGTCCTGCGCGTGCAGGAAGAAGTTGCGCTCGAAACGGCGGATTTCCATGGCGGTGTCGAAGAGCTCCGAAATCCGTTCGCCAAGCAAAATTCTTTCTTCGACCCGCTTCAACTCCTCGAAGGTGAACAGCGAAATCCCCAGGATCAGCACGGCCACCGCGAGGTAGCCGAGGATGATTTTTTGTCGCAGCGAAGGATGGGTCGGGAGGAAATTCAAGGCGCGGACTTTCGTTGGCGGCGGTTGCATTACGCGACAGCGGGCCGTCGAGGTCGTGCAATTTCCAACGACTATAGATTCCACTGCGTCAACAAAGCGTTAGGAGAGAACTGGCGCCGCCGCTTGTTGCAAATCAAATCAATCCTCAAAACCGCGAGACCTGGACAATCACGCCCAGTATCAACATAAACAAGGCATTGCGCATCGCTGGCACAGGGTCTGCATAGAGAAGGACGACACCTTGTCGCTATCTGCCCCCTACCCCATGAAATTCTGGCGCCAAAAACTCGAACAACTCTCCCGTGCGATGGAATTTTCCAATGTCCATACGCGACGCGAATTCGAGCGATTGCTCGAAAGCCGTGAAACTGCCGCTCCCTCCCAACCGTGCAAGCCGGCGGCACCGCTCGAATACCGCTTTTGCCGGATGATGGACTTCAGCGCCTTGGCGCCACGGACGCCACCGAAACCCGTAGGGCAGCACTGATGCCGTCCGGCTCCTCGACCTGGCGCTTGCCCGCGCTGTGGCCGCCGCTGTGGCGGCGTTTTCGCTTCGGCAGCGTTTCGCTGAAAGACGACCTGATCGCCGGTATCACGGTTTCGCTGGTCGCCATTCCGCAGTCGCTGGCCTATGCCCAACTGGCCGGCGTGCCGGCCTACTACGGCCTCTATGCGGCCTTGCTGCCCACGGTAGTGGGCGCGCTGTTCGGCTCCTCGCGCCAGTTGTCCACCGGCCCGGTGGCCATGACCTCGCTGCTGACCGCCGCCAGCATCGCGCCACTGGCGGCGCACGGCAGCGACGTCTTCTACGCCTACGTGATACTGCTGGCGCTGTTGTCGGGCGTGCTCCAGATCGCCTTCGGCGTGCTGCGCGTCGGCGTGCTGCTCAACTTCCTCTCGCATCCGGTGCTGATGGGCTTCATCAACGCCGCGGCGCTGATTATCGGCCTGTCGCAATTGCCAACGCTGCTCGGCATTCCGGCGCAGCAGTCGGAGCACTTCCTGCTCGACATCTGGCAGGTCGTTTCGCACATCGACGCCATGCACGAAATTTCGCTCGGCTTCGGCATTTCGGCAATCGCGATGCTGCTGGCCTTCAAGCGTTACGCGCCGAAAATGCCCGGCGTGCTGATCACGGTGACCCTGCTGACCTGGGCGAGCTATGCCCTCGATTTCGCTCATATGGGCGGGCGTGTCGTCGGCGCCATCCCGCAGGGACTGCCGAGTTTCAGCGTACCGCCCATGGACTTGCACGCCACGATGGAACTGCTGCCGGCGGCCTTCGTCATCGCGCTGATCAGCTTCATGGAGGCGATGTCATCCGCCAAGGTCATCGCCATCAAAACGCGAGCGCCCTGGGACGAGAACAAGGAGCTGATCGGCCAGGGGCTGGCCAAGGTCGCGGCCGCCTTCAGCCAGTCGATGCCCGTCAGCGGCTCGTTCTCGCGCTCGGCATTGAACCTGGCGTCCAATGCCAGGTCGTCCCTGTCCTCGGTCGTCTCGGCGCTATTCGTGCTGCTGACGCTGCTGTTCTTCACACCGCTGCTCTACCACCTGCCCAAGCCGGTGCTGGCGGCCATCATCATGATGGCGGTGATCGGCCTCATCAACTTCACGACCATTGCCAACGCCTGGCGCGCCAACCGCGACGACGGCATCGGCGCGCTGGTGACCTTCTTCGCCACGCTGGCCTTCGCCCCCAACATTCAGAACGGCATTCTCACCGGCATCATCCTGTCGCTCGCGCTGCTGCTCTACCGCATGATGCGTCCGCGCGTCGCCGTGCTCGGCATGGATGGCGACGCCGTGCGCCCCGGCCTGCAACCGCTGCACCCCAGGCTGGGCGCCATCCGCTTCGACGGCGCCTTGCGCTTCGTCAACGTCTCCTACTTCGAGGATGCGCTGCTACAACTGGAACGGGAAAACCCGGCGATCAGCCTCATCCTCATCAAGGCCAGCGGCATCAACGGCCTCGACGCTTCCGGCGTCGAAATGCTTTCGTCGCTGGTGGCGCGCTTCAGAAGCAACGGCATCACGCTGGCGTTCAGCGGCATCAAGCGACAGGTTCATGAGGTCATGGCGCGCACCGGCCTCATCGAGAAGATTGGGACCGCCAACCTCTTCGCCACCGACCGCGAGGCCTGGGAGGTTCTCGGCAAGCGGCTGGCCTGAAGCGTCGCGCGTAGACGCGTTCCGGCGCCAAGCCGGTACAAAACGTCGGCGCAACAAAGCGCTAGAATGGGACATCTGTCGAAAGGCATATGCCCAGAAGCCGCCATGTCCTTCCTGCCCCGAGGTCTGTACGCACGTCTGGTTCTGCTCGGCGCCGTTGCCGTATCCATGGCGATGGCAATCTTCAGCTTCTATATCACCGACGAACAGATGGAGTTCGCCGAGGATGCCATCGGACACGACGCCATCACGCTCGCCGAGGCGCTGGCCGAAGGCAGTGCGGATTATGTGGTCGCCAAGGACTACGCGCACTTCGAGCGCCATTTCCGCCAATCCGCCCACCGCGACGCCGTCCTCAGCCTCACACTCACCGACACTGACGGGCGCATTCTCGTGTCCATCGGCCGCGCTCGGCCGGGTGAGGAGCTGACCCGCAACGGAACGGGAGGCACGCTGACTGTTCCGACCCAGGTCAGGCATTCGACTTCAATCGAGACCCACCGCGCCGTCGCCTGGCACCCGGTCGAGGCCGACGGCCTCATCGGCTGGGTGCGCGCCGAAATATCTTCCTCCGAATACGACGCGGTGCGCGAGCACATCTGGCGCGACACCCTCATCACGACGCTGCTGGCCATCCTCGGCAGCGCTGTCCTGTTCGCAGTCTTCCTGCGCCGCCCGATGCGGGACATCAAACGCGCCGCCGACTTCGCCGTGCACCTCGACAGCCAGCGCGGCTCGCAGTTGCCGGCCGCCAACTCTGCCGACGAAGTGGAGAAACTCGTCGCCTCCCTCAACCTCGCCTCGACCAATCTGCACCAGCAGGAAGCGGTTCTCGTCAAGGAACAATCCGCGCTGGAAATCCGCAACCGCATATTCGAGCTGCTGGCCATGGGCGGCAGCCTCAGGGAAATCCTCGCCCTGATCGTCGAAAGCGTCGAGATGGAAAGACCCGGCATGATAGGCACCGTGCTTCTGGTCGATGCCACCGGCAAACATCTCGTTCTCGGCAACCTTCCCAAACTGCCGGAGGACTACCGCAATGCCATCGACGGCCTCGCCATCGGCGCCGATGTTGCGCCTTGCGGCACGGCCGCCTACCGCGGCGAACGCATGATCGTGGCCGACATCGCCGCGCATGCCGACTGCCCGGCGCCGTTCCGCGAGCTGGCGCTGAAATCGGGGCTCGCCGCCTGCTGGTCGGAACCGATACAGTCCTACCGGGGTGCGGTGATCGGCACCTTTGCGCTTTACAGTACGGCGCCGCGTGCGCCGATGGCGGTCGATATCGAACTGCTGGTCCACGCCGCCCACTTCGCCAGCATCGCCATCGAAAGAAAGCGCATTGAGGAGGAGTTGCAGCTCGCCTCCTCCGTCTATCAGGCCAGCGGCGAGGCGATGTTCGTGACGGACGCCGCCAATCGCATTCTCGCGGTCAATCCGGCCTTCACGCGGCTCACCGGCTACGAAGCGCACGAGGTCATCGGCCAGGACCCGAAGATGCTCGGTTCCAGGCGCAACGACGCGGCGGTGTACGCCGCCATGTGGCAGTCCCTGCAAAGCACCGGCCAATGGCAGGGCGAAATCTGGAACCGCCGCAAGAACGGCAGCGACTATGCCGAGTGGCTGACCATCACGTCGATCCGCAACGAGCAGGGGCAGTTGCACCGGCGCATCGCGCTGTTCTCCGACATCACCGAGAAGAAGCAGGCCGACGAGATCATCTGGCAGCAGGCCAACTACGACACCCTGACCAGTCTGCCCAACCGCCGCCTGTTCCGCGACCGCCTGAAGCAGGAGTTGCGGCGGTCGCACCGCGACAACAAGGAGCTGGCGCTGCTGTTCATCGACCTCGATCACTTCAAGGAGGTCAACGACTCGTTCGGCCACGATGCCGGCGATCTGTTGCTGGTCGAGGCCGCCCAGCGCATCGTCCGCAGCGTGCGCGAGACCGACACGGTCGCCCGTCTCGGCGGCGACGAATTTACCGTGACGCTGCCCGGCCTCGGCGATCCCGGCGCCATCGAGCGCATCGCCACGGCCATACTCCATGCCCTTGAAGAACCCTTCACGCTGCACAGCGAAATCGCCTACGTCTCGGGCAGTATCGGCATCACGCAGTTCCCCGCCGACGCCCACGACATGGAAGCCCTGCTGAAGAACGCCGACCAGGCCATGTATGCGGCCAAGATCGCCGGCCGCAACGGCTACTCGTGGTTTACCCCGGCCATGCAGCACGCCGCCCATACGCGCCGCAACCTGGTGCGCGATCTGCGCGGCGCCCTGGCCGGCGGGCAGTTCGAGGTGTATTACCAGCCCATCGTCGAGCTGCCGGCGGGACGCATCGTCAAGGCCGAAGCGCTGTTGCGCTGGCATCATCCGCTCCAGGGCATGATCAGCCCCACGGTGTTCATCCCGCTGGCCGAGGAAGTCGGCCTGATCCGCGAGATCGGCGACTGGGTATTCCGCCAGGTAACGGCGAAGTTGCGCGACTGGATAGCTGCCCGACTGACACCGCTCCAGATCGGCATCAACAAATCACCGCGCCAGTTCGCCCTTGGCAGCTGCCACGAGGAGTGGCTCGATCATCTGCGCGAGATCGGCCTGCCGCCGGGGAGCTTGGTCGTCGAGATCACCGAGGGCCTGCTGCTCGACGAACGGCCGGAGGTGGCGGAAAGGCTGCACCGCTTCCGCGCAGCCGGCGTGGAAATCGCCATCGACGACTTCGGCACCGGCTACTCGGCGCTTTCCTACCTGCAAAAGTTCGAGATCGACTACGTCAAGATCGACCGCAGCTTCATCCAGGACCTCACTACCAATAGAAGCGACCGCGCCCTGGCCGAGGCCATTGTGGTCATGGCCCACAAGCTCGGACTCAAGGTCGTGGCCGAAGGCGTGGAAACGATGGAGCAATGCGATTATCTGTCCGCCGTCGATTGCGATTACGCGCAGGGATTCTTCTACGCCAGGCCGATGCCGGCCGACGAGTTCGAGAAGCTGCTCAGGAGCCGCTGAATCAGGCGGCGAGCGCCGGGTAGTCGAGATAGCCCTTGGCGCCGCCGGTATAGAGGGTAGCGGCGTCCAGGGGATTGAGTTCTGCGCCTTGCGCCAGGCGCGCCACCAGATCGGGATTGGCGACGAAAGGCCGGCCGAAGGCAACGAGGTCGGCATGGCCGCGAGCGAGGGCGGCTTCGGCCCGCGCCTTGTCGAAGTCGCCGCAAACGACGATAGCGCCGCAATAGGCGTCGCGCAGCGCCGGCATCAGCGGATGCGCGGCATCGTGGATCCAGGTGAAGGACTGGTCGAAGATATGCAGGAAGCCGATGCCGCGGCGGTCGAGTTCGCGGGCGATCCAGGTATAGGTGCGTAGCGGGTCGGGATCGGGCTGCATGTCGTTGAAAATGCCGTAGGGCGACTGGCGCACGCAGATGCGGGCCGGGTCGATTTCCGCCGCCACCGCATCGACCACTTCGAGCAGAAAGCGAAACCGGTTCTCCAGCGAGCCGCCGTAGGCATCGTTGCGATCATTGAGCATGGGGCAGCGGAACTGGTCGAAGAGATAGCCGTTGGCACCATGAATCTCGACGCCGTCGAAGCCGGCCTGCTTCGCCAGCCGCGCGGCGTGGGCGAAGTCGGCGATCACGGCCTTGATTTCGGTCGTACTCATGGGCACGGGCGCTTCGCAGTCGGCCATGCGCGGCACGCCATTGTCGATGATGAAGGTCTTGCAGTCGGCCGCCGCCCGCGCCGAAACGCCGGCCGGCGGGCTGGCGTCGGCATGCAGCGCCGAATGGGAAACGCGCCCGCAATGCCAGAGCTGGGCGAACATCCTGCCGCCAGCGTCATGCAGACTGTCGTTGACCTTTTTCCAGCCCTCGGCCTGGGTCTCGTTCCACAGCCCCGGCGTGCCGAGATAGCCGCGGGCGCGGTCGGAAACCGGCACGCCCTCGGAGACGATGAGACCGGCCGTGGCACGCTGGCGGTAGTACTCGACCATCATGTCGTTCGGCACGGCATCGCGGTGGTCGCTGCGGCAGCGCGTCATCGGCGCCATGACGATGCGGTTGGCAAGCTGAAGCGGGCCGAAGGTGGTTTTGTCGAACAGCATGTCAGTTCTCCGTTGTGTTTTGCGTCATTGAAACAAAGCGTGATTGAGGTCGGTGCGCGCCAAGGGAGGCGGGTGGCCGACGCCGCTCGTGTCCCCCGTCGTTGGCCTGCGGCCAACTCCTCCTCCTTTACCTCGCCGCGTCGGCCACCCGCCTCCCTTGGCTGGACACGCCCGCGGTTGTGAACGGACAAAACTGCTCGGCGTATCCCGCTCGGGCCGGTGGGGTGCCCTGCGTAGCGAAGTAAAGGGGGAGAAGGCGGCCGCAGGCCGCCGCCGGAGGACATGAGCGTAGCAGGGCACCCTGCCGGCCCGAGCGCGCACCCACCTCAACACAAGCAGCAGTTCTATTTCAAGCCCCCATTTCCGAGAACGCGACGACAACTTCCGGCGGCGCCTGAACGAGCTCAATCAGCACGCCCTCTCCGCCGATGGGAAATTCGTCGCTGGCCTTGGGGTGCAGGAAGCAGATGTCGTAGCCGGCCGCGCCCTTGCGGATGCCGCCCGGCGCGAAGCGCACGCCCTGCGCCGTCAGCCATGTCACGGCCGCCGGCAGGTCGTCGATCCAGAGGCCGACGTGGTTGAGCGGCGTGGCATGCACCGCCGGCTTCTTGTCGGCGTCGAGCGGTTGCATCAGGTCCACCTCGACCTTGAACGGCCCGCTGCCCATGGCGCAGATGTCCTCGTCCACGTTCTCGCGCTCGCTGACAAAATTACCGGTGACGGCCAGACCGAACAGGTCGACCCAGAGCGTGCGCAGCCGCGCCTTGCTCGGGCCGCCGATGGCGATCTGCTGGATGCTCAGCACCTTGAAGGGCCGGTTCATTGCTTTCTCCCTCTGACCAATAGAACGAGGCCGATCGCGACCATCGGCAGGCTCAGCCACTGTCCCATGCTGATTGCGTACGAATGACCGAAGATGCCGGCGTCGGGTTCGCGGAAGAATTCGGCCAGGAAACGGAAGCTGCCGTAGCCGGCCAGGAACATGCCCGACACCGCGCCGCGCGGGCGCTGCCGGCCCGAATACCACCACAGCAGAACGAACAGCAGCAGGCCTTCGCCGGCGGCCTGGTAGAGCGGCGACGGATGGCGCGGCAATGCGTCGACCTGCGGGAACACCATGGCCCAGGGCAGCGAGGCATCGGCAACGCGGCCCCACAGTTCGCCGTTGATGAAGTTGCCGATGCGGCCGGCCATGAGGCCCAGCGGCACCAGCGGCGCAACGAAGTCCATGACCTCGAAAAACGATTTGCCGTGCCGCCGGCCCCACAGAGTCATGGCGGCGAGCACGCCGAGGAAGCCGCCGTGAAAGCTCATGCCGCCTTTCCAGACGGCGAGGATGTCGAGCGGATGAGCGAAGTAGTATGCCGGCTCGTAGAACAGCACCTGGCCGAGCCGCCCGCCGAGAATGACGCCGAACACGCCGTAGGTGAGAAGGTCATCCAGGTCCAGCGGCACGATGCCGTGCCAGGGCTGGGTCGCGGCACGGCGCCGGCCCAGCAGCAGAAAGGCGATAAAGCCCGTAAGGTACATCAGCCCGTACCAGCGCACGGCCAGCGGGCCGATGGCAATGGCGACGGGATCGAATTGAGGATGGATCAGCATGGTGGCGGGCGATGTTTGTGCGTGCGCTATTCTAAGCGGTGGGCGGGTTCGCGCCGTGGGCATGTGACCACCGCGGGGCTCCTCGCGCCGTCAGTCCTCCGTCGCTGCCGCGACGATGCGAATCTCCTCGCCCTCCAGCCGCACCAATTGACCGACCCTGATCTTGCGCGCCTTGCGCGTTTCGATCACGCCGTCGACGCTGACATGCCCGGCGGCAATCGCACTCTTCGCGGCACCGCCCGAAGGCGCGAGCCCGAGCAGCTTGAGCAGGACAAAGAGTTCGATATGGTCGCCGACCAGCGGGAAAGTGTGCAGGGCCATCAGGAAACTCCGTTGGTTACATTCAGTCGGCGCCCAAGGCAATCGCATGGGTATGCGGCGTCTATTTGCATGAAAAACAAAGCGTGATTGAGGTCGGCGCGCGCTCAGGGCGGCAGGTGGCCGACGCAGCTCGTGTCCCCCTGGCTGGCTGCGCCAGCCATTCCTCCTTTACCTCGCCGCATCGGCCACCTGCCGCCCTGGGCTGGACATGCCCGCGCATTGGAGCCGAAAGCCACCGCGGCGTATCCCGCTCGGGCCGGTGGGGCGTTCTGCGGAGCGAAGTAAAGGAGGAGAAGTTGGCCGCAGGCCAACGACGGGGGACATGAGCGGAGCAGAACGCCCCGCCGGCCCGAGCGCGCACCCACCTCAATACCCGAAGGTTTCGTCTCGGAGCAAATATCTCGAAGCACGCTAAGTGCGCCGAACTCGGCGATAAACCTGCGCAAACCGGCCTTGCTCCGAAACGCCGAAATCGCCCGGCGCATATTGCAGCAGCCAGTCGCCGGCCTTGCCTAATAGCAAGTCGCCGCCCGCGGAACGGCGCGCCGTGAAGGGTTCGGCGATCTGCTTTGCCAGCACCGGCAGCGGGCGCGCCTGATAGCGGCCGTCTGCGCCGGCGACGGTCGGCGGCAGCGGCTGATACTTCGTCTCGAAGCGGCTGCGCGAAACGCTCCAGCGGTCGCCGGTCGAGCCGGTAATCAGGGCGTCGCCGGCCTGGTAGCGATTGGGGCCCTCGCGACTGACCAGTTCGCCGTCCGTCCGCGCGAAGCAGACGTCGACCGCCTCGGTCTTCACGTACTGCTCTGCCGCCGCGTCGGTTGCCAGATCGATATTTTCGAGTTCAAGCATTTGGAAGTCTGGTGCAATGTTGGGATGGACATGATATCCAGTCTTGAAACCACCGCCTTCAACACGACGAACCGAGGTGCCGAATGTCCAGACGCGCGCTTCCCCTGTCCAAGGTTTTCGGTCTTCTCGACCCGGCCCGCAAAGACCCGCGGGCGCGGCACGTTTATGGTGGCAGGCGAGACGATCAAGCTGCCGTCGAAAATGAAGTAGGCCTCATCCTGTCGCACCGGGCGGGTCGGCAACCCGGCTTGCGGCGGCGGCAAGATGCCGTTGCAGCACCGGGGTCATATCCGGCGCCGTGCGCAGCGCGCGTAGCGCGGCAAACAGTTCGTCGGCCTCGGGGTAGCTCCTGCGCATCAGTCCCAGCCATTGCTTGAGCCGGCCCGGCGACTGGGACGGCAAAACCTTGTTCTGCACCTGCGTCCAGAAGTCGAGGATCATGCCGGCCACCGTATCCCATTGGGCGCCCGGATCGTCCGCGGCGTCACCGCGGATGCGGCGCGCCAGCAAGGGATCGGCTACCGCGCCGCGGCCGAGCATGACGTCGGCGCAGCCTGTGGCGGCGCGAATCGCGTGATAGTCGGCCAGGGTCCAGACTTCGCCGTTGGCGATGACCGGAATGCGCAGGCTTTCCCGGATCGCGGCGACCGACTGCCACCGGGCCGGCGGGCGGTAACCGTCCTCCTTGGTGCGCGCGTGCACGACAAGTTCCTGAATGCCTCCGCCTTCGAGGGCAAGCGCGCAATCGATGGCCTTGCCGGTGTCGTTGATGCCCAGACGCATCTTGGCGGTGACCGGTATCGCCGCCGGCACCGCCGCCCGCACCGCCGCGGCGATGCGATGCAGCAGTTCAGGCTCGTTCAACAGTGCGGCGCCGCCCCGGTTGCGGTTGATCAGCGGCGTCGGGCAGCCGAAGTTGAGATCGATGCCGGCGGGGTTCAGCTTGGCCACATGCGCCGCGTTGGCCGCCAGCAGGCCGGGATCGGAACCGAGAAACTGGATGCGCACGGGAGTGCCGGCGCGGGTGCGCGACGCGTTTTTGAGTTCCGGACTGACGCGGGTGAAAGCGGAATGCGGCAACACCGTCGCGCTGACGCGGACAAATTCGGTGACGCACCAGTCGTAGCCGCCCGCCCGCGTCAGCACGTCGCGCAGAATGTCGTCGGCCAGGCCTTCCATCGGCGCGAGGATCAAACGGGGTTGGATCGGGGTGGTTGGCATAAGACAGGTTCTAAGGGGTGGATCGTTCCAGGCTAGGACTACCCGAGCCGAGTTTAGCAGGGCGCTCTGGCTGGCTGATCCTGGGAGAAATATCGACAGCAATTCACCGGCATATTGCTGCCGCTCGCGGGGGCGCCGACCCGGTATTCCGCCCCGGCTCACGGTGCAAAAAACGCACAGATCGCCAGAGCGGAATACCGGGCCGTCG
>OBOI01000120.1_pt1 | contig 31510 bp, 30 predicted proteins | sample 1670151 | NCBI WGS metagenome assembly OBOI01 (sample SAMEA104232303, study PRJEB22302) | sediment metagenome | biome: forest; feature: aquifer; material: sediment | place: USA | collected 2011-08-07 | depth 0.01 m | reverse complement strand
CCTCTAAAAACCTATTCTGCGAACATCTGCGTAATCTGCGGGAGAATATTTCCCGGTGATTTCGCTGATTATCGCAGATAAAAAAAAATCACGTTCAGTTTTTAGAGATGCCTTACAGAAAGAATTTTCAATTCAACGGAATGTGGAGAGGAAGAAAATATCAGATCAAGCAGGTTGCTCCAATCGTAGCAGATGAGGATGATAGGCTCGTTGTTGTAACTGTTTTTTTACTTCTAAGAGACATGGACGAAAAGTGTCGCCACCAAGACACCAAGTCACAAAGACCTACAAATTTGAAATGTTTTTCATTGTGTCTTCGAGTCTTTGTGGCAAAAGAGGGGGTTTTCGGCCGCGCTTCTAGGAGGAGAGCATATGAAGATAAGTTATGACCCAACAGTAGATGCGCTTTACATTCGATTCGTTGATGAACGGGTTGAATGTGAAGTGATCCGTTTGAATGAGTCCGTGAGCATTAACATAGGGCCAAATGAGCAGGTTGTGGGAATAGAAGTATTGGATGCCAGTGAATCTCTTCCGGGGATCAAGGAACAGAAAGTCGAGTTGGAAAATCTTGTATCGGGATGAGTTGCTAAGTGCCGGCGAGCTTAGTCCCTTCTCCGGGGCTTGCCTAAACGCTTCTGAACAGAGAAAATAGATCGAAGGAAGATTAGAAGAGGTAAAGGGTGATTTGGAGAAATCGGAGAACGCACTAAAGGATTTTCGAGAGAATAACAGAAGAATTGCCGATTCCCCTCAGTTGATGTTGGAGCAAGAACGTTTTATTCGAGAATTGCAAATCAATTCAACATTATACGCAGAATTGAAGAAACAGTACGAGCTTACGAAAATAGAAGAGATAAAAGATATTCCAATTGTGAATATCATGGATGCGGGGAGGCCAGCGGCAACAAAGGAATTGCCCAAAAGAACCAGGATCGTGGCTGTATCTTTTTTTCTTTCACTATTAGCGGGAATTGGCTTTGTCTACCTGAAATATTCTTATGGAGAAAAACTTGCAGCCGTACAATCATTTTTGAAACATGAGTTTCACATGACTTCGAATTTTTAATATATGAATGGATCATAAAATATTTAATGCTATTTAATGTTTAGTGTATTTGAAATAAGATTAGGTGAATATGGTTAAACTCAACAAAAATGAAATAGAACTACTTGTATATGATTTTGATGGTGTCATGACTAATAATAATGTGATAATTGATCAGTTTGGGAACGAATCGGTTATGGTCAACAGATCAGATGGATTTGCTGTATCTGTTTTTAAGAAACTAGGTTTAAGTCAAATAATCCTTTCAACTGAAAGAAATGATGTGGTAAAGAGAAGAGCTGAAAAACTTGGAATCCCTTGTTTACAAGGTGTAGTAGATAAAAAAAATGAATTACTTCTTTATTGTTCAACAAATAGAATTAATTTAAAAAATGTAGTCTACTTAGGTAATGAAATTAATGATCAAGAAGCTATGGAATGTGTGGGCTGGCCAATTTGTCCTTTTGATGCCTATAAATCTATTAAAAATATCTCTAAATATGTTTTAACAAAATCCGGTGGAGAAGGCGTCATTAGAGAACTATTGGATTTAATCAATAACAAGGAGTATTAAGATGTCAATTTTTATTATTGCTGAAATAGGTATTAATCATAATGGTGATATTAATATTGCCAAAAAATTAATTGATGTAGCAGTTGATGCAGGGTGTAATGCAGTAAAGTTTCAAAAAAGGACGATAGATCTCGTCTACAGTAAAGAACAGCTCGATTCTTATAGGGAAAGTCCCTGGGGTACGACATTTCGCGACCAGAAGGAGGGACTCGAATTTGGATTAGAGGAATATATTGAAATAGATAATTACTGTAAGTCAAAGAAAAAAATAGAGTGGTTTGCCTCTGCATGGGATATTGAAAGTCAAAAATTTTTGAGACAATTCAATTTAAAGTACAACAAAATTGCTTCTCCGATGATTATCCATGAAGAACTGCTTTATGAAGTTGCAAGCGAAGGTCGTTATACGTTTATATCTACCGGTATGTGTGAGATTAGTCATATTGATAAAGCAGTTTCAATATTTGAAAAATCTGCCTGTCCATATGAACTGATGCACTGTATTTCTACTTATCCCATGGATGATGAAGAAGCAAACTTAAACTGTATTATAACACTTCGAGAACGCTATAAATGCAAGGTAGGGTATAGCGGTCATGAGGTGGGGTTAGCTGTATCACTTGGTGCTGCCGCGCTGGGAATCACGTCTTTAGAAAGGCATATTACATTGTCACGGGCCATGTATGGATCTGACCAAGCGGCATCATTGGAGCCGGCAGGACTGAAAATGTTAGTTGGTAGTGTACGAAAAATTCAGGCTGCGATGGGAGATGGCATAATTCGAATCAATGAAAAAGAGAAATCGAACATTGTTAAACTGAGGTCCCATATTCCTTACCATTTCAAAAAATGAAAACACATAAGTCATGTTATCTGTCTACCGGTTCAAAATTTCAAAAATATCCTTGGAATGGTTAGTGGTAAAACAAAATAAGCCGGGGCTGTAGATTAGTCTTTTACTTATCTTGCTTTTAGATAGTATTAAATTTCAAAAGGATAAATATGTATAATTACGATTTACGGACTTCACCAAAATGCCCGTATGGAAAATTAAAATGGAATAAATACTACTGGGAATATCCAAGGGAAATACCACTTTATGAGAATGATTATTGGGGAAAAGAAGTTATTGATCCCGATGGAAAAATTCGGGATATGCAATCTGAAGAGGAAAGGCGGAACCAGATTGAAGATTTAAGTTTCATTTTAAATGTTATTTCAACACTGCCTGCAGGAAAAATTTTAGATGTGGGTTGTGGTCCAGGGCATCTCTTATCAGCTATAAATGATACGTGGGATAAATACGGTATTGATATTTCTAATGTTGCCCTCAAAGAAGCTGAAAAATACGCTAAAGTTAAAAAAGGTGAATTACCTTCTTCAGGTTATGAATCAAATTATTTTGATGTGGTTGTTATGAATCACGTCATAGAACATTTAAAAGATCCATTAATTTATATTAACTCTTGTTGGCAAATTTTAAAACCAAATGGTATATTAATTATTGCAACACCTGACTTTGATTCCGGATGTGCCAGGTTGTTTTTTCATAAATATCGGATGCTTCATGATAATGGTCATATCAGTTTGTTTACAACTTTTTCACTTGTTAAGATGCTTGAAGATTTTAATTTTCGAATTATTGATACTGAATTTCCTTTTTTTCAAACAAGATGGATGACTAAAGAAAATTTAATGCGTTTATTTGATAACTCACAAATATCACCTCCATTTTATGGAAATCATGTTATTGTTTTGGCAGAGAAGCCAAAGTTCATCTGAAAAAGAGAAAGGATATTGAAATGAAAATCGTGCGAATTATTCTATTCGGTGGTAATCGCTCATTACTACATGTTGCCCTTGATGCTAGAAAACGCAATCTCGAAACGATTATTTTTACGGATGAGTTTCGTTTAGGCATGCTGATCAATGAGGTTGGTACCCTTAAGCAAAATCTCGAGAAAGAAAATATCGCGTATGTTAAGAGAGAAACAATATCGAAGGATTTGATAGCCAAATACGTTGTTGAGGGCACAATAGGGTTTTCCATAGCGACCTTTTGGATTTTCAAAAAGGATGTTATTGAATTATTCGATGGTGGCATGTTCAATTACCATGCTGCAAGGCTTCCAATGGAAAGAGGAGGAGGCACAATCACACACAAGATCCTATCTCGATCTAAAATGGGTGGACTAACTATTCATAAGATTGTGCCTGGTATCGATCAAGGCGATATTGTGATGGCCAAAGAATTCCTGTTCCCTGAAACGTCCTGTATTCCGCTTGATTATTTTAACCATATGGAAAAGATCGAAGTGGAACTCTTGAGTGAGTTTTTAGATGCAATTGAGAAAGGGGACGAGCTGAGATCTGTACCTCAGATAGAAACCTATAGCCTTTACTGGCCGTTAATCAACACGCTCCTCAATGGTTATATTAATTGGGATTGGTCAGTCGATGATATTGAGCTGTTCATATGTGCATTTGATGATCCGTATGAGGGAGCATCAACATTTTATCATGGGAAGAGGGTTCACTTGAAGAAGTGTTTTTACAGCAGAGATGAAGGAGATTTCCATCCTTTCCAAGCCGGCATTGTTCTGCGTAACCATGAAGGAAATATCCTTATTGCTGCTGAAGGTGGGAGTTTAATTGTTCATGAAGTTTTCGACGAGAATAGCAACAAAATTAATGATTCCATTAGAGTTGGAAATAGGTTTTATACACCTTATGATGTTTTAAGTAAAACAAAGCAAGAAAAGGTAGTTTATGGGCCAAGAGGCCTAAAGAATGAACTATACTGATTTGGCTATGTTCGTTGATTTTACGGCCACAGAACCTAATACTTGTCTATATTTGTTCAAAGTCCAATAAATGTAACAGGAGGATAATCTCATGCAGGGCGTATTTCATCCATACGGTAAATTCATCGGGAACGAACTGAAATACATAACCGAGTTTCTCGACTCAGAGAACCCGAGAAACAGAGAGGAACCTTGGGTTAGAAGGTTTGAGAAAGCCTTTGCAGAGCGATTTGGGATGAAGTACGCCATCGCACACAATTCCGGTACTTCTACACTGCACAGTTGCCTTGTAGCGGCCGGTGTTAGTCAGGGTGATGAAGTCATCATGCCAGCGCAGACGGTATCAATGCTGGCGTTTGTCACCCTTGTGCAAAAGGCGATTCCAATATTTGCGGATATTGACCCCGACACGTTGAATGTCTCTCCGGACGATGTCGAACACAAAATAACTAGTAAGACGAAAGCCATCATAGCCGTGCACATGCACGGCTTGCCTGCTGATATGGATCCAATCATAAAACTGGGACGCAAGTACAGTATTGCTGTTATCGAGGACAGCGCCCAATGCATGCTCGGGTTTTACAAAGGGCGTTTGGCCGGAACAATCGGAGACATGGCAAGCTTCAGTTTTGAAGCAAAAAAACATATTTCTATTGGCGAAGGAGGTATGGTGATAACCAATAATGAGGAATATGGTACGGCTATACGGAAATTTGGCGGCTTAGGATACAAAACACTTAAAGCTGGTGCAGGATTACGGCAATTATTGCCTTCAGAATTTCAAAATCCCCATTATAAAAGGCATGATACATTAGGATTGAATTACAGAATGCCGGAAATATGTGCTGCACTTGGATTAGCCCAATTTGAACAAGTTGAGTCACTTGTACAAAAGCGTCAAAAAGTTGCCCAGTATTTTTTAGAAGTCTTATCAGATTGCAATTGGATTATCCCTCAAAAAGTTCATGAGGGACTTGTTCATACGTATTGGACCTTTACTGTAAAATACGAAGGGAAAGAAGTGTATGGCATATCATGGGAGGAATTCTACAAACTTTATAAACAAAACGGAGGCGATTGTTTTTATGGCGGTCTGAGTGTTACATATGAAGAACCTTTTATGCAAAAATATCGTAATAGAGGCAATTATGAAAAAGGGGCTTGCCCCGTCGCAGAAGAAATTCAGCCTAAAATGATGCAGTTCAAAACAAATTACCGAAATTTGGAAAAAGCAAGAGAACAAGCAAACATCTTGAAAAAAATTATTAAAGAAATAAAAGGATAATTGGTTGATACTTTATGGACAAAAAATAAATATTTCTAAATCTTGAAAAATATATATTATGGGATTGGAGGGAAAATTAAATGAATATAATTCCAGGTTTTGTTACTGTAAGGACAGCATCGACTCGATTACCTTCTAAGTGCTTGTTGCCGTTTGAAAACGGAAATGTTTTAGAACACATTATTCGTCGTGCTAAATATTTTAATATTGATCCGATTGTGTGTACGACTACTGACGATACAGATGATATAGTTGAACGAATTGCAGTAAAGGAAGGTGCTAAATTTTTTCGAGGCAGTGTGAATGATAAATTGAGACGCTGGCTTGATTGCTGTTACAAGTTTAACTTGCAATCATTTCATTCGGTTGATGCAGATGATCCATTCTTTGATGGTGATTTAATGCACAAAAGCTATTCATTGTTGGCCCAAGGTTATGATATTGTATATCCTACTGAGTCTTCCAGTATAGGTGGTGCAAGTGTTGGATATTCCCTTACCAGAGGGATTGTTGAAAAGGCATGTGTTATAAGTAATACTGAAGATAAAGAAATGATGTGGTATTATATAGAGAAAGTTCCGAACTTACGCCAGATACAACTTCCGGAAGAGCATATTAAACCGCCTAGAGTACGATTGACACTTGATTATGAAGAAGATTATTGGTTACTGAAGACGGTTCAGCGTATACTTGGCTCAAATGCAACGCGTCATGAAGTGGATGATCTTTTTCGTAAAAATCCCGATTTATATTTGATAAATTGGTTTCGAAATCAAGAATGGAAAGAAAATCAATTATCTAAATATGTATGATTGATAGAGAGAAGGGCGTGGAATTAAAACTTAAAGACAAAGTATGTATTATTACTGGAGCAGCGGGACTTCTGGGATTTCAGTTTTCGGATGCTATTCTTGAAGCTGGAGGGATTGTTTGTCTATTAGACATTGATGCTTACAGACTGAATTCGACTAAAGAAATGTTTGATAAAAAGTATTGTGACCGGACTTTAGCCATCGAGACGGATATCACTGATGAAGATAGTATTAGTCGTGCGTGCGCTCTTATTCTCGAAAAGTTCAGCCATATCGATGTATTAGTTAACAATGCAGCTCATAATCCACAAGTAAATCAGGCTGGTTCAACCAACAGTTTTTCGAAAGTTGAAAACTTCTCAAAATCAGTTTGGGAAAAGGACATTGCTGTAGGTTTAACCGGTGCTTTTTTATGTTGCAAAATCTTTGGTGCTGAGATGGCTAAAAATAGGAGTGGGGTCATAGTGAATATCGCTTCTGATTTAGCGGTGATTGCGCCCGATCAAAGAATCTACCAGGACCCTTTGCTGGCTTGGGATGCGCAACCGGTGAAACCCATTACGTATTCTGTAATCAAAACGGGACTATTGGGCTTAACACGCTATTTAGCCACCTACTGGGCTGACCGCGGAATCAGGGTCAATGCGCTCTCGCCTGGTGGTGTCTATACAGGTCAACCTGATGATTTCGTGAAGCGCCTTACGAACTTGATTCCGATGGGAAGAATGGCTGCCATTGATGAATATAGAGAAGCTATATTGTTCCTTTGCTCTGATGCTTCAAAATACATGACCGGCCAAAACATCGTAATCGATGGCGGAAGGACCATTTGGTGATTTCTGAAAATGCCGGGTGTGAACCTATCTTGGGCACTTCACTCTCAAGGAAAGGTATATCGTACCTATTTGCCATTCAGGTTACGAGATCGGTCTTGCCACATCAGTAACAGCCACTACTTTAGGTGCATGCATGATTGAACGTTATATAACCCTTGATCGTGCAATGTGAGGTAGCGATCAAGCAGCATCGGTGGAAGCCGCATGGCTTTTCAAGATTGGTTCGTGATATTAGAGCTATTTAAGTTGCTATTAGCGATGGCAAGAAAAGAGTTTATGAAAGTGAAAATCTATTATGAAAAAACTAAGACGCGTTGATAATGGTTAATTTTTATTTTTGTAAATAAGGATTATGATTTCTGAACAAATTAATAATATCAAAATAATAAGACCAAGCAGTACTTTTCAATTTTTTGATATAAATGAAATACTTCATTATAGAGATTTATTGTATTTCATGATAATGAGGGATCTGCGAGTTCGATATAAACAGACTATTTTAGGAGGTCTATGGGTTATCTTACAACCATTGCTGTTTATGCTGCTTTTTACTTTTTTCTTTGGCAAACTAGCCAAAATTTCTTCTGACGGAATCCCATATCCCATTTTCAATTTTAGTGCACTGGTCGTTTGGATATATTTTTCTAATGCTATTACTTTGTCTTCTAATAGCTTAATTAATAATATCAATTTAGTTTCTAAAGTCTATTTTCCACGGATAATCATTCCAATGTCACCAATTGTAGCAGGTCTTGTAGATTTTTCAATTGCATTTGTATTACTTATTGGAATGATGATTTATTATCACATTTACCCAACGATTATGATATTCTTTGTTCCAGTTTTTTTATTAATTACAGTTATGACAGCTTCTGGTATAGGCATGCTATTATCGGCTTTGTGTGTGAAGTATCGGGACATTAAATTTACAATTCCGTTTTTAGTACAATTTTGGATGTATGCCTCACCTATTGTATATCCAACCTCGATGGTACCCCAAAAATACCAATTTCTATATGCTCTCAATCCTATGGTCGGTGTAATAGAAGGAATGCGTTCCGTATTATTAGGTTCGATTGAATTTCCAGCTCGAATAATTATTGTTTCTGTGATTATGAGTATTGTTATATTATTTTTAGGCTTGTTTTATTTTAAGAAGGTAGAAAGATTTTTCGCCGATATTATATGATTTCCAACATGAGCATATCAGGAGAATAACATACGATGAAAATAATAAAATCAATTATGAAAAAAGCAATTCAAACTTTAGGGTACGAGGTAACTAGTGCACCGTTACATTAATTATTGTTTGTTCTGATATTCTCATAATGCCACCTAACCATTTTATCACGAGCTTTGACAGTAGTGAAGCCCCAAGAGATAGTTGCCTTCATCATATTCCTTTTTTTCTCAAAGGCAGCAACTTGTTTGGTCATTTCTTCGATAGAGGATATCCTTCGATCAAGGCATTGTTTGCTCAAAACAGATAGTTCGATTTCTGCCATGTTCAACCAACTTGCTTTTTTCGGTGTATAGTGAAACTCAAAACGCTCTGCCAATACCCGTGCCTTTTGCGCCGGGAATCTTTCATAGAATGAACCGATCTTATGGGTGTTCAAATTATCTTGCACAACACAAATCTTCTCTGCCTCTGGATAAGCGCGCGCAAGAAGTTCCATGAAAAGAGCATAATCGCGTTTTGTTCGCCGCCGCCGCACCCAAAGGATGCGAAATCCACTAAGCGGTTCGACCGCCACAAAAACAGTGCAGGTTCCATTACGTTTGTAATGGTAATCTTCCCTTTTGATGCTACCGGGTTGCACTGGTAGTGGAAGAAGAATATCGCCAAGGAGTTGACAAGGACGTTCATCGACACAGACGACTGGATAGCGAGGATCATAAGGCTTTTCATACAGATCAAGAAGGTCTTCCATGAGTGCAATGAACTGGCTATCAATGGTTGTTAAACACCACTGTTTTTTGAGCCACGGTTTAATGTCGTTTTTTTTAGCCGCTCCCAGACAGTTTTGTAGCTGATGGAATCGACGAGGGCTAACTCCACCATTCGATCAGCAAGCATGCGCATGGTCTACCGCGCGTGCCCATCCGGTGGTGTCGAGCAAGCCATGGCGACCATTTGGGCCTCGTTCTTTCCATATATTTTTTTCGGACGGCCAGGCCGGGGTTTGTCATAGAGAGACGATAGTCTTTCACTCTGGAACCGGCGCTTGAGAATAATAATTGCCGTGATACTCACGGAAAGCGCCTGGGCAATATATTTGTTGTTCTTGCCATGATGGCTATGCAAAAGAATACGAGCACGGTTGATGACTCTTGCTGATGCTCTTCCTTTATGGACGAGTTTATCGAGCTTAGATTGTTCTTTGGGCGTTAATTTAACGATATAGGTGGGTTTGCGCATAGCATCCTCCGATGAAGTGATGGTTGTTTACATAATATACGCAATCCCTTGTTGTAATGTGATCTAATGTAACCGTGCACTACTTCTATAAATCCAAAAATTTTTTCAAAACTCAAATAGAAATCCATGTCAAATTCTATAATTGAAGTTAATAATATTTCTAAATTATATCGTATTGGACTGAAAGAGGAATCAAATAGAACCTTTGGAGAGGTTCTTCTTAATGGTATAACTTCGCCATTAAGGAATATTAAAAAAATAAACAGACTTACAAAATTTAAGGCTTCTAATTCAGTTGAACAAGAAAAAGACATAATTTGGGCACTAAAGAATGTTTCGTTTAATGTTGAACAGGGACAGGTTCTTGGTATTATCGGTAAGAATGGAGCTGGGAAAAGCACATTACTGAAAATATTGTCTTGTATTACTGAACCATCTTCTGGCTTGGTTAAAATAAGAGGAAGGGTAGCAAGCCTTCTTGAAGTAGGAACTGGTTTTCATCCAGAACTTACAGGAAGGGAAAATATATTTCTTAATGGTGCAATTTTGGGAATGCGAAAATGGGAGATTAAGAAAAAATTTGATGAAATTGTAGAATTTGCTGAAATAGAAAAATTTATTGATACCCCAGTCAAGCGATATTCGAGTGGAATGTACGTCAGGCTCGCCTTTGCAGTTGCTGCGCATTTAGAAGCAGAGATATTACTCATGGATGAAGTACTTGCGGTTGGTGACATTGCTTTTCAAAAAAAGTGTCTTGGAAAGATGGGAGATGTGGTAAGAGGAGGAAGAACTGTCCTTTTCGTCAGTCATAATATGGGTGCAATACTTGAACTTTGTGACTCTGCAATCTTTATTAACCAAGGCGAAATAGTTAAAAAAGGCATTACTACAGAAATTGTACGGTTATATCAGAATTCATTCAAAGAGAAGATAACAAAAAAAGAAGCGCAGTCTATAAATTTTTCTATGATAAAGATTGGCCTGAATGAACATAATATCATTCAATATGATGAACCATTAACTATTTTCTGCGCAATGAATTCAGACTTGGATATCATTGGCTATTCGCTTTATTGTATTATTGAAAATGCCAGGGGCGAGATAGTAATTCATTCTCGCATTGATTCTGCAGAAGTATTAACGGATAATCACAAGGGTAAGCTTAATATAAAATTAACATACCCAAAACTTTGGTTAAATCCTGGTATATATTCAATGTACTTTAAATTTCTTGTTCAAGGAATTGTCGGAGATCGTGGAAGGTATTTTTCAGATAAAATTTCATTTACTGTTGTAGGAAAATCTAATATAGGGGAAACTGTTCTTAATCCTCCAGCTAAATGGGAAATTTCAAATCAATATTGAAAGGATTTTTTTATTAATGTTAAATTCAACTGATGCTGTTTTATTTAATACTTTTTTAGGATACGTTTATCAAGATTCTATCTGGTCTAGAACGATCAAGAAGCACTTTGGTTGTAGAACAATCGCTTTAACACCTCATTTTCTTGAGGCAGAAAGGGCAAAGGCTTCAAAAGCATTTGATGAGGTCTTTTGTTTGAGTGAGTTAATACATAAAGAAATTGCAAATTTAAAGTATGAAGATGCATTACATCAATTGTTAGATTTTGAAAAAACTCATTCGGAATGTAAGTTCGCTACAGATTGGAACATAGACAGGGTTATTCGTAAGTCTAATATGAATTATGAACAAGTTGTACTATTTACTGCCTCTATTTTAAAAGTAATTAATAATCTTGTGGGCAAATTTAATATTAAATTAGTTCTTGGTGAAAAAACTCTTATATATGATAGATTGCTTCACTATAAAATGCAGGAAGTGAATGGTAAGGCATTATTTCCTATGGTTACTAAATACTTTAATAGAATTTATTTCGATGAAAGTTTAAATTGTAATTGGCCAAGATTTAGAAAGCTCTATAACTCTACTTCAATAGACCGAATGCCCACGCCAGATGTTGTCATAAATCAATATTATGATATCACACAAAAAGGTTTTAAAGCTGCATTAAGTAATTTTCAGAATAATTTAAAATCTAAATTTTCAAGACCTTTTTCTGCTAAAATTAATCCATTAAGAATCATTACGTACTTTCGAAAAAAAATATTCACCCGTAGACTTCCGTCTTTCGAACAGAATAATCCATATTTAAAGCATTTTGCATCATATTTATTTCCGACATTTTCTTCGGTTTTTAGAGTGGACTTTAACGATCACATTAAAGAATATCGTTCTCTTTCTAACAGTGTTCTCCCAAGCGGGCGCTATGTGGGTTACTTAATGCATTTGCAACCTGAATTTACAATTGACGCTTTAGCGAATCAATATTTGAATCAAGCTGAATTAATTGTAAGATTAGCAAAGCTGTTACCAGTTGATGTAAGACTGGTAGTTAAAGAAAACCCAGTGACAGTCTACGTATATCCAGAAGATACTTCTTACTATAGATATATGCTTAGTCAACCGAATGTTGTTTTGATGAACGAAAATACTGATTCACACGCAATCATTAAGAATTCGGAAGCCATAGTTACATTAACCGGTACAAGTGCATTAGAATCCTTTTTCTTTGGGAAACCGTGTGTTCTCTTAGGAGATATTTTTTACAGGAATTTGGGATTAACGTATGATGCGTCATCAATTGAAGAAGTAGCTAAAATCTTGATAGAATTGTTAGATAATCCAAGTGGGGCTAACACAATTATATCTGAGAATAGGGAGAAAATAGGAATTAGAATATTAAAGGCAATATATTACGCTTCATATCCAGGTCTTCCCTGGTGCCCTGTACCAAGAGGAGGAACCTATGTGGGTAAAGAAAATGAAAAACACTTGTCGGAAGCCTTACTAAACGAACTTAATAGCATGAAGGAACACACCAGCTTTGAAGTATAGATTAACACAACAATTCGGAGATGTCCTCTTTAAAAATTGAATATGACTGATGGTTTTGACTTGAAACCTGTTGGCTAAGGTTAGTGATGGAATTGTGATAGATAATTATCTTATATGACAAAGTATTTACGCATGCTACAAGAAAATATGAGCATGAGACTCCTCAATATCGGCTGTGGCATTCGACTACATAAAGATTGGGTAAATATTGATATAGCCCCGGTTTCCCCGAAGGTGCAGAAATATAACATACTTGAAGGTATTCCTTTCCGCGATAACACCTTTGATGCTGTCTATTGTTCGCATATTTTGGAACATATTCCTAAAAATAAAGCATTAGCATTCATCAGGGACTGTTATCGTGTTCTTAAGCCTGGAGGTATTTTGCGGGTTGTCGCTCCTGATTTAGAAATAATTGCCCGGTTATATCTTGATCGTTTGGATAAATCTCTATCCGGTGATAGGCAAGCGCAAATAGACTATGATTGGATCTTATTGGAGATGTACGATCAAACCGTTCGCGATTGTGCTGGTGGAGAGATGAGAAAATATTTGACGCAACAAAATATACCAAATGCTGCATTTGTTCAAAGCCGCATTGGCAGTGCATATCATATATCTAGATCGTTTGCACAACATAACGTTAAGAAATCATTTGGCGAACGGCTGGCCTCGGTTACGTTCCCAAAGGTATTCTCAAGAATCCGCCATATTATAAGATCATTAATCTTTATGCTTTTGCCTCCCCGAACAAGAGCGGCTTTGCAGATTGGATATTTCAGGCTTAGCGGTGAAATTCATCAATGTATGTATGATAGATATTCTTTAGCGCAGTTGTTACAACAAGTGGGATTTACAGAGCCCAAAGTAATGACAGCTCATGAAAGCACAATTCCAAATTGGACATCATTTAATCTTGATACAGAGCCTGACGGTACAATTTATAAACCCGACTCCCTTTGGATTGAAGCAACAAAAATGTGATGAATATTCTGCATTTAAATTTTTCAGATAGAGATGGTGGTGCGGCTATCGCTGCCTTTAGACTTAATGAAGGATTAAACAACAGAAGAGTTCAATCAAAAATATTGGTAGTTAATAAGAGAAGTGACTGTTCAATGGTTCAAGAAATTCAGCAAAAAAAATTCTTGGGTAGGTCAGCTCAAAATATTGACAGTCTACCTCTGAAATTTTACCCAAACCGGTTAGGGAGCACATTTTCAATTTCATGGTTCGGAAGCCCTGTTGAAAATCACCCATGGGTTTTAGAAGCCGACATTGTCAATTTGCATTGGGTCAACAGAGGACTAATATCCTTGAGAACACTTCCCAGACTCAAAAAGCCTCTTGTCTGGACGCTTCATGACCAGTGGGCTTTCACAGGTGGGTGCCACTATGCAAGTAACTGCACAAAATATGAAAAGAAGTGTGGGAGTTGTCCTCAACTGAATTCAAATCATGAGTATGATCTCTCCCGATGGGTGTGGAATAGCAAACGAAAAGCATACAAAGGATTGTCACTAAACATAGTTTGTATCTCAAATTGGATGAAGGCTTGTGTTGAAAGAAGCTCTCTCCTTCATAATGCACAGATAACTGTTATTCCTAATGCACAGATAACTGTTATTCCTAATGGTTTGAACACCAATATTTATAAATCTGTAAATAAAGAAGAAGCCAGGCGAATTCTTAATCTGCCTAAAGATGAACCACTGATTTTATTTGGTGCGATGAGCGCTACCAGTGATCCACGGAAGGGTTTTGTGTTTCTTGAGAAAGCATTTGAGAAGTTGAGATCCTCAGGAATCGGCAAACGATACCAGTTGGTGATTTTCGGATCATATAGCTCCCAGAAGGCTGAGAGTCTGCCATTCAAGACTCATTATATTGGTCGGTTACGTGATGATGTATCATTGGTTCTGGCTTACAATGCTGCAGATGTTTTTGTATGTCCTTCGATTGAAGATAATCTTCCCAATACTGTGTTAGAAGCATTATCGTGTGGAACCCCGGTCGTTGCTTTTAATGTAGGAGGTATTCCAGATATGGTTACGCATATGGAAAACGGTTATTTAGCAACTCCAAAAGATGTAGAAGATTTAGCGAATGGAATTCAATGGGTTTTAGAGAATGAAGAGCAAAGAAAAAAACTGTCATACAATGCACGAAAAAAAATTGAAAATGAATTTACATTAGAATTGCAGTCCGAAAGATATAAACGGTTGTATCAAGAGATTCTTCAGAAGAAATGATCAACTGGAACGAAGGATTAAGAGCAGTGCTTGAGGATATGTTTTTTTGGAATATGGAATTTTAGGTCGATAGAATAGGCTAATCTGAGCGGTTAGGTTCAATGTATATCTCAGGAATTATTCCTAAGCAATTTGAACTTAGATTTCTAATACTGTGTAAGAAATTGTGGAAAAATCAATTTATGATTGCTGATCTTATTTTAGTAGCTCTTTGTGTTTTTGTTATGTGGATATTGCTACGAGCTCCTAGAACTCCAGAATATCTACTTCTGATCCCAATTATTATCTATAGTAACGCTTTTGGTTTTATTGAGGTTGGTTCATTAAACATTAAAGGATTTTTGGACACTCGGGATTACGCGTTTATTTCTATAATCCTATTATCTATCCGGTTTTTGAACAGGTATGAAAAACAAGTAAGAGCAAATGCTAATGAGACTTATCTAATAATTTTTAAAATATTTCTAATATATCTGTTTACTATTCTCATTTATTCATTGTTCACATACTGGGAGCCACTATCAAGCGTAAAAGTGTTTCGTATGTTCTTCCGATATGTCAGTTTCTTTTTCTTTCTTGTAATCTTAGAACGGTTAAGCGATAAACAAATATTTAATTTTATTTCTTTGCTGGAAAAAATTACAATCATACTTCTGGTTCTATATTTGATCCAAGTAGGCATTGGCGTTACGATATTTCAAGCAAAAGCTTATAATATACAATATACTCAGGGCGTTGCTATTGAAAGAAATTTTAGTATAGCACCTGAATTTGCCACTTTATTTTTTCTTAATTATCTTTTAAGAAAGAAGATTTCTCTATGGCATATTTTTGTAATTATTCTGATGTTTATCTCAGTGGCATTTTCATTCTCACGCCACAGTATTATTGGATATGTAGTATTATTTATTATAGCAATATTCTTCAGGAGGTTACTTTATAAAGGAGAAAAGAGAAGGTTTGCTGTTCAACTAGGTATTCTACTAACTTTGTTTATAAGCACTTTTGTCTTTGTTAATTATTTTAATCTTCATTATGAACATTTGTTGCAAAGAATTGATACCGACAGGGGTGTAGCAATAACCCAGGGGGGAAGTTGGGTAATGCGTATAGCGTTCATTCAGAAAAGGATGGAAGATGTAGCAGAAATAAATCCCGTAATGGGTTTAGGATACCTAGATGGCGAAGCATCAGTTCGTTATTATCCTGATCTAGCAGGGTTTAACTATTGGGATTCTGGGCAATTTCTTGTAGGAGATCAATCTTGGGGTTCAATAATAACAATGCTTGGATATTTAGGGGGTATATTGTTAATCGTTGTGATTGCCTATATACCTATTAGAAGACTTATGAATTTGAATCAAGATAATGAAAAAATGGTTCTCTCAATTTCTCTTTCTCTAATTTTATTGTATGCTTTAATCTTAGGATCATTTTTCTCTCTGCTTTTGATTAATAGTGCACTAAGTATTTCGTTCCAGTTAGCTTTATTATATAGATTGCAAGAGAGAGTTGTCCAAACCGTCAAAACGAATGGATAAATTATCAATAAATTGTGTTCCAAGTGACCATTCCAAACAAGTTGCTTCTAATTACTACATAAACTTTCTACTTAAGAAGGGAGAACGTGTCCACAGTGTTTTGGACCTAGGATGTGGAAATGGTAACTCTGTAGATTATTTTCGGAAAATGATTCCAACAGTAAATTGGGTCGGGATTGACACAGGGAAATCACGCGAGAGTCGTGCACGTACAAGAAAAGACACAAATTTTTGTATATTTGATGGCATAAATATTCCTTTTGATGACGATTCCTTTGATTTGATATTTTGTAATCAAGTTTTCGAACATGTGGTAGGACCAAGAGTGTTAATGATGGAGATAAACCGAGTTCTCAGACCCGGTGGTTATTTGATTGGGGCTGTTTCTCAATTGGAGCCTTATCATTCTTATAGTGTTTGCAATTATACTCCCTACGGCTTTATGCTACTAGTTGAAGATTCGGGCCTAATTTTGCGAGAAGTAAGGCCTAGCATAGATGCGCTTACGCTAATCATTAGACGCGGGCTAAAACGTCCTAAGTTTTTTTTGAGATTCTGGTTAAAAGAGTCTCCCTTGAATTTACTCATAAGCATTATTGGAAAGCTATTGCGAAAAAATCATAAGTATGTCAATGAGATAAAACTTCTATTCTGCGGGCAGTTCTGTTTCCTTGTTCAAAAACCAGATGAAATGTCGTGTATTAATTCGGAAAAGATTGAGTAAAGAAAAATATGGAGCTTGGCTCCATAGATAAGAGAGAGCGTTGTACGTGACTACCAGAAACAGAGCGCATAAAATCCCAACAGATATTGGGGAATATTATTGCCAAGCGAAGGAAAGCAAATCAAAAGGGCGATTTGGCATTTGCTTGACAAAATTATCTCAGCTTTTGTTGGCGTTTTTTAGAAATAATCATGCAACGCTCTCGATAAGATGTGAAGCTCTATCGGCTGACCTCGAAGGATGCATGTTGTTGGCCTGAATCAAATCTTGGGAAACAGAAAACTTAGTTGATCTTGACAGTCGAGAACGACTTTCCTACTTAATCGTGTTTGATAAATTCTGAAGCAAAATTGAACACAGATGATTCAGAGATGGGATAGTAATTCCCATAAATTGTTTTAAAACTTTTTTAACAAGACACTAACACACCCGAAATTTATGGAGCAATGATTTTGAACAAAACTGTTCCACTCCTGTCAATAGTTTCTCCTATTTTAAATGTAGTTGAATTTATTGAACAATCGATTCAAAGTGTGATAACTCAGTTATCAAATCTACCTGTGGAATATATTATAGTGGATGGTGCTTCAACCGATGGAACTGTTGAAACTATTAAGAAATACAACAAATACATCTCTCAATGGATTTCAGAAAAAGACAAAGGACAATCTGACGCCTTAAATAAAGCAATACGATTAGCCTCGGGCAAATACATTTTGTGGTTGAATGGAGATGATTGTTTGGCAACCAATTCACTTAGTCCCTTAATTCACGAATTAAGAAATCTTGATGACCATACTTTGATTTGTGGAAATATGCTTTTGATTGATGCGGCAAGTAAACCTATTGAAACAAATATAATTACGTATGAGTTGTCTTTTGATAGTTTATTGAATAGCGCACCATATTTTCCTACCAATGCAATAATATATCCGAGAGAATTTTTTAGTAGAAATGGATATTTCCAGGAAGATTTACACTATGTAATGGACTATGAGTTAATTCTTCGGTTAACAAAGCATTACGAGTTTCGTTATGTTGATATTCCTGTGGTGCTGTTACGGAGACACTCAATGGCCAAATCCATAAAAAATAGGATTCAATTCGATCTTGAACGTGAAAAAGTGAGATACAGGTATGGTGGAAAAATATTCAGTCGTGCTTCGCTTTATACTCTGAAACGTTTAGGCAAATATGTAAAGTTAAAAGTATCAGGAAAGTTATGAACAAAATTGTGAAACCACCGATCTTTCATAACCCAGAGCTAAATTTAAAATGTAATGAGTAACAAAATTCGTGTTCTGAAATTTACTCAGCTCTACCCTTCTCATAAGCATGCAATAGTTGGAATTGCCAGAAAACATGAATGCTTTTTTTTGAGTCAACTGGTAGATCTACGGGTAGTGAGACCAATAAATGCTGTCCCGCCCTTGGCAATTTTTCATTCTAAAGGATGGATGAAACGTCTTCGTCATTGGTGGAGGAGTATATACCATCAACCAAATTCACAAGTAATAGATGGATATCCAATCTATTATCCAAAAGTTTGGTTTCTTCCAAAGGTATGGTTCTTCTGGATTGAAGGTTTTTTTCATTACGTGTTTTGCTACAAAACCATTCGTAAAGTGTATAGTGAATATCCATTTGATATAATTCACTCACACGTTGCTCTCCCCGCAGGACATGCTGCGCTTTTTGTAAATCTAAAATATCATGTGCCACTTATTGTACATATCCACGGGCAAGATGTTTATGATACAGCACGGCGAAGCCCACTGAATAGGTTGGCTCTTAAGCACGTACTTGCAAGGTGTAATATTATTATCGTAGATTCAGATGCGGCCAAACGTGAAACGTTGAAATATTGCCAATCTGTTGAGAAGATAAAGGTCATACCATCGGGTTATATGCCTGCGATTAGAAAGAATATGCATTCTAAAAGGGATCCAAATTGCATTGTGCTTGTTACTACTGCATTCCTCATTCCTCGAAAAGGGCATGCTTTTGTATTGAGGGCAATTGAGAAGCTTCGTTCTCAGTATCCGATTAAATATATTATTATTGGGTATGGACCTGAAGAAGCGCGTCTCCGTGCTTTAACCAAGGAACTTTCGTTAGAAGAGGTAGTTCATTTTGCAGGCGGATTGGACCATGAAAAGGTTTTTGATATAATGAGTCAAGCCGATATTTTTGTTCTGCCCAGCTGGAATGAAGCTCTTGGAATTGCTTACTTGGAGGCCCTTTCTCTTGAAATCCCTTTTATTGGGTGTAAAGGTGAGGGCTGTGAAGAAATCTTGAAGTTTGGGAGATGTGGGCTCTTAGTTCAGCCACGTGATGTAGATTCTCTTGAAAGCGCAATACGATATCTGTGTGAAAACAAAGATATTAGGCAAGAGATGGGTTCAATGGGCGCCAAAATTGTGGCTGAGCATTTTGGTTGGGAACGACATGCAAAGAAGTTGGTAAAAGTATATGAGATGTTACTGGAAAAAAAGCTTTCAACTGAGCTATGTTAAAGTGATTTTCGAAATCCCAAGATATAAAACAGGTGAGAACCTCTGATTGTTATGAAGAAGTATAATAAAACACTAAAGCCTTCTGGGAAGAGAGTAATAATGGCCGAGTCATCAGATATTTACCATGATTATCGTGTTCAAAAAGAGGCATACACCTTGCACAGAGCCGGATATGATGTATCGGTATTGGGGTTTCGAAGTTGCTGGACAAGAAAACAAGATTTTGATTTTAGAATTTCAACAATACCAATCGTTTCACGGAAGTTTCAAATCTTTAGGAAAATTTCCATTGCAATGGCAATTTTAACAATCAATTTAGCACTATTGTTTATTAGAGCTCAGTTCTACTATGCCCACAATACGATGTTTTTATTTGGCATGTATGTGTCGAGTCGTTTGCACCGCGGTAAACTAATCTATGATGCACATGAGGTTCATTGGCAAAGAAGTGGGATAGAAAGGTTTTTAGAAAAAACATTCATTTATAAAGCAGCAGCAGTAATTACTGTCTCTCCGGGAAGAGCAGAGGCAATGGCTAAACATTATTCTATAAATAATATCACCGTCATAGCTAATTATCCCATAATTTCGAATGACTTTGTTGCAATAAATAGACTAGTTATCAACCGTTTGATTTTTAGTGGAGGACTCGATTTGAACTTCGTTCGTTTAGATAATCTTCTATTAGTCTTGGTAGAGTTAGAACAATTTAGTTTAGACATCTTGGGTTTCGGATATGGTGATTCTTACGAAAAATTGAAGAAGATCATTAGCAATCTTAACCTCAAGGACCGGGTAAAATTTATACCTATGGTATCCCCAAATAGAGTAATAGAAACGATAAGCCGATATGATGTTGGAGTTAATTTGTTAGTAAATCATAGTAATAAAATATCTTTAAAATATCCTAGCTCTAATAAAATGTATGAATATCTTGCTGCGGGCCTTCCGATTCTTTGTTCAGATTTAGATGGTTATAAGGAATTTGAAGAAGAAGGTGTTGCGGTTTCAGTAACACCTTCTAATGTTGAATCAATAAAAATTGGGTTAATGAAATTATTTTGTAATCAAGAAAACCTGTTAGAAATGAAGAAAAGATGTATATTCTTATCAAGAGCTAAATATAACTGGGAAAATCAAGAAGAGAAGTATCTAAACATCTTTAAAAAGCTTGAAAGATAGATTTTTCAAACGTTTAGAAAATTTACTTTAGTATGATGCATATTGAAGATAGTCTATATAAATATCTAACGCTCTATAAATATAGTCCGGACTTCTTTAAAAAATTGATTGGTAAAGTTTTTAATATTATTCCAAGAGAAAAAAGATTAGGGAAAGAATATGACTATTATGCTTCAGTCGCAAGTATATATGATCGTCCGGAGATTTCAAAAGAACAAATTGATTTTTTTCAATATACATGTATTAAGGACTTATTAAAGCATTGTTTTGAAAACGTTCCCCACTATAGAGAAAAATGGAATAAATATGGTATTGATATAAATCAAATAAAAGACTTAGATGACTTCAAAAAGAAAATACCTTTAACTCATAGAGATGAGGTTCAAACCAATCCCGAGTCTTTCTTAGCTCAGAACTATTCAAAGAAAAATATTCTAAAGATGAACACTGGTGGTTCGACGGGAACTCCTCTTACTCTGTACTATTTGAAAGGGGTTAGCAGAGCAGCCGAATGGGCTCATATGTGGACTATGTGGAAAAGAATAGGATTCGATATCGGTGACAGAGGGGCAACCCTCAGAGGGGATTATATTGGCAAAAACAAAATTTACACCTATGATCCCCTGAGAAATATCCTTGTAATGTCTTCTTTCGCCTTAAATAGAGAAACGATTAGGGATTATGTTAGAGCTTTAGAAGAATTTAAACCCAAATACATAAACGCTTACGCAGCTTCTTTATATTCTTTTGTTCAACTGTGCAAGGATTCAGGTATTAATATTAACCCTATAGATTCTTTGGAGTTAATTTTGCTGGGATCGGAAAATATATTAGACTGGCAGATAAGTTTATTCTCTACATTCTTTGGCTGCCGTATTTTTTATTGGTATGGACATGGCGAACAAACCTGTCTGGCTGGAGGCTGTGAAAATTCAGACCTCTATCATTTTATGCCGTCTTATGGATATAACGAGCTAAATAATGAAAACAAAAGAGGTCTATCAGAATATGAGATCATAGGAACTTCCTTTGTGAATCCTCTAATGCCCTTAGTTCGATATTGTACTCAAGATTTTGGAGTGGCTGCCTCAGAAAATTGTAGTTGCGGGCGTAAAGTATTTCAATTATCAAGAATTACTGGCCGTGAACAGGAAGTTGCTATTGGATTAAAAGGTGAAAAGATAACCTTAACAGCTCTAATTTTTGGTAGACATGCACATTATTTTCATAATATAATCAAGATGCAAATCATAAATTATAAACCCGGATATCTGCTGATCAAGGTAGTTCCTAAAAAATCTTTCTCCTCTCGCGATCAGCAGGAAATAATTAGTACTTTGTCAAAAGAACAAGGTATGCCTTTTAGCGTACAAATTGAATTAGTAAAAGAAATAGAATCAACAGGCAGAGGGAAGCAACAGTTCTTAATTAGAACGTTCGACGATGGTTGATTGAAATATACCGTGTAGACTAAAGCAAAAAATAAATGTTCAATCTATCAATCAATGTAATTACTCAGCGTGAAAAAATATTTTTTAAAATAACAACTTAGGACTTGTACTTTTAAGAAACACTTTATATCTTGTGAGTGTGAAAATCAATGCACATACACGAGAAGAATTAAAAGAACTTTGCCGCCGTAATCCAGATGCGGTTGTCGCCTTGTTTAACACGATGGCGGAAACAATTGAGAACTTAACACGGCGCGTGAAGCAACTCGAATCGCAACTGCACACAGACAGTCATAACAGCAATCTTCCGCCGTCAAGCGACGGAATGAATCATTATCCAAAAACCTCACGCAAAAAAAGTAAGCGTTCATCCGGAGGACAAAGAGGGCACAACGGATCAACACTTAAAAAAACATCAAAGCCGGACACTGTAATTGTCCATCGGGTACACGAGTGTTCGCAGTGCGGATGTTCGTTGAAAAAAGTTGAATCGACAGATCACCATAAACGTCAGGTGATGGATATTCCTCCGATGAAGATGACGGTCACCGAACATCAAACAGAATCAAAATTGTGTCCGCACTGTGGAGAAACGACTCAGTCCGCATTTCCGGACGGTGTTACAAAAGCTGTCCAATACGGAGTGAATCTTAAAACCATCGGTGTCTATCTGATGCAGTATCAGTTACTGTCATCGAAGCGTACGGTTGAAGCCATCAACGATTTATTCACGTGCACCATTGGTGAAGGTTCACTTTTTAACTGGGCAACAGAATTGTCCGAACGCTCGGAAGCATCATACAATGCAATCAAAGAACATGTGATAGCAGCATCTGTCATTCACACTGATGAGACAGGAATTGCGTGCGGTACACAACCGCATTGGCTTCATGTTGTCTGTACCGCTGATGCGACATTCTATGCGGCACATCCAAAGCGCGGTTCAGTGGCGATGAATGACATTGGTATATTACCGTTCTTCAAAGGAACTGCTGTTCATGATATGTGGGCATCCTATTTTATGTACGACTGCAAACACGGCATTTGTAATGCTCATATCATTCGAGAACTGACCTTTGCTTTTGAAGAATACAAACAACACTGGGCACAAAAACTCAAAGAACTGTTACTCAAAATTCACGATACCGTCGAACGGTGTCGCGCCAAAGGAAAAAAAGCACTTGACCGGCGCACTCTTCGACAATATGAAGAGTAGTACGATACACTGGTGAGCAAAGGACTACGGAAAAATCCTCGGCTCCGTGGATCGCCGCACAAACGTGGTCGAGTAAAACAATCAAAAGTTAGAAATCTTCTTGACCGTCTTCGCGATCATCGTGGGTCTGTACTCGCATTCCTGTACGATTTTGGTGTTCCGTTTACCAATAACTTGGCGGAACGTGATTTGCGCATGACGAAAGTGAAACTAAAAATATCCGGTTGCTTCCGAAGCGTTGCCGGTGCCGAAATATATTGTCGCATTCGCAGCTATCTTTCTACGGCTCGGAAAAACTGTGTTGCTGCTTTTAATGCGATCGTGAACGCATTTCATGGTCAACCATTTATACTGAAACCAAATTCCGCTGAGTAGCGCGTTCAATGCGCCTGCGGCGTATTTTTCTCAAAAAGTAACTCAAAGTCTTCAATTTTTAACCTCTTGATTTATTTGAGGTTACAACGAGTTACTTAGGAGTTACCAATCAATGGTTTAAATGAGTGAAATCATAGTTAAGAACTGCAAGCTAATTCAATATTATCTATACCGATGTATCCGGAATTGTCCGATGAAATTATTGTCCATATAACAAACAAAATAAAAAGTTTTTTTTGAAGTAGAGTATACATCGTTGAGATAAAAATATTATATAAGTCTTGAGATACCTTTTCATTTTGGTTTAAAAACGAAGTAGATCCTATGACGATTTTTATAAATGCTCCATTAATTTATTTAAAATTAATAGAAAGTAGCTGATGAGATTATTTATAGTAGTCGAAAAAATAAATATTATTTAATAAAGGGAACAAAAATGAAGGCAGTAATATTAGCCGGTGGTCTTGGTAGCCGCTTAAAACCATTTACCGAGGTTATTCCAAAACCGCTTTTACCAATTGGTGAAAAGTCTGTATTAGAAATACAGATAGAAAGATTAAAGAAATATGGATTTAATGAAATATTTCTTTGTACTAACTATAAATCAGATTATATCCAAAATTTTTTCGGTGATGGCTCTCGATATGGGGTAAAACTCTTTATAAGCAAAGAAGACAAACCTCTTGGTACTGCCGGACCCATATCGCTAATAAAGGATAAACTTGATGAACCGTTTATTGTAATGAATGGTGATATTTTAAGTTTGATAGATTTTTCTAAATTTTATGACTTTGCAGTTAAAAAAAATGCTGCTCTAACTATATCAATAAAAAAGGAAATCACTCCTTATGCTTTTGGAAACATCTTTTTTAATGGTGATTATGTGACAGGAATTCAAGAGAAACCAGATATTATAACATATATTCTGGCAGGCATTTATGTTATGAAACCTGAAATATTTCACTTTATACCAGAAAATAAATATTTTGGTATGGATGCTCTTATTAATACTTTACTTGATAAAATTAAACCTGTTGCAAAATATGAATTGTCTGAATACTGGCTTGATATTGGACAAATTAATGATTACGAAAAAGCACAAGAAGTATATAATGAACATTTTAGCTGTGAATAATCATGAATAAAATTTTAATTACCGGAGCAGGCGGCTTTATAGGTTCTCATCTTATTGAACTATTGGTGAAAGAGGGGTTTCAAGTTAAAACTTTTGTGCGCTACAATTCTAAGAATAATTGGGGCTGGCTGGAAATTTCTGAAGTTAAAAATGAAATTGAAGTAATCACAGGAGATATAAGGGATTACGATTCCGTGTACAATGCACTTAAAAATTGTAATGCTGTTTTTCATTTAGCAGCATTAATTGGTATTCCATATTCTTATGTATCCCCTAAAGCTTACATCGAAACAAATATCACTGGCACGTATAATGTTTTGCAGGCTTCTAAAGAGTTAGGACTAGAACAAGTTTTAATTACTTCTACAAGCGAAACTTACGGAACGGCACAGTATGTACCTATTGATGAAAAACACCCTTTAGTTGGTCAATCCCCATATTCAGCTTCAAAAATTGCGGCGGATCAACTCGCAATTAGCTATTACCACTCTTTTGGTACACCAGTTAAAATAGTCAGACCATTTAATACATACGGCCCACGCCAATCTGCACGGGCAATTATCCCAACCGTTATCACGCAAATATTAGCCGGCAATGAAAAAATTAATGTTGGGAATCTTGCACCAACAAGAGACCTTACTTTTGTTCAAGATACTTGTAAGGGTTTTCTTGAAATATTTAAGTCAGAGAAATTATTTGGTGAAGCTACAAATATCGGAATGAACTCTGAGATTTCTATTAAAGAACTAATAGCGTTAATTGTCAAAATCATTGGAAAAGAGGTCGAAATTAAAGAAGAAACTGAACGAATAAGACCGGCAAACAGCGAAGTAGAAAGACTTTGGAGTAATAATCAAAAAATTAAAGAAAATACTAATTGGATACCGGATTATAAGCTTGAGTCTGGTTTGAAAGAAACCATTTCTTGGATAAAAGAGAATTTACACTTATATAAAACTCATTTATACAACGTTTAATATAGTATAATGAAAAAAGTATTAATACTTGGGGGTGCTGGTTTTATAGGAAGTAACCTTGCAGAACATTTTTTAGCTAAGGGATATGAAGTAACTGTTATTGATGGCTTACTAGAAAAAACTGGTTGCAATCCAAAAAATCTGGCGAAGATAAAAAACAAAATAAAAGTCTTCTACAAAAGGATTGAAGAAATAGAAAATTTATCGGAACTGATATTAGAATCAGCTTTAATTATTGACTGTATGGCATGGACCTCGCACCATGCGGCAATAGAAAATCCGCTTTATGATCTTGAGCTTAACTGCAAGTCACATCTGTATTTGATAGATAATATTAAAAAGACTAAAAATAAAAATATTATTCTGCTTAGTTCACGTGGAATTTATGGAAATGTTGAAGAAGATGTAATAAATGAGAAGACACCGCCAAATCCGGTTGATATACAGGGAATTCATAAGTTGACAACTGAGAACTACTTCAAGATTTATTCTAGAATATATGATTATAATGTAGTTGCATTGAGGATTCCCAACTGTTTTGGAAAAAACCAGCCATTGATTGGTGATGATATTGGTTTAGTTGGGTCGTTTATTAGGGATGCATTGTTGGATAATGTAATTGAAGTATATGGAAGAAACAGAAAACGCTCATTAATATGTGTAAATGATGTTGTTGATATTGTTTGGTTGATTGCGCAAAAACAATGGAGCGGTTTCGTACCGCTTAATATTTCCGGTTACAATATGCCAATATCAGAATTAGCAGAAAAAATTATAAAGATTGCCGGAAGTGGAAAAATATCATTAAAAGAAATACCAAAAACGGTAAAAAATATTGATGTTGGTAATGCATTGATTGATGAGAGTAGAATAACTGAATTCATCGGAAAAGTGCATATTAAAAATATAAAAGATGATTTGACTGAAACTATAAATTATTTTAAAGAGAATTTGATATGATCTGGCGATGTGATTTGGTGCCCCAATATGTGAAGTATAAAGAAGAAATAGATAATGCCATTCATAAAGTATTACTAAGTGGAAGATATATTCTCTCTTCAGAAACGGAAGCTTTTGAAGAAGAATTTGCGGATTATAATAATATAGAATATGCAATTGGTGTTGCAAATGGGACTGATGCATTAATTTTATCTTTAAAAGCTCTTGGAATAAAAAAAGATGATGAAGTAATTACCTCTCCCTTTACTGCATTTCCAACAATTTCAGCCATTATTGCTACAGGGGCAACACCAGTTTTTGTTGATATTTGTAAGGACTCTTATCTAATAGATCTGAGCAAAGTAGAAAATTTAATTACTTCCAGAACAAAAGCAATCATAGCCGTGCATATTTTTGGAAATACTGTTGATATCCCCAAACTTAGGGAAATTGTTGGAGATAATGTTCCAATTATTGAAGATTCTTGCCAGGCGCACGGTAGTACACTTAATGGTAAAAAAGCTGGCTCTATGGGGAATATTGGTGCTTTTAGTTTTTATCCTACAAAAAATCTTGGTGGATATGGTGATGGCGGAGCAGTTATAACAAATAATAAGGAATTGTTTGATAAAATAAAATTAATGCGTATGTATGGAATGATAGATAAAGATCATTCAGTAACTTCTGGTGTGAATAGTCGCTTGGATGAAATTCAAGCAGCTATTTTACGAGTTAAATTAAAGTATCTAGATGAAATGAATTTAAGAAGAAATAATATTGCTGAAATATATATGAGGGAATTAGATTCATTCTTTTTTATTCATCAACAAATTGACAATAATGTCTTTTCAAATTATCATGTATTTGAAACGCGATTTAAGGGAAATCGCGATAATTTATTGAAATATTTGGAAGAAAAAGGAATTCAAACAAATATATATTATGTATTACCACATCATTTACAGGAGTCAATAAAACATTTGGGTTACAAAGTGGGTGATTTACCCAATACTGAGAATTTGTGCAAAGAGGGTATAGCTTTACCCATGTATCCTGAAATGAGTCCTCAATTAATTGAGAACATAATAGTATCTTTAAATAAATTTACAAAAAGCAAAGAGTCTAAATAATGTTGAATACCTTTGAAAGCAAGAAATTATCTATAATACTCCCAACTTATAATGAAAGGGGAAATGTAATAGAAATGTATTCTAGATTAAAGAAAATGATTGATCAGTTAAGAATAAGTTATGAAATTATTTTTGTTGATGATAATAGTCCGGACCGGACAATTGAAGTTATAAGAGAACTAAGAGAAAAAGACAGCAATGTTAAATATATTCTCATGTCGAGACGATTTGGAGACCAAATTAGCATAATGGCAGGTCTAAAACATGTGGAAGGTGAAGCTATAATTATAATGGATTCTGATTTGCAGCATCCACCAGAATATATACCTCAGATGATAAATAATTGGAATAAAGGATTTGATATTGTAATAATGAAAAGAAATAAGGTGGGACACCGTGATTATTTTAAAATAATTACTGAATTACTATTCTACAAATTTATAAATATTATTTCAAAAACCGAGATATTTTATCGGTTTTCGGGATTTGCATTATTGGATAAAAAAGTAGTTAAAGAATTGACTAAGTTCAAAGAGAGTGATCCATTTGTAAGAGGGATGATATCTTTAGTTGGTTTCAATAAAACAGAACTTTATTATGATGAAGAAAAACGATCCGTTGGAAAATCAAAATATAAATTTATTGATATGATTAGATTGTCAATTACCGGTATCACTTCTTTTTCTGAAAAACCGTTGTATTGGTCGTTGTATATCGGGTTGTTCTCAATAATTTTTTCGCTTATATATGCAATTAAAATTTTAATTGAAGTTCTTTTTTTAGAAAATAATATAGTCCAAGGTTGGTTATCAACCATTTTGTTAGTAATCTTTTTTGGTGGAGTACAGTTATTTTCTCTTGGATTGCTTGGAATATATATAGGTAAAATATTTATTGAAACTAAGAAGAGACCCAATTATATAATCGCAGAATCAGGCGGAGTAACAAATGAGTAAACAAGAATTTGAATTATATTATAAGTTGGAGAAAGACTATTGGTGGTTCAGGGCAAGACGTAATATTCTTTCAATATTTTTGGATAAGATCGAGAGCAAGGAAACAAAAACAATCCTTGAAATTGGTTGTGGAACTGGTGGTAATCTAAATTATCTTTTTAATGAATTTAAATACAGAATAGGGTTAGAATACGATGATGATGCCATTTCATTTGCTAAGAAAAGATGCCTAAGTAATACAAAAATTTTAAAAGGAGATGCAAATAATTTGAATCTTCCTGATGAATCAGTTGATTGCATTGCATTGTTAGATGTACTTTATCATAAAAATATAAAAAATGTTGATAATGTTTTGCTTCAAGTTAATAAAACATTGAAAAAAGCTGGTCATTTGTTGATTACTGATGGAGCTTACAGTTTTCTTCAGGGTACACATTCAAAAAGTGTCGATTCTGCAAGAAGATTTACAAAGAAAGAATTAATAGCAAAATTAAAAAAGGAAAATTTCAGGATTATTAAAATCTCGTATTGGGGTATTGCCATTTTTATCATTTTATTTATCAAAAGGGTCATAATTGAAACATTATTTTTTAACAAAAAAAAAAGTGTAAAATACGATTTTGTTAGATGTCATTTCATTGAAACTCTATTATACAACATGGTAAGTGGTGAAAAGTATATCCTCAAAAATTTTTCGATATCTTTTGGAGCCTCAATCGCTGTTTTAGCCCAAAAGAAATTATAATGAAAAACATTATTTACATAATATTATTATTTCTTGTTCAAGCTATAATGTCTGCAGTGGGATTGATATTGTTAAAAATGTCAATGGCAGGAAAATATTCTGTACTTAATGAATATTTAAAAATTTTGATTAAACCTAGGTTTATCATGGGCTTTTTGTTTTATGCAACTGCTTTTCTTCTATGGATGTATATCTTAAGAATGTTTAAACTTAGTTCTGCATTTCCGATTGTAACAGCCTTACAATTTATCGCAACAATCATTGGAAGTTATATTATACTGCACGAATCCATCAATGGACTTCAGATAATAGGAATCGCGCTTTGTTTTCTGGGTATATCATTAATAATTGGATCTAGTTAGATAATAATTAGTGCCATAATCAATTAATTGGATTTATTATGAATTTAAAATGGAAAATGTTTTTTTTTATTTTCCTACTATCTTTTGCTGTGAGAATCATCTTATTTTATTTTGTATGGCCAGATCTTAAACATGGTTCGGCTGCACCATATGGTTCCGTTGCCATTGGATTGTTCATGAAGGGTGATTTAACATTTAATAGTGATGAAGTAAATAAAATTGGGGGGTCAAGTAATATTTCAGGAAATTATTTAAAATTTTATAGTAATGAAAGAACAAATTTTATTGAATATCTCCCAGGGCCAGCAATACTGATTTCAATTTTATGGAAAATAGTCCCTTCCTTTAATTTTGAATCATATATTCTGTTTCAAATTATATTAGACTCAATACTTATTGGATTTTTTTACCTTTTATTCATAAAGGAGAATAAAATTATTTTTGCCATTACAACAGTAATACTAATATTTAACCTGCCAGAGATTAGGAAAGAGGTAACTATGGGTTACGATTTTTGGCCTCAATTTTGTGTTCTTATTAACTTTATTGGAATATATCATGCATTAAAAAAAAATAATAGTTTGATTTTTATGTTTTTAGGTATTATTACAGCACTTACACTGTGGTTTCGAGAACTAACCAATTATTTACCGTTTTTTATAGTAGTTCTAATGTTTTTTTATCAAAGGGAAAAACAATCAATGAAAAAAATATTACTAAATATTTTAAGCTACATTATTCCTGTATTATTTTCACTGAGTTTATTAGTATTGTATAGATATCAAGTTACAGATAATTACCGTCCGACGCGCTCTACGTTTTGGCACACATTTTTTGCAGGTGTAGGACAATTTTCAAATCCTTATAACATTATAAACGATGATGAATCTGTCTTACAATTCGGAAAGCAATTAATCTCTACAAAAGTAGATAGTACATTTAGTGTAACACAATTAAGAGGCATGGCATCTTCTCCGAATTCACTTTATGAACAAACATTAAAAAAGGAAGCCTTCAAATTTATCTATAATTATCCGCATTTATTTATTAGAAATATTTTTTATCGCATCGCTATTATGATAGCACCAACATTTTATAACTTTGAATTTACACCAAATAAAATCGCTCCATATATATTTCCATCTGGGTTTGTGCTTTTCATTTTATGGTTTTTAGGAATGTTTTATATTTTTCAAAAGCATAGGCTTCTTTTCTGGCTGTCATTAACGATAATTATGTATTTTTTCTTTGCATTTAGTTGGTTTTATGTTGTTGGTAGAGTAATTCTACCGTTTTTATTTATTAATA
>OBOI01000119.1_pt1 | contig 31536 bp, 26 predicted proteins | sample 1670151 | NCBI WGS metagenome assembly OBOI01 (sample SAMEA104232303, study PRJEB22302) | sediment metagenome | biome: forest; feature: aquifer; material: sediment | place: USA | collected 2011-08-07 | depth 0.01 m | reverse complement strand
AATTTTTACGAGTGGGCCATCGAAAAGACGCAACGCCTCACCGCCCTGAAGGGCCGGGCGCTTTTTCTACCGATCAGATGCGCCGTTACCGGACATACCCAAGGGCCGGAGCTGGACAAGCTCACCGCCGTCTTAGGAAAACCGGCCGTCCTGAAACGTCTGGAGCAGGCACTGCACCGAAAATTTTCCGATTATACATAATTCAGACTCTTGGCAACGATCTCGTACACATCCCTGGAAAGCTTTGGAGCCTGGAGGACGCGTTCGAACTCTGACTGCATAAGAGACTGACGTCTCGCATCATAACGCCTCCAGGTCGTAAAGGACGAGGCGAGGCGGGCGGCAATTTGGGGATTCAGGGAATCGAGAGCCAGGATATAGTCGGCCAGGAAGGCGTAACCAGCGCCGCTAATGTTATGGAAGCGGACCTGGTTTGTCGCAAAGGCGCCTATTAGCGACCGTACTTTGTTCGGGCTCCTGAGGGTAAATGCCGGATGTCCCGTCAGGGCTTTCACCCGCTCCAGAGTGTCGGGCAGGGAAGATGCGGCCTGGAGCGCCAGCCACTTATCAACCACCAGAGAGTCATCCTGCCACTTTTCATAGAAGGTCGCCAGCGCTTCCTCCCTTTCCCTTCCCGCGTGATTGGCAATGCTTGTCAGGGCTGCCATGACATCGGTCATATTTTTCGCCTGGTCAAATTGCCGCAAACAGATATCGCGCCCCTCCCCGTCTGCCAGCTCCATCAGGTAGGCCAGACAGACATTTTTCAAACTGCGCCGCCCCGTGGCTTCCTGATCAAGACGGTAAGGACCACTGTCCTGGTTTTGTCGATAGACGGTAAGGAAGGTTTCTTGCAACGTCCCGGCCAGGGTCTGCCGGACGAACTTCCGGGCCTCATGAACAGCCTCGGGATCGATCACCTCCAAGGCATCGGCAAGGTAGGTTTCCGACGGCATGGTGAGGATCAGAGCCTGGAAGGCCTTATCTGCCGTCGGCTTGCTCAATATCTGCCGGAAGGCCTCTATGAACTTGCTCTCCAGCGCCATTGGCCTACCCTCCTGATAATCGCGGACCAGCGACAGGATGAGCTTCAGCGCTAATTGCTGACCGGCGTCCCAGCGGTTGAAAGCATCGCTGTCATGGGCCATGAGAAAGAGGCGCTCGACATCCGTGAGATTGAGCGCCACCTTGAGGGGCGCGGAAAAGCCGCGCAAGATAGAAGGCACCGGTTCCTGCGGCACTTTGATGAAAAGAAACGTCTCGGCCGCTTCTCGCAACTGCAGCAGCCTTGTCCCGGCCACCGGCCGCTCCTCGCCGACAAGTTGCAGAGGCATATCCGCACCGCTTTTATCCAGAAGTCCAAGGGCAATAGGTATATGGAGGGGCTCCTTTACCGGCTGGCCGGGCGTCGGGAGACAGGTCTGTTTGATCGTCAAGGCGTAGGTCTGGGCCAGGGCATCATAAGAGCGCGTGACCTGGATCTCCGGTGTCCCCGCTTGGCAGTACCACCGCCGGAACTGGGTAAGATCGGCGCCTGTGGCATCCTCCAGGGCCTGCACGAAATCGTCCGTGGTCACCGCTTGACCGTCATGACGCAGGAAGTAAAGGTCGGTCCCTTTACGGAAACCTTCCGGCCCCAGGATAGTCCGGCACATCCTGATCAGCTCCGCACCCTTATTATAAACCGTCATGGTATAGAAGTTATTGATCTCCATGTAGGAATCAGGCCGCACTGGATGAGCCATCGGGCCGCCATCCTCGATGAACTGATGGGTCCGCAGGATGTTGACCTCACTGATACGCTGCACCCCCGGCGAAGTCATGTCCTCCATGAACTGCTGATCGCGAAAGACGGTAAGGCCTTCCTTGAGGGAGAGCTGGAACCAGTCCCGGCAGGTGACGCGGTCACCGGACCAGTTGTGAAAGTATTCGTGGGCTACTATCCCCATGATGTTCTGGAAGTCCTTGTCCGTGGCCGTATCGGGTTTTGCCAGCACGTACTTGGAGTTGAAAATGTTGAGTCCCTTGTTTTCCATAGCGCCCATGTTGAAGTCGTCGGTGGCAACAATCATGAACAAATCAAGGTCGTATTCACGCCCGTAGGTCTCTTCGTCCCACTTCATGGCCTGTTTCAGGGAGTCCATGGCGTGGCGGCATTTTTCCCGGTTATGATTCTGGACATAGATATGGAGGGCCACCTCCCGACCCGACATGGTTGTGAATTTATCCTCGATTCGCGCCAGGCGGCCCGCCACCATGGCGAAAAGATAGGCCGGCTTGGGAAAGGGATCGTGCCAGGTGGCGAAATGCCTGCCATCTGGCAATTCGCCGGCAGCGACGAGGTTGCCGTTGGAAAGCAGCACGGGGTATTTTTCCCTTTCCGCCGCGATGGTAGTGGAGAACCGGGCCAGCACATCGGGCCGGTCGGGATAGTAGGTGATCTTCCGGAAGCCTTCCGCCTCGCACTGAGTCAAAAACATGCCCGTGGCGCGGTATAATCCCGACAATTCCGTATTACCGCCCGGATCGCAGGCCGTTTCAATATCCAGCGTAAAGTGATCCGTCTCAGGCCAAATCGTGAGGGCCTCATCGGTAATTTCGTAATCTTTTTCCCTCAGCGATCGCCCCTCCACCTTTAAGGCGAGCAGTTTCAGCCCTTGTCCCTGGAGCACGAGGGGACGTAAGCCTTCGCTGTGGTCGTGGCTGCAAACCACGGCAAGCTGTGACTTGACAATGGTTCGGGACTCTCCCAAATCGAAGTGCAGGCGCGCCGTTTCGATCCGGTAATCAGGCGGAAGGTAATCCTCCCGTAAAATGGCGGGCGGCGTTTTGTTGGCTGGCTTGGTCATACTGCTCCCGCTTACAGGCCTGAACGGCCAATTTCCTCAACCTGCCTGGCAAGAAATGATAAAAAGCACTCCCACCAGCTTTGCCGGTTTATCATCATCCCCCCGGTAAAATCCAGCTTTTCCTCTCTCCCCATTTCCCTTGACATTCTATTGATATGGCTTTATTAACCTCAAACCAAAACAATCATCAGCAGGGGAAAGGAGCAGACATATGGATAAGATTGCAAGGATTGACATGGGGGCGGCGGGCGGTCCCAAGGTAACGGTGGAACCGCTGGGCAATTATGCCGGACTCGGCGGCAGGGCAATGACTTCTGTCGTTGTTTCCAAAGAAGTCCATCCGCTGGCCCACCCGCTGGGAGCGGAAAACAAGTTGGTCATCGCCCCCGGCATGTTGAGCGGCACCATCGGTTCCATGACCGGCCGTATTTCGGTAGGCTGCAAAAGCCCGCTGACCGGCGGCATCAAGGAATCCAATGCCGGCGGTCAGGCGGCCCAGGTGCTGGCCCGGCTCGGCTATGCCGCCCTGATCCTTGAGGGGAAACCGCAAGGCGACGACCTGTATAAGATATTTATCAACAAGGATGGCATTCAGGTCGTTGTGGATAACAGCCTCAAGCTGCTGGATAATTATCCCCTCATCGAAAAGCTGCGCCGGGAATATGGCGACAAGGTGGCCTATATGTCCATCGGTTCCGCCGGAGAACGGAAACTCCTGGCATCCTCCATAGCTTGCACCGACCCGGAGCTGCATCCAACACGCCACTGCGGCCGCGGCGGCACGGGGGCGGTGATGGGCGCTAAAAGGGTAAAGGCAATCATCCTTGATGATGCGGGCATGTCGATGCGCCCCCCGAAAGACCCGGAAAAATACCGTGATGCCAACCGCAGGTTCGTCGAAGGGCTGCGCAAGCACCCCCTGTCTGGTCAGGGAATGCCCGCCTTAGGCACTAACGCCCTGGCCAGTGTGCTTAACGAGGCCGGTGGCTACCCCACTTACAATTTTAAACAGGGGCAGTTTGTCGGCGTCGGCAATATAAACGGCGAGACCCTGGCGGAACTGGAAGTCAAGCGGGGCGGCAAGGCCACGCATGGCTGCCATCGCGGCTGCGTAATCCAGTGCTCGGGGATTTACAACGACAAGGATGGTAATTACCTGACCAAACAGCCGGAGTACGAGACGGTTTGGTCGCACGGCGCCAACTGCGGCATCGATGATCTGGATACCATTGCCCAGCTTGATTTCATGGATGACAATGTGGGCGTGGACACCATCGAATTGGGCGTCACCCTTGGCGTAGCCATGGAAGCGGGGATTATCAAGTTTGGCGACGGAGCGGGCGCCATCCGGCTCTTGGAAGAAGTCGGTAAGGGAACGCCGCTGGGACGCATTCTCGGCAGCGGCGCTGCCGTCACCGGTAAGGTATTCGGTGTTGAACGGGTACCGGTCGTCAAGGATCAGGCCCTGCCGGGCTACGATCCGCGCGCTGTCCAGGGGATAGGCGTTACCTATGCCACCAGCACCCAGGGCGCCGACCACACCGCCGGTTATACCATTGCCGCCAACATTCTTACGGGGGCTGTTAACCCGCTAAAGCCTGAAGGTCAGGTGGACCTCAGCCGCTACCTGCAGATATTCAGCGCCGCCCTTGATGCTACCGGCATGTGTCTCTTCATTGCCTTTCCCCTCACGGATCAGCCGGAAACCCTCCAGGCAATGCTCGATCTGCTTGGCGCCTTCTATGGCACCACGATGACCGCCGACGGCGTCATAGCGCTGGGACAGATGATTCTCTCCGCCGAACGGGACTTCAACACCCGTGCCGGCTTCACCAAACAACACGATCGGCTGCCGCGTTTCTTCTACAATGAACCCGTTGCGCCGCACAACCTCACCTTCCTGGTGAAGGATGAGGAACTGGATCAGGTTTTCAACTGGTAAGTATTAATGGACTGTAGGGAGGGATTTTTGCCCCTCCCTACAGTCCGGAAATAATTCCCGGGATGGCGAAACTTCGAATTCCCGAAAAGGAAATTTATGGCAATCGCTATTGCAAGGAAGGGGATTATGGCTCTATCGGGAAGGGCACCCTTGATGGGTGTGGAAGAAGCGAAGGAATTGATGCAGGTGGTGCTGGGGAGTAAAAAGGCCGATCTTGCCATTATCAACGTCAGGCTGGCAAATGTTTATACGGGCGAGTTGCTTGACAATCATGCAGTTACCTTAAAGGGAAAATGGATTGCCTATGTTGGGAAAGAGCCCCATGATAGCATAGGACCGGAGACGGTTGTTATTGATGCGGGAGGAATGACGATAATTCCCGGGTTGATCGACGGCCATGCTCATCTTGCCAATATCTATGACGCTGCCGAGTTTTCAAGATATGCAATTAAGGGTGGTACGACCACCATCATTGCCGAATCGATGGAGGCCTTTCCCATAGGCGGTTATGATGCTGTCCTGGATTATATGGAATCCTACGCCGACCAACCGGTAAAGGTTTATTTTACCGCTCCCGCCATGGTTTCCATCAGCCGAACCTGTAGCAAAATGCCTGCCGAGACACTGAAAAAGCTCCTCCAACGTGACGATGTCATCGGATTCGGCGAGTCCTACTGGCAGGCCGTCCTTCAGGAGCCGGACCAATTTCTTCCCCTCTATAATGAGACCATACGATGCGGAAAGATGGTAGAAGGACATTCGGCAGGCGCCAGTGGGAAAAAACTGATGGCCTATGTGGCTGCCGGCGTTTCTTCCTGCCATGAACCTGTAAGCGCTGAAGAGGTGCAGGAAAGATTACGGCTGGGACTTTACGTTATGGTTCGGGAGGGGAGTATCAGGCGCGAACTTGACGCCGTTTCCCGGATAAAAGATATGAATGTCGATTTCCGCAGGTTGATCCTCGTAACAGATGGTGTGTACCCAAAATATCTACTGGAAAAGGGCTACGCGGACTTTGTCCTGCAGAAAGCCATCGATTGCGGCTTTGATCCTATGGAAGCCCTGCGCATGGTTACCCTGAACGTGGCAGAACGTTTTGCTCTCGGTGGAATACTTGGGGGGATTGCGCCGGGGAAGTGTGCCGACATGGTGGTCATTCCTGATTTGAGAACCATCAGAGCGGAATATGTGATAAGCAGCGGTAAAATTACCGCCCAAAAAGGTGAAGTTCTGGTAGAACCGCGCAAACACGTTTATAGCAAGGCAAGCCTCAATAGCGTCCATCTGCCGGCCGATTTTAAGTCCGAGGATTTTTCTATTAAGATAAATGGCAATATTTCCGCAATGAAGATGAGAATTATTGATCAGGTAACGGACCTGGTTACTAAGGAATTAACGATGCTCATGCCTGTCATCACCGGTGAAATAAGGGCCGATGTCAAACAGGACATCATCAAAGTTGCGGCAATAGACAGGACCCAGAACCCCGGCAGGTTTTTTGTCGGCCTGCTGCGCGGCTTCCACATGCGGTCGGGCGCCTTTGCGACGAGCGCTGCCTGGGATACTTCGGATATTATCGTTGTTGGCGTGAATGATGCGGACATGTCGCTGGCTGTGAACAGGATACATGCCCTGCAAGGAGGTACGGTCGTCTGTGCCGATGGGATGATTATTGCGGAGTTTCCCATGCCGGTTTTGGGGTTTATCTCCGATCTGCCGATGGAGGAGCTGAGCCGGAAAATGGAAGAGATAGAGGAGGCCGTTAAAGGCCTGGGCGTCCCCTTTGCCAACCCCTTTTTAACACTGTGCACACTTACTGGCGCCGCAATTCCCTACCTGAGAATCTGCGAGGAGGGACTGGTCAATCTTAAGGACGGGAAGACACTTGACCTGGTGGTTTCGGAATAACCGCTTTTATAAGGTGAAAAATATTTTTTAGTCTTACAAAAGAAAGAGGGTTTTAAAATGGATGTGTACGAAAGATTTCAAGAAAAGTTAGACAGCCTTCCAATCCCATCTCCAAAGACGGAAAGCAGGGTCGAGTTGGAGATATTCAAACGCCTTATGAGTTCTGCGGAGGCTGAGATTGCCTGCAATCTTGCCGGACAACCGGAAGACTTAAAAACCATCTCGCAAAGAGCCGGCATGGAAGTCGAAAAACTTGCCCCGGTTTTAGAAGAATTGGCCAGAAGGGGGGTTATATTCAAGGTGGTCTTTGCTCCCGAGCCACTTTATTGTTTGGTTCCGGTTATGCCAGGTGTCTATGAATTTCAGCTCAACCGGCTCTCGCCTGACATGATAAGCCTCTTTGAGAAGTATTATGATGAGAAACATGGGGAGGCATGTTTCAGCAACAAGACCCCCTTCATGCGGGTAGTACCGGTAAACAAGTCTATCCCCGCTGAGTTAAACATCCTCACCTATGAGGAGGCGGATAACCTAATTGATGAAAGTCCTACAGTCTGTCTTGCCACGTGCCTTTGCAGAACCAATAAAGAACTCATTGGCGAGGGGTGTACTTTCCCTAAAGACGATATCTGCATTCTCTTTACTCCCTGGGCTGAGTATTACATTAAATATGGCCTGGGACGAAAAGCCAGCAAGGAAGAAGCAAAAAATGCTCTAAGAAGAGCGGAAGAAGCAGGCTTAGTCCATTGTGCAATGAATGTCCAGACAGGTGGAGTCGGCATTTGCAATTGTTGCAGTTGTTGTTGTGCAATCCTGAGGGGTGTTACCCAGCTTAAAATTCCTACCGCCGTGGCTAAATCCAATTTTGTGGTGGAATTATCAGAAGACGAGTGCACGGGTTGCGGCGCTTGTGTGGATCGGTGCCAGGTGCAGGCGCTTGAACTTGCCGATTCTACTGTGGCTCTGAAAATAGAGCGCTGTATTGGCTGTGGATTATGTGTAACCACCTGTCCGGCTGAGGTAATGACTTTGAAAAAGCGCCAAGAAGAGATCGTCCCCCCCAACGATATGAATGATCTTATGGTTGCGATTCAGAAAGGCCGAGAAGTTCAGGGTTAAGGTTTCACTGCCCGCGCTGTACCCTGCTTAATATGTGAATACAGAAAGTGCCACATTAAAACTTCCCAGGATGGCGGAACTTCGAATTCCCCTGGCAGGCAAGCAGGAAAAAAATTTAATTCTTCTTGCGAAAAAAGATGCGCAGCGGCGCTTGATCAAAACCGAAGCTCGCACGAAGCTGATTGATCAGGAAGCGCTTGTAGGAAAAGTGAATCGTTTTCGGTTCCTTAACAAAAAAGACAAAAGTAGGGGGCTTGATCGCTCCCTGCGTGACGTAATTTAACTTTTGCTCCCTGCCATGAACGCGCGCCGGCGGATTGTCGGCCACAATATCGCTGACAATCCGGTTTAGTTCGCCCGTATTCACCCTTTTCGTGTACTGGCTGTAAACCTGTTCCACCAGGGCAAATATTTTTAACACCCGCTGACCGCTAAGGGCGGAAACGAAGATAATCGGGGCAAAATCCATGAATTTCAAGACATCCTTGATGTCTTGCGCATGCTTGCCCGCCGTCCGGTCGTCCTTTTCCACCTTGTCCCATTTGTTCACCACGACGATGCAGGCTTTGCCTTTTTCATAAACCAGACCGGCAATCTTCGCATCCTGCTCCGTGATGCCCTCTTCCCCATCGATGAGCATAAGCGCAATGTCGCAGCGGTCAATGGTCTTCATGGCCTGGATAACGCTGTATTTTTCCAGGGTGAGGCTGACACGGCTTTTACGCCGGATGCCGGCCGTATCCACCAGCAGGTAATTCTTCCCCTCCAGACTAAAAAGTGTATCGATCGCATCCCGAGTGGTGCCGGGCAGTTGGTTCACGATGGTTCTCTCAAAACCCAATATCTTATTCACGAGGGAAGACTTGCCCACGTTGGGTTTGCCCACCACGGCAATTTTCACCAAGTCCGCCTGCTCAGGAGTTTCCTCTTCGGCAGGGATGAGATGCAAGGCCACATCATCCATGAAATCGTCAATTCCCAGCCCGTGGAGCGCGGAAAGAGGATAAACCTTCTCGATCCCCAACTCGAAGAATTCCGGCACCAGATCCTCGTGTCGCGGCCCATCAACTTTGTTGAGAACGATGAAAACAGGCTTGGCAACCCCCCTTAACATCTGGGCAATTTCCCTGTCGGCAGGCAGCAGGCCCGCACGGCCGTCCATCAGAAAAATAATTATATCCGCCTCTTCTATGGCAAGCAGGGTTTGTTCCCGCATCTGTACCAGAATTTGCGTGGTGGCGGCCGGCTCAAAACCTCCCGTATCGATCAGCAGAAAGGGGCGGCCGTACCAATCGCCATCGGCATAATTGCGATCTCTTGTCGCTCCCGGCTCATCGATAACGATGGCCTTCTTCCTTACCGCTAAGCGGTTAAAAAGCGTTGATTTCCCCACATTGGACCGCCCTACAATGGCTATGACCGGCTTCATCTGCTATTCTTCCTTTTATTCCCGCCCTGATTTTTGAAAATAGTTAATCAGGACGTTAGTTATTGGCATATCTCTCAAATTTGTGTATTGTGAGCGCATGAATGGGACCCTTTTTTGGCAACGATTTCTGCAAAACAAAATGGCTCTGGCGGGCAGCAGCATCGTGCTGCTGTTTTTCGCCCTATCGCTTTTGGCGCCCTGCCTAGCCCCATTTGACCCCGGCGCCATCGACCTCCAGGCGGTGCTGGCGCCGCCCTCCTCAGCCCATCTGTTGGGCACGGATCAATTGGGGCGAGACGTCCTTTCCCGCATGATTTGGGGTGCCAGGATATCACTCAAGGTCGGTTTCGCCGCCACCGGCCTGGCCATTTTCATCGGCACGATGTTAGGCGCCATCGCCGGATACTACGGCGGCTGGAGGGATGCGATAATCATGAGATTCGTGGATATTATGCTCTGCTTTCCCACATTATTCCTGATCCTCGCCGTCATTGCCTTTTTGGAGCCTTCCATCTGGAACATCATGATCGTCATCGGTCTTACCGGCTGGATGGGGATAACGAGACTTGTCCGGGCGGATTTTACCTCCCTCCGCGAAAGGGATTTTGTCCTGGCAGCACGAGGCATAGGCGCGGGCGACCTGAGGATTATCGTCATCCACATCCTGCCCAATGCTCTGGCTTCTGTGCTGGTCGCCGCCACGCTGGGAATCGCCGGCGCCATCCTGACAGAGTCGGCCCTCAGCTTCCTCGGTATCGGCGTCCAGCCACCCACCCCCAGTTGGGGCAACATCCTCACCGCCGGCAAAGACAATATCGATATCGCCTGGTGGCTTTCCCTTTATCCCGGCTTGGCTATCCTGCTTACCGTCCTGGGTTACAACCTGCTTGGCGAAGGCCTTAGAGACTCTCTCGACCCGCGTCTGAAATAACGTACGCAGGAAAAAAGCCGCAAATTTTCAGGCCTGGCGTTTTATCTCTTTCCCGATGGCGAAGGCCTTGCCCAGGAAGGCTCCCAGACCGTAATAACGCTGCTTGCCCGGTTCGAATAGCAGGGGTCTTACTTTTTCTATATCAGGCAAATCGTCGCTTTCCATAACGTCAACGTCAACCTTGACGTCCAGTATTTCACCAACAAACTGGGTGTGCAACCCTATTTCCAGGACATGAAGGAGCCTGCACTCCAGGGCAAGAGGAAACTCCCGCACATAAGGGGCGTTAACGAGGTTACTTTTTTCCGGCGTCAATCCCGCCTGGAAAAATTTATCTTCTTCCCGGCCCGAAACCAAACCGAAATAGTCGGCCTCCCGGACAAACTCCTGGGACGGGATGCTGACTGTAAAAGCCTTCTGCTCCATAATGTTGCCGTAGGTATAGGTTGCCTTGCGCAGGGCAACGGCCACGCAGGGCGGCGCCGAGCAGCATATGCCCCCCCAGGCGGCGTTCATGGCATTGGGTTTGCCGGCTTTGTCATAAGTGCCCACAATAAAAACCGGCGTTGGATACACAATTGTCTTGGCTCCGATAGATTTCTTCATGGCATCTCCCTTATCCCTCAGACATTGGCTATTACTATTGCCTATCCGTCCCCCAAGTGCAAGGATGATTGTTGACCTTGCCCGGGCAGAAGCTTGGAATAGTCCGGCCAAAGATAAAAGAACCAGATTTGAATGTCCACTTCCCTTCAAAATAACCCTCAAAATATTGAGGTTCCACCAAATGTGGAGGCCCCAAAAAGCATTTCCTACTTCTATGCAGCTCTCTCCCGTTAATCTAATTCCTTGTTATCAAAGGATGAATCCAACATATGCTTTCTTGTTCGGCAATTGGCAGGCCATTTGCTAATACGTTTCCATGCCCCTTCCCATCACAGAGGAGAAAATAAGGTGAAAGAGAACGTAATGAAAACATGCCTGAAGTATTTATTTATTTTTGTTTTCCTTCTTATATTTGCAGATTGCGCGAATCTGCTGCCGTCCAGCAAGACGGCGATAAAATCGCCCTGGGAGGATTTTAATACCACAAAACTGGAATATGAAAAAATAATTCCTGATAAGACAACCGTGGACGACCTGAATAAAATGAGTTTTAATCCTTATGAAGTGCCAAACATTAGAATCATGAATGTAACTGAAATCATTGCCTTATTTATGCCTAATCCCTCTATTAAAAAGGAGGATTTGGACCTGGGAATTCAAAAATGCATAAAGAACAAAGACCTTTGTACGGCTTATAAAATTGAGCCTGGTGTGCTGAATAAAGCGCGCGTCGGTGGTTTCTGGGCGGATTTATTCACGCTCAAGCGACACACGATAGATACGGGATGGGAATTCCGGGGCTTAATCACAATTGTTGATGGTGTTGTCACTTACAGAGATCCGGCAGGAGGCAGGCCCCTGGTTAAAACGGAAGAAGTTGTCAGAAAACCGCTAGGTCCCCTTCAAGAGATTGGAGGTGCTCTTACCACTGAGGTTCCGAAGCTCTGGTAATCGGGGGACATAATACAGTTTATCGGCAGGTCAATGCCATTATTGGGTATAATCACCCCGAGTTCAGATTTTTTTCGATACATATTTTGTCAATGCTTTGATTGCAGTGACAAACTTCTGTGCTGCCAATACCGCATTGCGGGCATCTTCCTCAAATACTTCGGCAAAATCCCTGTAATCCGATTCCATCCGTTGATCGAACAGGTCATAAAGCATCTGGGCAAAATGCGCATCAAGCTTCCCAGTATGGATGAACTCCTTATTGAAAATCCCTATAACACCGGAATGTTTGGATGTTTTGTGAGGTGTGTTGGAGTGGATAAACAGTGCCAGAACCGCATAGAACATCGCATAGTATGACCGGTTAACAATTGAACGTGGAGAAAAGCCAGCCTCCAGCATCCTGACAGCCTCAGAAAGTGTTTCCTCGGCTTGCCTCATGCGATAACCAAAAATGGTTTCACGATCTGTCATACGGGAACCCCTTCTTCCATAATCACACGAACAATAGGGGATGAACGTAAAGGAGAATCTTCAATCTCGTGCCTACTGAACAAAAGCGTAGTGACAACAATCCCGCTTTCCAGCGTCATCTCCCAGGCAGCGTTTTTGACCCTGTTTCTCAAGTCTCTGTCAACTGTCTCAAACTCCATAAAAATATCCATATCGGAATAATCATCAGCATCGCCACGTGCGCGGGAGCCAAAAAGCCGGAAATCAATCAGTGGTGTAAATTTTGATACGCGTTTTTTCAGCTCCCTGGCTGTTTGAAGATCATTTTCAGTCATGGGCATTATTCAGCCTCCTTTTCGTCATTAAACCCGTTAGCAAGGGCCGCGCTCACATTTACCATTTATAGATTATATGGTGGATAAACGTTCCTGTCAAATATATTGACGCAACAGGATGATTGTTGACAACACATCAGAAACGCGTGGTGGAATTCGGGGAATGGCTCTGCATGGATGTCCTCAAGAAGATTCCTCGCCGGCGTTTCGTATCGCGTGCCCTTTAGGGTATCAGCATCCCGAAAATCCTCCGCCGCTACTTTCTGTATGACAGGAAGCTTCTTGCCGATTTGAGCCGTTGCGCCTGGGAATCTCTGAAGGTCTTTATCCAGGATGCGATTCCTAAAGACGATCCCATCCCCGGCGCCGTCATCGCTATCCAGACCTTCGGCGACTTTCTCGGATTTAATCCCCACTGCCACATTCTCGTCACGGATGGCTGTTTTTATGGCGATGGCGGCATGTTCCGCGTCGCCCCGCCTCTGGAGTTGAAAAAGCTGGAGGCCATTCCCCGATCAGGAGAGGACGGTCGTCTATACATCCAAGGCCTGCCCCGGACACCGATCCGGGGAGGACGCGACAACCAGGAACTTCCCGGCCCTGAAATGGCTGGCCGCGATGTGTTCGCATATCCCGAACCGGGGCGAGCAGATGGTGCGTTATTACGGATACTACAGCAACGTCTCGCGGGGCAAACGCCAAAATGAAGGTTTGGATAACGCCATCCCCTGCATCCTCGAAGCGTAGGGAAACGAAAAGGCTTTTAGTAAGTTAGAAATTATTTCTTGCTTTTTCCGGCAAGAAATAATTTCGTAAACTTACTTATCCCGTTTATCGGGGTCAGGAAAAGTTGGGCTAGGCTGATTCAGAAGATAGGAGGCTGTCCCGGCGAAAGCCGGGAAAGTAGAGCACCTGGTCTGCCCGAAGCTTGTCCCCGCGAAGGCGGGGATGTAAGGGATCCACCTTCCTCCTCCAATCGCATCGCCAGCCCCTGCTTTTTGATGCAAAACAGATGCATCATATCCCTTGACAAGCAAAAACAGCCCCCCCTATATTTCCGCCAGCGAAAAGCAATGTCTTATCAACTCAACTTTACGGCAAAAAAAACCTTGACGATGGTAAAATAATTGTGGTACTCGTCAATCACCGCTTGGATCCGGATGCCGGACTGGGACGGGAGTCAGCAATTGTGCGTTGTAATAGGTAATCACAAAAGCCTCCTGTCTCTGCAGGGGGCTTTTTTATTAGTAAGTTAGAAGTTATTTTTACGTTTTTCCACCTCTCAAGGGGCACTGGAAAGAGTGGCAAAAGGTAATTTCGTTAACGCACTTATTCCGTTTATCGGGGTTGAACGGGAGGGCTGATGGAAATAATCAGATCCGTAAAAGAAATGAGGGATTTAGCACGGCAGCTCCGGGAAACAGGGCGTAAGGTTGCCTTTGTTCCTACGATGGGCTATCTGCACACGGGACATGTGCAACTGCTGCAGGAAGGGAAGAAAAGGGGAGATTGCCTGGTGCTCAGCATCTATGTAAATCCGACCCAATTCGGCGCAGGCGAAGACTTTGAAAAGTATCCCCGAAATCTGGATCGCGATGTGGAACTGGCCGACACTGCCGGCGTCGATATCATCTTTTGCCCGGAGAACCATGACATGTATCCCCGGCATTACCAAACTTTTGTGAACGTTGAGGACGTAACGCAGAATCTTTGCGGACAGGCGCGGCCCGGCCATTTTCGCGGTGTGACTACGGTCTGCTGCAAGCTATTCAACATTGTCTCCCCACACACAGCTATCTTTGGCAAAAAGGACTTTCAGCAATTGGTTGTTATCAGACGCATGGTCCGGGATCTGAACCTCGATCTGGAAATCATCGGCATGCCCACCGTCCGAGAAACGGATGGACTGGCCATGAGTTCCCGCAATACATATTTGCAGGCCGAGGAGAGGACGGCAGCGCTCCGTTTAAGCCAATCTCTTCTCTTGGCGAAGGATTTGCACGAGGCTGGTGAACATGACGCCGCCCGGATATTGCAGGCTGTGACGGCCCACCTGGAGCAAAGCCCGCTTTTACGGATTGAATACGCCCGGATTTGCGACATTGACACTTTGCAGGACCTGGCACGCCTGGAAAAGGAAGCGGTTTTGGCATTAGCTGTCCGGGTTGGCCAGACTAGATTGATTGACAATCACGTTTTTGGTGAACCACTGGAGATCAAAGCGATAAGGGACTAACGGGAAAAGTGCTGTAACGTCCGGTGGTTGGCACCGCCTGACGTCCAATAATAAAAGTGTAAAGGATTAAGACTATGCAACGATTCATGCTTAAATCAAAACTCCACCGTGCTACCGTCACTGATGCCGACCTGCATTATGAGGGAAGCGTCTCTATCGATGAAGGCCTGATGGAAGCGGCGGAAATAATCCCCTACGAGAAGGTGGCCATCTACGATGTATCCAATGGCGAACGCTTTACCACCTACGCGATCAAGGGGGAACGAGACAGCGGGGTCATCTGCCTGAACGGCGCGGCGGCCAGAAAAGTTGCCCGGGGGGATCTTATCATCATTGCCACCTACATCCTGCTCGATGATACCGAGGCAAAGTCCTGGAATCCAACGTGCGTCCTCCTGGATGAAAACAACCGGATCAAAGAACATAAGTAAATATTGAATTTTATCTTTTATTCTGCTAAGCAACAGGCCGCTTTGGCCACTTGAGGAGAACCAAGAGGATTGAACCTGAACTTTAAAAATACCTTGCTTACCGGCTTGGCGGTCCTTGTGCCGGCATGCTTAACCATTTACATTATCTCCTTTCTCGTTGGCTTCATGGACGGTCTCCTGCTGATCCTGCCCGACCGGTTCCATCCCGATGTTTTCCTGCCCTTTCATATCCCTGGCCTGGGCGCCATCATAACCTTCATCCTGGTCTTTCTGTGCGGTCTCGTCGCCCAGAGCTATTTCGGCAACAAGATGGTACTGCTGGGCGAAGGGATGTTGAACAAGGTACCCTTCATCCGGTCGATATACTCAGCCATCAAACAGATTGCCGACACCATGTTCATGGACCGCGCCAGTTTCAAGAAGGTCGTGCTCTTCAAGTTCCCAAGCAAGAATGTCTATTCCGTGGGCTTTGTCACGGGTACTCCCGAAGGGGAGTTAAAGACCAGGATTGATCAACATACCAATTATGTCAGCGTATTTATGCCTACCGCACCCAATCCGACAACGGGCCTCTACATGCTCATGCCGGAAGAGGAACTTATCTATCTGGATATGACGGTGGAAGATGCCTTTGCTCTTATTATCTCGGCGGGCATGGTGATGCCTGCAGGACGGCTGCCAATCTGCCGGGATGCGCAAAAATAAAACATAAAGTAGTCAATAAAATTGTTGTTACAGGAGGCTGCATGCGTATTACATCAGAAAGCGTTAAAATAGGTCATCCTGATATGGTGGCTGATTTCATTGCCGCTAATATCATCGCGGAAATCATCCAGGCGGAGCTGAAGCTTGGCATGACCATCGACAACATGCCCCACTGCGGCGTCGAAGTTTTTTTAGGTAAAGGCCTCTGCGTAGTGGGCGGCGAAATTTCCACCCAAGCGCACGTGGACGTGGACAGGTGTGTCCGCGAAAGCGTCCTTTCTCTGGGCTATGATGATCCTCTGCTAGGGCTGGATGGCAACTCCATGGGCATTATGAATGCGATTATTCCCCAGTCCTGCGACATCAACATGGGAACGCGGGCGGAAACATCGGTTTGCCAAGAAATCGGCGCCGGGGATCAGGGAATAATCTATGGCTTTGCCTGCAATGAAACGCCGGAATTACTTCCCCTTCCCTATGTGCTGGCAAGCAGGATGATGCGGGCTTTTGAGAAGGCCAAGGATGCTTTTTTCGCTCCCGACGGCAAAGGCCAGGTAACGGTGGAGTACAATGTTGATGGGACGCCGCAGCGTGTGGCCAAGGTGCTGATGTCGAACGCCATCGACTATCGTAAAGTCGCACGTGATGCCAGGGTGTCCATTACCGAACAGGCCAAAGACATTGCCATGGCCTCTCTCGGAAGCTGGGTGGACGACAAGACGGAATTTTTCTTTAATCCGACGGGCGAATGGCAATCGATCAATTCCTGCAGCGCCGCTGATTCCGGCATTACGGGCCGCAAACTGGTGGTGCAGTTTTATGGCGGTTATCCCGGCGCCCAGTTGGGCGGCGGCGCAGTCGTCAACAAATCCCCGGAAAAGGTGGATTGCTCGGCCGCCTTTGGCGCACGCCACGTAGCCAAAAACATCGTGGCCGCCGGTTTGGCAACCAAATGCTCCGTGCAATTGTCCTACGCGATCGGCATCGCCAAGCCTTTTTCCACTTATGTGAGCACTTTCGGCACGGGCAGCGTTTCCGATGAGCGGATCGCCGCTATCGTGGAGGAACTTTTTGATCTGACACCTCGCGGGATGATGGAAGGCTTTGATTTACTGAACCCTGCCATCTACCGTAAATTACCCCGTACGCTATTCCTGGACGACTATCCTTGGGAAAAAACAGATATGGTGGAAAAACTAAAAGCGGCTGCCCAGGGCTGAAGCATCGTACACGGAAAGGGAGAATATGAAGGAAATCGATAAGGCACTAAGATACAAGATTGCGGACATTTCCCTGGCGGACTGGGGGCGCAAGGAGTTGGACCTGGCCGAAAATGAGATGCCCGGCTTGATGGCCGTGCGACAAAAATATGGCCCCGGCAAGCCTCTTGCGGGCTTAAAGGTTATGGGCAGCCTGCACATGACCATCCAGACGGCCATGCTCATCGAGACCCTGAAGGCGCTTGGGGCTGACCTGCGCTGGGCCTCCTGCAACATCTTCTCTACCCAGGATCATGCCGCCGCCGCCATCGCCCAGGCTGATACTGCCGCAGTCTTCGCCTGGAAGGGAGAAACCCTGGAAGACTACTGGTGGTGCACGGAGCAGGCGCTCACCTGGCCAGACGGTACGGGTCCCGACCTCATCGTGGACGACGGCGGCGATGCCACCCTCCTGGTCCATCAAGGCATGAAGGTAGAAAAAGATCCGGCTCTTTTAGATAAAAGTTACGATAATAAAGAATTTCAGGTGATCATGGACCGCCTAAACCATAGTTTCCGGCGTGACCCCGGGCATTGGCAAAGGGTAGCTGCCGACATTCGCGGCGTTTCCGAAGAAACGACGACGGGGGTGCATCGTCTTTATCAGATGGCCCAGGCGGGCGAATTGCATTTCCCGGCCATTAACGTCAATGATTCCGTGACAAAATCGAAATTTGACAATCTTTATGGCTGCCGGGAATCGCTGGCCGACGGCATCAAGCGGGTCGTCTGCGTCATGGTGGCGGGCAAGGTAGTCATCGTCTGCGGTTATGGCGATGTGGGCAAGGGGTGCGCCCAGTCCATGCGGGGCTTCGGAGCCCGGGTTATCATCACGGAAATCGATCCGATCTGCGCCCTGCAAGCGGCGATGGAAGGTTACGAAGTAAAGACGCTGGAAGAGGTCGTCCGGATTGGCGATATTTTTGTCACGGCCACGGGTTGTTGCGACGTGCTCACAGGCGCGCACATGGAAATGATGAAGCATGAAGCCATCGTCTGCAATATCGGTCACTTCGACAGCGAAATCGACATGCACTACCTGGAAAACAATCCAGGCTGCCGCAAAATCAATATCAAACCTCAGGTAGATAAATGGATACTGACGTCGGGGCGGTCGCTGATTGTCCTTGCCGAAGGAAGGTTGGTCAATTTGGGTTGCGCCACGGGTCATTCCAGCTTCGTCATGAGTACCAGCTTCACCAATCAGTGCCTGGCGCAAATAGAGTTAGCAACAAAAAAGATGGCGCCAGGCGTCTATACCTTGCCGAAGGAACTGGATGAGGAGGTAGCCAGATTGCATCTGGAACGTCTTGGGGTAGGCCTGACCAATCTGACGCAAAAACAGGCGGATTACCTGTGCTTGTCTCCGCAGGGACCCTTTAAGCCTGAACATTACCGTTACTAAACAGGGATAAAAATAACACCAGCCGTAAAAGGGGAACAGATTCATAGAGCTGTTCCCCTTCGTTTATTTTGTCAAGTTCGCACCCGCAGGCAAAGAAAACAGGCCGCCAAACCGAAGAGGAGATTGGCTGACCAGGCCGCCAGGAGGGGGGAGAGGCCGCCCGCATGTCCCACGGAAATCGTAAAGGCAAAAACAATCCAATAAGAAAAACCGATCGCAATGCCTACGACCAGCCCCTTGGTCTTATTGCCGGTTTTTACACCCTGCAGGGCAGAGGCAAAACCGATGACCGCCATGATAATGCTGGCCAGGGGAAAGGCCAATTTGCCATAGAGATCAACCCGGTAGCTGGTCGCGTCATAACCATTGCCCTGCATTTCCCGGATATATCTTCCTAATTCCATATACCCCATATTGTCAGCGTCTTTTTGCCCGGCCTTTAAATTGTCCGGCAGCGTTGACAAAGCCACGGTTTGGGAGCTCAGAAAATGTAATTGCGGGAACATCGCCGTCGTAAAGGTGGTGACGACGACATTGTACAGAACCCATTTCCCTTCCCGCCATTCAGCTCTTGCGGCATCAAGACGTTTTACCAGGCGCATTTTATGATCCACCTGGTAAAGGGTAACGCCCCAAAGGTTGTTGGTGCGAGTATCGAACCCCTTAATGTTGTATATCCCTTCCGGCGCTCGGTACCATATCTGGTTTGATTTGAAGGAGCCTACCGGTTCCCGTTTCTGTATTTCCACCAGCTTGATGTGCTTGGCCCGTTGATTTGTATAGGGCGTCACGAATTCACTAACGATAAAGGCTAACCCAGAGATAACCACCGCAATAATAATTATGGGACGGGCCAGGCGATAGAGGCTGATGCCGCAGGCCTTTACGGCCATTATTTCGTTGTTGCGGGAAAGTGAGCTGAAGGACACTAACGCGGCCACAAGTATGCTGGCGGGCAACATTTGCCACATGACCATGGGAATATTAAAAACAACGAAAGAGAGCATCTGGTAAAGGGTCGCCCGATTACTGATGAACATCCTGATCTTTTCGAAGAAATCTATGATCAGGTACAAACCGACAAAGGCAAACATGATCATGAACAGGTAGCGGATAAATTCTTTGGCACAGTAGCGATCAAGTATGGTCATCTGAGACCCCGCAGCCATGGTATGGTTTTTTTTGCGTAACCGGTAAAAACGGCGCCCGGCGTCTTTTCTTGCGCGGCCATGGCCAATAAATACAAACCGACGGCAGCAAAGAGGATATTGGGCAACCATGAACCAAGCCAGGCCGTTATTCTACCGGTTTCCGCCAAAGCAGTGCCGCCTAATTGCAGGATATAGTAAAAAAGCACAATTACGATGCCGGTGGTCAAACCTCTAACCCGGGCTGATTTATGAACCTTAGTGCCGATCGATAATCCTAACAAACCGAAAATAACGCAGCTCAGCGGCAGGGTAAATTTCTTGTTCAATTCCGTCACCATTTCTCTGGCTGCCGCTTCATCACCCTGAGAGGCCTTTATACTCACCATCAACTCGCCCAGAGTCATCTCCGTACTGTCCTTAGCAGTCGCTCTTTTTTTCTCGGCTAAAGAGGCTTCCAGGTCCAGGTTGATATCGTAGGTGCTGAAATCCATTTTACGATAGGATTTACGTTTTATATCGAGGATATGGTTGCTGCCTTTCTCCAACCTTAAACTTACCAGCTTGGATTCCGGGTCAGAAATAAGGTAAGCCCGGGCCGCAAAAATTGTGCCCGGTTCCCGTTCGCTACGGTTATCATAAATCAACACACCCTCCATAAATTTACCGTCTGCCGGAATATGGTTGGCATAGAGGAGCAGTCCCCGGAAGTTATCATTGAACACTCTTTCCTTTATGCCGGCGCTGGCGTTCTGCCTGACGATGGAAAAAAGGAGATCCTTGGTGGCGTAGTTGCCGTAAGGAACAAAGAAAAGGCTAAGCGACAGCGTCACCAGAAAGGTGATCAAAGAAGCTCCGGCAATAGGCAAAGAGAGCCGGTAAAGACTGATGCCTGCTGCCTTTATCGCGATAATCTCATTGTCGCTTGAGAGCTTGCCGAGCCCGATGAGCACTGACAGTAACAGCGAAATCGGAATGGTGAAGAGAAGAAAGTAAGGCATCAAAAAAAGGACGAGTTTGGCAATATCAAAGATTTTTATCCCTTTGTTGACCATCAGATCCATCAGCTGCAGTATTTTCCCGAGCAAGAGCACAAAAGTCATGACGCCGAGGCTGACGGAAAAAGGAACCGACATTTCCCGCAAAATGTAGCGATCGATTATTTTCAAAGTCCTTAGCTTCCTTCCCGGCTACAACAGAGCGACGAAAACCATAATCAGGGAAAGGCCGGTAAGAATAATTACCGTGCCCCATGATAAAATATTCATTACCGGTCCGTTGACAAAAGTGCCCATAATCTTACGGTCGTTGATTAAGAACAACATAAAAATCAGCACCACCGGCAGTAACAAGCCATTTATGACCTGCGAGTAAAACATGATGGATATTAGTGGGATATCAGGCCACAGGATGATGCCTGCTCCAAGGAAGACCGTCAGGGAATAGAGACCGTAAAACTGAGGGGCCTCACTGAACTTGCGATTCAGGCTGGCTTCCCAGCCAAAGGCCTCGCACACTGTATAGGCGGTGGAAAGCGGCAGGATGGAAGCCGCAAAGAGAGAGGCATTCAGAAGACCGAAGGCAAAAAGCCAGGAACAATACTTTCCGGCCAGCGGCGCTAGAGCCAGCGCCGCATCCTTGGCGCTTTCAATCCTGATTCCGGCCGGAAAAAGGGTCACGGCGCAGAGCATGATGATGAAAAAAGCCACCACGTTGACCGTAAGAGACCCGAAAATCACATCCATGCGGGTGTACTGATAATCCTTTGCCTTAAGTCCTTTATCCACCACCGACGATTGCAGATAGAATTGCATCCAGGGGGCAATCGTCGTTCCGACAAGCGCAACCACCATCGTCAGAAAGGGGAGCTCCAAGTTGAACTGGGGGGTAACAAGCGCCTTATGCACGGCTCCCCAGTCCGGCTTGCCCATAAAGCCGGAGACAATGTAAGAAAAATAGAAAAGGCACGCAAAAAGGAAAGCCTTCTCCACGGATTTGTAGTTTCCCTTGACCACCAGCCACCAGACGAAGACAGCCCCCAGGGGAACCGAGGTGTATTTGCTGATGCCGAAGATCTCGAGACTGGCTGCCACACCGGCAAACTCCGAAACCGTGTTGCCCAGATTGGTAAGGAGCAGAACCACCATCAGATAAAACGTTATCCTGGCGCCGAAACGTTCCCGGATGAGATCGGACAGCCCTTTACCGGAAACCACGCCCATCCGGGCACACATTTCCTGAATGACAATGAGCACCAGGGTAATGGGCAACAGCGTCCAGAGCAGGGCAAGACCGAAGTCGGCGCCAGCCAGCGAGTAAGTGGTGATGCCGCCGGCGTCATTATCCACGTTGGAGGTGATGATCCCCGGTCCGATAAGAAGAAAAAAGAGCCCCAGCCTGGTGAGGCCGCGCCGGGCCAACATGCGTGACGCGCTGATTGTTTTCTGAGCCAGGTTAAACATCTTGGGCCGCCACCTTCTTCCATAAATTTTACCTGCCCAAATGAGGCGCCACGACCTCGAGGAGGTTTTTAAAGATAATCACACCGCTAATCCTGTCGTCTTCATCCAGGACCGGCAGGGCCATCAGGCCGTACTTGGCAAAATTCTGGGCAATGGCTTCTTTATCTTCGTCAATGCTCACCGAAACGATCCGGGTGTCCATCAGTGTCCCAAGCGTTTCCTGGGGTGGCGCCACAAAAAGATCGCGCAGACTTACCATACCGAGGAGTTGCTCCTCTTCATCAACCACATACAGATAATAAATAAAATCAACATCTTCCGCTTCCATACGGACAAGTTCCAGGGCCTCGCCAACCGTGGCGGCGGGAGGTAAGTGTAGAAAAGAAGTGGTCATCAATCCTCCCGCTTTTTCCTCCGGATGGGTTAACAGTTCTTTCACATCATCGGCCATATCCTTTTCCATTTCATTCAAAATGCCCTTGGCCATTTCATCGGGAAGATCACCCAGGAGATCAGCCGCTTCGCTCAGAGACATCTCCTCTATAATATCAGAGGCATCAGCATGGTTAAGACCTGCGATCAGGCTGACCTGAATCTTCGGATCCGTCTCCTCCAGTATCTCTGCCGCCGTTTCCCTATCCAGAGATTGGAAGACTGCAGCCCGTTGATGGATGTCAAGATCTTCGATAATGTCCGCCAGATCGGCGGGATGCAGTTGAGAAAGACGGCTCTGGGCGATATTAAGTTGCAGGAGATCGGGTGAAGAAAGGGGTTGCACAAACTTCCAGGAAATCAATTGATCGGCCAGCTTATAGTCAAAGAGTCCCTCGAACATGAAATCCATAGGTTTTTCCAGGCCTATCCGCCTCATGAGGCCACGAAACCCCACATCTACGTGAACCAGATAAAGTGATTCATGGGCTTTCAGAAATTGCAGGTCATTGACCCGGCGAATTTTGGCGCCATTGGTATCGACAACCTGTTTATCCAACAACGTGTCTTTCAGCAGCAAGCTCCCTTCCGGAAAAATGGGATCATGATCGGACACCGGCACAAAGGAGCGTGTCATGAATTTTCCCTCCGTCGCTATGACCTCTTGCCAGGGAATTAAGATGGCCTTCGCCCGCCGCCCGCCGACTTGTACCAGCAAGTTCGTGACAACCGGATAAGGCTCGACGAGATGGACCAGGACGTCCACAACTGTTCCCAGTTTTCGTCCCTGAGCGTCATAAGCTGTCTTGCCCAGCATCTTGCTGAGAAAGATAAAAATCTGAGTTTTGTCATACCCTTCCATGCCGCTTGTCTCCAACCTGGCCCGTATAACACTATCCCCAGGTTTACAAAAGCATTTTTGCTTAACTTGGCAGAATCGTAAGGCATGCCAACGAGCCACACACACAAACTGCCGAGTATCATCGGCCAGACGTTTGCACCGTATTCTCGGAATGGCTGCCGCCGTATTGGATATCAAAATTAAATTTCGGGAAAATACTGGGCAATTTCATTAAATTGAAAACCATTACCCCGATCGACATCCGGTCAAGCCAGGAAGACAAAGGCCAGCCAAAATGGACCACAATCCGGCGGTCGCTCATTTCATATTCTATGACTTTCAGAATGCTGACAATGCGATGGAAAAGACTGATTTTTGTCAAGGGTAAGCGGAAGTGGTTGAGGGCTATCTTAGTTGGTATGCCGCCCACCCGGGGTGAATAAAAGGTAATGTAAACTTCATTGTCTTTGAGCTTCTCCCGATCGGTCTCCTGAGACCGCCGAAAGAAAAGATGAACCTCCTTTTGCTCGGATTCGGCCAGATAGAGCAGCATTTCCATTTCCGTCTCTCCTTGCTCTATCTCCTTCAGCTCCGGAGACCACTTGCGGGAAATGGTAAACCCCAAAAACAGCATGATGCCCGTTACGGTTGCCCATAGCATGGTGGCATGCGGCTTGTCGATTGCCAGAAACACGAAGCAACTGAGGAGAATGATAAAAAGGACCAGGGTAAGCAGACGATTTGTAGAATAAGTTATCCCTTCCGACTTCCCCATAAAATACCGGTAGAGAATCAGGCACCCCATATTTATGCAGAAGGAAGCAATGAGCCCCAGGGCGTACATATTGGCCAGTTCCGCCTGGCTGCCCATCGTCAGGAAAATGATAATAGAGAAAAAGGCGGCGCTGCAAAAATGAATGCGATAGAGAGATTGACGCCGGTTGGTGACGATTAGCCAATTAAATCCGTATCTGTGCGCCACTTTTTCCATTAGTTCACTGGAAGCCACGTAGGCGGTGTTAACGGCCAGCGTCAACACGAAGCTGGCCATAGTTGCGACCAGCCAACCGAAGGGGACACCATTCAACAAAGCGGCATAATGGGTAATTAAATCGCCTTCATGGGCCTTAAAATCGATGTTGCTTGATAAAACAAGCGCCGCTACCAAAGGGGTCATCAAACCGACGGTCCAAGTTAAAAACCAGTAAGCCTTCTTGATTTCCTTCCAACTCCTTACCAGTCCGGCCGTCTGGAGGACTGATTCCACGCCGGAATAAGCCAGGATGCAAAAAGCGATGCTGGATATAAAATTGCCGTAGTTACGTAGAATCGAACCGGTAGTGATTGTTTTAATGGTCTGAGTTGTTGCCAGATGCATCTGGCTTAAAGACCTGCCATCCAAAGTAAAAAGACCAGACGCGATGAGGTTGAGCATGACAAAAACGGCGCCGATAAAAATCATAAAAGTGAAGCGGGCATTTTCCCTCATCCCGAGTATATTCAGGAAGGCCACGAACCATATTATTCCCAGCACCAGCGCTATCACTGTTGATTGTGAAACAGCAAAAAAGGAAGTGGCATTCGACACGGCGCTTACGGCGGATAGACAGGCGGTGAGAATGTAGTCCACCATGATGGAGGCGACGGCGACAAAGGAGACCATCGGCCCCAGCACCAGGTAGGAAAAGGAGTAGACGCCGCCGCCGACTAACTCATGACGCTCCAGTATTTCTGCTATTTCCGTGAGCCGTGTACTGATAAAACGCACCAGCAGGCTGGTAATGGCAATAAAAACAATCGCGTTTAAGCCTATGAAGCGATAGGCTTCTGCCGGAACATAAAAAATTGATGAAAACTGATCCATCAAGGTAATCACACCAACGGCGAGGTAGGTTAGCCAAAGGCGCCCCCCCTGGTGATAGGAAAGCAGGTTCGGCTTCCTCAGCAGATAGTAAAAGCCGACAACAAGCCCCGTATTGATAAGTGTGAGGATGATGATTTTCACTTTACGCCTCCGAGGCACCCCTTATTATTCTTTTCCGAAAGATGTCAATAAAAATCACGAGTAGGCAACAGAAGCAGGGAGCAGCGATTAGAGCTTGACAACCGCCTTTCATTCATTATATGGACTCGCGACGGAAGGGTCGGGTATAGTAAACGGCCCCCCCGGTTTCATGACCAGATTTATTGAAATAACAGTTGGGATTTCGCCTTTTAATTTGATCCGAGAGATTAAAAAAGGATTGGTAATGAGCTTCTTAAACAATTCAGGTTGAACGTTTTGCCTCTTCACCCCCGTCGGGTGAAGAGGCTTTTTTTTACCAGAGGATGGGGCATGGAGCAAAAAAGGGTGGTAATGGACGCGGACGGGATCGATCGGGCCTTGACCAGAATTACCTACGAGATGCTGGAGAAAAACAAGGGCAGTGAGGGGCTGGTCCTGATCGGAATCAGGACGGGCGGGGTTTATCTGGCGCAACGGCTGCAAAAAAAGATTGCCGAGATAGAGGGGGCGCTGCCGCCGCTGGGCATCCTGGACATTACCCTTTACCGCGACGACTTGCACTCCAGCCGGGAAAAGCCCCATCTGGGCAAGACGGACATCCCCTTTTCGCTGGACCAAAAAAAAGTGGTGCTGATCGACGATGTCCTCTTTACGGGCAGGACAATCCGGGCGGCAATGGATGCCCTGATCGATTTCGGCAGGCCCCGGCTCATCCAACTGGCCGTCCTGATCGACCGTGGACACCGGGAATTGCCCATCCGGGCTGATTTCGTCGGGAAAAACCTGCCCTCATCATTCTGGGAAGCAGTAGCCGTCCACCTTGCCGAAAAAGACGGAAAAAACGAAGTGGTTATAGAAAATGCCGCCTGACGGCTGCCGCGGGGTGAATTAATGAGATTAAAGAGGAAAGACATTCTGGGGATAGAGGATCTTTCTGTGGAAGAAATTAGCCTTGTCCTCGATACGGCCGACTCCTTTGTGGAGGTTTCCACAAGGGATATTAAGAAGGTTCCCACCTTGCGGGGCAAGACGGTGGTCAACCTTTTTTACGAGGCCAGCACGAGAACCAGAACCTCCTTTGAAATCGCCGCGAAACGGCTGAGTGCCGACACTATCAACATCTCCTCTTCAACCAGCAGCGCCACCAAGGGGGAGACCCTGATCGACACGGCCCGTAACCTGGAGGCCATGCATCCCGATATCATCGTAATCCGTCACAGCGCAGCAGGCGCCCCCCATATGCTGGCGCGGCTCATTAAACCCTCTATCATCAACGCCGGTGACGGCGCCCATGAACACCCCACCCAGGCCCTGCTGGATATGCTGACCATCCGCACCCGGAAAGGACGGATCGCCGGTCTTAAAGTTGCCATTGTCGGCGACATCGCCCACAGCCGGGTCGCCCGTTCCAATATTTGTGGGCTAACCAAGATGGGCGCGCGGGTTGCCGTGGCGGGGCCGGCGACTATGCTGCCACGGGGGATAGAAAGTCTGGGCGTAACAGTTTCACCTCGTATTGAAGATGCGATCGGGGATGCGGATATTATCATGATGCTCAGAATTCAGACTGAAAGGGAAAAGCGTAATGTTTTCCCGTCGCTAAGAGAATATGCCACCTATTTCAGTTTAAATTCCCGCAATATCGGATTGGCCAGACAGGATGTACTGGTAATGCACCCCGGTCCCGTCAACAGGGGCGTGGAGATTTCTCCGGACATTGCCGACGGCCCCCATTCCATTATCCTGGATCAGGTAACCCACGGTGTGGCGGTGAGGATGGCGTTGCTTTATTTGCTGACGGAGGAAAAGCATGAATTACCTGCTTAAAAGCGCAAGGGTAGTTGATCCCTCGCAGCAATTGGATGCCGGGCCGCTAGATATCCTGGTGGAAAACGGTCGTATCGCCCGGATAGAGGAGAATCTCTCACGACTGGCGGCGACGGCACACCGCGCCAAAAGTGCCGACGTCAAGCTGCTTGATCTGACCGGCCTGGTGGTGACGCCGGGCCTCATCGACATGCATACCCATCTGCGGGAACCAGGCTTTGAGTATAAGGAAACCATCCGTACCGGCAGCGAGGCGGCCCTTGCCGGTGGCTTTACCTCGCTCGCCTGCATGCCGAACACCAGCCCCATCAATGACAATCGCGCCGTAACGGAGTTTATCCTGAAACAGGCAACCGCTTGCCGCCTGACGCGCATCTACCCGATTGCCGCCATCACCTTGGCATCCGCAGGCTCACAATTGGCAGAGTTTGGCGATTTGAAAGATGCCGGGGCCATCGCTTTTTCCGATGACGGGCAACCGGTCATGGACGCCGGTACGATGCGTCATGCGCTGGAATACGCAGCCTCGCTCGGGATGCCCGTTATTTCACATTGCGAAGACCTGCATCTTTCGGCGGGCGGTACAATGAATGAGGGTTTGACATCCACACGGTTGGGGCTCGCCGGCATGCCCAGTATTGCGGAAGATGTCATGGTGGCCAGGGATATTATCCTGTCCGAGTTCACGAAAACACCGGTACACCTCGCCCATATCAGCACCGGGGAAGCAGTCGCACTGGTGCGGGCAGCCAAGCAGCGTGGCATTAAAGTGACTGCGGAAACAGCGCCTCATTATTTTTCCCTGACCGACACTTTCCTGGCGAACTATGATACAAACGGCAAGGTTAACCCGCCTTTACGCACCAGCGTGGATGTGGAGGCAATCAAAGACGGGCTGAAAGACGGAACCATCGACGTCATTGCCAGCGACCATGCACCACACGGCAGAACGGACAAGGAACTGGAATTCGACTATGCTTCCTTCGGTATCAGCGGTCTGGAGACCTCTCTAGCCTTGGGATTGAGGCTTGTCGAAGAGGGAATTATCACACTGGCGCAGTTAATCGCCAAGATGACATCGGCGCCGGCGCAGATCCTGGGGATTCCCGGGGGGACGCTGGCGGTCGGCGCAGTCGCCGATTTGACAGTCATCGACCCTGCCAGGTCCTGGCGGGTTGACCCTGCCAAATTCAAGTCGCGGGGCAAGAATACCCCCTTTACCGGGTGGGATCTGCGGGGAAAGGCGGTATTGACAATGGTGGGTGGGGAAATACTGTATCACGAAGGGACCCTGTAACAGGAATTTATGCAGTCCCGGATTAATTATGAAACGGAAGCCATTGTCCTGCGGCACTTCGATTATGGAGAATCGGACCGTATTGTCAACTTCTATACCGCGGATTTCGGCAAGATAAAGGGCATCGCCAAGGGCGCCCGCCGCAGTCAGAAGCGTTTTGCCAACACGCTGGAGCCTTTTTCCCACATTAACCTCCTCTTTTCCCGGCGGCGCCAGGAGGGGCTGGCCCTTATCGAGGCTGGCAAGGTTATTAATCATTACGCGAGGATCAGGGGGAATCTGGGAAAGACCCTTTACGCCTCGTATCTTGTTGATATTACCGATCAATTCACTATAGAAAACAAAACCAACGACGGGCTCTTTCGGCTGGTGGGGGATTTCCTGGAACTTTTGGATACCGGGGACGCTTCGGAAGACCTGATCCGATTTTTTGAGATGCGCCTCCTCAGACTGGTGGGCTATGAGCCGGTCTTGGACCGTTGCGTTACCTGCCGCACACCGGTGACATCCGGCGCGAGGTACCACTTCAGCGTCCGGGATGGAGGACTAAAGTGCGGCCTTTGCGCGCCAGTCGGCTGCGACTTCCCGGGCGTCTCGATGGGAACCATCCGGTCGATGCTCCTGGGAAAAGACTTGGAGCGGGAAAGACTCTGCAGTTTGATCCTTTCGGAGCAGTGCGCCCGGGAAAGCCGCCATTTCCTGGAGCGGTTTATCGCCCATCTCCTGGGAAAAGAATTGAAATCTCTGCATGTGATCCGGGAAATCCGGGCATTGGGAATTTGAGGCAGAGATGATTATCGACAGCCACACCCATATCTTCACGAATAAAGTCATTGCCGGAGGCTGCGCCCAGGAGGAATTGACGGCGCTCCTGCAGCTTGACGCCAAATTAGCTCCGGAGCGCACGAGTGTCGAAATCCTTCAGCGGGAAAGCCGCGCCGGCGGTGTTTCCGCCTGCCTGCTCCTGCCCGTCTCACCCACTACCGAGGTAACAAAAACAAACAGCGCGTTTATGAAAATGGCTGCCGGGACGGATTCCATCTATACCGCAGGCAACCTCCATCCCCACTGCAAAAATATCGAGGCAGAACTTTACCGATTACATTCCCAGGGAATCCTCATCATCAAACTTTGTTCCTATGCGCAGCGCTTTTCTCCGGACGCGCCGGAAACACAGACCATGTTCAAGCTGATCGCCGGGGTTGCCGCCGCAGTCGGGGTGCGCTTCACGGTTATCATGGATACCTTTTACCTCGCATCCGATTATTTGGGTACACCCTTCGAATGCGTGACGACCCCCGCCCTCCTGGGAAAACTTGTGCGCACTTATCCGGAGCTTAACTTCGTGGCTGCCCATATGGGCGGTCTGGGAGCGCCGCAGGAGCTTGTTGAACGCCATCTCCCCCCTGCGTCGAATCTCTATCTTGATACATCTGTTGCCGCCCACACTCTCTCGGAAAGAGATTTCCTCCGCCTCTTGGAACGGCATGGCCCCGCCCACGTTATTTTCGGCACCGATTGGCCCTGGCTAAGTCACGCCACCGAGGTAAGACTTATAGGCCGGCTTCTCGATAAGGCAAACTTCACACCGGCAGAAAAAGAACTGGTTTTTTGCCGCAATATCGCCGGTCTTCTGGGAATACAGGTGTCAGATATTGACATATGACTTTGCTCCCCGTTGTCAATACCCAATCACAGCTCTATCGTCAGCCCATCATACGCCAGATCGATTGCCATGGGATAATCCTCTCCGGCATAAATCTGGAGATAAGACCTGGTTTTCGCAAGGATGGCATGAAGAGTCTCATCATCATGGGTATGCTCCATGTGAAAAAGGCAGAGGCGCTTAACGTCGGCTCTCACGGCCAGTTCAACTCCCACGAGGTTGCTTGAGTGCCCCCAGTTCTCCTTGGTGTCGATAGCATCGAAAAGGGCGTACTGGGCATCAAAAATGACCAGATCAGCATCACGAAAGAAAGCGACAAAGGGGTAAACATCCTCCGTAGCGTCTTCCTTATGCTCCGCGTCGGTCGAGTACACGAGCTTTTTTCCGTCTTTGACAAAAGCATAGCCGTATGAATTGCCGGGATGATGCTGGGCGATGGCCCTCACCTCCAGTCCGGCAATTGTATAATTTTTGTCGGTTTCGAGCGTGTGAAATGTGATGTCCGCCAGCATATCTTTCAGCCCCACCGGAAAATGTACGGGCTGCTGCTGATCTTCAAAAGCCTGCTGCAGCCCCGGATGGCAGCCATAGATGTGAAGGCGGTTGCCGGGGATGTAGGCCGGGACAAAGAAGGGAAAGCCCTGTATATGGTCCCAATGGAGATGGGACAGAAAAACGTGAACTACCGGGGGCGATTTCTGCCCGGCCTGTGAAGCCAGCATCTTATTGCCGAAATCTCTGATACCCGTGCCGGCATCACAAATAACGTACTCATCCCCACCGACAATTTCGATGCAGGAGGTATTCGTTCCGTAGGTGCCCCTGACATGGAAAGGAAGTTCCCGGCGGATAAAACTCAGTATCTCTCCGTCGGAATCAAGCTGATGCCCCCGTGCAGCCTGCAGCGCTTTGACGATCTTCGTCTCGATCATCTGAAATGTCCGGGCCGCCGGCAGCGACCCGCGGGTACCCCAGAAATGGACTTTCATGGAACCTCCTGTTCGGTTATTTTCATCTTAACTCTCCCCGCACCCCTCTTAGCTTAAAAGGGGAAACGCAAAAGCTTTTTCCCTTAGATTAAGCTTTATCATAATATTCTGCAATGAAACAGACTTGCCGGACCCGTAAAATGTCCCAAATTCCCTCCCCCTTGACGGGGAAGGGTTAGGGTGGGGGTGACAACATGTCGCATTAACACATGTTTTCCCCTTCCCCTCAATCCCCTCCCGCCGGGGGAGGGGGAAAGTCATAACCTCCGGCAAAGCCGGAGGCTTGGTTTGTGAACCGCTCAAAGCGGAT
>OBOI01000116.1_pt1 | contig 31590 bp, 29 predicted proteins | sample 1670151 | NCBI WGS metagenome assembly OBOI01 (sample SAMEA104232303, study PRJEB22302) | sediment metagenome | biome: forest; feature: aquifer; material: sediment | place: USA | collected 2011-08-07 | depth 0.01 m | reverse complement strand
CATGGTAAGTTTTTTTACTATCCCTGACCTGAATTATCAAGAATAAAGATTCGACCCCCTTGCCCCCCCCCTTGCCCCGAGTGGGATTTTCTTGTCGGCGATGAAGATGCGATTGGGAAGGATGTTGCCAATGAGTGATGGCGACTGGGGGGCGTGTTTTTTGTGATTGGCCTTTGCCAGTTCAAAATTTGATGTGGCATAGCAATATTGGCAACCGAAAAGACAAGAGTCATACATCCCGATGTCACGGCTGATGACGCAACCACAGGCTTCGCGCTGGGCCGGATCTTTTTTTTGAACGACATCGATGCCAAATGTTTTTTTTATGTATTCATCATCAACACATTTACCGGGACATACTCCATAAAGCTGCAAGTCGATATCTTCAGCGCAACTGCAAATTTCCATGCCGTTTGCATGGGCGGCAAAAACGAGGGAGGGCATTAGATCTGCAATTGCCTGCGTATCCAGAGTCTTTAATTCGATACCACGTTTAGACATTTCAGTAACCCGTTTCCCGGCTTTCTTGTAAATATCAACAATGCTGATTACAGACCGTTTCGTATAACCTTTTAAAGCTTGGGCGATCAGTCCGTAATTTTGCCGGTGAAATTCCAAACCGGTTATATTGCTGAATACTATGGGGTCATAGCGCCAGATGATCCTGTCCGGCCCAATCATATTGGATAATGCTTTTAAAATTTCAAGAGAGCTGGTCAGCGCCGGCGACTTCCGGTCAATCAGGGCAGGATTATTCATGAGGGTATATTGGAAGTAATAATGAAAACCTCGCGCCTCAAGTTCTCCTAAGTAGGGCAAGAGAGGACGGGGATTTCTTGTCCAAAAAACGATGGCATCTACATCCTTTGGTTTAAGGGAAACAACGGACACTTGATGATGATTGAAGGGGTTGGGAACCGTGCAGTAGCCTTCTTGAATGCGATTCAGAAACCATTTGGCGTAGAAGGCAGGTATATCCGTGCGACGGCTGGCGCTTATGATCATATCGTCGTTGTCTCCCTCCATAAGAGAAACATTGTTGGCAATGACCCGGTTATCGGCAAAGGCCGCATTATATTTCGCAAACTATATGCTCGATCTCCTCGGAGAAGGTTTCATGGTTGAGCGAATAGTCGATAGGGCATTCGACCACCACCAGCTTTTCCTGGGCAAAAGCAGCGCGCAGAACAGAGGAAAGATCATTACCTTCCTGCACCTTGCTTCCTATGGCCCCGTAGCTCTCGGCGTATTTGACAAAGTCGGGGTTGGCATAGTCCAGGGCGAAGTCCGGGAAGCCCTTGGCCTGCTGTTTCCACTTGATAAATCCATAGGCGTTATCTTTCAGAATCAGGATCACCAAGGGAATCTTATGGCGCAGGGCCGTTTCCAGTTCTTGCGAGTTCATCATGAAACCGCCATCGCCCACTACGGCCAGCACTTTTCTTTCGGGATGCACCAGCTTGGCAGCGATTCCTGCCGGCAAGCCTGCGCCCATAGTCGCAAGCGCGTTATCCACGAGGAAGGTATTGGGTTTAAAAGTTCGGTACAGCCTGGAGAACCAGAGCTTGTAGATGCCGTTATCGAGAGTGATGATGTCGTCTTCAGCCAGCACTTTTCGCACCTGCGCCACGACTTCCTGGGGTGTGGGAGGATATGTTTTTTTTGCATCCGCAGAAAACTTTTTTTCCAGGAAAGCTCGTGTTGCGGCAAACAACTTGCTTTCTTTCTTATCCAGCACTTTCTCGCTTAAGAGCCGCAGTGAAGCAGCGATGTCGCCGATGATTTCGATATCGGGATTGAAGAACTTGTCGCTTGTAGCCTCGGAGAAGTCGATGTTGATGATTTTTTTGGAAAGGTCGGCGTTCCATACGTAGGGGGGATATTCCACGATGTTGTAGCCGACGGCAATGATTAGGTCCGCCCTGTCGATGCCGCAATTTATGTAATCGCGTTTGTGGATGCCGGTGGCAAAAAGGCTGTAGGGAGAATTGTCGCTCAGGACGCCTTTCCCCATCTGGGTGTGTACGGCATAGATTCCCGTTTTATTGATGAATTCTTCCAGTTCCCTGGTAACCAGATGGCGGTTTGCTCCGGAAGACAGGATAATTAGCGGGTATGCGGCTCGGTTGATCAGGGCGGCTGCCTTTTCGATCGCCTGGCGATCAGGGGCGGGACGGCGCGTATAGCCACGAACTTGGATGGCGGCTGATGTATCGCTTGCAGCCACATCTTCGGGTAGTTCCACATGCACCGCTCCCGGCCGCTCGGCCTGGGCAAGCTTAAAGGCATTACGCAGCGCCGTGGGGATCATGCCCGGATCGGCGATGGAGACGGCGTCTTTAGTGATCGGCCGCATAATGCCCACCACGTTGATGAGCTGAAACCGTGCCTGGTGGTTTTCCCGGAGCGCTTTTTGCCCCGTGATTGCCACCAGCGGGGCGCCAATGAGCTGCGCATGCGCCACGCCGGTAACCAGGTTCGTGGCGCCCGGGCCGAGCGTAGCGAAGCAGACCCCGGCTTTGCCGGTAAGTCGCCCGTACGTGGCAGCCATGAAGGCGGCAGCCTGTTCGTGGCGGGTGATAACAAGCTTGATCCGGGAGGAGCGGAGCGATTCCAGAAAGTCCAGATTTTCTTCTCCCGGCAGGCCGAAAACGTATTCCACCCCTTCTTCTTCCAGTTGTGACACAAAAAGATCAGATGCCTTCATCGGGGAAATTATCTCGCAGTTAAGGTAAGTTTTGTTAGTCCGCTTCCAGAGCAAAAGCATCGCGGATCAGCTTTATTTCTTGTCGGTCGGGCAAGATTTTTACCGCCACCACATCGAAGCGGGCATTTGGCGAGCTATGGTATTTATTGGTCAGGTAATACATCGCCATGAGAGCTATCTTCTTCTGTTTCGTCTTTCCCACGGCCAGTTCCGGATCGCCAAAAGCCTCCGTTTGCCGACTCTTTACTTCGACAAAGACTATCACGTCTTTATCCCTGGCCACAATATCTATCTCGCCTAAAGGGCAGCGATAATTGCGTTCCATGATTTGATAGCCGAGCTTCCGCAAATAGTCAACGGCAATATCCTCCCCCCTTTTCCCGGTTCTGATCCGCGATAAATCCTTCATCCTTAGGCCCTTCCTCCCAAGCAACAGAGGGGTGAAAACGCGGAGCTAATAATAGGGAAAAAGGTCGTAACTCTCCGCTATGCCGGCGTGTTTATCGATGTGGAATGATTTGCGGTGCAGCTTGCAATGGCCGAACTTCCTGATTGCCGCCCGGTGTTCCTTCGTGCCGTAGCCCTTATTTTTGATGAAATTGTACTGGGAAAACTGCCGGTGATAAATCTCCATGATTCTGTCGCGGGAGACCTTGGCGATAATGGACGCGGCTGCCACAGAAATGCTGCGTGAATCGCCTTTAATCAAGGTTTGTTGGGGTATGTCCAGGGATAGAGAATTGATACCGTCGATAAGCAGAAAGTCGGGAGGGGGCGAAAGTTCCGCACAGGCTTCCTGCATTGCCTTCAAGGTGGCCCGCAGAATGTTGATTTCATCAATCACGGCGGCCTCGACGACGCCAACGCCGTAAGCTATGGCGTCGGCCTTGATGACGTCATACAACTTTTCCCTTTTTGCCGGCGAAAGCTTTTTGGAGTCGTTGATTTCCCTGTTATGGTAATCCGGCGGCAGGACAACCGCCGCCGCCACCACCGGGCCGGCCAGCGGCCCTCGCCCGGCCTCGTCGATACCGGCAATGAACCGGTAGCCGCGCTGATAGGCTTTCCGTTCGAAGGTATGCATGGGAGGAAGCCCCGTGGCCTAATAAAAAAATCTTGCCGCCCGGCGCGAGAAAAATGCCTAAACGGGTTTTCTCAGTTCTTTAATCCTGGCTTTCTTGCCGCGCAGACTACGAAGATAGTAAAGGCGGGAACGTCTCACTTTACCACGGCTCATCACTTCAATTTTATCAATGATCGGTGAATGTAGAGGGAAAGTTCTTTCCACGCCGACACCGTAAGATATTTTCCGGACGGTAAAGCTGGAACGGCAATCACCATTCCTCTTGCGGATCACCACGCCTTCATAGGCCTGTATGCGTTGTTTCTGTCCCTCGATGATGCGGACATATACCTTCACGGTATCGCCGGACTTGAAATCCGGCAGGTCCCCTCGCATCTGTTCTTTCTCCAGCATTTCGATGATGTTCATCTGACAACTTCCTTTCCCAACCTCAGTATATTTGTGACCATTGCCTTCCCCAACAAGGTCTGCCGTCATCTAAATCAACTCAGCCTTCCTGCAGAAACCGAATATCTTCTGCAGAAAGTGCCACTCCATCAAGTAACTCCGGGCGACGTTCCCAGGTACGCCGCAGTGCCGCTCGCCGCCTCCATAGCATGATTTCCGCATGATTACCGGAAAGCAGCACCTCAGGAACTTCCCATCCCCGGTATGAGCTGGGCCGTGTATAGTGAGGATACTCCAGCATCCCCATGGAAAAAGAATCACCCGCCGCCGATTCACTGTTTCCCAGTACGCCGGGAATCAGGCGGGAAACGGCATCCACAAGCACCAGGGCCGATAACTCGCCACCGGTGATAACATAATCACCGATGGACACCTCCTTTTCCACGAGATGTGCCCGAACTCTCTCGTCTATCCCTTCATAATGGCCGCACACCAGCACCAATTGGGGATAGCGAGACAATTGCTCCGCCATCCGCTGGTTAAAAACTTCCCCTTGGGGGGTAAGCAAGATGGTCAGCGACTCGCCGCGCACCGCGGCTAAGTCCGACAAAGCGCGGTCGATCGGTTCCACCTTCATCACCATACCGCCTCCACCACCGTAGGGAGCGTCATCGGTCACATGGTGTTTATCTTCGGCGTATTGGCGTATATCCCAAAGCCGCACATCAATCAGCCCCTTTTCCTGGGCCTTTTTCAAGAGGCTTGTTTGCAAGGGCGAAACAAACATTTCCGGGAAGATTGAAAGGATGTCAAACCTTATCATTACACAATTACAATCCTTCCAGCAAGCGCACTGTCATTATCCCTTTTTCTAGGTCAACGTGCCTCACCACATCCGCAATGGACGGCAAGAGAATCTCCCTTGCCCCCTGGCCGCAAACAAAAACATCGTTGCTGCCGGTAGGAAAGATTCTTTCTATCTTGCCGAGTGGCTCACCCTCTTCGGTAAACACCGCCAAACCCAACAATTGTTGCCAGTAATACTCATCTTCCGGTAAAGAACCCATATGGTCAGCCGGAACGAACACTTTGTGGCCCCGCAGGGGTTCCGCCTGTTCGATACTATCGATGCCTTCCACTTCCAGAAAGAAGCAGTTACCCTTCACCTGAAAATATCTTACCATAAACTTGGTTTGGCCGCTATCGCTCTGGCTTACATAAACCTCACGCAGAGAAAGGGGCTGCACCTTCTCATCTGGCTGCAGATAGGAAAGAACCTTAACGCGCCCCTTCAGGCCCTGGGCTTTGACGATCTTGCCTATTTCCAGAAATTCCACGGCTTATTCGATGATTTCCAAAACGGCTCGCTTATGGAGCTTGGTTGAGGCCGCCGAAAGAATCGTGCGCATCGCCTTGGCAGTTCGCCCCTGTTTGCCGATTACCTTGCCCAGGTCCTCTTTTGCCACTCTCAGTTCAAGCACGGAAGTCTGCTCGCCAATGACCTCGGTAACCTCAACTACATCAGGATTATCCACTAAAGCCTGAGCCATGTACTTGACCAACTCTTTCATTGCGAAACCTCCCACCGGTTAGATGAACCACTCGCTAACGTAAACTTCTTTTATGCCACGGCCTGGACACCTTTTTTTGCCAGCAACTGCGATACCGTCAAGGTTGGTTTAGCCCCTTTGGAAATCCAATCGGCAATGCGACCTTCTTGCAGGGTTATCTCTGGCGGATTTTTAAGTGGATCGTAATGGCCCACGATTTCTAAAAATCTGCCGTCTCTAGGAGACTCCGAATTGGCCACCACGATCCTGTAGAACGGTTTGCCCTTCGCTCCCATGCGTGTCAATCTTATTTTAACTGCCATTACGTTTACCGATCACCTCCTGATTGTGTTATATTCTGAATCCTTAGCGCTCTATGTTAGCCTTTCTAAGGTATGAGACTTGCGAGGATAACATATGTAATCTTTTTTTAAAAGGGGAAATTGCCCCTCCTTAGGGCTTTCAGTCCACCTTTGGAAGACATCTTTTTCATCATCTTTCTCATTTCTGCATAATTTTTCAGGAGGCGGTTCACATCCTGTACAGATGTCCCGCTGCCTCTGGCAATCCGCTTGCGCCTCTGGCCGTCAATGATCAGATGGTTCAGGCGTTCCTTGCTGGTCATGGAATCGATGATTGCCGTAATTCTGATCAACTCCCCATCGTCCGGCTTTATTTGTTGAACTGCCTTGACCTTGTTCAAACCGGGTATCATGCCGATTATGTCCTGGAACGAACCCAGTTTGCGGATTTGAGCAAGTTGAGCTTTGAAATCATCAAGGGAAAACTCATTTTTCCTGATTTTTCTTTCCAGTTCCTGGGTCGCCTTGGCATCTACCGTTGCCTGGACCTTCTCCACGAGGGTAACGATATCACCCATGCCCAAGATGCGGGAGGCCATGCGCTCGGGATGGAAAATTTCCAGAGCTTCGACCTTCTCGCCAACTCCCACAAACTTGATGGGTTTACCGATAACCGCCTTCAGCGACAAGGCGGCGCCGCCGCGGGCGTCCCCGTCCATCTTGGTCATAATCACGCCATCGATACCCAGCAGCTCATTGAACTTACCGGCCACGTTGACGGCGTCCTGCCCCGTCATGGCATCGGCAACGAAAAGGATTTCCGATGGCTTAATGGCCGCCTGTATTAACTTCAGTTCCTGCATCATGGCCTCGTCGATGTGCAAACGTCCGGCCGTATCAACTACAACTATTTCGTAGCCGTTGCTTTTTGCATTTTCTATGGCTTTTATACAGATATGCAAGGGATCTTTCAGACCATGATCCTCGAAGAAGCCGGCGCCGATTTTTTTCGCTAGGACCCGCAATTGGTCTATGGCCGCCGGGCGATATATATCTGCGGAAACGAGGAAAACCTTCTTGCCGTCTTGAGCAAGCAAACGGGCGAGTTTTGCGGCTGTGGTCGTCTTGCCGCTTCCCTGGAGTCCCACCAGCATGATAGGCGCCGGAATACGGCCACCGAATTTTATCTGGCTGCTTGTTCCCCCCATTAATTCCGTGAGGCGGTCATGGACGATCTTTACCACCTGCTGGCCGGGGCTGATGCTTTCCGTCACCTCCTGGCCGATGGCCCGCACTCGGACATCTTCCACGAAGTCCTTGACTACTCTAAAGTTAACATCAGCTTCCAGAAGGGCCAGGCGGATTTCCTTCAGAGCCGCCTTAATATTCTCCTCGTCAAGCCGCCCATAACCTTTTATCTTCCTGAAGATATTTTCTAATTTCGCGGTCAGATCTTCTAACATGATTTACCCTTAGTGCTTATTTACCATCAATTTATTGATTGGCAGGGTGCACGACACAAGTTACGCCTTTAATTTTTTCCGATAATAAATCGGCCGCTTTCATTGCCTCGCCTCTTGTGGCAAATCCCCCAATCACTACCCGAAACCACTTGCCTTTATTGGGCAACTCGACCATAGCCACCTGCGGCTTATAGCCCAGTGCCGTGAATTTATTGCCGAATTGCTGAGCTTTATGCCGACTTTGAAAAGATCCAACTTGCACCAAATATTCGCCTGCCACTTTGGGGGCTGGCTTTGCCGCCGCTTCAGTAGGCGGCGCTGGTTTTACCGTTTTCAACCTGGGGGGAGGCGCCATGCTTGCCTGAGCCTTGGGAGACGGCAGCGCCGGTAAGGTTGCTGCGGGTTGTAAGGTTGGCGTTGCCTTCTGGGCGACAGAAGGCTGTGTTTTCCTCGTAATGTCCGCCTGATACACCGGCAGAGACGCGGGAAAGGTTGTCTTTGCCTCCGTCCTGGAATTTCCCGGCAGCGGTAAAAGCTGCTTTGCCGCCAAATCCGACGGTGGTGTTTCTGCTGCGTTATTTTCTTCACTCACCGCAGGGGAGGGTTTTAACTCGTCCCTCCCCACAGGTGTCGTTGCGGCGGCATGGGGCTTCTGGTGATGCAACTGGCTTTTTATTATGTCTGGGATGCTCTGCGCAATCCTTTCCGGGTAAGCGTCAATATGAATTCCCACCATGACGCCTGAAACAAAAGCCACAAACAGCAGCAGCGACATGCCGAGGACAAAAAGCAGGAGACCCTGTTTGGCTAGTTTGAACTCGAATTTTTTTTCATTTCGGGAAGTCATAGGCCTCCTGTGCCAAATAAAGTTTGCGGTGTAAATTAAAAACTCACATCTTTTCCGGGGCGGCAACACCGAGGAGGTTAAGGGCGTTTCTCAGTACGGTGCCCACCGATTTTACCAGGAGCAGGCGCGCCTTCGTCAATTCGCCGTCCTCCGAGATCACTCGGTGTTTATTATAATAATTGTGGAATATGCCTGCCAGATCGCTAAGATAAAAGGTGAGCCGGTGCGGTTCCAGGGTTTGCGCGGCGCCTTCGACAATTTCTGGAAAGCGCACGCTGGCCTTTATCAAGGATACTTCCTCGGGAAGGTTAAGTAGTTGTACATTAACGTCGTTGAAGGAGGGGACAGTAAAGCCCCGCTCTCCGGCCAGAGCAAAGATGCTGTTGATCCGGGCGTGGGCGTATTGCACATAATAAACGGGATTCTCATTGGAGTGCCGCTTTGCCAGCTCAAGATCAAAATCAAGGTGGCTGTCCGAACGGCGCATGAGGAAGTTATACCTGGCCGCATCTCTGCCGACCTCATCGACGACTTCTTTCATGGTCACGAACTCCCCTGACCGTGTTGACATGGCCACGGGTGTGCCATCCCGCAGCAGATTAACCAACTGCACCAGGACGACTTCCAGGCGCTCTTGGGCGTAGCCCTGGGCCTGCACGGAGGCCGACAAGCGGGGTATGTAACCGTGGTGATCGGCGCCCCAGATGTCGATTACCCTATCGAAGCCGCGCTGAAATTTGTTGTGATGATAAGCGATGTCGGCGGCGAAGTAAGTTGGTTCCCCGTTTTTTCGGACTACCACGCGATCCTTTTCGTCACCGAAGGCCGTGGTCTTAAACCAGAGAGCTCCGTCGTCCCGGTAAATAAATCCCTTTTCTTCAAGTTCAGCCAGCAGTTTAGAGACGGTGTCATTTTGGTAAAGTTCGTTTTCACTGAAATAGATATCGAAAACTACGCCAAAATCCTTGAGATCGGCCTTGATCCCGTTCAGGATGGTTGCCGCTGCATAGGTAGTAAAGTAGGGAACGTCCTTCTCCTGATTGTTTCCTGCGGCGCACGGATGCTTTATCAACATCTCCTGGGCGATGGTCTTGATGTATTCTCCCTGGTAACAGTTGGCGGGAAAGTCCACTGGGGACCCCAATAATTCCTGACAACGCAGGAGCACGGATCTACCAAGATTGTGCATCTGATTACCGGCATCGTTGATGTAGTATTCCCGGCAAACGGTATAGCCGGAGGCCGTCAAGATATTGGCTATGACATCACCGACGACAGCGCCGCGGGCATGGCCGATGTGCAAAGGCCCGGTGGGATTGGCGCTGACGAATTCAACTTGCACCTTGCGACTGCGGCCCAGGTCGTTTTCCCCGTAACGTTTTCCCCGGTCATCAACTTCCTTAAGAAAACCTTGCCAGACGCTATCCTTAATAAAAAAATTAATAAAACCAGGGCCGGCGATCTCTACTTTTTCAAATATCTGCTCATTATTGCCAAGGCCCGCAACAAGAATCTCGGCAATCCGGCGGGGATTCATTTTTAAAAGGGAGGCCCCGATCAGCGCGATATTGGAGGCGTAATCGCCATGCCCCGCGTCTTTGGGCAGCCCTACCTCGATAACGGGTAAAGGTGCTTCCGGGATTAATCCCTGGGCAACACTGTCCTGCCACACCCTGTTTAATAATGACGCCAAAACCTTTTTCATACACCTGCCGACCTTCCATAAAAAAAGTTGGCCTGAGCCAACTTGTCGTTTTATTCGCCGTAAAGCCATCAAAGACAGATTGTCGATAAATCCTTGCAGGCCCACATATCCTTATAAATCAATGAAGTCAAGCTCTTTTGCCACAGGCATGTCCCGATTGATTGTGGCAAGCCGCCCCACGTTATTCAAGCCGGCCTTCCTGTTTCAGCCGCGTGAGGATATTCTGGATGGCGGGCATAGCCTCAAATGTCGCTTTTTCCCCCTCCATAATGGCCTCGTGTCTCTTTTCAAAATCTGCGGAACCTATGCGGCCGACTTGCGGTTTTATGACGACGTCCGCCCTGGTCAGTTGCACGGCCGCCATCTTTGCGTACATTATATTGACGGATTGTAAAATGGTGTCAATAATCCCTTCAGGCGGTTTATCATCCAGATCCGCAGAAATATCCACTGCGATGACAATATCTGCGCCAAATTTTCTCGCAGTATCAACTGCCACGGGACTCACGACACCGCCATCAACGTACATCTTATCGCCAATCCTTTCAGGTATGAATACACCGGGGATAGAGCAGCTTGCCCGTACTGCCATGCCGGCGTTGCCTTGCCCGAAAACTACTTCCTGCCCGCTGGGCAGAGCGGTGGCAATGGCGTAAAAGGGTGTCCGGAATTTTTCGAGGGGGGTTTTTCGGACGGCAGTGTTTAAATAATTCTCCAGCTTATCTCCTTTTATAAAACCGTTGTCGGGAATGGTGTAGTCTGTCAAATCACTCTTATCGAGGGCCAAGGCCATTTTCTGAAGTTGAAAGCCACTAAAACCGTAGGCCGACAAACTGCCGACAAAACTGCCGGCGCTGCTTCCGATAATCATGTGGATGGGGATTTTGTTTGCTTCCAGAACCTTCAGGACGCCGATATGCGCAAAGCCTCGCGAAGCGCCGGCGCCTAATACCAGGGCTATTTTGGCCTGCCTGGGGGGAGGCGGCGGAGTTGGGACAAGTGGCGGCGTAGGCGGCATTGGCATGCAGGCAAACGTCAACATTGCCAAAATAATCGTAATAACCAGTAAGGCGCACCGTTTTATCTGAAAAGCATGACCTCTCTTCGTAACCGAGAGCATAAAAACCTCGCCGCTTGTAATATCAAGGATTTGGTCAACAATATGAAAAAGGCAATTGCGTGTCAAGGGAAATGATTTCCCGTGTTGGGGGCAAAAAACAACTGTTGCAATTTTTATGGTTTTTTATTATGGTTCCTGCCAGATCGAGGTTGGCATAATTACAGAGGAGGATCTGACTATGAAAATGGCAATGAGGGTATGGATAGTATTTGTTTTGCTAGTGTTTATTGCCACTTCAGCTAGTGGTGAGATTAGGGGGGGGGCAATATCGATTTCGCCTTTTTTCGGTGGTTATACTTTTGAAGGTAATGAAAACCTTCAAACCAGGTCCCTTACAGGAATCAGGCTTGGTTATAATCTGTCTGATAAATGGGGTTTAGAAGGTGTCCTTACATATATGAAAACCGAGAATTATCCAATATTGACGCAAGCTGATCTTAACGTTTGGGGTTATAGATTGGATGCCCTCTATCATCTGTGTGGCAAAGGCCGGTTTGTTTGCTCATTGGCGGGTGGATTGGGAATGAGAAGCACGGATTATAAGGACAATTCCCGTGAAAGGAAGCACGTCCTTGCTGATTATGGTTTGGTGCTGCAGTATTTCTTGACCGATAATCTGGCCGCTCGCGGCGATATTCGCCATATGGTTTTGTTCAATGATAATTTAAATAACGTGGAATATACCCTTGGCCTTACCTACTATTTCGGTGGCTACAAGACGGGTCGGCTGCCGACTGTAGCTGCAGCCTCAGCCGCTGTTGCCATTAAGGATTCGGACAATGACGGGGTAACCGATGAAGATGACGACTGTCCTGGCACGCCTCGTGGTGTCAAGGTGGGTAGCAGAGGTTGTCCGGTAGATTCCGACAGGGACGGCGTGCCAGATTATCTTGACAAGTGTCCTGATACGTTGCTGGGCGTCAAGGTGGACAATGATGGTTGTCCGGCAGATTCCGACAGGGATGGCGTGCCAGATTATCTCGATAAGTGCTCTGGTACGCCGCTGGGCGTCAAGGTGGACGAATCCGGGTGCACGGTTTTGGTCCCGGCTCCGGCTCCGGCAGATTCCGACGAGGATGGCGTTCCTGATTATCTTGATAAGTGCCCTGGCACGCCGCTGGGTGTCAAGGTGGATGGATCAGGGTGTGCGGTTCTGGCCCCTGTCCCTGTCCCAGCCCCGGTAGATTCTGACAAGGATGGTGTTATCGATTCCCTGGACAAGTGCCCTGGCACGCCGCTGGGTGTCAAGGTAGATAAAAACGGTTGTCCGCTGGACTCCGACAAGGATGGCGTTCCCGATTATCTTGATAAGTGTCCTGGTACGAAGTTAGGCGCTAAGGTGGATAGCGAGGGTTGCCGCATGGAGGAGCTGAAGAGGGAAGCAGCAGCAGCGGTAGTTGCCAAGGAAATGTTCGAAAAAGGCCGGGCGACGATCAAGGTAGAGTTTGATCTTGATAAGGCCAACATTAAGCCCCAGTATCATGAGGAGATCAATAAATTTGCCGATGTTATGCAAAACTATCCGGACCTCAAGGTCGTGATTGAAGGAAATACGGACAGAACCGGTAAAAAAGCCCATAATCAGGAGCTTTCCGAGAAGCGGGCCGAAAGCGTTAAAAAGTACCTGGTAAAGAAATTAGGCGTGGAAGAATCACGCCTGACCACTAAGGGTTTTGGTGACTCCAGACCTATTGCCAGCAATAAAACCAGAGGCGGTAGAAAACAAAATCGCCGTGTGGAAGCTGTTATTGACTATGTAATTAAAAGATAGATCGCGGCGCCTCCCCCGGCTTCACCGGGGGAGGCGCTCTCTAATTATCACCCCCTGTTTTGGGAACGGCTTACCCTCTAGCCCCTCCGGGCGCCGCCGTCTTTCTCCCTCATTATTGCTGGTTGAAAAAGTGTCGGTATCCTTATGAAACTTTCCGTGGTGATTCCCTGCTACAATGAAGTCGGCACGATCGAAAAAATTGTCGCCGCCGTTTTGCGGGCCCCTTATTCCGACAAGGAAATTATCATTGTAGATGACTTTTCCCATGATGGGACGAGAGAAATTTTGCAAGACAAGATAGCCGCACGGGTCAGCCGTATCATCTACCAACCCCGCAATCAGGGAAAGGGTGCCGCCCTGCGGGCCGGCATCAGGGAGGCGACGGGCGACATCGTGATTATTCAGGATGCCGACCTGGAATATGATCCGGACGAATATCCCAAAATCATGCAACCGATTATCGACGACCGGGCGGATGTTGTTTTCGGCTCACGCTTTGTGGGCAGCGGACCGCATCGGGTGGCCTATTTCTGGCATCGCGCCGGCAACGGCATCCTGACCCTCTTCTCCAATATGCTGAGCAACCTTAATCTTACGGATATCGAAACATGTTATAAGGCCTTTCGCCGGGAGATTATTCAATCGATTACCATCGAAGAAAACAGATTCGGTTTCGAGCCGGAGATCACGGCCAAGGTTGCCCGGAAAGGGGTGCGCATCTACGAGGTGGGCATCTCCTACCATGGCCGCACCTATCGGGAAGGCAAAAAGATAAATTGGCAGGACGGCTTTCGGGCTCTTTACTGTATTGTGAAATACAATCTCAAGGAAATCAGCAAGAGCCTACGACTCCGTTTAAGGAAAAATTTGCCATGCTTTCGGTAAAACCCCGCCTCTATGTGTCGGTCTTTTTTCTTTGCTATCTTGCCATGGGCATTGCCCTTTATAAAGACTATGGCATTTCCTGGGATGAGCCCACCCATCGCCAGATTGCCCTGGTTAACGCCAAATATCTGACCTCGCTCTTTCTGCCCGGCTTTCATACGGCCGAGTTTGCCGCGCTGCCTTCCCTGGCCGATTATTCGTCCAAACAATACGGGATCGTCTTTGATTTGCCTGTGTATCTTGCCGAGACACTGCTCGGCTATAACGGCAACATGCCGGAAGCATACTATCTGCGCCATCTCTGCACTTTTCTCCTTTTTTATGTTAGTGCCATTTTTTTCTACCTGATCGTCAGAAACCGCTTTGAGAGTCGGCTGCTGGGACTTACGGGTTGCCTTTTGCTGATCCTTAGCCCCCGTTTTTTCGCGGAATCATTTTATAGCAAGGATGTGGTATTTCTATCGTTCTTTATCATTTCCATCTATTTCTTTATCCGTTATTTAGATCGCCACACTATCATGAACGCCTTTTTGTTCGGCCTGGCTTCCGCCCTGGTGCTGGATCAGCGCATAACAGGCGTGTTTATCCCCTGCCTTGCTGCCGGGATGACGGGACTCGATATCATAAAAATGGAACGACCCTGGCGCGGCCTGCCTGCCAAACTGCTTCCTCTATTTAGCTATCTGCTTTTCCTGGTATTTTTCACTTTTCTTTTTTGGCCGTACCTATGGGAGAACCCATTTAATAACTTTATTAATGCTTTTGGGAGGATGAACAAATTTCCCTTTTCCCCGCCTGTACTGTACCTGGGAGCCTTCATCAAAGCGACGGAACTTCCCTGGCATTACGTGCCTCTCTGGATGCTGATAACAACACCGCTGTCATATATCTTTTTCTTTCTGATCGGCTGTTTCTGGATAGGCAAGGGGATCATAAAAAACGGTTTCAAATTTTATGAAAACGCGAGAGAGCGGCAAGATTTTCTTTTTTTTCTCCTTTTTCTGGCGCCGCTTACGGCGGTAATTTTCCTGAAATCCGTTCTCTATGACGGCTGGCGGCATATGTATTTCATCTATGCGCCGTTTCTTTTGATCGCCATGACGGGTGTGGCAAAAGTATTGCGGAGCATGCAGGAAATAAAAACCGGGCGGGAACGGTGTGCGGCGGCTTTTATCGCGGTTATGGTTGGCTGGGGCTTTATCGCGGCTGCGTATCAGATCATCCGCGATCATCCCTTTCAGAATGTTTATTTCAATTGCTTGGCGGGGAATAATGTGGCAGAGAACTTCGAGTTGGATTACTGGGGACTGTCTTTCCGTCGGGGCCTGGAATATGTCGTCAAAAACGACAGCCGGCCGGTAATCAAGCTGGCGGCGAATACGGCGCCACCTTTAATAAATAATGCCGTCTTTGTGGGGAAAAAAGATTTGAGGAGGCTGCATCTGGCTGATCTTGCCGAGGCCGACTATTTCCTGACCAGTTACCGCTGGCATCCGCAGCCCTATGGGTTTGCCAGCGAGGTTTACAGCGTAACCATAGATAATATGAAGATCATGTCCGTTTTTAAACTCCGTTGAGGGAGCGCGATTTCTCGATGACCGAAGAGGCTTTAAGAAGACAAATTGCCGGCCTGGTGGCAGAATTTCATCGTTGCCGAAGCGCCTCATCGTCCTTTGTGCCCGGCCGGAGCTTCGTACCTTATGCAGGGAGGGTCTTTGATGAAAAGGAGATGCAGGCGGCGGTCGAAGCCTGCCTGGATTTCTGGTTGACCGAGGGACGTTTTGCCGGGGAGTTCCAAAAAATGCTGGCCGCCAAGGTCGGCACGGAGTATGCCCTCTTGGTCAATTCCGGCTCCTCGGCCAACCTGCTGGCCGTCACGGTCCTGACTTCCCACCTGCTGGGCGCCCGCCGTCTGCAGCCGGGCGACGAAATTATTACCGTAGCCGCCGCTTTTCCGACAACGGTGAATCCCATTATCATGAATGGCCTCGTGCCCGTTTTTGTCGATGTGGATATTCCCAGTTATAATGTCAACGTCGAGGCGGTCAAGGAGGCGTTAAGCCCACGCACGCGCGCCGTCATCCTGGCGCACACCCTGGGCAATCCCTTTAACCTGGATGAAATCTTAAAGATTGCTCGGGAACGAGGGCTTTTTCTGATTGAAGATTGTTGCGACGCCCTCGGTTCCACCTATACCCTGCGCAACCCGGCGCCGGACGTCTCCCGGCAGTTGGCGCCCGGCAAGCGCTTCCTCGGTTCCTTCGGGCACCTGTCAACCTTCAGTTTTTACCCGGCTCACCACATCACCTTGGGCGAAGGCGGCGCAGTGCTAACTTCGGATGCAACCTTGGCGCAAGCCCTGCGTTCACTCAAGGATTGGGGGCGAGACTGTTTTTGCGGGCCGGAGGAAAACAATGCCTGCGGTCAGCGCTTTTCCGGCCAACAGGGAAATCTCCCCCCCGGTTATGACCATAAATACATTTATTCACATATCGGCTATAATTTGAAGGCAACCGAAATGCAGGCGGCCATCGGCGTCGAGCAGCTCAAGAAACTGGATATCTTTTGTGCCGCCCGCCGCGAGAATTTTGCCTTGTGGATGGCGGGCCTGCAAAAATATGCAAGGCATTTCCTCCTGCCTGAGGCAGAGAAGGGGGGTGAGCCGGCCTGGTTTGCCTTTCCCCTGACGGTCAGGGAAGGCGCCGGCTTTACACGCACCGAGCTGACGGCCTATCTTGGCGAACATCTGGTCGAGACCAGGAACCTTTTTGGCGGCAATCTTCTCCGGCAGCCGGCCTATCTCAATATCCCCCATCGCCAGGTCGGGGCGTTGGCCAATACGGACCGCATAATGAATGATACCTTTTTCCTAGGCGTCTATCCGGGCCTGGGGAAAGAGCAGATCGATTACACCGTGCAGATGATAGATGACTTCATGCAGATGAGAGGGTTGGCAGGTTAGCGATGTTCGGCGATTTTTTTAAAGATAAATCTATCCTGATTACGGGCCATACCGGCTTTAAAGGTTCCTGGCTTGCCCTGTGGCTGCATGAGCTGGGGGCCGTCGTCACCGGCTTGGCCTTGCCGCCGCCCACTGCGCCCTCGCATTTTGAATTAACCCGGCTGCCGGGGCTGATCAATCATGTCGAGGGCGATATTAGGGACTATGACATCGTCAGGGAAACCTTTGACAAGACCAAGCCGGAAATAGTCTTTCATCTGGCGGCCCAAGCCGTGGTCAGGGATTCTTATCAGGAACCGAAAACAACCTTCGATACCAATGTGGGCGGTACGGTGAATATCCTGGAAGCGATGCGCCATTGTTCCTCTGTCAAGGCAGCGGTTTTCATTACCTCTGATAAGTGCTATGAGAATAAGGAATATGAGCGAGGCTATGAGGAAGGTGATCCGTTGGGTGGCCACGACCCCTACAGTGCCAGCAAAGGGGCGGCAGAGATCGTCTGTGCCGCCTATCGCCGCTCCTATTTTGCACAAAATGGATGCGGTCCCCATCTTGGTTTTGCCACCGCCCGTGCCGGCAATGTCATCGGCGGCGGGGACTGGGCCAAGGATCGCATTATTCCGGATTGCATCCGCGCGCTGTCCGCTGAGCAGCCGATTGTTGTCCGCCATCCGCAAGCGGTTCGCTCCTGGCAGCATATCCTCGATCTGCTGGGGGGGTACCTGCTCTTGGCAAAGCTGCTTGCGCAGGATGGAGAAAAATATGCCGGCGCCTGGAATTTCGGCCCCTTGGAAGAGGGACAGACACCGGTAATTGATCTTGTGGAAAAGGTTTTGGCTTCCTGGGGCGGCGGTGAGGTGAAAATCATGCCGGCCCCCGCGAATGCCCCTCATGAGGCTAATTTACTCAAGCTAAGCGTTGACAAAGCGAGGCGGGAGCTGAACTGGTGGCCGTTTTTGGACAACAGCGCCGCTATAAGTTGGACGGTGGATTGGTATAAAGCCTGGCACTTGCGGGAGGTGGATTTACTCGGGTTGTCGCTCCGGCAAATCAGGGAATTCAGCAAAATTACCGGGCGGGAGGGATACTAAATGGAGAAAAATATTCCCGTGGTCATTCTCTGCGGAGGGCAGGGGACGCGCCTGCAGGAGGAAACGGCCTATAAACCCAAGCCCCTGGTGGAAATCGGCGGCCGTCCCATCCTGTGGCATATCATGCAGCACTATGCCCGCTTCGGGTTTCAGGAGTTCTATCTTGCCCTGGGCTACAAGGGGGAAATGATCAAAAAGTATTTTCTGGATTTCTACGCGCTAAACCAGAACTTTTCCGTTTCTCTGGAAAACGGGCAGGTACGGGCGATCCAGGAAAATGGCGTGGAGTCGTGGCAAGTCCATCTTATCGATACGGGACAAAGCACCATGACGGGCGGACGCTTGAAAAAGCTGGCCCCCCTGATTGGGGAGAGAACTTTCCTTATGACCTACGGGGACGGCGTCAGTAATGTCAATCTGGAGAGGCTGCTGACACTTCATCGGGAGCAGCAAGCGCTGGTCACTCTTACGGCGGTGCGTCCTCCCGCCCGCTTTGGCGCCATTGAATTCGATGGGCACCGGATCAGACATTTCAAGGAGAAATCGACCATCCACGAAGGCTGGATTAACGGGGGCTTCTTTGTCCTTCAATCAGAGGCGCTTAACTATATCAAAGAAGATGTCATGTGGGAACACGCCCCTATGGAACAGTTGGCGGAAAAAGGCGAACTTTACGCCTACAAGCATGAAGGCTTCTGGCAATGCATGGACACCGCCCGTGATCTCAAGTATTTAGAGGATGTCTGGCAAACGGGCAAAGCTCCTTGGAAGACGTGGTAGGGAGAAGGCATGGATAAACTGACCTTAAAGAATGTAAAGCCCTTTTTCATTTTTGAAATGGCTAATAATCACATGGGCAATCTGGAACACGGGCTGCGCATCATCCGCGAGATACATAAGGTTTGTAAGGATTATCCCTTCGCATTTGGTTTCAAATTGCAATACCGGCAATTGGATACCTTCATTCATCCGGATTATCAGGAGTGTTTCGAATTCAAATATGTCAAACGTTTCTCGGAAACCAGGCTGGGAAAACATGAATTCAAGGCTTTGCTAGATGAGATGAAAAACCTTAATTTCCTAACCGTTTGTACGCCCTTCGATGAAGCGTCCGTTGATCTGGTTGAGGAGCACGATTTTGACGTGATCAAGATTGCCAGTTGTTCCTGCACGGACTGGCCCCTCGTGGAACGGATTGTGAAAACCGATAAACCGGTGATCATTTCTACCGCCGGCATCGGCTGGGATGATCTGGACCGTGTGGTAAGTTTTTTTGACCATCGTGAGAAGGATTTTGCCCTAATGCACTGCATTGCCGAATATCCAACCCCGGCAAAACAATTTGAACTCAACCAGATTGATTTGATGCAAAAAAGGTATCCCCATGTCGTGGTTGGTTATTCTACCCATGAAGCGCCGGAGAATATTGAGGCAGTGAAGCTTGCCGTTGCCAAGGGAGCGAGGATTTTTGAAAAGCATGTGGGTGTGAAAACGGATCAATATGCCTTGAACGATTACTCTGCTTCCCCTGCCCAGATTGTCGCCTGGCTGGATGCAGCGATGCAGACCTACGAGATGTGCGGTGTGACCGCTGAACGGAAACCATTCAGCGGTCAGGAAATTGACAGTCTACTCTCTCTCCGCAGAGGCGTCTTTGCCAGGAGATCCCTTAAGAAGGGAGAGAAAATAAAAGAAACGGACATTTTTTTTGCCATTCCTACGCTGAAGGATCAGGTTACGGCCAATGAAATATCGAAATACATTGAGTTATATGCCGAAGCAGATATCAGTGGGAAAGCCCCGCTGTTGAATAGTCAGATAAGGAAAAAGGATCTCAGAGGCCAGGTGTATGAAATCCTTCAGGATGTAAAAAAGATATTGCGGGAAAGCCATGTGTCCATCCCGCCCAAGGTGGATCTGGAGGTGTCTCACCACTATGGGATAGACCTTTTCCCTCAGTACGGGATAACCATGGCCACAGTTGTTAACCGTGAATACTGCAAGAAACTAATCATGATCTTGCCGGGCCAAACCCATCCGGAACAATTGCACAAAGTTAAAGAGGAAACATTTCACGTTCTTCATGGCAATGTCTGGGTGAACATAGACGGTCAGGAAAAACAGATCACTCGGGGCGACGTGGTGGTTATCGAGCGGGGGATGAAACACAGCTTCGGTTCTAATACCGGCGCCGTTATAGAAGAAATTTCTTCTACCCACGCGGGTGAGGATTCCTTCTATACGGATCAGAAAATCATGCAAAACACGGATCGTAAAACGTTACTGACCTACTGGTTTGACTGACGCCCAATGAAAACGCTGGCCTGGGACGTGGATGACGTTCTCAATAGTTTGATGAGAGTGTGGTTTGAGGACTTCTCGAGAAAGGACATACACCGGGGAATCCAAACGACCTATGAACAATTATCGGAAAATCCACCTCACGAACTTTTAGGCATGACACTGGAACAATATCTTGCCTCCCTTGATGAATTTCGCCTTTCCAGTCGTTATGAACGGCTGGAGCCAAACAGTGAAATCTTGAATTGGTTCAATGCGTATGGTCATTATTGCCGTCATCTGGCGTTAACAGCCGTGCCATTGGCAGCAGCGCCCATGTCTTCCGCATGGGTGCTGAAGCATTTTGGCAAGTGGATACGCACCTTCCACTTTGTGCCGTCAAAGAGAAGCGAGGAGGCAATTCCGGTGTACGACCGTTCCAAAGCGGATTTTATAGGCTGGCACGGTAAAATCGATATTTTGCTCGATGATAACCCTGAGCACATTGAACAAGCCGCGCAAATCGGGATACAAGGCATTCTCATAACCCAGCCCTGGAATGCGGGCAATCTGGATATGTCCGAGGCGCTTGCTTTATTGACCAGGGCGGTTGTGAATTAAAAAACGAGGATATTCAAATTGATATGTTAAAAAAACAGGGTATGAAGTTATCAGATTACCTTATCCGGCGTCTTGCTCAAGAAGTTAGCCATATTTTCATGCTCGCTGGCGGGGGGTGCATGCATCTTGTGGATTCTGTCGGGAGATGCGAGAATATTAAATACATTTGCAATCTTCACGAGCAGGCCTGCGCCATTGCAGCGGATGCCTATGGGCAATACACCAATAATCTGGGCGTGGCGCTGGTGACAACCGGACCAGGCGGCACAAATGCCGTTACAGGCGTGGCCGCCGCCTGGATCGATTCCACCCCCACGCTTTTTCTTTCGGGACAGGTTAAGCGGTCAGATCTGATGATCAACCGGGGCGTGCGGCAAATGGGTTTTCAGGAGGCAGACATCGTAAATATCGTCCGTCCTATCACCAAATATGCCGTGACGGTTTTAGAACCCGATTCCATTCGCTACCATCTGGAAAAGGCAATTCATCTGGCGAAAAGCGGGCGGCCGGGGCCTGTCTGGCTCGATATTCCCTTGGATGTCCAGGCGGCCCAGGTGAATCCCGAAAAGATGACCGGATATGACCGGAAAAAAGATGAAGTCCCTCTGGACAAGGCAGGATTGAAAAATAAGATCAGAGAAGTGATTAGATCATTCAATCAATCTAAGCGCCCCGTCATTCTGGCCGGAAACGGGATCAGGCTGGGTAAGGCTTTGGATCTGTTTTATGACCTGACCGACCTGCTCCAAGCGCCGGTTTTAACGACATGGAAAGCAATTGATTATTTTGATCAAAACCATCCCCTGTTTATGGGCCGTCCGGGGGCCACGGCGCAAAGATATGCCAATTTCACTCAGCAGAACGCAGATTGGCTGCTGGTCTTGGGAGCGAGGCTTGATCTCGGGCAAACGGCCTACAATCACAGAAATTTTGCCAAGTCTGCGAAGATTTACATCGTCGAAATTGATCAAGCCGAATTGGACAAACTGGATATGTCTCTGGGGGGCTCAATTTGTGTTTCCGTCAGAGAATTTTTGCAGGAATTTCTAAAACAAAAGCAATTTATTCAGCCGAAAGATCGTTCTGACTGGCTTGATCGCTGTCACCGATGGAAAACGAAATACCCAGTCATCTTACCGGAGTATTTTCAAGATCGTCCCGGCGTGAATACTTACGCACTGATAGAAACGCTTACCAAACAGATGGACGCAGGTGACTTGCTGATACCGGGCAGTTCGGGTGCATGTAGCGAACTGACCATGCAGGCCTTTAAAGTTAAAAAGGGGATGCGTGTTTTCAACAGCCCGGGGCTGGGATCTATGGGATTCGGCATTCCAGCCAGCATTGGCGGGTGTATTGCCGGCGGGGGAAGGCGAACGATTTGCATTGATGGCGATGGCGGGTTCCAGATGAATATCCAGGAACTCGAAACCGTCAAGCGACTGAAGTTGCCGATCAAGCTGTTTGTTTTGAACAATGCTGGCTATGGGTCGATCCGGGCCACGCAGAACGGGTACTTTGCGGGGCGCTATGTGGGCAGCGATCCGTCAAGCGGCCTGACCTTGCCGAGTACGGTAAAAATTGCCAGGGCTTATGGAATACCGTCGGTTAGTATCAGCCATCGCAAGCATTTGGATGAAAAAGTCGCCCAGGTGTTGACTATGGCAGGCCCGGTAATCTGCGATGTGAAGATATGCCCAAATCAAGTGGTGGCTCCGCGCATATCCTCCATTCAGAAAGAGGACGGAACGATGGAATCACGACCGATGGAAGATTTGTGGCCGTTCCTGGATCGGGAAGAATTCAGGGATAATATGTCCGTCAGAGGAAGGGATGTATAGAGAATCTACATAATGAGCAACGTAAAAAAAAACAAATGTCCGGTCTGTGATCATACATTCTTTGCAGAACCTTTGCTCACATATGAGAACATGCCAAGGGCGGCGCAATTCCTGCCTGATGCCTCAACGATTTTAAATGACAGGGGCATTAGTCTGGAGGTTTTTCAGTGTTCCGGGTGCGGGTTGGTTCAGCTAAACAATACTCCCGTTCCATATTTCCGCGAGGTAATCCGCGCTGCCGCAATATCAGAAGAAATGAAGACGTTCCGGGAAAGGCAATTTACTGATTTCACCCAGCGCTTTTCCCTATCAGGAAAAAAGGTTGTTGAAATAGGCTGCGGCCGAGGAGAATTCCTGGCCATCATGGCGCAATGCGGCGCGGATGCTTATGGAATAGAATATTCAGAAGACTCGGTCGCTTACTGCACCAAGAACGGGCTTAAAGTTGCCAGGGGGTTTATTCAAAGTGCGGCGGATGGATTGGCTGACGCGCCCTTTGACGCATTTTTTATCTTGAATTTTCTCGAACACCTTCCGGATCCAAGCTTGACAATACGCGGCATAATTAACAACATATCAAGCGGCGCCGTCGGACTTGTCGAGGTTCCGAACTTCGATATGATTTTGCGAAATAGGCTCTTTTCTGAATTCATCAGTGATCATCTCTTTTATTTCACCCGAGATACCTTATGTACAACCTTGCAATTAAACGGCTTTGAGATTATTGAATGCCATGAGGTTTGGCACGACTACATTCTTTCCGCCGTTGTCAGAAAGAGGGAACGCCTGTACCTGTCCAATTTTGACGAATGTCGGGACAAACTCAAACGGGAAATCGAAGCCTATCTTCATTGTTATCCGGCGAAGAAAGTCGCTGTCTGGGGCGCCGGTCATCAGGCTCTGGCGGTTATTGCTTTAACAGGTCTAACGGGAAAGATCCGTTATGTTGTCGATTCCGCACCATTCAAACAGGATAAGTACACGCCGGCAACCCACATCCCCATCGTATCACCCGATGCACTCGTGTCGGATCCGGTAGATGCCATCATCATTATGGCGGCCAGCTATTCCGATGAAGTTGCCGATATCATCCACCGGAGATTCGATAAAAGGATAGACGTTTCAATCCTTAGAGACTATAGGCTGGAAAAATTGGATATCAAAAAGGAAATCTGATCATGCACACTCCTGAAGAACAGCTAAAGACAGCGGAGGAAGAAAAAAGGAATCAGTTGAAGCGAGAGAAACCGTATGTCTATGAAAAAATCATGAGGTATGATGAAAAGGCGAAAAATGGCGAGAGCATTGCCATTCTTCAATTTCAATACGATTATACCTGTAATTTTCAATGCCAACATTGTTCAGTAAAAAGATTCCAGGGGAAAAAGGAGGGAAGGTTCTTTACCCCGGATGATGTCAAAGAACTGTCCAGACAAGCTGATGAAATGGGACTTGCCCATATCGTCATCACCGGTGGTGAGCCACTCATCTTCCCCGAATTCGATGCCATTGTGCAGGCCATTGATCCGCAGAAGTTCTATATCACCTCGGACACGAATGGATGGCTTTTAGATAGAAAAAAAGCCAAGCACTTGAAGAGCATTGGCGTGGACAAGATCCAGTTGAGTCTCGATAGCCTTTCTCCAACGGAACATGATGAATTCCGCCGTCAAGACAAATCCCATGAAAGAGCAATGCGGGCTATCGATGCTGCACAGGAAGCCGGATTGAACATCATCATTCAGACGGTCGTTTCAAAGGAACGGGTCCGGTCGCAAGAATTCATCGCTTTTCTGGAATTCCTGAATGCAAAAGAGGTAGGTGTATTTGTCACTTATGCAAAACCTGTAGGCTCATGGGAAGGGAATTTCGACGTCCTTATTGACAGGGCTGATATGGATCATATGCGAAAACTCGAAAAAAAACACAACGTATTTACTCACCTGACGCCGGGCTACGGTCTTGATCTGGGTTGTATCGCCGTCAAAAGAATGGTATCCATTACCAAGTACGGCGATGTAATGCCATGTCCCTACGTTCACGTATCTCTGGGAAACTTTTTCGAAGAACCCCTGAAGGATATCATTGAAAGGGGTTTGAAGATCAAATATTTCGGTAAATATGTGGATACCTGCCTTGTGGCGGAAGATCGGAATTTTATCAATAAATACATTATCAAAACCTATGGGCGTCCTCTCCCGGTTCCTTATCTGGAGGTGTTTGAAGAAAATGATTTTATAGAGAAAAGCGATTTCTATAAGGCCCCCTTATGACTAATCCGCTAGCCTCTGACCTGAACCATATCCTTAGCCATACAGAGAATCTTTGGGAAGATGTGCGTGGGCAGCGGATTTTCATTACCGGTGGGACGGGTTTCTTTGGCATCTGGCTTTTGGAAAGTTTTGCCTGGGCGAATGCCCATCTCAATCTCAATGCATCGCTCGTGGTCTTAACCCGTGATGTTGAAGCCTTCCGAAAAAAAGCGCCCCACTTGGCAAATCATCAGGCCATTGGTTTTCATGTCGGGGATATTAGGAGTTATCGCTTTCCGGAAGGCGAATTCTCCCATATCATTCACGCGGCAGCGACATCTGCCGTTGCCACATTTCACAACGAAGATCCTCTGGTAAAGTTCGATACCGTCGTGGAGGGAACAAGACACACACTTGATTTTGCTGTTCGGTGTCACGCCAAGAAGTTTCTGCTGACCAGTTCCGGGGTTGTCTATGGCAAGCAACCATCCGGTATGACCCATATCTCCGAAGATTATTGCGGAGCGCCAGACCCGGCTGACTTAAACTCTGCCTGGGGGGAAAGCAAACGGGCAGCAGAATTTCTCTGTGCGCTTTATTCAAAAAAACATGGTATCGAAACAAAAATTGCCCGTTGTTTTTCCTTTGTCGGCCCCTATCTGCCGTTAGATATTCACTACGCTATTGGCAATTTCATACGGGATGGATTGAGTGGAGGTCCAATCAGAGTCAATGGTGATGGAACACCTTATCGGTCTTATCTTTACGCAGCCGATTTGGCCATCTGGCTATGGACAATTTTGTTACGAGGTAAAGTGTGCCATCCCTATAATGTTGGGTCGGAACACCATATTACGGTTGGGGAGTTAGCCCATGCAGTGGTCCAGTGCCTTCAGGGACCGGTTGAGGTCCAGATCACTAAAACACCTGTTCCTGACAAGCCGGATGAACGCTACGTGCCATTGACAAAGCGAGCGCAGAGAGAATTAGGTCTTTACCAGTGGATTGATTTGCAAGAAGGAATCAAGCGGACGATGTTATTCGCTCAAAACGCGACTGAAAACAATCAGGGAGCTTGTTCTTGAAATGACCAAAAAGCTTATCGGCATTGTGACACCTTGTTATAACGAGGAGGAGAATGTCCAGGAGTTATACGACCGCGTCAAAGGCATCATGTCGTCAATCCCTGGCTATAACTATGAGCACATCTTTATTGATAACGCCTCTACTGACAAGACAGTTGAAATATTAAGACGCATTGCCGCAGAGGACAGGAATGTAAAGGTCATTATCAATACCAGAAACTTCGGCCATATACGTTCGCCACAATACGCTCTCCGCCAAACGAAAGGCGATGCGGTTATTCACATTGTCGCCGATCTGCAGGATCCTCCGGAGATGATCGCAGATTTCATCAGGAAATGGGAAGAGGGCTATAAAATCGTCATCGGCGTGAAGGAAAAGAGCGAGGAATCTCCTCTGTTTTTTGCTATCAGGAAAACATATTATAACCTCATCGGAAAACTTTCAGATATTAATCTCATCAAGAACTTCACTGGCTTTGGGCTTTACGACTGTAAAGTAGTTGACATTCTGAGACAAATTGATGACCCTTACCCGTATTTTCGGGGTCTTATCTGCGATATCGGCTATGATAGGGCGGAGATTCCCTATGTGCAGCCCGCCCGCCGCCGCGGCTTTACTAAAAATAATTTCTACACCCTCTATGACATGGCCATGTTGGGCATCACCAACCACTCCAAGGTGCCGCTGAGGTTGGCAACTATGACTGGCTTTGCCGTGGCGATACTCAGTTTGCTCGTTGCCCTGGGTTATTTTGTCTATAAGCTGATATTCTGGGACAATTTCTCTGTCGGTATCGCTCCGCTGGTTATGGGCTTGTTTTTCTTTTCCTCTGTCCAGTTGTTTTTCATCGGGATAATTGGCGAATATATCGGCGCCATCCATACCCAAGTGTTGAAGCGGCCACTGGTTATCGAAAAGGAACGGATCAATTTTGATTAGTCAATCATTCCAAATTACCTGAAAGAAACGCAGTACATTATGAATAATGCCAAAATATTGATGGTGGCGCCTAATTATACTAATTCGGAGAAGACAGATTATAATTATACTTTTCCCTTGGGTCTTGCTTACGTTTTGTCTGCTCTTAAGCACAAAGGGATATCGCCAGACGTTCTGAACCTTAATCATCTGGACGGAAAAAGTGACCAACTTCTTGCGGCAGTTCTTGACCGGAATAAATACGATATTGTTTGTACTGGGGGCAACAGCTTACTTTATCATGAATTGAAAACTATTATTAACACAGCCAATGGACATCCGTCGCACCCGGTAACTATTCTCGGCGGTCCGGTTATAACCTCGGAGCCGGAGTTGATCTTTGAGGCGCTACGGCCTGATTATGGCGTAATGGGCGAAGGTGAAGTTACTACTCCCGAACTTGTTGATAATATTATCAATAAAACCGGGCTTGCGGTGCTGGGGACGGTATCATGGCGGAACGGTAAGGCGACCTTGGCTCCGATGCGGTCATCAATTGCTAATCTTGATGAGATCCCCTTCCCTGAATTTGACGATTTGGGGCTTAATGAGTGGCTTGACAAGCTTCACTGCAACTGCAATTACTCAACTTTCGGAGTTGACTACCCGCGATTATATCCTCTTATGGGAAGCCGCGGCTGTCCGTTTAAATGTACCTTTTGCTTCCATTATGAAAAACATCGTGAAAGATCTCTGGACAATATGTTTGAGGAACTGGAAGCGGCGGTAGTGAAATATAATATAAATATCATCGGTTTGTATGATGATTGTTTTTCATTATCTCAGGCAAGAATAGGGGAATTTTGCCGGCGGATTATTGAATTGCGCACCCGAATCGGACGTCCGCTTTATTGGGGGGTGCAGTTAACTGTTAAAAATATTACCGATGAGATGTTAACTCTGTTAAAAAATGCGGGTTGTAACTCAATTAGCTATGGGTTCGAGAGTTTCAGCGCACCGGTCTTGAAAAGTATGAATAAACCCATCAAACCGGAAGAGATTGATAATGCGTTGCGCAAAACCCTGGCGCATCATATTGTCGTTCAGGCGAACTTCATTATGGGCGATATTGCCGAGACAAGGGAAACAGCCGATGAAACCTTGGACTATTGGAAGAAGAATTGCGACGGACAAGTTACTTTGGGATTAATACAGCCATATCCTGGAAGCGAAATTTATCGCCATTGCGTACGCAAAAAAATTATAACCGACAAATTATCCTTTATTGAGAATAACATTGCCGGCGAAAAAACCATCAACTTTACTGATCATATGTCGGATGACGAGTATCGGCGACTAACGCTGGAAATATATAGCGCCAGACTGAAGTATCGCAGGTATGTGCTTCCTTCCGAATTAATAAAGGATGGGAAACGATATACTATGAAAATAACTTGTCCCTATTGTCAGCAAGCGTTCACCTGTCATAATATTCTACTGAAAAAAGAATTTTTATTTTTGTATCGCTTCGAGTTCGGTTGCCGGTTATGTGCCAGAAGATTTTTTGTCGTGAGCAGGTTATTCCCTGAATTGCTGAATTTGCTAAATCTGATGATCCGCTTTAGAATAACAACCCCGTTTTTCGAAAAAATCATGCATGTCATGTACAATGCCACTACGGTAAAAAATGAATAAAAAGTGTCACCGCGCTGAACTCTGACGTCGATGCCTTAGCGCCAGACAAATCAGTTTACCGAGATAGCGGCAGAGGATATCGCCGCAACGTCTCAACGGCGTCAATGCAAATGCGGCATTAGCGTCAAAGAAAGTAGTGCCGGAATGGATTCTCCACAAAACGGCAATCGCAAAGGCGATAAAAAACGAATGCTCCGTTTGCAGCAACACCCAAGCGTACCACTCCACGAGCGAACGGGTCACTTGGGGCTTTATTCTGTTTTTATGGCTGTTGTATTGGTGATACATTTTGTCGAAGACATCATCGCTGTGCACCACATATTGCCCATTAAAGATTACGTCCGGCGAGAATAACACTGATTCTCCAGACTTAAGCAGGCCACCGCTGATGGCGTACATATGTGGATAAAAGGTATATGGCTGGATGGAGACATCCAGCGCTTGGTCGAAATTACCCAGGTGGACAATATTGGAAGAGATCAGAGAATGTTCCATCAACGCGAATTCGCTGATAAAGCCATTATCGATAAAATCCCGATAATTTAAAAATTCATGTCCTGCATAATCTTTTCCAAATCGTTTCCACGCATGTTTATTGTGACTTAACACTAATAGTCCGGGACGATGCTCACGCAAAAGATCAATAGTACGTAGGAGTGCGCCTTCATTTGGAAGATCATCGTCGCCGATTACCCAGGCATAAGGCGTTTTAGGTTCGGCATAGGCCCAGAGGATATTTTTGTCTCCGCCTATGTTATGATCGTGGCGTCGATAGATTATCGGTACTTTCGATTGCGCTACTATCTCTTTAGTCCTGTCTTCCGAAGCATTATCGATAACATAAAAATCGATTCTGGTGACTAAGTCAGAACAGGAGGCCAATTCTTTTTCCAGATAGTTCAGTAAATCGGCTAAACGGTCACACCGGTTCCAAGTTGGGATGACAATTGATAAATCAGCGTTTGATGCGGGCGACGGGTATCTAAATAAATCGGAAAAAACGCCGTTGTCATGAATCTCTAATTTTATCATAGTTATAACGCCTTCCTTCTCATGACACCTAAACAGCCGTGAACAATAATTAAAATATCAACTTGCATGTTCGTTCAACTTGAAAGACGGCAAAGTAAGGATTGAGCGCAGAATTAACAGTAGATGCCGACGTCCGTCGGCAGTGCAGAACAATGTCAGTGCCAATCCCAGCGGCATCGAAACCAGGGTACTCCATGCCGCGCCTTTGATGCCGGTCACTTTGATCAATAATGGGTTCAGTAAGACGTTGATTACCGCCCCGGAACCAAAGGCCCAGGCAATCATGGCGATGCGTTTTTCATTGATTGCCCACTGGCTGAACACATTAAGCAGCGCCGTTCCCAGCAGAGTCCAGACAAATATATGCAACACCGGGACTGTCGGCAGATAGGCCCGTCCGAACAGCAGCAGAATCACCGGATGGCTCAGCAGGGCCGTAATTGCCGCTGCCGCTGCCATGCACCAGAACACCAGAAAATAGAGCCGGTGTAGTTGTTTATGATAGGCTTCATGAGAAATCTGCGCCGCGCTGATGACCGCCGGGAAAAAACTGAGACACAGCAGATAAGAACATAATGCCCAGTTTTCGGTAAAGCGAGACGCCAGAGAATAATAACCGACTGCCTCCGGACCGAGAAAATATTCTACCATCAACTGGTCGGTCCGGGCGTAAACTAAACTGAAGACGCCGCAGATCGCCAGCGGCAGCGCGGTTTTAAGCAATTGCCATATTTCCCGCCAATCCCAATTCCAAATCCATGGCGAAGAAACGCGCCGCCAATATAAGAACAGACACCCCCAAAAGGTTATCAGGTGGATTGATGCTTCCGCCATGGCAAAAATGGCCAGCGGCCAGGAGAAATATGCCGCTGCCGCCCTTATTGTACTGCTAATCAGACAGGCAAACAATTGTGGAATGGCGAAATATTTAGATTCTACTGAAGATTGAAAATAAAGAGAACTCCCCTGCATCACATAACCGCAATAGCCGCAGGCAACAATAATGCACAACCATTTGATTTCCGCTGTGGCATGCAGGAACAGCAGGGTAATGCCAAGCGCCGTTGCCATGACGACGAACAGCAGTAGCCGGAGCATGAAAAAATTGCCCAGTTCCCGGTCCCGTCGTTCGGGATGCCGGACGAGTTGCCGGATGACGATTTCCTCCACGCTCATGGAGGCGATAATTGAAAAGATGCCGGCCAGGGCGATGGCATAATTAAGTACGCCGAAATTATAGGGACCGAGTTGCCGGGCTACATAAATGCCGACGGTGAACGCCGAAAGTATCCAGGCGGCGCGGGTGAGCATCATCCAGCCGATATTTGAGGTATATTGGCGTACCAACGTGCTCGTTAACCACTGTTTCGCGCATTTTATCCCGCTATGCCATAACTCCCTCACGTCAGGTCTCCGGATTGCAATAAAAATTTATGCATGTTTTTTCAAGCTGTATCATAATCGAGGCGCAATGCCAAAGGACTTTAAGGGGTACTGTCAAGTTTTTTGTGTGAAATATTCATAGGCCAATTCTTTCAAGAAAGGCAGATTGTTACGCACTTTTCCTAGAGGTTTTGACCTCCAAGTTAATTCCATTTTTAAAGAGATAAAGGCCAGAAGGCGATAGCAGGATGTCTCACCAGCCAGTATCTCCATGGTCTTGGTTCTCCGTCTAAACTCCTTGTTGAGCCGCTCAATGATGTTGGTTGTCCTTAAGGAAATCCATTCTTCCGCAGGAAAGTTGAAAAAAGTTAGACAGGAGTCGATGCTGCGCTCCAGGCAATCCACAGCAGAGGGAACGCTTTTATGCCATTTATTTTTGAAAGCCTCAAAACGTTCCCAGGACTTCTCTTGCGACGGAGCATAGAAAATGGAGCGTAGATCGTTCGCTACTTCCTGCTTGAATTTCATCGGCACCTTGGCCAGAACATTACGAGCCACATGGACCTGGCAGCGCTGGACCCGCGCCTGGGGAAACTCTTCCTTAAAGA
>OBOI01000114.1_pt1 | contig 31802 bp, 27 predicted proteins | sample 1670151 | NCBI WGS metagenome assembly OBOI01 (sample SAMEA104232303, study PRJEB22302) | sediment metagenome | biome: forest; feature: aquifer; material: sediment | place: USA | collected 2011-08-07 | depth 0.01 m | reverse complement strand
TGAAGACGGCGTACTTATTAGCCAGGAAACTACTTGATCGTACCTCGATAGCAGCAACGGCTTTCTGGATAAATTCCTCATCATCAAGACCCATCGACTCAATGTTGGGGATATCTGTTCGTCGGAAAATAAGGATATCGGGGCGCTTACCGATGTGGTTTAACTCGTCCTGGTATTTTTGATAAAAATCGGCGAACCCTGGATCACCCGCTCCCATAGAATCGGAGCGACCATATTGGATTGCAACAAACTCGATGGAGTTGTCATTTATAGCATTTAATACCACCCTTTCAGCCCAGTCGCCCTGCTCTTTATTTGTAAGGAACTCTGAGCTTGCCATCGTAGGAGGACGCCCCTCCATTTTAATGTTGGGATCTATTGAGAAAGGAGCGGCAGCTATCAGTCGAGCTATTGTTTCTTTATAGGTTTCTGGCATAAATTTCCGATTATCTTTGTTTTTTTAAAGCCACCAGTTTTGCCTCCTTACGGTTGATTTCGTCCTCTAATTGCTCAATCGCCATTATCTGATGCGGGCGGACGGTATGGGCCGGAAGGGCGGCTTCTCTTTCCTTCCTCTCCTGCTGCAGTCTGCCAATTTCCTCCTCCAGCAGGCGAATCTCTTCCTTCATAAACTATGCTTCACCATCCTCCGTCTCTTCCGGCGCCAGGCCGGGCAGGTAAGGGATTTCCGTATCCCGCGTATCCCCCTCGGGGCCTTCTCCTTCCGGAACGTCTTCATCCTCCCGGACAACGTCTTCCTCGCGTTCCGCCCGGGCGACGCCGACGAGCTTTTCCTCCTCGTCCAGCTCGATCAGTTTTACGCCCTGGGAAGCGCGATGGAGCAGGGGTACTTCCTCTACCTTAAGCCGGATGATCTTGCCCGCATTGCTCATGAGGATCAGGTCTTCATTCCCCACCATCTGCATGAGACTCGACACGCCGCCCACCTTGGGCACGGTCTTCAGATTGACAACCCCATGACCGCCCCGGTTATGGACGGGATATTCCGCGACATAAGTCCGCTTGCCAAAGCCCTTTTCAGAAACGGTGACAATCGTGTTGCCCTCCGTGGGTATCTCCATCCCGATCACGACATCGTCTTTGGCCATCCGGATGCCCGTGACGCCCCGGCTGACCCGGCCCGTGGGACGCACATCCGTCTCGTGAAAGCAGATGGCCTTGCCGTTCCTGGTCCCCAGGAAGACATCCTGGCTGCCCAGTGTCAGTTGTACATCGATCAGTTCGTCATCTTCATCTATATTCACCGCGATGATGCCGCCCGCACGGGGGTTGGCATAAGCTGTCAGGGCGGTTTTTTTGATGATCCCCTTTTTCATCGCCATGATGATAAAGCGGTCTGCGACGAATTCCTTCACCGGCAGGATCGCCGCTAAACGTTCCCCCTCGGCGAGATTAACCAGGTTGACAAGGGCCTTGCCTTTAGCAGCGCGGCCTGCCTGGGGAATCTGATAAACCTTCAACCAGTAAACCTTGCCCAGGGAGGTAAAGATCAAGAGATAATGGTGGGTGGAAGCGATAAAGACCTTCTCGACAAAATCCTCTTCTTTCGTGCCCATCCCAACTTTGCCCCGGCCGCCGCGGTGCTGGCTTTTGTACAGGCTGACGGGATTGCGTTTGATGTAGCCGGCATGAGAGACTGTGACCACCATATCCTCTTCGATGATCATATCTTCGATCGCGATGTCAGCGGAACTGGCGACAATCTCCGTGCACCTTTCATCGTTGTAGCGTGCTTTGATGTCTTCCAGTTCGGCGATGATGACGTCCAGCACCTTGCGCGGGTCATCGAGAATCGCCTGCAATCTGGCCATAAGATTCAATAATTCCGCATATTCCGCGTCAATCTTGTCCCGCTCCAGACCGGTCAGGCGCTGGAGGCGCATCTCGAGAATGGCCTTGGCCTGCGCCTCGCTGAGGCCGAATTGGGCGCAGAGGGCGGCGCCGGCCTCCTGGGGATTGGCGGCAGCCTTGATCACCGCGATCACCCGATCGATATTTTTCAGGGCAATGATGAGCCCTTCCAGGATATGAGCCCTTTCTTTGGCCTTGCCCAAATCGAAAATCGTGCGGCGCACTACGATTTGTTTGCGGAAGTTGATGAAACTCACCAACATTTCCTTCAGGTTGAACACCTTGGGCTGGCCGTTTTCGATGGCCAGCATGATGATGCCGAAGGTATTTTCCATCTGGGTATGTTTGTAAAGCTGGTTGAGAATCACCCCGGACTGTTCGTCACGCTTCAGGTCGATCACGACGCGGATGCCGTCCCGATCCGACTCATCCCGGAGATCGGAGATGCCCGTAATCTTTTTTTCCTTGACCAGTTCGGATATCTTCTCAATGAGATGCGCCTTGTTCACCTGGTAAGGAAGCTCAGTGACGACGATGCTTTCCCGGTCGTTGCGCGCGTTGCGCTCGATCAACGCGCGGGCGCGAAGCCGGATGATGCCCCGGCCCGTTTTATAGGCATCCAGGATGCCTTGCCGCCCGTTGATAAAACCGGCCGTGGGAAAATCCGGACCGTGGATATGGCGCATTAAATCTTCCATTTCCGCACTTGGATCGTTGATCAGCATGATGGCGCCGTCCACGACCTCGCCTAAATTGTGGGGCGGAATATTCGTCGCCATCCCGACGGCAATCCCGGAGCTGCCGTTAAGCAAAAGGAGGGGCACGCGAGCCGCTAAAACGGATGGTTCTTCGAGAGATTCATCATAGTTGGGCACAAAATCGACGGTCTCTTTATCCAGATCCGCCATGATTTCCTCGGCAATCCGCGCCATGCGGACTTCCGTGTAACGCATGGCCGCCGGGGGGTCGCCATCGATGGAACCGAAGTTACCCTGGCCGTCCACCAGCATATAACGCAGGGAAAAATCCTGCGCCATGCGGACCATCGTGTCATAGACGGCAGAATCGCCGTGGGGATGATACTTGCCGATGATATCGCCGACGATGCGGGCCGATTTTTTGTAGGGTTTGTTCCAGCGGTTGCCCATCTCGTGCATCGCGAAAAGCACCCGCCGATGCACGGGTTTCAATCCGTCCCGCACGTCGGGAATGGCCCTGCCGATGATCACGCTCATGGCATAATCAAGGTAAGACTTTTTCATCTCGCTCTCGATATCCACCATGATGTTCTTTCCGTAAAGTTGCTGTTCCATGCTCTTAAATGGTCTCCTTAAAAATCAGGGAAGGCAGGCCTCAGACCGGCCGCCGACAGTTCTTGGTCATGCTCTCTGCTTTAGACGTCCAGATTGGATACGTTCAGGGCATTTTTGTAGATGAAATTACGCCGCGGTTCTACCTGGTCACCCATCAGGGTGGTAAATATCTCGTCGGCTTCCACGGCGTCTTCCACCCGTACCTGTAACAACGTTCTTTTATCGGGATTCATGGTGGTTTGCCACAATTGCTCCGGGTTCATTTCCCCCAAACCTTTGTACCTCTGTACGGCCAAGCCTTTTTTCCCGGCCGTCATGACATAATCCACCAGCGACACCACGCCGGGCAGCGTAATGCTGTTTTCTTTGTGGCGGCCGGGTGCGGCCTCAGAACCGGCGCTATCGGGCATATCGCCGTTATCCAAGTCCAGGATGTAGGGCGGTGCGCCCAGGATTTTGATCTGGCTCAGGTGCGTCCTTAGTTCCGCAAATTTCGGCGACCGGAAGACATCCCGATCCACCGCCGTGGTCGCTATCTTGCCCTCACGGGAAATTTTAAATAAAATGCGATAGATACCATGCTCCGGGTCAATTTCCAGGTTGTAAGACTGCACGCCGGCATCGGCGGCGGCTGTCCTTTGGGCGATTTCTTCCAGTTTCTTGCTGTCCCGGAAACAATCGTCCTGCAAATCAGCCTGGTCGGCCACGATATGTATCACCTCCCGGTCTTTGCCGTCTCTGGTGAACTTATCCAGGATAGCGTCGATGCGCAGGATTTTTTTAATGAAACCCAGGAGTTTATTGCCGGCCAGCGCCGTGACCTCTCCGGCGCCGGTGAGGAACTTAATCTTACTGATGCCGTTTTCCAGGACATAGCTTTTCATTTCTTCTTCGTTGTGGATATACACCTCCCGTTTCCGGTCCATCACCTTGAAAAGGGGCGGTTGGGCTATATAAAGGTAACCTCGTTCTATCAATTCCCGCATCTGACGGAAGAAGAAAGTCAACAGCAGCGTACGGATATGCGAACCGTCCACATCGGCATCCGTCATGATGATGACCTTATGATAACGCAGTCGGCTCACATCGTATTCTTCGTGGCCGATGCCCGTGCCCAGGGCTGTGACCATCACCTTGATTTCCTCATTTTCCAGCATCTTGTCAAAGCGGGCCTTTTCGACGTTCAACACCTTGCCCCGGAGCGGCAGGATAGCCTGGTTTTTCCGATCTCTTCCCTGTTTAGCGGAGCCACCGGCCGAATCTCCCTCCACGATATAAATTTCACTGCGTGCCGGGTCGCGTTCCTGGCAATCCGCCAGTTTACCGGGCAAGGCGCCTACCTCAAGAGCGCTTTTTCTCCTGGTCAACTCCCGCGCTTTGCGGGCTGCTTCCCTGGCCCGGGCTGCATCCAGACACTTGCCGAGCAATTGTTTGGCGATGGCGGGATTTTCTTCCAGGTAGGTTCCCATTTTATCATAGACAACCCCCTCCACCAGGCCCTTTACTTCGCTATTGCCCAGCTTGGTCTTCGTCTGACCTTCAAATTGGGGGTTTTTGATCTTGACGCTGATGACGCAGGTGAGCCCTTCCCGCAAATCCTCTCCCTTCAGAGAATCCTGGCCATTCTTGAATATTTTATTGCTGGTGGCGTAATTATTGAACACACGGGTAAGAGCGGCGCGGAAACCGCTCATGTGCGTGCCCCCCTCCACCGTATTGATGCTGTTGGCAAAAGAAAAGATATTTTCCGTGTAGGTGTCGTTATATTGCAGGGCCACTTCGACAAAACAATCATCCTTGGCGCCGCTCACATAGATAGGACTTTTATGAAGCAACTTTTTATTGCGGTTCAAATATTCGACGAAAGAGATGATGCCGCCACTGTATAAAAATTCACTTTTCTTGTCGCTGCGTTCATCAACCAGGGCGATGGACACCCCGGGATTAAGAAAAGCCAACTCTCTTAACCTGTTAGCTAAGGTATCAAAATTATATTCCATTTCTTCAAAGGTAGCCTCGTCCGGCTTAAAGGTTATCTTCGTTCCCCGGGCCTGAGTTTTACCGATCATTTCCAGTGGCGCCACCGGCACGCCCAGCCGGTATGATTGTACATAAACCCCGCCGTCTCTTTTTACCTCCAACTCCAAAGCGCTGGAAAGAGCGTTCACCACCGACACTCCGACGCCATGCAAGCCGCCGGAAATTTTATAACTGTCATTGGAAAATTTCCCACCCGCATGGAGGACCGTCATTACGACCTCTGCGGCCGATATCCCTTCCGTCTTATGCATATCCACGGGGATGCCGCGGCCATTATCTTCCACGATGACACTGTTATCTACCCTGATAATCACCGTGATGTTATCACAATAACCGGCCGCCGCCTCATCAATGCTGTTGTCCACAACTTCATAAACCAGGTGATGCAGACCCTCTTTCCCCGTGTTGCCGATATACATCGCCGGCCTCTTGCGCACCGCCTCCAGGCCTTCCAGCACCTTAATGCTGTCTGCATCATAATTATTGACTGTATCTGCCATTATTTCTCTTTCTCCCCCCGCCACTTTGTCAATCGAAGTCTTACCATAACTATTCCTTCAAGGGCATGATAATGCACATATAACGGTCATTACCGCTGCCTCTTACGACACTTGGTCGGCTATCAATACCGATCTCAAAATTAACCTGCTGCTCATCAACAACCTCGACGGCAGCCAAAAAATAATTAATATTATAACTCTTAATAATTTCCTCGCCGGTATATTGAATTTCAATTTCATCAGAGGCATCACCGACATCGGAATCTTGAAAGGTCAACACCATCAGGTTATCTTTGATGTTCACCACCACCCCGCCATAGCCCTCACTGGAGATAACATTGATACGTTTTAGCGCATGTAGTATTTTCTCCTTTTCCACTGATACGTTGATGCCTTTTTCCTGAGGTATGACACGGCGGTAATTAGGAAATTCCGCATCAATTAAACTTACTTTTAAAACATCCTCCCCGCTCTTGATAACACATAAACCACCATCTATTCCGAAAAAAACATCGCCTGTATTATCCTCCAGCAACCTTTTTATCTCAAGCAATCCCTTGCGTGGTATAATAACCCCCTTGGGCAAACAGGAAACCTTCTGCCCCGTGGGCACAGAATCGACGATAGCAAGACGATGGCCGTCCGTTGCCACCATCCTCAATATGGACGTCCCCCCCTCGCTTTCTTCTGCCTCCAGGAATGCCCCTGTCAAATTGGGGCGGGTTTCGTCCTGGGAAATAGCAAAAAAAGATTTGCCTATCAAATCTAACAAAATACCCTTTTCAAGCGGGCATAGTGATAGCTCTGATTTTTCTTCTCCTATACTGGGAAACTCTTCGGCCGGTATCCCGGAAATGCGATAAACCGCTTTCTGGCAGGAGATGATCAGGGTATTACCTTCATTTCTCTTGACATGCACTATCCCCTCAGGAATTTCACGAATCATTTCATATAGTTTTTTTGCAGAGACGGTAATTTCCCCTCCTGAAAGCACTTCTGCCCCGTAATTGGCCACAAGGGTGGTCTCCACATCTGTCGCAATAATAGTCAGACGTTTTTCGTTTATCCTCAGTAATACGTTATTGAGAATTGGTTGTGTGGTTTTCTTTTCCACAATACCTAAGGTTTTTCTAATCCCTGCCAAGAGGGTATTTCTTGGTATATAAAAATCCATAAATCATTACTCCTTTCTTAAAAGCTTTTTTCTTTAAAATATTAAAATAGTAGTATTAGAATGGTGTGTTGAAATAATGTAATATCATATAATAAGGTTATATATTAACCTCTTATAAAAAAAGATAGTGTTTACATCCTGTGAACTTATAATGTTTATGGATGTAATTAATTGTTGATAAAACAAATATTCACCTTTCAAATATTATTTATTGAGAGCCACCCTTTTGTTGGAGCGTAACTTCAATTTTTTGTACCATGTTCTTTATGGTTTCATTTGTGTCGATGAGTTTTTTTATCTTGTTACAAGAATAAATAACTGTGGAATGATCGCGTCCGCCAATTTTCAGGCCTATATCGGGAAAGGAAGCGTGTGTAAATTTACGTGCCAGATACATTGCTATTTGCCGTGCTGTGGCTAAATTTTTATTTTTTTTTGCGGAATTTATTTCATGTAATTTGATGCCAAAATTGTGGGCCACGATTTTCACTATTTCTTCCACATTGATCATACCCTTTTCATTCGTAATAATCTTTTTTAAGACCTCCTGTACGAGGTTCATATTGATTTCTCGTCCTGTAAGGGAGGCGTAGGCGGCAATCCTAATAAGATAACCTTCCAATTCGCGGATATTAGATTCGGAACAAGAGGCAATGTAAAGTGCCACATTACTAGGTAGCTGGATGTTATTTTCCTGGGCCTTTTTTTCCACAATAGCCAACTTGGTTTCGATTTCCGGCGGTTGTATATCGGCAATTAAACCCCATTCGAAGCGGGACCGCAATCTTCCTTCCAAGTTAGGGATGTCTTTAGGAAATTTATCACTTGTGACGACAATTTGTTTGCCAGAATCATGGAGGGTATTGAAGGTGTGAAAAAATTCCTCCTGGGTTCTTTCCTTACCGGCGATAAATTGAATATCATCGATCAACAGGCACTCTATATAACGGAATTTCTCACGAAATTTGGGCATTTTATCATAGCGGATGGAGTTCACCAGTTCATTCATAAATGCTTCTGCGGAAACGTAAAGGACGTTCAGGTGAGGATGAAGATTAATAATTTTCATCCCAATAGCATTAAGTAAATGTGTTTTCCCAAGTCCGACGCCCCCGTAAATAAAGAGGGGATTATAATTTTTCGCCGGTTTCTCTGAAACTGCTACCGAAGCGGCGTGGGCAAACTGGTTGCTGGTGCCGACTATAAACCTATCAAAGGTGTATTGCTGGTTTAAAGAGGTATTGATCCGGTGTTTAACGTTTTTAAGTGGTTTTTCCTCATCGCCTGGCTTGGCATTAACTTTGGGCAATGTTGCCAGGGACCCCTCCGGCTCTGTATATAGCACAAAACGAATTTGCACGACCACGCCTACCAGAAAAGAAAAAGCATCTTTGATAAGTGTGGTGTAGTTTTCTTCCAGCCAATCTTTAAAAAATCTATTTGGCACGGACAAGACTACAGAATTATCCTGCAGGGATGCAATTCTGATAGGTTTAATCCAAGTATCAAAATTTTGCTGGCTTACTTTATCTTTAATAATATTAAGGCACTTTTGCCAGATAACATCCATTTACCAACACCCTGTCAATAAGCTATAAACATTACAAGTAAAACGGGACCGCTTATTATAATATTGCCATGTTTTTATATGAGGAGACTGATAAGGCGATTTAATTCTTCGTCCCCAGAAAAAACAATTTCAATTGCACCTCGTTTATTACTGTAACGGATGCGGACCTTTGTCAACATCCTGGCGGCCAGACTCTTTTCCAGTTCCGCGATATGAGAAAAGCGGGCAGGGGCTGTTTTTTTGACCGGCGCGCTCATTTGAGTTTTGACAAGGCGTTCCGTTTCTCTGACATTCAATCCCTTCCGCACAATCAGCTTCATGAGTTCCAGCTGTTGGTCAGCTTCGTGCAACGTCAACAGAGACCTTGCGTGTCCGGGAGTTATTTTCTTTTCTATCACGGCGGCCTGGACCGCATCAGGAAGCTTAAGGAGGCGTAGTGTATTGGCGATTGTGGAGCGATCCTTACCCACCCGTACCGAGATTTCCTCCTGGGAAAGACCGAACTGGTCCGTTAGGGTCTGATACGCATGGGCTTCTTCCACCGCGTTGAGCTCTTCCCGCTGCACGTTTTCCACCAGCGATAACTCCGCTACTTCCTGATCCGCCGCTTCTCTGATAATAATTGGCACATCCCGCAAGCCACCAGCCTGAGCAGCTCGCCACCTTCGTTCACCGGCGATGATCTCATAACCCTTTTCCGTCTTTCGTACCACGATCGGCTGGATAAGACCGGATTTTTTCAGTGAAGTCACCAATTGCTTCTGAGCCTCGTCATCAAAGTTTTTCCGAGGCTGAAAGGGGTTGGGATACAGTTCCTCGATACCGCACATAATAAACGACGCCCTGGTATTCAGGTCATCCACGGCGGCCGACAGGATTGCTCCCAGGCCTTTACCGAGCGAATTCTTTTGTGCCATTTTACAGCCTCCCGTTGGCAAGGATTTCCTGGGCCAGCTCCATGTAGGCCACAGCCCCCCGCGATTTAATGTCATAAAGGATAACAGGCAAACCGTGGCTGGGGCTCTCGGAAAGCCGAACATTTCTGGGAATAATGGTCTTAAAAACTTTCTCTCCGAAATATTTTTTTACATCCTCGCTAACTCTCCGGGAAAGCAAGTTCCTGGTATCATACATCGTCAACAGGATGCCGCCCATGGTTAAGGAGGGATTCAATTTAGTTTTGATCAGGCGGACTGTGTTGATGAGGTGTCCCAACCCTTCCATAGCAAAATATTCGCATTGCAGGGGGACAATCAGGCAGTCCGCGGCGACGAGTGCATTAATGGTTAAAAATCCCAGGGATGGCGGACAGTCAATAATAATAAAATCGTATGTTTGTTCTAATTGATGGAGAAGGTTGCGGAGCTGCTTTTCCCGGTCCGTCATGCTGACAAATTCCACCTCGACGCCGACAAGGTCACGATTACAGGGAGCGATGTCCAAGTTCGGCACTGCCGTAGGGAGGATAATATCCTTAAGAGCCATCGCGCCGATCATGGCATGATAAAAATTTTTATCATTTATGGAGTCCAAATCGATACCCATGCCACTCGTGGCATTTCCCTGGGAATCGCAATCAATCAGGAGAGTTTTCTTTTCTGCCGTGGCAATGGACGCCGCTAGATTGATGGCCGTCGTCGTTTTACCGACGCCCCCTTTTTGATTTACAATACATATAATTTTATTCATTATTTTATTCAGTATTGATATTGTTCACTTCTTGAATCAGTAAGGTGTGTGATAGCATAAAAAGGCGTTTTTATATAGGAGTATTTTTGATATTATGATGCTGTGATTGTTATTTATCAACATGGAGGCACCTTCACAAAAAGGTAAAATTATCAAACAATTAAATACCATTAAATTGAGCAGAAGAGGAAGCGACATGATGAGAATGACTGCGGTACTGGGTGGCCCTACGGTGCCTCATTTCACCAGGATGCTGGCTTTGTTGCGGGAGTTGCCGGTTATCTCACGTATCATAGTTATTGCTCCGGAATTACCGGTAAAGCTACCAGCACAATGTGAATATTTAGCCGGAAACGCTCTTGCCACCGGCGATATCCTGAATCGTCTGGCTGCCGTTGTGGATACCCCGCAGATGTTGTTCTTGTCGGCGGATAGAGAACTCTGTTTGGGACCGGCAGCCCTGGAAAGATTGGCGGAAGTGGCGGCAACGACCGGGGCGGGGATGGTCTATGCCGACTATCAAGAGAGTTTTGGGGGGGAGCGCCGGGAGCACCCGGTTAACGATTATCAGCTTGGCAGTATTCGGGAAGATTTTGATTTCGGCAGCTTGCTACTTTTTTCCACGGAAGCGGTGCGTGAGAGTTTGCAAAGGTGGGGGCCAGTTGTCGGGTCGGAAGGAGCAGGTTTATATGATTTGCGCCTCAAGGTTTCCTTGAATCGTCAACTCTACCGCATCCGGGAATATCTTTACACCGTGGCGGCCGGTCACGCTGCTGGGGGACTTTTTGCCTATGTTGACCCGCGTAATTATGATTTCCAAAAGGAGCTGGAGGGCATAGCCACGGCGCATTTACGGCGCTTGGGGGCCTATCTGGAGCCGAGAGACGCAAGCCTGCCTCCCGCCCGGCAGACCTTTTCGATGGAGGCGAGCGTCATTATCCCCGTACGTAACCGGGTAAATACCATCACCGAGGCGGTGCAAAGTGCTCTGGCTCAGGAAGCGGACTTTACCTTCAATGTCCTGGTGGTGGACAACCATTCCACCGACGGTACCACGGCGGCGCTTGCGGCCTTGGCGGGGAAGCATCCTACCCTGAAACATATAATCCCGGCGAGACTGGATCTGACGATCGGCGGTTGTTGGAATGAGGCGGTATTTTCCCCGCAGTGCGGCCGCTATGCCGTGCAGCTTGACTCCGATGATCTGTACCGCTCGCCCCATAGTTTGAGGAAAATGGTTGATCTATTGCGGGGTGGTCCCTATGCCATGGCTATTGGTTCTTACACCTTGGTTAATGGCGCTTTGGAAGAAATCCCCCCCGGTCTGATCGATCATCGGGAGTGGACGGAGTCCAATGGACTAAACAATGCCCTGCGCGTTAATGGATTGGGAGCGCCGCGTGCCTTCAATACCGAACTGCTTCGCAATGTCGGCTTGCTGAACGTTGGCTATGGAGAAGATTATGCTGTGGCCCTGCGTCTGGCGCGGGATTATCGGATCGGACGGATTTATGAGAGTCTGTACCTCTGCCGACGCTGGGGCGGCAATTCCGATGCGGCGCTGACCATTGAAAAGCAGAATCGCTATGACGCCTTCAAAGACCAGATACGCACTCTCGAGATTACGGCGAGGCAACAGCTGAATGCAAACTTGCATAGAGAAAAGGAATAAGGATAACGTGGGATTAAGTAATAATCAGGTTTATTGCACCTTTGATGGCAACACTGAGGCTCCCCTGCCGATGCTGGTCCGGAATCTTTTGGCCAGGCAGCAGACGACATGGCCGCAACTAAAGGCCGGCTATGACGCACTTACGAAGTTGCGGATTCGCCGGTTGGAGGTAGGTGAACATTCGATCTTACTTCAGTGTAATCCCCAGAGAATAGTAAGCACGGGGGCCGATATCAATCCGGTTGCCATCCAGACCCGGGCCTGCTTTTTATGCCCCTCCAACTTGCCGCTCATGCAGCAGGCCATTTTCTGTCATCGTCAATGGCTGGTCCTCTGCAATCCCTTTCCGATTTTTCCCCAGCACTTTACCGTGGCCCACGTTCAGCACCTGCCTCAATCATTAAACGACGCTTGGCCTTCTTTGCTGCAGCTCACCAGGGATTTTCAACCTGATTTTGCCCTGCTTTACAACGGACCGCAGTGCGGCGCCTCGGCGCCGGACCATCTCCACTTTCAGGCTGTGCCTAAAAAGGCTATCCCGGCGCTGAACGGGGGCCGGGAGAAGATGAAACAGGTTTGGCAACGCGGCGGGTTGACGCTTTTGCGGACGACCACGGACCCCCTTGCCGCTTTCCTGCTAGCAGGCTCCGCGTACGAGGAGTTGATAGCTTGTTTGGCCAGTCTTAGCAATGCGATGCAGAGCGTTTTGCCCAGCGCCGGAGAACCGCTTTTGAATCTCTTTAGCCATTATGAGGAGGGGCGCTGGCACATCATGGTTTTTCCCCGGCGCCAACATCGGCCCGCAGCCTACTATCAATCTGGCCAGGAGCAGATATTGCTAAGTCCTGGCGCCGTGGATATGGGAGGGCTTCTCGTGCTTCCCCGTGAAGCTGATTATAATCGTCTCGATAGCAAAATACTGTTTGATATATTTAAGGAAATATCCGTTTCGGAAGATTTGCTGGCCAAAATAGTTGCGGCGCTTTGAGCTTTTTATAAAGCCCTTGCCACCATGATGCCCAACCGGGTTTTTTTCTGCCGGAGATACTGATAAAGCGTGGTTTCGGAAACCACGACCTTGCCGACCTGTGGGGAGGCATGGAGGAGGTGGAGACCCTTTTTGTGGTAGATGGCTAGACCAACATGTGCCACGTCAAGACCCGGGCAAGCAGTAACAATCGCCAGGCAATCACCGTTTTCAATGAGCTTGCTGATAGCAGGCAAGCGGTCCTTGGGGACATAATGATAGGTGCGTGCCGAGCAGTTGGCCTCCACGTCCAGGAGGCGGCGATAGACGACGGCGTCTTGCAAGGCGGGGTATTGGTCCCGGTGGACGGTCATGAAGTCGAAAGGTTTTTGCCAGGCTTCGCCCTCCAGGGAGACGGTTATGTCTTGCAGGAGCCCCTTTTTCTTGTTATCGTGGAGCCAGTCGGTAAAATAATGGAGGCGGGAAGCGTAGTCGGCTAGGCGGCTTTGGCGGTAGCGGGTAGCTTTCAAAAGGGCTCGATAATCGGTCCAGGATGTCCTGCCGGTCCTGAGCAGGCGGGTCAGTACGAAGGCATTTTCCACGAAGGTGTAGCAGTCCAATTGGCGGAGATTAACCACCAGACCTTCCCTTCCCGGCCGCTCCAGGGTGTGGGCGGCGTAGGGCGTATCCAGAAAAGAAAGCCCCACGGCCAGGAGCTGCTCTCCCAGGTTGTCCGGTAGCTTGCCGGGCATGCGGAGCTTTTGTACGAGAGCGCGAAAAATATCTCGATCTTCGGAAGTTGCGGTTAACAAGGGCCTCCTCCTGTGGAATTATGGGCAAAACATCGAAGTTAGCGGTTATTGTTGACAGCGGGATAACCTTTGCGGCGGCTATTGCCGACACGAAGGCGCCGCCGTCGGTAACGGCCGCCTTATGCCTGCTGAAAGTCCATTATTATGCCTTCGATGGACAATTGCATCAGGGGCAACTGGTGGTGCACAGGAGCCTCCGGAAAGAATTGCAGGATATTTTTTCCATCATCCAGGCCCGCCGTTTTCCCCTGTCCAGGGTTATCCCCATTGTGCATTATGGCTGGTCGGACGAGGCCTCCATGGCGGCTAACAATAGTTCGGCCTTTAACTATCGCCCGGTCGCCGGCACGACCAGATTGTCCCGCCATGCCGAGGGCCTGGCCATAGACATTAACCCCTGTCAAAATCCGGTTGTTTACGCCGATGGTACATCTCTGCCGGTCGGCGCCGTGTATCGTCCCGGGGCAGGCGGCGGTGTTCTGGCCCGGGAAGGGCCTGTTGTCCAGGCATTTGTGGCACGGGGTTGGCGGTGGGGTGGAGATTTTGCAAACCTGCGGGATTACCACCACTTTGAAAAAGATTTGTAAGCCGGGCAGTACCGGCGGTCCCTCCCCGGCCTGGCACTCAAGGCGATTTTTTGCCAAAGAAATTTAGGAGAAATTCCGCATCGAGAGGGGAAAGGTCAAACAGGAAAACGGCTTCTGCAATAATTTTCGCACGCGGCGGGGCGGGTTGGGCTTCCAGAGCCGCCGCAACCCATTTGACTGCCCTGCGCAGGTCTTCTCCTTGCGGTATGGGAGTGGACATGGTGCCCTCCTTAATGATTATCTAGAGATTGAGGGGATAGGCCTCTCTGTGCTTTTTAACCTACTCTTTTCCGATAGTAAATAAAAAAGTATTGGAAAAATTCGCTGAATAATACTATGCAAGGCACATTATCATGGGAACTAAGGTGCAGTTATGAGGTTTGACATTGCAAAAAGCGGCAGTGGCCTTATCTATGAGATAAGGCATATTGTCAAAGTGGCGAACAAACTCCAGGAATACGGAGTGGAAATTAATTGGGAGAATATCGGCGACCCGGTTCAAAAGGGGGAAAAGATTCCGTTGTGGATGAAAGAAACCCTGGTGGAGGTGTTGAGGGAAGATGCCTCTTTCGCCTATTCCCCCACCAAGGGCGTGAACGCCACCCGGGAATTTCTGGCGGAACGTGTCAACCAGCGGGGTGGTGTCCAGATTACTTCGGAAGAGATCATCTTCTTTAACGGTCTGGGCGATGCGATTGCCCGAGCGTACAGTTCGATTCGTGTGGATGCCCGGATTATCATGCCGGAACCGACCTATTCCACGCACTTATTGGCAGAAGTGCTGCACGCATCTTTTCCTCCGAACACCTATCGGCTTAATCCTTACAGCCACTGGCAGCCGGATATTCGTGAACTGGAGCATAAGGTCAAGAGTCACAGGGCAATTGTGGGGATTCTGGTTATCAATCCTGACAATCCCACCGGCTATGTATATCCTGAAGAAACGCTACGGCAAATCGTGGGTATTGCCCAAAAATACGACCTCTTTGTGGTCTTTGACGAAACGTATCACAACATCATTTATAACGGCAAAAAGACGGCCATGCTGGCCGATATCATCGGGGCGGTGCCCGGCGTCAGTTTAAAGGGCATCTCCAAGGAATTCCCCTGGCCTGGATCACGTTGCGGCTGGATGGAGGTTTACAATGCCGATAAGGATGAAAAATTTTCCCGCTATATTGATACGATACTGAACCAGAAGATGTCGGAAGTGTGCTCCACCACCCTGCCCCAGATGGCCATTCCCAGGATCATGACCCACCCGGAGTATGGCAATTATTTGAATGAACGCATTCGCCATTACGAAAAGCTTGCCAATATTGCCTATAACATTCTCAAGAATGTTCCCTATCTGATTGTCAACAGGACTGACGGGGCATTTTACATGACGGCAGTCTTCAACGAAGCGGTATTAAATGGCAGGCAGACGCTACCGATTGTCCAGCCGGACATCAGGCAATATATTGAAAAACTGGTGGACGATAACATAGAGTTTGACAAACGGTTTGTTTATTATCTGTTGGGCAGCGCCGCTATCTGCGTCATCCCGCTTACTTCTTTTTTTACCGACGTACCGGGCTTCCGCATGACTCTTTTGGAAAAAGATATCAATAAATTTGAGATGGTTGTCAAGGCAATTGCCGCCAAGGTTGTCGAATACATCGAATCGGCTAAGTAGTATGCAGGGTGCCGATTATTTCTTCGATATGAGAAAATCGATGTTTTTTAAGATAATCATCCAATCCTGAGAGAATATCCGTGATGGCCGCAGGATTGACGAAATTGGCCGTACCTACCTGCACCGCCTGGGCTCCCACGATGAGGAACTCCAGGGCGTCTTCCGCCGTGGTGATGCCGCCGCAGCCAATAACGGGAATTTTCACACTTTGTACTACCTGCCAGACCATTCTGAGCGCGATGGGCTTGATGGCCGGGCCGGAGAGGCCGCCGGTGATGTTTTTGAGGCGGGGGGTGCGGTTTTCCACATTTACTGACATGCCGGTGATGGTGTTGATGAGCGACAGGGCGTCGGCGCCGGCATCTTCCACGCTTGCGGCAATTGTGGCGATATCGGTGACATTAGGCGTCAGCTTGACGATCAGCGGCAGCGAGGAGGCGGCCTTCACTTTGGCCGTCACTTCTGCGGCCAGCGTAGGATCGGCGCCGAAGGCCACGCCCCCTTTTTTGACATTCGGGCAGGAAATATTCAGTTCCAGCGCGCTGATCCCTCCGGCTTGCTCCAATAGGGTGGCCACTTCTTGATATTCTTCCACCGTTTCCCCAAAGATGTTGGCAATGACGGGTACGGCGAAGTCCCGTAAAAAGGGGAGTTTTTCAGCGATAAAGGCTCGGACGCCGACATTTTGCAGACCGATGGCATTTAACATACCGGCGGCGGTTTCCACGATACGGGGCGGCGGATTGCCGGCGCGTGGTTGCAAAGACAATCCTTTGACGATCAGGGCGCCCAGGCAGTTAAGATTAATAAATTGTGCATATTCCGAGCCGTAGCCAAAAGTTCCTGATGCCGTAAGTAGCGGATTTTGCAGGTGTAGCGGTCCGACGGTGACGCCTAGGGAAGGCTGATTGGTTGATTGATTCATAAATTCCAGTCCACATCCTGAATATTAAACACGGGGCCGTCTTTGCAAGTCCTTCCGTAAATCCTTGCTTCTTTCCCGCCACGCATGGCTACTGCGCAACCCAGACAGGCGCCGATACCGCAGGCCATACGCTCCTCCAGGGAGACCTGGCAAAAGATATCCTTGCCGTCAGCAAGATCCGCCAAGCTTTTCAACATACCTGTCGGCCCGCAAGCATAGATGGCAGTATCTGCGGGATTGAAAAAATCCCGGTCGCGGCGGAAGAGTTCGATAACATTACCATGATACCCGCAACTGCCGTCATCGGTACAAACTTTTAACTCCTTACAGCATGAGGCCATCCTTTCCATCCCCACCAGGCTATCTGAGGTGGCGGCGCCGAGGTAACAAATGATCCGGCGGTTTGGTCCGGGGCCGGCGAGTTCCTGGTTACGGAGGAAAGCAGTGTAGCAGGTTGCCAGCCAGGCAAGGGGGGCCAGACCCACGCCACCGGCAAGAATAATGATGTTTTTTTGTTCCGGAAGCAAGGTAAAGCCCCGGCCCAGGGGACCCATAACACTGAGGGGCGCCCCGGGCGACAAAGTCGCCATCTGTCTGGTTCCTTCGGCCACCAGACGATAGATTATTTCCAAAGTGGCGGAAGAAACCCCTTTTTGAAAATTGTAAACACTGAAGGGACGGCGCAACAGGGGATCATGACTGTTATTTGCCCTTAACATGATAAACTGACCGGGCGCCGGTTCGGGGAAGGCGATGGGCAATTGACATGATAACAGATATTGCCCCGCTGCTATTTCCCGATTACTGATGATGCTGCCGACCATTACTACCGGTTCGTTAATTGCCATGCTACGTCTTTCCCAGTTCCGCCCACATGATCAAGGCATCTTCCTGTGTGTTGTCATCATCATAGTAGCGGGGTCTTATGCCCCGTACCGTAAAGCCGAACCGCTTGTATAGCCTTATTGCCGGTTCATTGGAAGTCCGGACCTCGAGGCTGGCGACACGGGCTCCTGTTTGCAACTCCATGACGAGCATCGCTTCCATCAGCGCCGCCGCCACGCCCTGCTGTTGCCGGTCCTGCCGGACAGCAACCTTGTGGAGCTGGAGTTCATCGGCCACAAGCCAAAAATTCAGGTAGCCAGCAATGTCTCCACTGACGCACCGGGCGACGATGTTACGTGCCTGGGGCAACGCCAGTTCCTGACGAAAAATATTTTCCGTCCAGGGTACGGAAAAGAGAGCGCTTTCAATGGCGAGCACTGCCGTTAGATCGGCAGTTGTCATGCTGCTGATAAGCGGCCTATTGGCATCGTTTCCAGTCACATGTTGTATGGTCGGTGCCTGTTCCCGTTCAGAAGGCATGGAACCCGTCCCAGATCAGGGTCAGAAGCAAAAAAAGGGCGCAGAAGATTGGTATCGCCCCCTTCAGGGAGATGGTATTCAACGCTGCAGCTAGGCCAAGCAGGGGTAAGCCGATAAAGGTCAACCGCAACGCCTGAAGACAAGGGGCCGAAAGCAGGGGGAAAATGTACACGAGGAGGGCCACGCCGCTAAACAGCAGGAGGGGGATCAGGCAGGCGTGCGCGACAAAATGTTTTACCAGGCCTGTTAGAAACTTGGGGGAGATGTTGCTCAGTTTGCCCTGTTTGGCATCGTGCAAGATGTTGTCATAAATCCTGTCATTGGATTGGATGATCAGGTGATCAAGTTTTTGCCCCAGATAGCCGCAGGGTATGAAGAGCAGAGATGCAAGGGCCAGCAGCTCTTGTGATACAGACCCCAAAGAGTGACCGGCCAAAATCGAAGCCGCCGCCACTAAAAAGGCCACCAGAAAATCATTGGGGGGCACGCAGGTGCCGACGGGCAGCCTGTCTATCCAGAAAAGTTCCAGCAAGGCGCCGACCTGCAAACCCGTAAAGGCATCGCCCAGCATAATGCCGACCAGGGGCGCCGTAACCATCGGGCGGGAAATCATAAATTGGCCCCAGACCCGGTCCAGCGATAAGAAGCCTCCCAACAGGGAAAGAAGGATAATTTGCGTGGTCATAAGGAGTATCTCATATCTTGTGAGGATAAGCTCCGCCTATGCCTGGACGATGCTCTGCGCATTTACGGGCGTCTCCTGGGGGACGCGTTGCAACTCTACCTGTACGGCGGCCGTATTCAACAGGCTTCGCAGATTCCCGAGGTCGGTTTCACTCAGGAAGACACAGGTGGAGTATTGCAGGTCTTTGTCGCCTTGAGCGTTATGCACGTTGCCCAGGTTGAGCTTTGTGAACTTAAAGCCGGCAGAATAGGCCTTCACAGCATCGGCAATGGTAGTGAACAGCACAATGGCCTTTTTGCCACTGCCGGTGCCGTAAGAATATTGTTGGGTGAACTCCTCCACCCCACAGACGATTACCTCCACTTCTCGCGGGACGGCCATCCTCATCACCGTTACCCGGAACAAGTCCCCGGCCACTTCGTCATCAACAACCACAATACAGGAAGCCTTGATGAAAGGAACCCAGGCCTCCAGTATCTGGCCGTGAATAAGCCGGTTATCGACTCTAACAAGGACTATATCCATAGGCATAAGAAACTCAAACAGCCGGTTTCTTGTTCAAGATTTCGCTGGCCAGGTAGATGTTCTTCATACCGTAATCTCTAATATGAACGGCAAAGTCTTTAAGAGAGACACCCTCCTGCATCTCCGACAACTTCAACAGCATGGGCAGGTTAACGCCGGTTACTACCTCCACCTTGCCCGGCTTGAGAAGGGAGAGGGCAATGTTGGACGGCGTGCCGCCGAAAAGATCAGTTAAAATCAGCACCCCCTGTCCTTGATCCAACTTCTTAATTGCCACCGCCAGGTCTTTTTTTAATTCCTCTACTCCCTTGGTCTGGTCCATCGAAAGATGCAGGAGGCCCTCGGTGGGTCCTTTAATCATCTCCACAGCTTTAATCAATTCGTTGCCCACGTTGCCATGGGTTGTAACGAGCACTCCGATCATTCTTTTAACCTCCACAGCGAGACACTGTTGGATGTCTGGCATGTCGTCGTAATTTGCCAAGACGCCGACCAAACTAACTAAAGGAAGGCCCATGATTTGTCAAGATTTTATCTTTGGCCACACTGGCAAGACCCCCAGCGATTTTCAAAATTCAGGGTACTCAGCAACCGTTTAAGAATGCAGACAACAGTTAGAATTTCATCAAGTCCGTATGTGACAGCAACGAGCTTGCAATTGGGGTAAATTGAGGGGAGCCGTTGCTGACATCTCCACCAAGCAGATAAATGCCTGGTAATCGGGCAAAAAGGAAGACGTCGTTTATGGAAGATTCGTCATGCATATTCAATTCTTGTGTTGCGTCAAGGACGATTTCTCCGAGTTTACGCTCGTTGGCCGGAAAAAGCTGAGGGGTAGATACCTCGACAGCCCAGACAGATGAGGGCATTTCCTGTTCAAAAAATTCGCAGAGTCCTTTCTTTTTCTCGTTTTCTTCTCCAATGATGCCGGATGGTTGGATAGATTCAAGCACAAGGGTTTCGAGCGCCACGCTTTACAGCCTCCTTGAAACAGCCAAGGCTAATGGGCTGGAGCCCTACGGGTATCTCTTTGAGCGCCTTCCTCTTGCCAGCACCGAAGAAGGGTATCGGGTGCTGCTGCCACAATACATCGATAAGGCATTAGTCACCCCTCGGTAACTCGGATGGGGTTAATAAGCGCTTACCCTAAAGAGGAAGCATTGTGTAACCTGAATCGGAATTAATGAGGATGTCCGAGGGATTCATACCGGCCGCGTGACTAAAAGATATTTTGTAACTATTCAGCAGCGTCTCTAAACAAAAGAACCATCCTCTCACTTCCCCACATAATCATTGACTAAAATCCCGAATGCGGTATATTTCTCCAGGATTTTTTAGGGATATCGCAGTTATATTTACACCGTCATTATCAAAAATCATGAAAAGGAAGTGAATGTAACGACTCACCCATGGACCTGACCCCCTACCACGCTAAATATTTCGCTTTTGAGCTTACGAAACGCTGCGCCTCGGACAGTCTGCAAAAACTGACCTCATCCCTGTCCGACGCCCAAGTCGATCTCAATCCCCATCAGGTCGAGGCCGCCCTTTTCGCCTTCCGTTCGCCCCTGTCCAAAGGCGCCATCCTGGCCGATGAAGTCGGCCTGGGTAAGACCATCGAGGCAGGCATTGTCATTTCCCAAAAGTGGGCGGAGCGCAAAAGAAAGATATTGATTATCCTGCCCTCCAACCTCCGTAAGCAATGGCATCAGGAACTTCTGGACAAATTCTTTCTTCCTTCCCTGATCCTGGAAACGAAGTCCTTCAATCAGGAAATCAGGCAGAGGCGCTTAAATCCCTTCGACCGGCAGGAAATTGTTATCTGTTCCTATCACTTTGCCAGGTCCAAGGATGCATATATAGCAGGAATCCTCTGGGATCTGGTGGTCATTGATGAGGCACACCGGTTGCGTAACGTCTACAAGACCTCTAACAAAATAGCCAATGCCATCAAAAGTGCCGTCGCACATGCCCCTAAACTCCTATTGACGGCCACGCCTTTGCAAAATACCCTGATGGAACTTTATGGACTCGTCAGCGTTATCGATGACTATACCTTCGGCGACCTGAAAAGCTTCAAAAGCCAGTTTGCCCGGTTGACTAACGAGGACCGTTTCGATGATCTCAAGGAACGTCTGAAACCGATCTGCAAACGGACCCTGCGCCGGCAGGTCCTGGAATATGTCAAGTACACCAATCGCATTCCCATTACCCAGGAGTTTTACCCGACCGAAGCCGAACAAAAGCTCTATGACCTTGTTTCCGATTACCTGCAAAGACCGAACCTCTATGCCCTGCCATCCAGCCAGCGGCAGCTCATGACCCTGATCCTGCGCAAGCTCCTGGCCTCTTCGACGTACGCGATATCCGGTACCCTGGAGGCCCTTGCGCAGAGATTGACGCATACTCTTGAGAGGCAGGAGGGCGGTACTGCGGCTGATGAAGTCATGGCTGAAAACTTCGATTCCTACGAGGAAATCAAAGAGGAATGGGTCGATGATGGACAGGATAGGGACGATGGAAATGCGGAAGACAAAGACAATGCCCCCTTGAGCCCTGAGGATATAAAAGGCATAAAAGCGGAAATCACCTCTCTCGGCGAATTCATCACCTTGTCTAAAGCCATCAGAAAGAACTCCAAGGGAGAGGTATTGCTCACCGCCCTGCAAAAAGGGTTTGAGCTTGCCGTAGCAAAGGGCGGCGTGAGGAAGGCGATTATCTTTACCGAGTCGACGCGCACCCAGGAATATTTGAGAACCATCCTGGAAAACACCGAGTTTGCGGGAAGGATCGTCCTTTTCAATGGCTCGAACACGGACCAGAAATCACGGGATATCTACCGGGCATGGCTGAACAGACATCAAGGCACGGATCGCGTGTCCGGCTCCAAAACCGCCGATATGCGCGCTGCCCTGGTGGATTACTTTCGCGAGGAAGCAGCCATCATGATCGCCACTGAGGCCGGCGCCGAGGGGATCAATCTTCAGTTCTGCTCCCTCGTCGTCAACTACGATCTCCCCTGGAATCCGCAGCGGATAGAACAGCGCATCGGGCGCTGCCACCGGTACGGCCAGAACAATGACGTTGTAGTGGTCAATTTCCTCAACAAGAGCAATGCCGCCGATCAGCGCGTCTATCAATTGCTGGCCGAAAAATTCAAGCTTTTTGACGGCGTCTTCGGGGCCAGCGATGAGGTGCTGGGCAGCATCGAATCGGGCGTTGATTTCGAGAAGCGCATCGCCCTGATTTACCAGAATTGCCGTACGGAAGCAGAGATTCAGGCTTCCTTCGACGCCCTGCAGGCGGAGCTGGAGCCGCAAATCGATGAAACCATGAACTTGACCCGCCAGCGGCTTCTGGAAAACTTCGACGAGGAAGTACATGAAAAACTGCGAATCAACCTGGAGACAAGTCGGGAATACCTGTCGAAATATGAAAACTGGCTGTGGGCGATTACCCGGTACTACCTGGAGCCTCATGCGGACTTCAGCACGGAAGACCATTCCTTCACGTTGAAGACCAACCCTTTCTCCCACGAAAAAATCCACCCCGGACCCTACCGGATCGGCAAGAACATAGAAGACGCCAACATCTACCGGATCGGCCATCCCCTGGCGCAGCGCATTATTGAGCAATGCAAGGCCCTGTCCTTACCGAATCAGGAGCTGACGTTCCACTATTCAACGACACCGGGAAAGATCACCATACTGGAATCGCTCATCGGACAATCGGGTTGGCTATGTGCCAGCAACGTGACGATCTCCTCCTTTGAAACGGAAGATCATTTGATTGTGCATGGCTGCCTTGACGATGGGAACGAACTCGATGCAGATACCTGTCGGCGGTTTTTCTCTATTTCGGCAACGCCGGCGCCGCTTGCCACGGACATGAGCAATGATACGGCTGCATCCCTGAAAACGCAGCTTGACCGGGAAAAGACTAAAATCATCGAACAGATCAGTACGAAAAACGGCGCTTATTTTGAAATCGAACTGGACAAGCTTGACAAATGGGGTGAGGATAAACGAAATTCCCTGAGGCTGATATTGAAGGATCTGGATGACCAGATCAAGGACATCAAGAAGATGGCCAGATTGGCCCCGAACCTGCCCGAAAAATTACCGCTCGAAAAAGAAAGAAGACAGATGGAAGGAAAGAGAGACGAGGCCTGGCGGGAATATGACAATGCGGCCAAGGAGATTGAAGAGAAGAAGGACCAACTCATCGACGAGATAGAAAAGAAGTTGAAACAGGAGATATCGGAACAGGAATTGTTTACGATTCGCTGGAAGATAGTATAGCAGATATAATAGGTGATGCCGCTGTGGAATTAAAACATACGACGATAACAGAGCTGGAACGCTGGCTGACGCATCTTGAAGAGAGAAACCTTGAATTTAAGACGGCCGGAAACAGCTTCAGTGAAAGTAAGGATCTTCCCGATTATTGCGCCGCTCTCGCCAATGAAGGCGGCGGCAAGTTAATCCTGGGAGTCGATCCCGCACACCGCATCGTTGGGACAAAGGCATTTACAGGAACACATAACCGTCTCTCCCATACACTCCTGGCGAAGTTGAAGATCAGGATTGATGTGGACGAAGTGATGCATCCAAACGGTCGCGTTCTGATCTTTCATGTTCCGTCGCGCCCTGCCGGACAACCGATCAGATCGACTGGGAATTACCACTACCCGATGCGCGCCGGTGAATCCCTCGTGGAGATGGATAATATGACCTTGAAGCAGATTCTCAATGAAGCGGGATCTGATTTTTCATGCGGCATAGTGAACGGCCTGACTGTTTTCGACCTGGATGAAATAGCGCTGGCGAATTTTAGAACGCGCTGGGCTCAAAAGGCTAACCGATCTCATTATGCCGATTTTTCTTATGAAAAAATGCTACAGAGCATTGGCTTGCTCTCCGATCAGGGGCTTAATTACGCCAGTCTAATTTTGTTTGGCAAGAAAGAAAAGATTGATCATTACTTGCCCTGTGCGGAGATCATTTTCGAATGGCGGCAACAACCTGGCAAAATAGCCCATGATTTTCGCATTAACTGGCGCGAACCTTTCTTCATTATCTATGACGAGATATGGTCCTTCATTAACGCCCGCAATCTCCGGATCCCCTTTCAGGAAGGCTTATTTCAGCGGGAAATCTTTGCCTTCAGCGAGAAGCCCATCCGTGAAGCCTTGCTCAACGCCGTGACTCACCGAGACTATACTATCGGTACGCGATCCATTTTCATCAATGCTTCCCCGTTGGAATTTGTGGTGGAGAGCCCCGGCGGTTTCCTTCCCGGAATCACACCAGAGAATGTTTTATACAAACGGGCCTGGCGGAATCGGTGTATTGCGGAAACTTTCGAGAAGGCCGGGCTTGTAGAGCGGTCCGGTCAGGGCATGGACGACATCTTTGAAACGACTATCCGGGAAGGCAAAGGTCTCCCGGATGTGTCGCAAAGTGACGATTTCAGCGTACGGTTGAAAATTCCCGCCCAGGTGAAGGACAAAAAATTCATACTTTTTCTTGAGAAAATCGTCCAGGAAAAACAGATACTTTTTTCGTTCGAAGAAATCTACGCCTTGGAAACCGTCCGCGAAAATCATAAGGTCACAGATCCGGAATTCAGGGATAAATTTCTGTCCCTAGGTTTAATTGAACAAGTTGGGCGTACCAGGGGTGCGAAATACATCCTGTCACACCGGTATTATAGCTCTGAAGGAAAACCTGGCATTTATACACGATTGAAGGGCATACCCCGAGAAAAGCAAAAAGAGCTCATTGTCCGTCACCTCATAAAAAATAAGCGTGGGACATTAAACGACTTTAAAGACATTTTTCCGGAATTAAAACCGATGGACATCTCGAATATCCTCAGAGAGCTGAGAAAAGACGGAAAAATCCGGCACGTAGGTGCGCGAGGTTCAGGTTATTGGGAGCTAGTCCAAAATACATGATTCACAATGATGCACATTGCCTCTGGCAGGATATCATGTTGATAACAAATGACTTTATAATATGTAAATACATTAGTTCAGCATTGAAAGGTTGGAAGGTAAAACGCGAACCGTCACAATCAGGGCATATCATGGAGGTATCCGATGGCGGATATTGAAAAATTGGAGCTGGCATCGACGAATATCGTTGATGAACAGCGGCAAAAGATAAAAGAGATCTTCCCGGAGGTCTTTACGGAAGGCAATAAGATCGACTTTGAGCGGCTAAAACTGACTCTCGGAGGAATGGTTGATCCTGGTAAAGAACGCTACGGGATGAACTGGCCGGGGAAGGCCGATTGTTTCAAGATCATCCAGCAGCCGAGCATCGCAACCCTGGCACCGGCCCGCGGGGAATCCGTCGATTTCGACACCACCGAAAATCTTTTCATCGAGGGCGACAATCTGGAGGTCCTGAAGCTCCTTCAGAAGTCCTATTTCGGGAAGGTCAAAATTATTGAAATTGATCCCCCCTACAACACGGGCAATGATTTCATCTATCCCGACAATTACAGCGAAAGCCTGGACACCTATCTCCGCTATACGGGGCAGATCGACGACGAGGGCCGGAAATATTCCACCAACACAGAAGCGGACGGCCGGTTTCATTCCAAGTGGATGAACATGATGTATCCGCGGCTGTTTCTGGCAAGGAATCTGTTGCGGGAAGACGGGGTAATTTTCATCCATATTGATGACCAGGAAGGGGATAATCTTCGTAAGATTTGTGATGAAATCTTCGGCGAGGAGAATTTTATCGGAGTGTTTATTGTTAATTCAACCCCTAATACCAGAAAAAAACAAAAGTTTTAAGTACAATGATGATAAAGGCGGCTATAACATTCACCCCTTGTACAACAGCAATGAGGCTTTTACTCCAAACAATCGTCCTAATTTATATTATCCCTTTTACCTTCTTCCACAGAATAAAATAGATCAACATTTTTATGAAATCAAATTGGAAAAAAGGCCAGGCTCTATAGAAATATTCCCCCCTACTTCTGTTAAAGGTGGAGTTCAATTTGTATGGAGGTGGGGAAAGGCAAAGGCTGCTGAGGAATTAAACAAGGAGATTATTGGTTATAAAACTGAATCTGGTGATTTCCGGATTGTTCAAAAAATGCGACATGACGCGAAGTTAATTCGTTCAATTCTTTCAGATACAGCATTTGCGACCAGAAGAGGAACGGCTGAAGTAGAAGAAGTTTTCGGAAAGAAGGTATTTAGCTTCCCGAAGCCACTGGAGCTGATAAAGAAATTGGCTTTTGCTGGGGCTGGGACAGATGATATTATTTTAGATATTTTCGCAGGTTCCGCCACCAGCGCACATGCCATTATTCAAATCAATGCCGAAAACAATGGCAACCGCAAATTCATCATGGTGCAACTGCCAGAGCCTACCGATGTAAATTCCGAAGCTCACAAAGCCGGTTTCAAGACTATAGCCGACATCGGCAAGGAAAGAATCCGGCGTGTCATCAAGAAAATCAAAGAAGAACTGGAAAAGAAAACCGATCTGTTCTCCGGCGACAAGCCGCCACAGGATCTGGGCTTCAAGGTCCTCAAGCTCCAGCCTTCCAATTTCAAACTCTGGAACGGCGAAGTCGCCAAGGACAAGGAAACCATCGAAAGACAGCTTGCCCTCTTTGTCGAGCACATCAACCCCAAAAGCTCCCAGGAGGATATCCTCTATGAAATCCTTCTGAAATCAGGTTTTCCTCTGACCACGAAGATTGAAAAGATCACGCTGGCCGAAAAAACCGTCTTCAGCATTGCCGACGGCTCCATGCTCATCTGCCTGGAAAAAGAACTGTCGCCGGAGGTCATTAAGGCAATGGCCGAAAAGAAGCCGGTGCGCGTTGTCTGTCTGGACGAGGGATTCAAGGGCAACGACCAGCTCAAGACCAACGCCGTGCAGATCATGAAAACCAAGAACATCACCTTCAGAACGGTATAGCCATGAAGCTTCAGTTCGACGCCCAGCAACAGTTCCAGATCGACGCCGTCAACGCCGTCGTGGATATCTTCGATGGCCAGCCCCTCCATCAGGGTGATTTTGAAATCCGCTTCGAAACCTCCTATGAAGGCGTGTTGAGCGGGCAGGTACAAACGGAACTGGGGATGGGAAACCGGCTGCTCCTGAACGACGAGACCATCCTGGCCAACGTCCACCAAATTCAGGACGTTAACGCTATCGACCGGACCCCGGCCCTGCAAGACTATCACTTCAGCGTGGAGATGGAAACAGGGACAGGCAAGACCTACGTCTATCTGCGGACGATTTTTGAACTCAGCCGCAAGTACGGCTTCAAGAAATACGTCATCGTCGTGCCCAGCGTGGCGATCCGCGAAGGCGTCCTGAAAAACCTGGCGATCACGGAAGACCACTTCAAGGCCCTCTTCAACAATATCGAGTATGAGTATTTCGTTTATGACTCCCAGAAGATAAACCGGCTCCGGCAATTCGCCGTGAGCAACTCGATCCAGATCATGGTCATCAACATCGACGCCTTCCGTAAGAATTTCACGGGCACCGACGATGAGCGGAAGAGCAATGTCATCTTCAAGGAGAACGACAAGCTTTCCGGCCGGCAGCCTATCGAATTCATCACGGCCACCAACCCTATCGTGATCATTGACGAACCCCAGAGCGTTGATAATACGCCCAAGGCCCAGGAGGCCATCAAGACCCTGAATCCCCTCTGCACCCTTCGTTATTCGGCGACGCACCGCAATCTCTACAATCACGTCTACAAACTGGACCCCATCAAGGCCTATGAGATGCGGCTGGTTAAACAGATCGTCGTAGCAGAGGCGAAAGGCGCCAACACCTTCAATGCCGCTTATGCCAAACTGGTGGAAGTGGACAATACCAAAGGAATCTCCGCCAAGATCATTATTCATGAAAACAAATCCGGCGGCGGCGTCCGGGAAAAGACCGCCAAGATGAAACAGGGGGCCGATCTATTCATCATTTCCAACGAGCGGGAGGCCTACCGGGATGGCTACGTCGTCGCGGAGATCAGCGCCGAACCGGGCAACGAATATGTCGGGTTCGGAAACGGGAGAATCCTGCGCCTCGGCGAGGAACAGGGCGGCATCCGGGAAGACCTGATGAAGGTTCAAATCAAAAACACTATCCGCAAACACCTGGAAAAGGAACTTCAGTGCAAGGACAGGGGGATCAAGGTTCTGTCCCTGTTCTTCATCGACCGGGTTGCCAACTATCGAGCCTATGATGAAGGAGGAAAGCCCGTCAAGGGTAAGTTCGCCCAATGGTTTGAGGAGCACTACAACGAACTGATCGCCCAGGAGCGTTTCCGGGGCCTTTTGTCTTACCCCGTCGATAAGCTTCATGACGGCTACTTCTCCCAGGACAAGAAGGGCGTCCTGAAGGATACGCGGGGCAACTCCGAGGCCGATGAGGACACCTACACCAAGATCATGCGCAACAAAGAGCAGCTTCTTTCCCTAGACGAACCGCTGCGCTTCATCTTCAGCCATTCCGCCCTGCGGGAGGGATGGGACAATCCCAACGTCTTCCATATCTGCACCCTCAACGAGACGGCTTCCGTCCTGAAGAAGCGGCAGGAAATCGGCAGGGGCCTGCGGCTCCCCGTCAATCAGAACGGCGAGCGGGTTTTTGATGAAAACCTCAACAAGCTGACCGTCGTCGCCAATGAAAGCTATGAAGACTTTGCCCGGACGCTTCAAAGGGAATACGAGGAGGATTGCGGCGTCACCTTCGGGAAGATTCCGATAACCGGCTTTGCCCGGATTACACGCGTCGTGGACGGTGAAGAATCATTGCTGGGAAGGGAGGCTTCCGAAAAGATCTGGAATGCCGCCCGCGCAAAGGGCTACCTCGACGGCGAAGGCCGTATCACTTCGGCCTTTAAACCGGGGCCGGGATTCGTGTTTTCGATTGGTGAGGAGTTCCAGGACGTGCAACCCAAAGTACTGGAGGTCATGGAATCCTGGCGCGTGGAACGGCATATTAAGAGGGACGAGGATGAACGTCCCTTGCGGATCAACAAACAGGTTTTTCTGGATAAGGATTTCGAAAAACTCTGGGACCGCATCAAGCTGAAAACCACCTATTCCGTGGAATATTCCACGGAGGTCCTGACCTTCCGTGCCGTAGAGGCAATCGGTAAGATGGAAAAGATCGAACCGGTCCGCATTTCCTACCGGGAGGCTCTCCTCAATGCGGCCTATAAGGGCATCGATACGGCGGAGATCCGCAGTTCGATTACGGACATTGCCTTTGCCGGCGTGCTGCCCGACATCATTGCCTACATCCAGAAGGAAACGGAGCTGACGCGCTCCACCATTACCCGGATCCTGATCGAATCGGGCCGGCTGGCTGAATTCGCCGTCAATCCCCAGCGCTTCATGGACGCTGTGGTCGGCATTCTCAAAAGGGAACTGCACCGGCTGATGATCGATGGCATAAAATACGAGAAGATTTCGGATCAGGAATACAGCATGCGGCTCTTTGAGGACAAAGAGATCATCAGCTACCTGACGAACCGCCTGGAGGTAAAGAAGTCGGTCTATGACGCCGTAGTTTACGATTCCGAAATCGAGCGGAAATTTGCCGAGGAATTGGACAGGCGGGAAGACATCAAACTCTTCGTCAAACTGCCCGGCTGGTTCAAGGTGGAAACGCCCATAGGGGAATAAAATCCTGACTGGGCCATCCTGAAGCATGACGACACGGTCTTATACCTGGTGCGGGAAACAAAGGGCACCAAAGACTTTGAAAAACTGCGCAACTCGGAAGCGGAAAAGATCCGCTGCGGCCGCCGGCATTTTGAGGAACTCGGCGTGAATTTTGATGTGGTGGTGTCGGCGGGGGAGGTGTAGGGGGTAGCAACATGTGTCAGAATCATGGTTTCATAGCCTTAATAATCCCGGTAATGAAAGTGAGCCACTTAGTATCTGCCACCAAATCGGCAACACTTGTGGGGCTTTTCACATCGAGTTCCTTGTGCTGCCCATCGCCTTGACCAAAGGATCGGTCGCCAATCTTGACACGAAAATCTGCCTGTTTTTCTTCAGAAAGGGGCGCAATAAATGGCCCAATTGCTTCCAATTCAAGAGCAAGCCTCCGGTTGTAACGCTCAACCTTCTGGTATTTATCAGCTTGAGTACCTGCATAAGCTGCGAGAGCACCTACGGTAAGAGTAACAAAAACACGACCAGCAAAACCACTCCAGGTAAAGCCAGCCTCGATATTAGGAAGAAAAATGCAATAAGCAATGAGAATCAATGCCAGCATCGCACCAACCGTGATCATCTGCCAGATCCTGACAGTTTTTTTTGCATCGTTTGCCGTTGTAAGGTAACCGGAAGTAACCCCAAGATTCCCGATAACACCAACAAGCTTTTCGACATTCATCTTATGCTGAATAATCTCTTCATGAAGCTTCGTTGATACATCTACGAAATTTTGCTTCATTTCCGCGAGTTCATTCTTGTGTAATTCAGCGATATTTTTGCGCTGTTCGGTAAATTCGTCATTCTGTTCCGCAAGTTTTTGCGTAAATTCTGTAAAAAGACCATTGAATCGGTCTTCCCGCTCCTGCTGGTTGGTGGTAAATGTATTGTTTTTCGTATCTTGAGATGTGGTAAATTGATTTTGGAATTCATTAAAGCGATTTTGACGTTCTTGTTGGTCATTGGCAAATGTATTGTTTCTCTACTCCTGAGCAGTAGAGAACTGGGCTTGAAAATCATTGACAACCGAGGAGAGCTTTGTTCGCTCGGCGGTTATTTCATTAGCTAATTCAGCAGCCCTTGCTTGCAGGGCATCTATCTGGCCTGAAAGCTGCGATGCTCCGCCCGTCACACTTAAAAACGCTTTTTCGAGACCTCCGCGGTATGATTCAGCAGCTTCCTTTGCCGCTATAAAATCTTCCGTCGTCAGTTGAACGTTTATCTGTGCAAGCTGTGTTAGAACTTTATCTCCCTGGGAGTTTGAATTTGTAATATGTCCGGCACTGCCATTCGCAACAAAACTTTCTACTTCCTGGGTTATGTTTTGGATGGAACTAGCCAGACTGTCTATCGAGGCAGGCTGAAAGAGGTAAGGATCAGCGCCAGCAAGTCGCCGGCCGACAAAGGTCAAGATGGATTTAAGTCGTGCTAAACCGTCCAGGGTCTCAACATCTGTCCCTTCACGATTTAACGCATTGTCAATTACAGGGCCGAGATCCTGGAGATGCTGCCAAATCACGTGGTTCTTGAACCGATCAGACCATTGGGACATAATAACCCTCCTTCTCTATTCAAATACGTTTTCAACAGCCTTAAAGATTTCTCGACACATGGGAAGTGCGATAATGTCTAGACTTTCAGAAGTTGTTAAATATTTTATCTTTTTTTCGTAACCGCCAGATTATCGCGGTGGATGACTTCGTCGTAG
>OBOI01000113.1_pt1 | contig 31866 bp, 25 predicted proteins | sample 1670151 | NCBI WGS metagenome assembly OBOI01 (sample SAMEA104232303, study PRJEB22302) | sediment metagenome | biome: forest; feature: aquifer; material: sediment | place: USA | collected 2011-08-07 | depth 0.01 m | reverse complement strand
GTCAAACTCCGGGAGTCCCCCGGCAGAGCCGGGGGTTTACCGATGTTAATTAAGCGGTTGGACGATAAAATGTCAGAGGGGTTCTGTCAAGGGAAAAAGAAAAAAAGGCGAGCCTAAGCCCGCCTTTTTTAATTTAATGTGTTTAATCTGATCGTAACCTTCATTAGGGGCTGAGGTGGGCCGCAGCCCACCTCTTTGCTCCTCGCCTATTTAAACATTCCCATCATTTTGGTAACCAATGAATCGAAGACGGTACTATCGGTTGCCTCAACAAGGAAACCGCCTCCTTTCGTATGCTGGTTAAATGATGCAAGCTCACCAGCCTTGTCTTCATTGATCAGTTCAGTTCTGTGACATGAACCGCAGGCTCTGGAGGCAGGACCGGCGACATAGCTCGGCACAGCGCCGATGTTTCTGGCCAGGCCCCCGTTTGCCAGGGTGTCATTAGCCTTCGACAAAACGCCAGGCATGGACTTGGACTGAGCCGGCACATTATATGTGCCGGCATTGTGGCACGATTGACAGTTTGTAATGCCAAAAGTGGGGTAATCGGACTCGATTTTATGGCTGTAATGCAGGGCTTGCACAGGATCGGTGAAATCAACGCCCCCGCTGCTAAGTGCGCGACCGACATCAAATGGCTGGAACGAGTGGATCGCATGGACATAGGAATCGATCGATCTTGACTGCATTTCCAGATGAGAACCACCACTGGCCGTAGTGTGACACATCCTGCAAACAACGATGTTTCCACCCCTATCAGCAGCATGGAAGGTTGTTGCCAGCGCATCATGGCAGTTGTTACATCCCGTTGTAACCTTTACGATGGGGCTGTAGAAGGTATCGTCAAAGGCTTTAGTAACGAGGTTATATGTTCTGGAAGGAGCGTTTAACGCCACTGTAACACCAGCAGTATTTTTCAGAGTCGGCATAATAGCGATTTCCGCTCTCTTTACTGCGCCAGTGGCGATCTTGTCAGCCCATTTTGACAGGTCTGCCGTTACCACCCAGCTGCCATTTGCTGCCGAGACTGTCGTGAAACGCGCATTCGTTGTACCTACTGCCCATTCCAGATCCCTTGCGGTGTCTATAGTTTTGCCGTGGGGAGAAACGAGGAAATCCTTTGTATTATAGCCATACAATCCGACCATCACGGTTGGTACGATGTTCGCGGCATTAAGTCCGCCAGCCGAACCGGCCGCACTGAAGTTAATGGTAAGAACGTTGGCAGCGCTTAAAGATGCTGAATCTATTGAGGCGGTGATGGCCGCAGAATACTTCGTGCCAACAGCATCAGCATAGATCATCTTGTTGTAGCCGGTGTGAATTGTCTTGAATTCTGGGGCGATACCGCCGGCCTTATGGCAGGTATTACATATTTCATCAAAGGGAATTCCATGGGGTATTACTGTTGCCAATGCCGGCGCCCTATGGGCTTCGGTCCCTCCCACGCCAGTCACTGGGTGACAGCTCTTGCAGGTCTCCAAATTAAAATTAGCATCCGTCGTTGTGGCAGCAAGTTTACCTGCGTGGCAGGTGGCGCAGTTTGCCATGGACTGGGGATAGCCGAATTCCATGGCATGGGACATATGCACGTCATTCATGAGTTTGGCTTTATAGGCGTACTTGGTCTTCTGCGCAGCCGTAGGAACTCCATTTTGAGCAGCATATGCGGCAACATCATCAACTAAAAGCTGCCAGGCTGTATGGCCGCCCGTACGATTGTCATAGTGGCATCCTTTGCAGGTGTAGAAATCGTCTGTGCCGTTGACTGCGCCATAGATATAGGTATGCTTCAGGTAAGGCTTGGTGTGGCATTTTTCGCAGCCTGAGACGTTTGCGGCAGACGTGTAATTAACCGTTCCTAATTTTAGGATAGCCGCAAAAGGGTATTTACCGCTCGAAATGTGTTTAACGCTGTTTTTATAAAGTACCTCATCTACGCCATACAATTGGATGATACCATTCGAAGCGCTGATGCCGGCCGCAGCGGCTATATCACCCGCAGCAGTAAAGGTTTTTGTACTTGTGCAGACGTTAGTAGTCGCATCATAGGTTTTAGTGCCCATTAAGGACAGATCGCTGGGGAATCCGGTACCATCATATGCGGCATAGTAACTCCCTAGTGAATCTGCCTGGGTGCAGTCAAAGTTTACGCCAGCTTTTTTCATCTGGAAAGTCAGTGTGGCAGTACCTGCTGCATACGCGTAAGCCAAATTTGTGACTTTAATGACGCCGTCTTGATATAATTCATTATAAGACGCTTGATGTTTGTCACCAGCGCCGGCATGACAAACTGAGCACGACTCCGGCTGTGCAGCGGCAATGGCCTGCGTGGTCGAAGCCAATCTCGCATCGACCACCGTGCCTATCTGATCAACCGTGGCGGGAGCGCCGGGAGCGCCGGGAGCACCGGCAATGCCGGCAGTGCCATCATCCCCCGAACAACCGACCATGGTAAACGCGGCTAGAACAAGCAACGCAACTGATAAGTAAATCCAGCGATTCATTTTCTTTCCCACTTTCATTTTCATTTCCTCCGTTATTAAATGTTTTTTCCCAATCCTTTGGAAAGAGATATAAATCTACCCCCCCTTCTCGCATGAAAGGAATAACGGGGTGAAATGCAATTAGCATGCCCTCGCCCATTTAACACATATGTTACCCAAAAAAGGGATGTTATTTAATCAGTTGCTCCGTTATTGAAACCAATCATGGTGATATGACCAACTGGTTCTGGTGAAATGACTAGCTCAATGATCGGGTGTTTAATCGTAAATTTACAACACACATTCTGCCGATACCGTGCCCAGGAAGATGTTTCATTGCCGGCCCCGTGCGGGACGAAGGCTCCCCTGAGTCGAAAAGTTAATTATCATCAGGCTTACTATTAACAAGGGTGGCCACCGTGCGATTCTCTTTCACCAGGTATTTCCGGGCCACCCGGATGACGTCTTCTGGGGTGATCTTTTCCATGACCTTAAGGTAATCACTGAGATAGTGATAATCCCCGGCCATTATCTCGTAATAAGAAAGCTTGCTGGCCAGGCCGGCATTGGAAGCCAGCCCCCTGATAAAATCCGCCTTTAACTGATTGCGCGTCTTTGTCAGCTCTTCTTTGGTAACCGCCTCATGCTGCAATCTTGCCACCTCTTGATAGATGGCCTCTTCCAGTTCCGCAGCGGTGTGGGCATCCCGGGGAGTGGCGAAGAAAACAAAAAGGTTGGGGAAACGCACACCGGGGAAGCCGTTGGCCGTCTGGACGCTTTCCGCCAGCCCTCGAGACTCTACAATGGTCTTATAAAGGCGGGAGGTCCTGCCCTGAGAAAGGATGTTTTCAATGACATCAAAGACATAGTCATCCAAGGAAGGTAGAGTCGGCTTATGGTAGCCGACAATCAGTTGCGGGCGTGCCGGAAAAACAACTTCAATCCGGCGCTCGCCGCTTTGAGGCGGTTCCTCGGTTATGTGCAGCAGCGGCAATGTCTGTCGCTTGAGGCCGCCAAAGTATTTCTTGATCAGCCGCAGGGCGGCCTTGGCATCCATTCCCCCAACTATGGTGATCACCGTATTGTTGGGTGCATGGTAAAGGCGGAAGAATTCCCTTATATATTTCGGATTGAGAAACTCCATATCGGAGGGCCACCCTAAAATCGGCCTTCCGTAGGGGTGGGCCTGGAAGGAGGCCGCCAAAAACTGCTCCATGAGTTTGCCCTCGGGATCCGATTCCACCGATTGTCTGCGTTCTTCCATGACCACGTCGCGTTCGGTGTAGAATTCACGGAAGACGGGGTTTTGCATGCGGTCCGCTTCTATCCTGGCCCAAAGTTCAAGCTTGTTGGCGGGCAGACTTACCTGATAAGTGGTAACATCCTGACCGGTGGAAGCATTTAGACCCACGGCGCCCTCCGCCGTGTATAATCTGTCTATTTCATTTGACGATACTAATTTGCGGTGTTTTTTTTCAAGTTCCCCCAGGCTCGCCTTAAGTTGAGCGATTTTTTTTTGATCTGCCGCCGCCAGCTTCCTCTTTTCCTTATCGAGGCGGTCCCCAATCTCTATGATTTGGCCAAGTAGTTCTTTTTCGGCGGCATAATTTTTTGTGCCGATCGTTTGCGTTCCTTTGAACATCAGGTGTTCCAGAAAATGCGCCGCACCCGTGGAGCCATTCAGCTCGTCCACGGCGCCTACCCGGTGCCTGATGTAGATAGAAACAGTGGGACTTGCCGGACGTTCCAGCATCAGCACTTTAAGGCCATTGTCCAGGGTGTATTTATGAACCTTTTCTCCCAGTTCGTAAGACCAAAGCGGCAGGGGTTGGAAAAACGTCAGGGCTAAGACTGCCAGGGCGGCAAACCTTACTGTGGGACGGCGCAAGAATCTTTTTATTTCCATCATTTCAGTCTATCCTTCTTGATGAATAAGTATAATTGCAGAAAGGAATAAATAAGGCCGACGATGCTGATCATCAGCGTCAAGGATTGCGAAAAAAACATCATCACGAATTCCAGCGGATGTTTCATCTGATAGGCGCTGATGAGATTGGTGACGGAAAATAACAGAAAGAAAGCGGCCCCCACAGCGATAACAATAATCTTAACCCACCAGCCTAACGAACCCATACTTTCTTTTCTTTTCCTTTCACTGGCAAGTCAAGCATACCTGGTGCGTTTCATACCATAACTGCAACGAAAATGTCCTCCAATAATTTCGGCTGCTCGGCTTCAAGAAAGCGCTAGCATTTTTAAAGATCGGTACATTTCCATAGTAAATTCGCTATTTTGGCAGGGAATGAGTGAGTTGTTGTGAAAAAGCGGTTCCGTTGCGATGTCGAAGGGAGAGACTCTTATCGACTCATCCCATAGCGCCGTGCCGGGAATCGGTGAATATTCGGCCAGGATCGGCTTTGCCCCGCATGCCTTGACAAAGGCGATGCTTTCGCACACTTCTGCCGCGGCTTGTCCCGGCAAGCCGCAAAGTAGATAGACGCCGATTTCATCTTTTTTATAGCCGGCTTTAACCAGATATTTAACCGCCTGCATTAAATCGCTGTTGGTGACCTTTCCCCCCGTGGTGCATTGTCTTCTTACGTCCGCCGTCTCAAATCCGAAGCGGATGGTTTGGAAGCCGGCCTGATACATCAAGCCCGCCAGCTCTTCATTTATCTCGCTTAAATGCAGGCCGTTCGGGCAGTGAAACTGCACCGGCAGACGGCTTTCAATGATTCTCTGCAATAAGGGGATAGCCATCTCCTGTGGTTGTACGAGAAAAGCATCGTCATACAAAGAAAAGTGCTGAACCTGAAAGTCGCGATGGCACGAGGCGATCTCGGCAAAAACCTTATCCGGGTCGCGTCGTTGAAAGCGAGGGTTTAAAATGCCGGAGGCGCAATAGGAACAGACAAAAGGACAGCCGCGGGAGGTGCGGAGCGGTATTTGTTCAGGACGGGAAATAAGGTCGTAAGCGGGGGCAGGGTAGGAATCCAGGTTATTTGGATCAGGCTGAAAGGGAAGATCCAGATTGAATAAGTCCCCCATAAATTTTGTCAGTTTTTCCTCCCCATAGCCGGGGAGAATAAAATCAGCGCCGGAAGTTGCCGCATGTTGCGGGCAAAGTGTCGCATAATTGCCTCCCAGGACGATGGGGACGCCGGGCATTATTTCCTGCACCGCGCCAATCGTCTCAAAAACGCCGGGATACCAGTAGGTCATCATCGAGGTAACCATTACAACCGCAGGTTTAGGCAAGGCAAGCAGCATTTCCCTGAACACGCGTGGTGTGAGGCCATAGCGGTGATATCTTTTAGGGATGTTTTTCAATGCGGCCGGTTTGGGGATTGTCTCCCGGAAATATTTGCCCCGTCCGGAAGGAAGGCGCGACGGCAATCGCATGCCTGAGTCACTCCTCATCTGGTGGTTCCAGGGATCCAGGCAGTCGATGAACTGAATATTAAAGCCGTTTTTCCGCAGAAAGGCAGCCAGATAGAGAAGCCCCAAAGGTTTTGTCCAGAGGTCGTAGGCGGAAAAATCGTGTATCCAGGGATTGATCAGGAGAATAGTTTTTACTTGACTCATCGTTGGCCTGAAATAGTTGATAATTAGGTGTCGGTCAAGACAAATGTTGATTTTAGGAAAAATTACTTATACAAGGATGGCCGCGTTAATCAAAGGAATCCCCAGGAGGCTGCATATGTCTATTTCTGCAAAAATTGAAGGTTTTATCGCTCAGTCATCATGGATAAGAAAGATGTTTGAGGAGGGGGCCAGCCTGAAACAGCTCCACGGCGCGGACCGGGTATTCGACTTCAGCCTCGGCAATCCTAATGTGGAGCCACCGCTAAAGTTCAAGGAACTGCTCCGCGATATAGCTGCGGTAGATATCCCGAACAAACACGGTTATATGCCGAACGCTGGCTATATGGAAACCAGGCAGGCTATTGCCGAGTATCAAGGCGCTCAGCGCGGCGTTCCCCTGTCCGGCGAGCATATCATCATGACCTGCGGGGCGGGAGGCGCCTTGAATGTAATACTTAAAGCATTGCTTGATGCCGGCGATGAAGTGATCATCCTTACGCCCTATTTTGTGGAATACCGCTTCTATGTGGATAATGCCGGAGGCGTTTCCATACTGGTAAAAACCCAAAGGGATTTTTCTCTCGATCTGCCGGCGATCAGTGCCGCCATTACGGAAAAAACAAAGGCAATCCTCATAAATTCCCCGCACAATCCCACCGGCAAGGTCTATGATGCCGCGTCGATCAACGGTTTGGGAGATATCTTGAGGGAGAAAAGCCGTGCTCTGGGCAAGGATATTTATCTTATCTCCGATGAGCCTTATGTTGATATTGTCTATGACGGCATTAAAGTCCCCAGCATTCTTGCAGCCTATAAAAACAGCATAATTGCCACATCCTATTCCAAGAGTCTATCTCTGCCGGGAGAAAGAATCGGCTATTTGGCTATCCATCCGGAGGCTGGCGATGTCGAAAAGTTGCTGGAGGCCGCCATCTTATGCAACCGCATCCTCGGTTTTCTCAATGCGCCAGCGATAATGCAGCGAGTAATTGCCCAGCTCCAGGGCGTTCAGGTGGCGGTGGGGGAATATGCCCGCAAACGGGGCTTGCTTTGCGAGGGATTGGCGGCGCTGGGCTATAAATTTCATAAGCCGGAAGGGGCCTTTTATCTATTCCCTGAGAGCCCTATCGCAGATGATGTACTGTTTGTAAAGGCCCTCCTGGCGGAGCAAATCATTACCGTACCGGGCAGCGGTTTCGGCGCCCCGGGTTTTTTCCGCATCTCGTACTGTGTAGAAGACGGAACGATCTTGAACGCCATGGAAGGTTTTGGCAGGGTAATGAAGCGCTTTGCTAATAAATAACCGTGACGTCAGTAAAAGCGCCACTATAAGGTGCATCGGAAACCTTGACTTCCCGGACCACAGCGGTCGGCGGTCCCTGCCGGCACCAGTCTAACATGGCAGCCCAGTTGTTTTCTGCTCCTTCCAAAACGGCTTCCACCTGGCCGTCCAGGCGGTTTTTTATCCAACCTGTAAAGCCTAGTTCCTGGGCCTTTTTCTGCATCTGGGCGCGGAAAAATACCCCCTGGACTTTGCCGCTGATCAGGATGTACTTGCTTTTCATAAGTTTATCCCCCTCTTAATCTGGTTTTATTAAGGCCTGCCATGACGCTTCGGTAAGAGAGGTGATGCCCAGTTCTGCTATCTTTTTAAGTTTACTCGCGCCGGCATCAATACCGATGACGACAAAATCCGTATTCTGGGAAATGCTGCCGCTCACGTTTGCACCCAGCGCTTCGGCCTTCGTTTTGGCCTCATGGCGGGTCATTTGTTCAAGCCTGCCGGTAAAGACCACCTTTTTTCCGGCGAGGGGGGAAATGGCGGTTTGCGTCTCTTCGTAGTCGGTAACCACCAGGATGGAAAATAGATCGTCAAGTACAGCGCGATTGTGCGGTTCACTGAAAAAATCAAGGATATTACCGGCGACCACCGGGCCAATGCCGTCTATACCTTCGAGAGCCCTATAGGCATCCGCGTCCCTGTTTTGTGCCAGTTGTACCGCTGCTAAAAAATTATTGAGCGAGGCATAATTGCGGGCCAATGACTTTGCCGTCGCCTGCCCAACCTCGCGAATACCGATGGCATTTAGCAGGCGGTCCAACGATATGGTGCGCCGCCTGCTGATAGAGGCGAACAATTTTTTTGCGGACAGCGCCTGCCAGCCTTTACGTTCCTGCAAGGGTGTAACGTGCTGGATGACATTAGTGCTGAAGATATCATGGGGCGCCAAACGCTCTTCCAATCTGAAGATATCAGCGGGAGAACTCAGCAAACCTTCCTTGTAGAAAGTTTCTATGATCTGAGCTCCTAACCCTCTAATGTCGAAGGCATCGCGGGAAGCGAAATGAATCAGCCGGGCTAATGCTTGCGCCGGGCAGGTCAGACTTGCCGTACAGGTCCAGTCGGCTTCGCCGGGCTTTCTCACTGCGAGGCTGTGACAAACCGGGCAATGATCCGGGAAAACGAATGGTTGAGCCGCAGGCGGGCGCTTTTCGAGCACAACGGCGACTACCTGGGGGATCACATCTCCTGCGCGTTGTACGATAATCATATCACCCACGCGGAAATCCTTGCGTGCGATCTCATCTTGATTGTGCAAAGTGGCGCGGGAAACCAGAACTCCACCGACGCTTACCGGTTCCAGTTCGGCAATGGGCGTTAAAGTACCCATTCTGCCAACGGAGATGACGATATCCTTAATATGTGTCCGTGCCTTTTCCGGTGAAAATTTATGCGCCCTTGCCCAACGTGGCGAACGGCTGGCAAAGCCCAGACGTTCCTGCAGGTCAATTCTGTTAATTTTATAAACCACGCCGTCAATGGAAAAACCCAAAGAAGATCTTTTACTTTCAATATCATTATAGTAACTCTGTATTTCTTCAAGATTTGCTACCAGGGATGCCGGTTCGTTAAGTTTTAATCCCCAGGAGCGCATGGCTTGCCGGGCTTCCCACTGGGTTTGCGCAAAGGGGCGCGATACTTTCCCCCAGGCATAGGAAAAAAAATGGAGCGGACGGGATGCCGTGACGGCGGGGTTCAACTGCCTTAAGCTGCCGGCGGCGGCATTGCGGGGATTGGCAAATAATTTATCCCCTGTTTCTTCCTGATTTTCGTTAAGTTTAAGGAAATCTGCATCCGTCATGTACACTTCCCCCCGAATTTCTATCAGGTCGGGAGCGTCTGCCGGGAGTTGCCGGGGAATGTCATCTATCGTCAGAGCATTGCCTGTGACATCCTCGCCTATCTCGCCGTCCCCCCTGGTAGCGGCCCGGACCAGGCGATGATTTTCATAAACCAGGGAACAGGATAGGCCGTCTATCTTTGGTTCGGCGACCATATCGAGGGGGGTGGATGGATCCTTCAACTCCATGATAAAATTTCTTATCCCATTTATAAACTCTGCTACTTGCGACAGGGTGAACATATTGTCCAGGGACAAGAGGGGAATCGCGTGCTGGACTTTAGCAAACCCGCTCTCCAGCCTGTGGCCTACTTTTTTTGAGGGACTATCGGGCCGGATCAATGAGGGAAAGCGCGCTTCTATCGCGGCATTACACTTGCGTAATTCATCGTAAGCCGCGTCATCCAACTCTGGCCGGGCTTCTTCGTAGAGACGGTCGTGATAAGCGATTAACTCTGCCAATTCGCGCAACTTTTCTGTGGCCTGCTGTTCAGACAACTGATCTAAATCGATTTTAAAATATTTTATGTGATTATTTTTCATCAGCATTGGCCTAAAGTCTTGTCAGTAAAGAGAATCGAGCGCTCTGGGAACCAAACCCTTCGACACGGTGAAAGGAGGCCTGCGTCAATCGCCCGTGACGTAGTTTTTTAACATAATGAGAGCCCATTGGGAAGACATGACCTTAATGCCTCGTCTGTCCCAAGGAAAGGAAAATGGGCGGCAAAGTGTTTTGGCTTCGTCCGCCAGAGCAATAAAAACCGTCCCGACAGATTTTCCTACCGTGGCGCCATCTGGCCCGGCTATTCCCGTAACGGAAAGTCCCAGATCGGTCTGCGCCGTTTTTCTTATCCCTTCCGCCATTAAAACGGCCGTTTCCCGGCTGACGGCGCCATACTGCCGGATGATTGCCGGGGGCACAAGGAGCAGCTCTTCCTTGGAGGCGTCGCTGTAGGTGACAAGGCCTCTCTCCAGGAATGCCGAGCTTCCCGGTACGTCCGTCAGGCGATCGGCGATTAGGCCGCCTGTACAGGACTCCGCAAGGGCCAGGGTTAGTTTCCGGCTGCTCAGCAAAGCGGCCACTATTCCCTCCAATGTCTCCTGGTCATAGCCAAAAATGTGTTGGGCGAGCTTCTTGACCACCTCGGCCTCCGCCAGGGCGATTTTTTGCAGGGCCTTATCCTGGCTTGTGTCACGCGCGGTCAACACCACTTCGAGTTCTGGAAAGCGGGGATAAAAGCCCACTGTGACGCCGAGCTCGGCAAAGGGCGCCGCTGCGAGGGCTTGATCAACGGCTGACTCCGAGATACAGGTGAGCTTGATGATTCGCGTTGCCACTTCGGTAGTATCGGCAAGTTCCCGGCGAAGAAGGGGGATGACCTCTTCCAGAAGCATTTTTTCGGCTTCCGACGGCACGCCGGGCATGACGACGATGATTTTGCCCTTTCTCTTGAGGGAAAAACCCAAGGCGGTACCTGCCCGGTTGATGATTTTTGCGGCGCCTGCGGGGAAAAGGGCCTGTTTGGCGTTATTATCCGTCCAGATAAGATTATATCCTGCCATCCTTTCCTTGATGTTTTGCAAGGCCGCCTCATCCATAACCAGGGGGAGATCGAAGGCGCGGGCGATGGCGGATGTGGTGATATCATCGGTCGTGGGTCCCAGGCCACCCGTGACAATGATGCCCTCCGCCCGTTCCATAAGGAAAGCCAAGGCATCCTTGATGGCCGCGTCATCGTCGCCCACGGACAGCATGGCCAATATCTGCCAGCCCAACCGGTAGAGGTTGCGGGCGATAAAAGAACTGTTCCTATCCTGAGTTTTGCCACTGGTCAATTCATTGCCAATGGTAAGAATGCCGATTTTCATGACTTATTTTACTCCCTATGCAGAGTCTCTATAAAGGGGAAAACCTGATCAATAAATGAAGTGCCAGGCAGCTATAGATGCCAGCCATTACGTCATCCCCCACGACGCCGTAGCCGCCCGGCAGTTTGTCTTGCAAGGCCCGCACGGGGAAGGGCTTAAGAATATCGAATAAACGAAAGAAAATAAACCCCAGGATGATGCCCGGCAGCGTTGGCGGCACCCACAACATGGTCCACAGGAAACCGACCACTTCATCGATCACGATGCAGGGCGGGTCCTTAGCGGCGTAAAGTTTTTCGGCGGCCTGAGACAGATAAATCGCTGCTCCTGTCAAGAGGAGCAGGAGAAAAAAATAGGTCGGCCAGGTAGAGGTGGTCATTAGCAGATAGAGTGGAATGGAGACCAGAGTTCCCATTGTTCCCGGTGCGAGCGGCGCGAGGCCGCTGCCGAAGCCGGTGGCCAGAAGCTTGATTATTTTTCCTTTCAGGCTACACCTCGTTCCGGGGGGCGGAGCATGATGCGGGCATCGGCAACCACGCAATTTTCGCTGTTGCAAAGGACGGGATTTAGATCTACGGATTCTATGTACTCTGCCATTTCCATCACGAGCCCGGAAAAAAGCAGCAGCAGCCGGGAGAGTGCGGCAAGATCAATCGGTTTTTCTCCCCGATAGCCCGTAAGCAGGCGGTTTGCCCGCAGGGCTTTAACCATGCTGACGATGCAAACATCGTCCAGCGGGGCCATACGCAAGACCACATCTTGATAAATTTCTGCCGTTGTTCCCCCCATCCCCAACAGGATAACCGGACCAAATTGATAATCTATCTTGGCGCCGATGATAAGCTCCAAGCCGGCGACCATCTCTTCCACCAGCACACCGGCAAAGCCCGGCAAAGCGGCAAAGCGGCGGAAGACCGCCTCCAACTCCTCCGGATCAGCGATGCCCACAGCTACGCCCCCACTATCGGACTTATGCACGATCTCGGGGGAGACCACTTTGGCAACGACGGGATAGCCGATTTCCGCGGCATAACGCCGGGCGGCGGCGAGGGTATGCGCCCAAAAGTGGCGGGGAACGGGTAGCTCGGCCAGGGCCAAGAGCCTTTTTGCTTCCGGTTCCATTATCCAACCCTGGCCTCTATGGGCGACCAGAATTTCTTCAATCGCCTTCCTTAGCATGATGGAGGCCTCCGGAGCGCCTCGACCATCTGTACGGCGCCCTCGATCGAATTGGCAACGGGGATGCCGTTGAATTCGAAACCATCGATGATCATGCGGTATTTTTCCACCAGCGGCACATAGGCCATCATGGGTTTCCCCCGTTGCTGGTAAACCTGTCCCAATCTGGCCCCCACATCGGAAGTGATGCCAGGCAGATAGGGAAGCATCAGGAAAAGCAGGCAATCGATGTCATCCGCCTGACTCAAAATATCTGCCACGTTGATAAAGTCATCATCCACGGCGCTGCCCGTCAGATCAACAGGATTGGCGACGGCGGCAATATTCTGGATGCTGGCGGAAAGGAGGTTTTTAATATTTGCTTGCATGTCCGGGGAGAAGTCGGGCACATTAATGCCAAGATCGGAGCAATAGTCCACCGCTACGGCGCCGTGGCCCCCACTGCCCGTGACGATTCCGACCCGGCCCTCAATGTTTCTGGGGTAACAAAGCAGGGACTGGCAGAAGGACAAGAGCTCTGTTTCATTTTTCGCTTCGAGCACCTTAAACTGGGCAAGTACGGCTGAGAAGACTTCGTAATCGCCGGCCATGGAAGCGGTATGGCTGGAGACGGCCCGGCTCCCAGCCCGGCTTTTACCTGCCTTGATTACCACCACCGGCTTGGGGCAGCGGCGGACCGCTTCCACGAAATGCCGTCCCTCGTTCCGGCCAAACCCTTCGATGTAAAAAACAATTACCTGGGTACGCGGATCGGCGGCCAGGGCTTCCAGCAGATCGAGCTCCCTGATCAGCGCCTTGTTGCCGATACTTATGGCGACGGAAAGCCCCACCTCTTCGGCAGTAAATTTGATCATCTGGTCCACCAGAATGCCGCCGCTCTGGCTGATCAGTGCGACATGGCCCGTCGGGGGCAGCACCATGCGCTCGCCGGCCAGAAAAAAAGTATCCGCCTGCCCCGGCGCATAGACGCCCAGGCAGTTGGGGCCGATAAAAGGGAAATCCGCTTCCCGGGCCATCAGCACGAGGCGCTCCTGAAGGTCTGGCCGCCCGCTTTCGGCAAAGCCGCCGGAGACGATCACGGCCGCTTTTACGCCGTTTTTTATGCAATCCTCCATAATCTCTGCGACATATTCGGCACGGGCGGCAATCACCGCCAGGTCCACCGGTGTGGGGATTTCGCTTATCCTGGTGAAAACGCGCTCACCCTGAAACATGCCGCCCCGGGGATTAACGGGAAATACCTCGACCGGGTAGCGGTGGTGATTTTTATTATAAATCACGTTGGCCGGATGACGATCGTTGTTTGTCGAGACGCCGATTACAGCCATGGTGCGGGGGTTGAACAAAGCTTCCAGATTCATCAGTTTCCCTTTTGCGCCTTTCAAAGCGGGGCCATGCCTCTTCGAGACCTTTGCACAACTCCCTTATTCGTCATTCCGGTGGAAACCGGAATCCAGAAAGTACTTGATAATGCTGGATACCGGCTTTCGCCGGTATGACATAATTGCTGGTTTTGTGTAGTTATGCAAAGGTCTCTCTTCCCGGCAAGGTGCCAAGTGCGTTAACGCCACCGCTAAACTACGGGTTTGCCGTAAAATTATCAACCAAAATTACATTTTATCTCGATCAGTTCTTCCGGTACCTCACACCCAGCAGTTGGATCTCCTCGTGCCCGTCGGGAGTAACCGAGAGGACCTGGACCGAACTTCCGCCCTTACGGCCGAGACCGCGCATGTAAGCGAGATTGTCGTAGACAGGAACGAGCACATTGCTGCCGAAACCGAGCATCCCGTCCGCAACGATAAGGCTTCCCGTCCCGCACGAGAAGACATTCTGGCAATTCGTTGCCATGTATGTACCAAGACGGGCCGTCCAGGCGGCCGGGATGGCCGGCGGGGTGTAGTATTCGGCAGCGAGCAAGCTATGCCCTTTGCCGTGCCAGATCATCACCTTTCTGCCCGAGATCTCGCTGAATTCGTACTCCCTGGTCTGTGATCCCGGGGCCGATAACCAGCCGTTCGCCTTGGGCACGATATGGATGGTTGTGCCGTCGTCCGGGTCTGTCCATTCAAGTGCACCGGGTACGCTCCTAACCTTGACGTAGGGAACAGGGGAGGCATAGAGCGATGTGGAAAACACGTAGACGCCCTGGAGGGCATCTAAACGGGCCTGATCCCATGCGACAGCCGGTGAGTAAGGTGCATCAGGGAAAGGCGTAGGCGTGAGACCGGTCTTCTCCTGGAGGGCGAACTTTAGGGTCTGCCTGGCAATGTCTCCGAAAGCGACCTGCTCGTCATTGGCGAGCACCACGACCCCGAGCTTATGATCCCGCAGGATTTCGAGGTGGCTCCGGAATCCGGTATTGGCACCATCGTGATAGCAGAGCCTTCCTGCATATGATAGATCAGCGTCATCGAGAAACCAGTTGAAACCGATCCTGGTATCAAAATCGAGAGGTATGCCGCCGTTTTGAGGGGTGAGCATCATTTCCAGGGTTTCCGGTTTGAGAACCTGTCCCCGGTCGCCCTTGCCCCCGGCGTGGACCATTTTGATGAATTTTGCCATATCCTGGATTGTGGAGATGATGGCTCCGGTTGTGCTCCCATTGTTGTAAAACCGAGGTACTTCCTGGCCTTGCCGGTAGCCTTTTGCTAGATTCGCGGAGACCTTCGGGCTGTCAATGGAGACGGAGGTGTGGTCCATACCGAGGGTCTGAAAGAGTGCATCTGAGTAGGCCTGGAAGCTCTGGCCCGAGGCATTTGCAATGACGGTCGCAAGGAGGGAGATGGCGCTGTTGGAATAGGCCCAGATGGTATTGGCTGGATAGGTAAGATATTCGCCCTGGAGATAGGTGACGAGCTTGGCATTGAAGTCCGGGTCGGGTGCCGCCGTCATCACCCCGTTGTCGATGTCGCCCGGAATGCCGGAATGGTGCGTCAGGATCGAACGGATCGTGATCGGTCCGCCTGCGGCAAAACCGAGGGGAGGCTTGATCGAAAAGGTCGGGATGAAACGTGTCAGGGGGTCGCTGACATCGAGCAGCCCCTGGTCCGATAGCTGCATGACCATGGTACCGGTGAAGACTTTCGTCACCGAAGCGATCCGGTACGTTGTGTCCGGGGTGGCCAGGGTGCGAGCCCCCGCATCGGCGTAGCCGAAGCTCTTTGCCCAGACCACCCTCTGGTCGTCCACCAGGGCGATCGAGACCCCGCCGGTTGCCCCGCTGTCAGTCAGTTGTTTCTGGATGGAAGCGGTCATCTGGGTGATGGTATTGGCGTAAGGTGTGTGGCCGTCGCTGCTGCCGCTTGAACAGGCGGTAAGGGGTGCAACGAGCAACAGAAGCAGCAACGTACATAATGGTCTCATCATCATCTTCACCGTATCCATTGTCAGTCCTGCCTTACCGGGGAACAATTTTTTTGCCCATGTGGCAAGGTCGAACGGTTCATTCCGTCGTTTTGAATTTTAATTGACCTCGATCATTCGCCCTGCGAACGCAACTCTTTGGCCCTGCCTGATTTTGCATCCTTTTCTGTATTCGACATCTCCACCAACGGTGACACGCCCGCTGGTAATGGCATCTTTTGCCATGCCACCGGTGTCGCACAGGCCTGAGGCTTTGAGAAGCTTGCTAAGCTCAATGTAATCTCCGGATATTGTAAATTTTTCCAAAATGTTGCCTTTCCATGTCTAGCTATGTTGCTGAAAAAAACCATTCGAGGGCATCAATCTTTGATCAACTCATCAAAAGTAAAATTTCCCTCCCCTGGCGGGAGGGAAAAAGGGGAGGGGGAAATAACATTCAGGCAAAGGCCACTCATCACACCGCCCCTAACCATCTCCCGTCAAGGGGGGACTTTTGGCGAGTTTGTCATCTCTCAGCGCCTCGAAAAGGTATTCGAGGCCGTTGACCTTTACTACATAAGACGTGCTAAGGAGTTCACCCAGTTCGCCCTTGGGAAAGCCTTTCCGGGAAAGCCAGATGAGATATGATTCCGGCAGATCCACCAGACGGCGGCCGACATACTTTCCATAGGGCATTCTTGCTTGAGCCAATTTCAAGAGGGCCTTATGATCAGGCTGAGTGTTGGGAGAATCTATCATTTAATATGAATTTGGGCTCCAAAGAATGCCATTAAACGACACTACGATGATGATATCTGATGGGGCCTATAACATAAGTGGAGCAATAAAGTAAATGGCCATAAAGGCCAGATATGCCGGGAGTTTCTAACCTGCTATCCGAGCCTTTCCCGTAATTGACATTTCTCGCAGTAAGTTGTAGTTTCCGCACACGATTACTAGCATGAGGGCATAAAGACAAAATAAAATGGACAACTTCGCATACATAGGGGCTGTGCTTGGTTTATCTGCCGGCATCTCGCCAGGCCCCCTCCTGGCGCTTCTTATCGCCGAGGTGCTTCAACATGGCGCCAAAGCCGGCATCAAAGTGGCGCTTGCTCCGGTTATTACCGATTCTCCCATCATTATTTTAGCGCTCTTTTTCGCGGCTAAGTTAGCCAGTTCTGGCAGGGCGTTGGGTATGGTGTCACTGGTGGGGGGTCTTTTTGTCTTATTTTTAGGCTGCCAAAATTTGGTTGCGAAGAGTCATGAACTTAAGATTGATTACGTCAGGCCAAATTCTTTAACCAAAGGAATTATCGTGAGCGTTTTAAGCCCTTACCCCTATCTATTTTGGCTGAGTGTGGGGGCGCCGTTATTAACCAAGGCCATGAGCCGAAATATTTTTACAGCATGGGCTTTCCTGGGCAGTTTTTATATCTGCCTTGTCGGCTCGAAGATGGTGCTTGCCGTACTGGTCGGCAGGTCCAGATCTTTTTTACAAGGTCAGATTTACATATACGTAAGGCGTGCTATTGGCTTACTGTTGTGTGCCTTGGCAATATTGTTGTTTCGTGATGGGCTTAGCCTGGCGAACTTAAAATAACAGGAGGGAAACAGATGGAACAAATCAAAGTGGTATTGCAGGACGACGAGATTCCCCGGCAGTGGTACAACATCCAGGCCGATTTACCAAAGCCGATGAGCCCGCCTCTCAATCCGGGAACGGGGAAGCCTTTGGCTCCCGAGGATTTGGCGCCGGTTTTTCCTATGAACCTCATTGAACAGGAAGCCAGCCAGGAACGGTGGATCGACATTCCGGAACCAGTTCTGGAAAAATATCTCCTCTGGCGCCCTTCGCCCCTTTACCGGGCAAAAAATTTCGAGAAGCTGCTGGATGCGCCGGTAAAAATCTATTACAAAAATGAAGGGGTGAGCCCTGCCGGTTCCCATAAACCCAATACCGCCATACCTCAAGCTTATTATAACAAGGTCTTTGGTATAAAGAGGATTTCCACGGAAACCGGCGCCGGCCAATGGGGAAGCGCCATCAGCATGGCCTGCCAGATGTTCGGTCTGGAGTGCCGGGTATTCATGGTGCGGGCCAGTTATGACCAGAAACCCTATCGCCGCATGATGATGAAAACCTGGGGCGCCGAATGCATCGCCAGCCCGAGTAACCTGACCAACGCGGGCCGGAATGTCCTGGCGCAAGATCCTGATTCGCCGGGCAGCCTGGGTATTGCCATCAGCGAAGCGGTGGAAGATGCCGTGACGCACGAAAACACCCGTTACGCCCTGGGCAGTGTTCTTAACCACGTGCTCCTCCACCAGACCATTATTGGTCTGGAGGCCGAAAAACAGATGAAGAAAATCGGCCTCTATCCCGATGTGGTGCTGGGTTGCGCCGGCGGCGGCAGCAATCTTGCGGGCATTGCCTTGCCTTTCGTGCGGGACAAGATCTTCGGTAAAAACATTTCCATCGTTGCCGCAGAGCCTGCTTCCTGTCCAACGATCACCAAAGGGCCTTTCGCCTACGATTTCGGCGATCTTGCCCGGTTAACGCCGCTCTTGCCCATGCATACCCTGGGGCATGATTATGTGCCGGAGCCGATCCATGCCGGTGGCTTGCGGTATCATGGCATGGCTCCCATTGTCAGCCATCTGGTAAAAGAAGGTTTGATGGAAGGAAGGGCATATAATCAAATCGAAACATTTGAAGCCGGCATTAAATGGGCCAGAACGGAAGGTTTCATTCCCGCGCCGGAAACATGTCACGCCATCGCGGCGGTTGTAGATGAAGCCCGGCGCGCTAAAGAAGAAGGTAAGGAAAAGGTTATTCTCTTCAACTGGAGCGGACACGGATTAGTGGATATGGCTGCTTACGACGACTTCCTCTCCGGGAAACTTTCAGTTCACGAGCTCCCCGATGAGGATATTGAACGAGCCCTGAAATCGATAGCAGGGCTCCCCAAACCATAAAAGGCAACATGGTAGTTGAAGGAAGTTGAGCAGGTTTTAAAACTGGTGGCGGCGCAGGGAATCGGATCCCGGGGGTATTCCGGGGAATAATACTGATTTCGGTATGGCACTAACTTTAATTGCATTGTGTCCCCAGAATACCACAGAATACCAATGGCGCTGCTCCAACGGAACCTGCCTTGTACGGGAGTGACCAGAGGGAAGAAGCTTGTCGTGATTGTTTGAACGAAGAGAGCGATGGCGATTGCCGTAAAGAACAATGAGACGGAGAAGATATTTACGTTGCTGAAAGACAGGCTGTAACTTTGAAACAATTATTTTTTGCTTACCAATAACATAAAGAATGTTGAGGTTTTATTCGCTTATTTATTGAAGTCAACGTTTTCGGGAAAGTTGCTTTTATAGCAGCTTTCTTTTGGAAATGAGCGAGCTGCCCTGGCAAGTTAGCCACGTCTGGGGCGCTATTTACGAGAGGACAAGGTATCTGTCTATTTTGCCATCTCGGCAATAACTGTTTCCACTCCTCCAGGCTGAACAACTCACGCCCCCAATACGATTGATTCATGAAGCAAACAATGATGCAAACAAACACCTTTGATTCATTTTTTGCTTAATGATTGCTTCAGATGCCATAAAGCAGCTTGGCCATGCCCCTCTTGATAGCCCAGATCGTCTGCTTCCAGTTCCTTCATGATCCGATAGGCCTGCTGACGTCCCAGGTCTGTGAAGTTCCTGATGTCGGCATTGCGGAGGGGCCGATCCTTAAGCAACGACAGGATACGGACCTTGATCGCTTCCCGATCCAACCTTCGCGTCATGTCGTAGGCTACGCCTTCGTTCAGAATGGCAGACGCCCGGCGGGAGAGACGGTACGTCATACCCCGGCCGGAGCCGCTGTGTTCCAACATAAGGAGATTGGTTTCAAGGGAGGCCAATTTTTCACGCAGACGCCGATCATCGTAGGGATAGGCTTCTCGAATGTCATTCCAGTTTGCTTCATGACGCCGTCTGAAAAAATGAAGGAGCAGGAGATCATCAACATCCAGATAGGCGCCCTGCTTGTCGGTCAGAAAAGAGAGCAGTACTTTGAATGGTTGATCTATCTTCTGGCCTGGGAAGGTCACTCGTACCGTCTGCCCGATTTCGTCAAAGGCCGGCGGTTCTTTTCCTTCTTCCAAAAGTGCGCGGAAGATACGAGGGATGCCAAGGTTTTGCCGGTTCACCAGACGGGTGGCCAGCAACACGGTCTCGACCAGATATCGATTTCGTGTGACCGGCGCATGGTGCAGGATATTGTCCGGTGTGACGCCACCGGCAAAACCTCCCGGACTATTGATCTCGAATCGGTCGCGGTAGTGCCGGATAAAGACCATCCCGGGAATTGTATAGTCACGGTGGGCGAAGGCGTTCAATAAGGCTTCTCGCAGTGCAATGATCGGATATTGAGGAAATTCGGCATGGAAAAGGCCGGAAGGAACTGTAGTTATAGGGTTTTGCTGCCCCAGAAGAAGCATGATTTTATCCAGCGCCACAAGGATGCAGTCCCGGCCGCTTACCGGCGGCGTTTCATAATCCGTATCTGTGCGCATTCTGCTGTATTTCCATTCATGGTTCTGTGTATGTTCGGCGATAAATTCGTCTCTTCCGGCAACCAGCAAACCGGCGATGGTCAGGCGGCCATCCTTGAGGAAACCCAACTTACCGCATAGATCAGTATCATCACAGGCCAATAGGTCATTTGGGGATCCCATATTTTTCATTTCACGGCGCAGGACTTCAATAGCTGCCGGAGAGATCGCCCGATGCGTGTCATCGAGAGACAAAACTTTTGCCGTAGGATCACTCAAGCCTGCCTTTTCCCGCAACTGGCGCAACAAGGAACCGGTCAGGGGCTTGCAATCTTTACCAATCCGCATCCACCCTTTACCGGAGGTGGTCGTATAAGGGGGCATCGAAGGATGGACATGCATCAGCAGAAGACGGCGTGCGCCATACATCAGCCATTCGAACTGTACCGGCAGCTTCGGGTCAATGCTGTCGTAAAGGGTTGCGTTCAGCGATTCCAGATCGGGGGCGAAATCGAGTCCTGTGATTGCCTTGTGACAGCCGCGAACCCGTTCCTTGACGCCGAAAACAACCGTTCCGCCTGAGGCGTTGCCCAGACATATGGCCATTTCTTTGGCCATTTCCCGCAATTTTGCTTCCGTCGGACATTCTTTGAAATCGAGGGTCTCGTTTTCAAGATCATCGGCGATTTGCTCTTCAAGCAGGGGCAGAAGAGACAGAATTTTTTCGGGTGTATAGGCCATAATAAATCCTTCCAATTTTACGGTTTATGCATTTTTTCAACAAACCAGCCAAAAGGTTTCAATACTACACTGACGTGCCATAAGATTCATCCGTAAGAGCCTGTAGCATTTCTGTGGATATGTTCAGCATGCCCAATCTTCTATGTTCTTCTTTTGACTCGGCATCGTAAATCTCTAACTTTCTTAATTGTTCAATGTAGCCGTTCATATCGTATCAATTCGTGGATTCATTCCACCAGTGCCTTTATCAGGGCGTCCCGGGTAATATAGGGACTTCCCGTATTTAATAAGCGATTAATCCGGGAAGTGTCCCCTATTTGCCAAGCCCACCAGTTCGGCGTTGACCGACTGATAGGCGTGTTGGCGGGCCTGTGGAATAAGGCTGACAACCTCGGCAAACGCGTCTTCGGCCCAAGACACAGGCAAGATCTCGGAGGAAGCGGTCTTAGCTTTCGGGCTGGATTTCTTTTTCATGGCTTGGCCGTTCCTTTCAGCAAACCGTCCAGGAGCCCTTCGGCCTCCCTCTCGATGGCCAGGATGTCGGCGCTGATCTCCTCCAACGTGCGCAGAGGCTGCGGCTTGTAGAAGTGACGCGTGAAGCTGATCTCGTAGCCGATCTTGGTGACGTCCTCCTTGATCCAGACGTCGGGCGTGTAGGGCAACACTTCACGGTGGATGAAGGCTTCGATACCGCCTTCTTCCAGGAGCGGCACCTGCTCTGTGTCGCGCAGTTCGGGGTCGGGCTCGTACTCCACTATGGCTGTCTTGCCGTCCACTCTCGCCTCGTACAATCCACGCAGCGGGTCCGCCTTGGCCTTACCGGGCTTGTGTATCTTGGCGATGACCGGTGGCGCTGTCTCGACGCGCCAGCTGACCGCCTTCAGTATCTGCTTGAGGTCGGCGGCAGGGAGCTTGATGGAGGCATTCTTGAGCGCGGCGTCTACACAGTTGCGGAAGATGTTGTAGTCCTCGAAGAGCGTGTCGCCCAGAGCTGTGCTCAGCTTCGTTGCGACTTCGACCAGGTTCCCGTCGTGCTCCCAGGTCTTTGCATCAAGCAGCTTCTTTTTTTTCTTCTCGGGCAGGCCCTTCTTCGTGCTGCCGCCCTCTTCGTCATCGCCCTCGTCCTCGTCGCTGCCCCATTCGGTGAGGCGCTTCTCTAGCGCGGCGGAGACCTTGGCGAAGTGAGTGAAAAGGTCGCCGCCGAACTCCTCGGAGAATGATGCGCGCAGGTCTTCATCGCCCGAGGCGAAGCGCAGCGTCTCGATAGCCTTGAGCGAAAGCTGACCGTGCAGACGCAGCGGTCTCTCTACCGTCACCTTCCAGTAGCCGAAGGCGGCGTTGGGGAAGATCTTCGACTCCGGCGTCTCCTGGAAGTCGAGAAAGGTGCGGCTGATGCGTTCGATGTCCTCGGGCGAGAGCTCGCAGTTCTTCTTGCCGAGGTTCTTCCGCAGCGGCTTGTACCACTGTGTGGCGTCGATGAGTTGCACCTTGCCCTGGCGGTGCTCGTGCTTCCTGTTGGACAGAACCCAGATGTAGGTGGCGATGCCGGTGTTGTAGAAGAGATTGAGCGGCAGGGCGACGATGGCCTCTAACCAGTCGTTCTCGATAAGCCAGCGGCGGATGTTGCTCTCGCCCTGGCCCGCGTCGCCGGTGAAGAGCGACGAGCCGTTGTGCACCTCGGCGATGCGGCTGCCGAGTGCCGACTTCGCGTTCATCTTCGAGGCCATGTTGGCGAGGAAGAGCATCTGGCCGTCGCTGGAGCGGGTCACGAGCGAGAGCTCCTCGCCCTGGTGCATCACCTTGAAGCGCGGGTCACGCATGCCGTCCTTGCCGCCCATCGTCTCCAGGTCCTTCTTCCAGCTCTTCCCGTAGGGGGGATTGGCGAGCATGAAGTCGAACTCCTGGGCGGGGAAGGCGTCGTGCGAGAGCGTGGACCATTCCGCGCCGCCGACGATGTGACCGGCGCTCTCGCCCTCGCCTTTGAGCAGCATGTCGGCCTTGCAGATGGCGTAGGTCTCCGGGTTGATCTCCTGCCCGTAGAGTCGGCAGTCGATTTCCTGGCCGTGCCTGGCCCCGATCTCCGTGAGCGTCTCCTCCCCTACGGTGAGCATGCCGCCCGTGCCGCAGGCGCAGTCGTAGAGCAGGTAGGTGCCAGACTTGATCTCGTCCTCGATGGGCAGGAACACGAGGTTCGCCATCAGTCGCACTGCGTCGCGGGGAGTCCAGTGCTCTCCCGCCTCTTCGTTGTTCTCCTCGTTGAACTTGCGGACCAGCTCCTCGAAGACCGTGCCCATCGAGTGGTTGTCGATCCCGGCAGGCGACAGGTCGATGTCGGGGTCGAGGAACTTGTTGATCAGCGTGCCGATGGCGTCGGCCTTGGAGAGAGTCGTGAGCTGGTTACGAAACTTGAAGTTCCCGATGATGTCCTGAACGTTGGGCGAGAAGCCGTTGAGGTAGTCCTCGAAGTCGGCAAGCAGTTGCTGCTGGCTGCCGCGCGACTTGAGATCGCGCAGGGTGAACTTCGAGGTGTTGTAGAAGGCCTGCCCCGCCGCCTCGCAGAGAGCGGCCCGCTGCTCGGTGATGCACGCCTCGTCCAACATCTTCTTGGTATTGAGCACGGCCTGCTTGGTCGGCTCCAGCACGGCGTCCATGCGCCGGATGACGAACATCGGCAGGATCACGTCCGGGTACTTGCCGCGTTTGAACAGGTCCCGGAGTACATCGTCAGCGATGCCCCAGATGAACGAAACGATCTTGTTGTGGGTGGCTTGGTCCACTGTCAGGTACACTCCATCACTTCCTTCAGTTCACACTGAATATACTATGCTGATTTTTCTCGAACTTTCGTGCAGCATACTTTATTCCACAAGGAATGGAAAGAAGAAATACTTTATAAAATCAACGGTCACGCTTTAGCATCTTTCACCCTGCATTCAATTATCTGAACTGATCAGCCAAACCAAACACTCGTATTTGCAATGGGTAACGGAGTTTTACAAATAATTACATACGCCACTTATTGAAGCCTCTTACAATATCTTTCGCAAAGAAATCCGCTTGGGTTCTGCCATATGCGGGTACTGTGTAGCGACCTCACCGGGCATATGTGGGGCACTTCCCATGTTAATTTAAGCTGGAAATTGTCCGTAGCTTCTTACCGGTCTTTCCCCGTCTGTTATATTGCCCGCATCCATTCCGGCCTCAGCGCGATGTCTCCCTTTAGTGCGGCATCAATCAAATCCAGGGCCGCCTGTTTGCCCTGCGGTAACATTGCCTTGACGGGCAGATAATTGCACGCATGGTTGGAGAAGAACAAGCCGCCCGTCAAATCCGTATAGGTGATCATTTCCCGGAGTTCCCTAAGCAACCCGGCTTCATCGGGAAGGACAAACTTGCCGCTTTCCCGGTCCTGTGTCAGAGGTGTCTCCGGAATAAACATGACGCTTAAGGCCCCAACATAGTCCGGGTCCATGGCGGTCAGAAGTTGGCCAGTGACCCGGGCATGATGGAGCGATTTCTCGCAGCCTCCGATACCCAGAATAACCGTAACTGAAAGCTTGATGCCTGCCTCCTTTGCCCGACGTCCCATCTCAAGGCACGTCTCAGACGTGGAACCTTTCCGTATCGATTTCCGAATCTCGTCATCACCCGTCTCCACTCCATAATAGAGGATGGACAGCCCCTTTTCCCGCAGTTGCTTTAATTCTTCCAGGGATTTCATTTCGATGGACTTGGTATTCGCGTAGGCTCCGACTTTTTTCACCCAAGGCAAATGTTCTCTGATTTTCTCCAGGATGCCGAGCAGCCTTTTTTGAGGAATAATCAGGGCATCGCCATCCATTAAAAAGAGATGGTTTCGGTGAGGCAGATATCGAGCGGCAAATAGGATATCATTGAGAATGATATTTTCGTCCTTGATCCGAAAGCGTTTCTTTTTAAAGGTACCGCAAAAAGTGCATTGGTTGTGGGAGCAGCCCACGGTAACTTGCAGGAGGATGCTGTTACCTTCGCTGGGCGGTCTGATACAATCCCCCTCATAGTGCATTTCTTCAATTTCCTTAATAAAACTCATGTCATCAAATGTCCTTATTGCTATATTTGTAGCAAAACTATATGTCTTGGTTCCAATTAATCTTTCTGTCAATCTCTAGGGGCTTAACCCCCTATCCGACGATTCCCTGAACTGCAGCTCAGCTAATCTCGCATACAGAGGATTGCGTACGACCAACTCTTCATGACGACCGACATCAATGATTCTACCCTTGTCCATGACAACGATGCGGTCTGATTTCAGCACCGTAGCCAATCGATGGGCTATGACCACTGTTGTGCGGCCTTTCTCCAGATGTTCCAGCGCCTCCTGAACCAGGCGTTCGCTTTGGGCGTCCAGTGAACTGGTCGCTTCGTCGAGCAGCAATATGGGCGGATCCTTGAGAATCGCACGGGCAATGGCGATACGCTGTTTCTGACCACCGGAGAGCCGCGTTCCCCGTTCCCCCAAAAACGAGTCATATCCCTCCGGCAACTGCCGGATGAATTCATCCGCACCTGCAGCAATGGCCGCCGCTTCGATCTCGGCATCTGTTGCCCCTGGCCTGCCGAAGCGGATATTTTCACTGGCGGTCGCCCCGAAGATAACCGTTTCCTGGGGCACGATGGCAATTCGGGCACGCACATCTTCGGGGCTTGCCTCTGCTATATCGACGCCATCAATGATGATCCGTCCCACACGGGGAGGATAGAACCGCATTAGCAACATGAAGGCTGTACTTTTACCCGCTCCTGACGGACCAACGAAGGCTACCTTCTCACCTGCAGCAATCTCCAGGTGAAAGTCATCCAAAGCGGCCGAATCTGGGCGTGACGGATAGCTAAAGGAAACCCTGTCGAAGCGGATGCGCCCCTCGCGGGTATCTGGCAGCGCAACGGGGTTTTCGGGAGGCCTGATTGCAGGTTCGGTGTTGAGCAGTTCCATTAGCCGCTCAATGGCACCTGCCGCCCGCTGCAGTTCACCCCACACCTCGCTTAAGGATGCCGCCGAGATGGCAACGAATATGGCATAGAGCACGAACTGGCCCAGTTCGCCTCCCGTCATCTTGCCATCGAGCACCGCGCTGGCACCGATCCAGAGCACTGCAATCAAAGCGGTAAACAGGCCAGTGGTTGCCGCGATCGAGAAAAGAGCACGAGCCTTGATGCGCCGCACGGCCGTTTCGAAGCTGGCTGCCACCATTGTACCGAAACGCCGACTAACCAGATCCTCGGCGGTAAATGCCTGCACTGTTTGAACCGCGTTCAGCGTCTCACCGGCCAGTCCGCTAGCTTCGGCAATACGGGTCTGGGAGTTCCGAGATAGGGAACGTACCCAACGGCCGACCGCAAGGATGGGAACAAGTACCGCCGGAAGCAGTAAGAGGATGTATCCCATGAGTTGGATATTGGTAATGGCCAGCAATACCAATGAGCCGCCGAGCTGTATCGAAGAACGAAGAATGATGGACAGACCGGCCCCGGAGATCGATTGAATCAGGGTGGTGTCTGCAGTCAGCCGCGAAAGTACCTCGCCCGTCTTGGTTGTTTCGAAAAAGGTAAGGTCCATGCGGATCACGTGCCGGTACACGGCGTTGCGCAGGTCCGCCACTACCTGCTCACCGAGCAGGTTGATAAAATAGATGCGGGCCGCACCGAATAGTCCGAACAAGAGGGCGATGCCGAGGAAGAAAATGAAATAACGGTCTATCTTTGCAGCATCGGCGGCAGAGAAACCGTAGTCAATCACGTAGCGCACCGCGATGGGCAAGGCCAAAAACGAGCCAGAGGCAACAAATAACGCGCCCAAGGCCCAAAACAGCGTACCAAAATAGGGCCGGATGAACGGCGCAATTGCCCGCAGTGGCGTCAGCGAACTCCCTTTGGGACGATTGCTATTGGAGACATGCATGCAGAAGACCGTTCCTCTAATTTTATATCACAGGTTGCCATGAACAACATTTGAGTTCACAAACACTACAAGCTCCAGTTCGTCTTGAGGTACATTAACACATTTCGAACGGCATTCAATAAACTAAGAAGTTGCCTATGACTGAGGAATTGCATTTTCCAGTCCTTGCAACAAGCAATTTCCACTGGATAAGCGAACTATCTTCGTCTATATATCAGAAAATAATAACAAAAACATGCGGAGAGAACCTATCGTGAATAAACCGGTTTGCCAATTTGTGGTTAATATTGTTTGAGGAAGGAGATGAAAATGTTTAAGAAGTATTTTTTAAGAGTTGCTGCTTTGCTCATGATCATTATTCCCGAAGTTGGTATTGCGCAGCCCCCCGTTGAGGCCGATGCACCAAGCCTGCTCTCTGCCTTTGTAGCTTACACGGATCTGCGTATGAGCGCCGTTCAGCGGAGTCTCGAAATCCTGGCCGCCGCTAACGAGGCGAAATCGGCCCAATGGGAGAAGATGGAGCCTCTGTTGAGTGGATATCAAAGGTCGGAGGGTGGTGGTCTCATCGTCTGGTTTGTCCGCCCCGACGGCACCTATTTCACCGTGGATAAAGGGCTGATGAATGTAAAACTGAGTGACAGGAGCTATTTCCCGAAACTCATGTCCGGCCAGAAAATCATGGGCGATCTTATCGTCAGCAAAAGCACCGGACAGCGTTCTGCTGTGATCGCGATCCCCATGAAGGAGGGCGGCAAGGTGATCGGCGCGATCGGGGCGTCCCTCTTCCTCGATAAGCTCGCCGAGCAGGTTGGTTCCGCCCTGGCTCTCCGGGCAGATGCAGCCTTTTTCGCGCTGGCCCCGAATGGCCAGACCGCTCTTCATAAAAAGACAGACCGCCACTTTCTGGATCCCCGGGAATTGGGAAGCGAGACGCTCAAAAAGGCTACGAACGAGATGCTGTCGAATCCTGCAGGAGAAACGAGCTACGAGTTTGACAATGTCACAAAGCGGGCGATATACCGAACCTCCCCGCTGACGCAGTGGAAGTTCGTAATCACCTTCAGTGATACCCGGCAGAAATAACCCGCAAGAAAGTTGCAGGGACAGCATTTTGGTCTGTCGCTAACTTTAATCGAAGGAAGTTGAAGCAGGTTTAAAAATTGGTGGCGGTGCAGGGAATCGGACCCCGGACACTACGGATATGAGCCGTATGCTCTAACCATCTGAGCTACACCGCCTTGAGGCCCCCCCTTTATTATAGTTCTTCTTTCTTGTCAACCCTTGGGCGATGAAAAATGCTATTGACAAAAAATTTAAAAAAATATAGCTAGGGACCGAGAAATCATTAGATGTTCAAAATGGTGGTTGGGGTTATGGATTTTCAGGCTGAGGCAAAGAAAATGCGGGTGGTAGCTGTGGAGCTTGCCGTAGTAGCGGTACAAAGGGGGACCGCTGCCCGGTTTCTTTGCTAGGTTTAGAAAAGAAACTAAGAGCTGCGGGTCCCGTAAGCCTGCGGCTCTGATACTTTGGGAAAGCCGCAAGCGTGTTTGCGGCTTTCTTTGTTTTGGTGTATGAAGCGCGGTTAGCCGCCGCAGGATGTTCTGGCGACGGCGCAGGGGACGTGAAATTACAAGAGAGGTAACTTTTTATGCTTACAGGGGCGCAGGTTCTTTTTAAGGTTTTGGAACAGGAAAACGTGGATGTTATTTTTGGTTATCCCGGTGGCGTCGTTCTGGATATTTATGATGAGTTGTGCCGCCGGGAAATCACCCATATCCTGGTTCGCCATGAACAGGGCGCCATCCATGCCGCCGACGGGTATGCCCGCGCCTCGGGCAAGGTCGGCGTCTGTCTGGTCACGTCCGGCCCCGGCGCCACCAACACTGTGACGGGCATTGCCAATGCCTACATGGATTCGATCCCGGTGGTCATTCTCACCGGCCAGGTAACCACGGGCGCGATCGGTAACGATGCTTTTCAAGAGGTTGATATCACCGGCATTACGAGACCATGCACCAAACATAACTTCCTGGTGAGAAATGTTAACGATTTGGCGCGCACCATAAAGGAGGCCTTCCATATCGCCCGGTCGGGAAGACCCGGCCCTGTTCTGGTGGATCTGCCTAAGGATGTGATTCAGGGCCTTGCCGATGAGGCTACCTTGGATTATCCGCTCCGTCTTTCCGAAGAAACCGTGGAACCGATCGAAGCTAAATGTGCCGAGGCATTGTCGATGATCAGGCAGGCTCAACGGCCTTTAATCTTTTCCGGAGGCGGCATACTTTTGGGGAAGGCCTGGGAGGAACTGCACACATTCGCCACGGGGATCAAAGCTCCGTTGACTTCATCCCTGATGGGCTTGGGCGGTTTTCCCGGCAGTAATCCTCTCTGGCTAGGCATGCCGGGCATGCATGGAACCTATTACGCCAATATGGCCATCAGCAATTGTGATTTATTGATTGCCGTGGGGGCGCGTTTTGACGATCGGGTGACGTCCAAGGTCGATGCCTTTGCCCCGCACGCCCGGATTATCCACATCGACATCGATCCTGTTTCCATCGACAAAACCATCAAGGCCCATGTTTCTATCGTGAGTGACTGCAAACCCGTCCTCCAACTGTTTAATCAATGGTTGGCCAATGATGAGCCGTCGCAGGCGGAGGAGCGAACGCGGGCGTGGCTGGCGCAGATTGCACATTGGAAAGAAAAAGAGCCCCTGAACTATTGCAGCGGTGAAAAAATCAAACCGCAGTGCGTGCTGGAAAAACTTTACGAACTTACGGGCGGAAAGGCGATCATTGCGACCGAAGTGGGGCAGAATCAGATGTGGACGGCCCAGTTCTATAAATTTGACGAGCCTAATCACTTCATTTCTTCCGGTGGCTTGGGGACGATGGGCTTTGGTTTGCCGGCGGCGATCGGCGCCCAGGTGGCTTTTCCCGATAAATTAGTGGTGGACGTTGCCGGCGACGGCAGCATCCAGATGAACATCCAGGAAATGGCAACGGCAGTGCAGTATAATCTTCCCGTGAAGATCGTTATCCTGAATAACGGATTTTTGGGGATGGTGCGTCAGTGGCAGGAATTATACTACAGCAAGCGTTATTCCCAAACACTGATGAGTTATGCTCCTGATTTTGTCAAGTTGGTTGAGGCCTACGGCGGCACGGGGCTGCGTGCCACCAAACCGGAAGAGGTGGAAAAAGTGCTGAAAGAAGGATTGGCGACGCCGGGCTTGGTGGTGATGGACATCCAAATAGAACCGGAAGAGGGAGTTTATCCCATGGTCAAGCCAGGCGCTCCTCTTACGGAAATGACCCTGCTGCAGAAGAATGATATAGAAAGGTAAATCTTATTATGGATCCTAAAGAAAATACGATCTCCATTTTAGTGAACAACAAGCCCGATGTGATGGCCAGGATAGCGGGCACTTTCAGCGGGCGGGGATTCAACATCGAAACGATTTCCGTCAATGTTACTGATAATCCCCAGATATCCAGGATTGTCCTGACCATTTGGGGCAATCGGGATACGATCATCAAGATAGAAAAACAGTTAAACCGGATGGTTGACGTTATTCAGGTTGATGATTTAACGGGTGCGGATGCGGTGCGACGGGAAATTATCCTGATCCGGATCAAGGCGCCGGGTCAGACAGAAGCAGAGCTGGCGCAAAAGATTGACACTAAGGGCTGGAAGGTAGTAAGCAATGAGGGTGGTTACCTTATTGTGGAAGTCACGGGAAACCGGGAAGAGATTGAGGAAGCCCTCGCCACTCTGAAACCATTCGGAGTAGAGGACTTTACCAGGGCCGGCACAGTTGCTTTGTTGCGGCAGAATAAATAATAATGAGGGGGTAAAAGATGGCAAAGATCAATTTTGGCGGCACATGGGAAGAGGTGGTGACCTCGGAAGAATTTTCCGTGCAAAAAGCCCAGGAGGTTCTGAAAAAGGAAACGGTAGCCATCATCGGCTACGGTGTGCAGGGACCCGGCCAGGCTCTTAATATGAAGGATAACGGCATCTCGGTAATTGTGGGGCAGCGCGAGGGCGGTCCTTCCTGGGAAAAGGCGAAAGAGGATGGTTTTGTGCCGGGTCAGACGCTTTTTTCACCGGAAGAGGCGGCAAGCAAAGCCACCGTCATCCAGTATCTCCTTTCCGATGCCGGCCAGACCGCCATGTGGCCGGCGATTAAATCCTGCCTTAAGGAGGGTGATGCTCTTTATTTCTCCCACGGTTTTTCCATTGTTTATAAAGAGCAGACGGGCATTGTGCCGCCGTCCAACGTGGATGTCATTTTGGTGGCCCCCAAGGGTTCCGGACTTACCGTACGCACTAATTTCCTTAATGGCAGCGGCATCAACTCCAGCTATGCCGTCTTCCAGGATTATACGGGGCGGGCGCTGGAACGGACGCTGGCCCTTGGTGTGGCTATTGGTTCCGGCTACCTCTTCCACACGGATTTTGAAAAAGAAGTTTACAGCGATCTGACGGGTGAGAGGGGCGTTTTAATGGGGTGTTTGGCCGGTGTTATGGAGGCCCAGTATGCCCTGCTCCGGAAAAATGGGCACAGCCCCAGCGAGTCTTTCAACGAAACCGTGGAAGAGCTTACCCAAAGCTTGATCCGTCTGGTGGCGGAAAACGGTATGGACTGGATGTATGCCAACTGCAGCACTACCGCCCAACGGGGCGCCCTGGACTGGAAGGGCCGGTTTAGGGAGGCGGTGGCGCCTGTCTTTGATGCTTTGTATGAAAGTGTTACCTCCGGCAAGGAAACGGAGATAGTTCTCAGGGTAAACTCTAAGCCCGATTATCGGGAAAGCCTTAAGAAAGAATTGGATGTGATCAAAAACAGCGAGATGTGGCAGACGGGAGCCGCAGTGCGGGCGCTACGCCCCGAACGGCGTAAAAAATAGCCAGAAAACAATTATCACCTCGTCAAAAGTAAATTTTCCCTCCCCTGGCGGGAGGGAATAAAAGGGAGGGGG
>OBOI01000111.1_pt1 | contig 31922 bp, 28 predicted proteins | sample 1670151 | NCBI WGS metagenome assembly OBOI01 (sample SAMEA104232303, study PRJEB22302) | sediment metagenome | biome: forest; feature: aquifer; material: sediment | place: USA | collected 2011-08-07 | depth 0.01 m | reverse complement strand
ATTCCTAAAAATTTCCAATGGAATCTACAAATTATGCGTGCTGCGTAACTTCAGTAATTAAGCAACAACTGCGTGTTTTTTAAGCTGTGCGCCCTTCTTGCCAACTTTGAGATACGACAAACCTTTGAAGTGTTCGAGCTTGTGGCAAATTTCGTTGAACACATCATCGGCGTTATTGTATTTATATTTTGTTCCCATGGCGCCGGCAACACTTGCCACAATTTTCCAGGAGGGCCGGGAATCTCTCCGGGGACCTTTCCCCCATTTATCGTTGTGCGCAGCAAATTTGTCCCAACGGCTCATTTCAAAATTATCGAGCGCACGATCTTGTTCGAGCGTTGTGACCGCCGGTCGAATTCTTTGAACGCGGTTCTGGAAGTTCGTCCACGTTCCATTTTTTTCGGCAAAGGTTGAGGCGGCAAGAACAACATGTGCAAATTCGGTCGTCTTGCAATGATTGGTCGCGTGGATGGCAAAAAATTCCAAATTCGATAGCGCCTCTTCAACACCGGGAAGCGTTGCTATATCATCTTCAAGAGAGTACAGCGCTTTAATTTTCCCCGCTTTGATTGCCGCAATGATCTGTCCAAAACTCATTCCACCGTCATGTGGCGTAACTCCAACCGCTTCCGCACCGGATGCATTCGGAGTTTTGTCGGCTCGAATGAGAACAGCATCATCAACACCGGTGCGATGCCGGGCAAAATCGATATTACGTGTGCCGAGAACTTCTTTTGCAAATTTTGCGAAGAGATAATTATCTTCATTCGTCGCAAAGCCAGAGCCAAGCACGGCAATTTCCGATCGGTTAAAGGATTTTAACTCTGAAGCAATCTTTGCGATCGCCTCGTCCCAGCCGACCTCCACAAGTTTTCCGTCTTTTCGAATCTTCGGTGACTTGATCCGGTTTTCGGCGTTCACGTTCTTCCACGTATTCGTCCGTCCATGATCGCACATCCAGACACTGTTTACGTCATCGTTTTCCCTCGGTGTCAGACGAAGAATCTCATTATTACGTACTCCGATCTCGATGTTGCATCCGCGTGCACAACCTGTGCAGACGCTGTCCGTGAACGACATTTCCCACACGCGGGATTTGAACCGAAATTCTGTATTGGTTAATGCACCGACAGGACAAATATCAACGACATTCATTGAATAGGGATTATCCAGTTCTTCCCCGGGAAATGTCGTTAGCTCAACCAGATCGCCGCGCTGGGTGAATTCTAATTGATGAACGCCGGCAATTTCATCGCAGAAGCGGATACAGCGTGAACACATAATGCATCGTTCGATATCCAGCATCACTCGCGGGCCGATCGTTACCCGTTTCGGTTTGTGAACTTTATCTTCCACAAACCGGCTGAAACCAGTGCTGTACTTATATGAATAATCCTGGAGTTTGCATTCGCCAGCTTCGTCACAGATAGGACAATCGAGAGGGTGATTGATGAGGATAAATTCCATCACCGCTTCGCGTGCGTTGATGACGCGGTCATTCTTGGTATTGACCACCATGCCGTCGGCAACTTGCGTCATACATGCGATCGCAAGTTTCGGCATCTTTTCCACTTCCACTAAACATATTCGGCAATTGCCGGAAACCGAAAGTTTTTCGTGCCAGCAAAAATGTGGAATCGTTATTCCGTTTTGCTTTGCCGCTTCAATAATTGTCGATTTACTGTCAACTTCGTAGTGACTTTCGTCGAGTGTAATTTTTACGTTGGGCATTGTGTAAAATTTGCGATTTTAGATTTTAGATTTCGGATTGTTAATTTCTATTTTCAAATGCAATTTTGTCAATACTTGTTCCAGCGAGAGTCCGGTCTTTCGTTTCTTCGCTTCCAACAATCGCCTTTTCATTGCCGGACTTTTCAACAAAAATTTTGTTTCGTTTATCGATTTAAACATATTGTTGACGCTATTTCTCTAAACATAATGTATTGAAAAATGTTCAAGAATGGAAGAGGAAATTTACTTAGTCACTGATGTTCCGCCGTGCCTGCGGCAGGCAGGCAAGACAGCAAAGAATACCACTAAAACACAAAGGCACAAAAGAGTTTAAAGAAATAACCTTCAAAAATTATGAAAAAGGTCCTTTATAGTTTAGTGTCTTAGTGACTTTGTGATTAAAAATATTTTTTGCGTAACATCAGTTAGTAACTTGTATTAGAACAAGAGACTTGAAATTGACACTCCTACGCGTTGAGACTTTCCAAGTCGTACCTGTCCGCCGCAGAAGACTTGGAAAGTCTGCACTACTTCAAAATTGCTCTTTTGATCCCAACGTCTCATTGGGAATAGGTAGAAAAGATGCTTGACATCTTCTTGCTTTAATTACTCAACGTCAGACACCCCGCCAAAAAACGCGGGACGGAAAGAACGCGCAAAAAACGTGTCAGACGTTTTTTAATGTTCAAGAATGGAAGTGGAAAATTGGAGTTTTGCTTGTTCCAATACCGACATAAAAATCGTGAACGAAGCCCGGTGGAGTTTCTGTAATCCAGCGAGGACGTTCGGAAGCATTGAGAGATATTGCAAATGCAGAGCACAATAGAAATATATATTTGATTTTTTGCATCTCGGAAACCAGATTAGTATATTTTAGAAAAAGGAACACATTATGAACGCCTACAAAGCAAAATACAGCAACGGAACTGTGCAACTATTGGAACAACCTCCAAAACAATTTGCTACTAAAGAACAAGATGTTGTCGTTCTTTTTTTAGATGACGTGAATGAAGAAAATGAACTTCGCACTGTTTCTGCAAAAGATTTATTAAAACTTTCCGGCATAGTTAATCTTGGCGGCGATGCTGTAAAAGATAAGAAAGCATTGTATGACCGCTGATATTATCATTGATGCGAGCGTTCTTGTAGCATTATTTGATGAAACCGATGTTTGGCATAACAAAACGTTTGAACTTCTTTCTGTGTGTGAACAACATAATATCAATGTGATTGTTCTAGATTCTGTCATCAATGAAACAATTTCTGTTCTTATCAGAAGATTTCACAATAAAAAGAAGGCTGATAAACTTGAAGAGTGTTTCAACAAAATAACTGCTTTTGCCGGTCCAGAAAAACTTCGTTCAACCTCTTCGTCGATTCGGAAAAACTTTTATCAGATTCTTGAAATTATCACGAAAAGTAATTACGCATTTGGCTTTAACGATGCACTAATCGTTAGTTTTCTTCAAGAAAATGATATTACCCGTTTACTCAGTTTTGATTCTGACTTCGATTCAATTCCAACAATTCAACGTATTTCTTCTGCTGAACAACTACGCAAATAATCTTTTTAACTTTTATACGCCAAGCATTGCTTGGCGTTTGTTGTTTTATTTATACCTCACAATTAACCACCGCAGAAGGAAAATGCAAATTGTCTCTTACGCGTTGAGATTTTCCAAGTCGTACCTGTCCGCCGCAGAAGACTTGGAAAGTCTGCACTACTTCAAAATTGCTCTTTTTGATCCCAACGTCTCATTGGGAATAGGTGGAAAAGCTGCGTGACATCTTCTTGCTTTAATTACTCAACGTCAGACACCCCGCTCAACGAGTCGTCTACGACCCGTAGGGAGTCTTCGACCAAAAAACGCCGTGCCTGCGGCAGGCAGGCGTGACGCAAAGAACGCGCAAAAAACGTGTCAGACGTTTTTTAATGTTAAGAATGGAAGCGGAAAATTGGAGTTTTGTTAAACCAAAAATAAAAACGGGAGAGTTATTTTCTTGTTCCCAAATTCCCCGCTCCGAAGGAGTCCTTCGTGACCTGCGTCGGGCAGGCATTGGGGAACATTTGCGAAGTATTTGTCCGCCTTTGGTCGAAGACTCGACTCGTTGAGTGGAGAACTTCGCTTCATTGCATTCCCAAACGGGAGTTTGGGAACGAGATGAATTATCTCAGTATCGTATCGACCGGTGTATACTTCATGTGGAATGCATCCGCCACACCTTTGTATGTGATGAGACCGTCAACCATATTCAGACCATGTTTGATCTCTTTATTTATCTGAGCCGCTTTCTCCCAGCCTTTGTTTGCAATCTCCACAGTGTACGGCAATGTTGCGTTCGTGAGTGCGATAGTTGACGTGAACGGAACCGCGCCGGGCATATTGGCAACGCAGTAGTGAATTACACCATCAACTACGTAGGTGGGATTTTCGTGGGTCGTCGGTTTGCAGGTTTCTACGCATCCTCCCTGATCGACAGCAACGTCAACAATAACCGATCCCGGCTTCATCGTCTTGAGCATTTCTTTTTTGATCAGTTTGGGAGCTTTCGCACCGGGAATAAGCACAGCGCCGATCACCAGATCTGCGGATTGAATGACTATCCGAATGTTGTACGGATTACTCATCATCGTTACAACATTCTTCGGCATAATATCATCAAGCTGCCGCAAACGGTATAAATTGTTGTCCATAATCGTTACTTTAGCGCCGAATCCTGCCGCAATTTTTGCGGCGTTCGTTCCGACAATACCGCCGCCGATCACGACGACATTTGCGGGTTCAACTCCGGGAACACCGCCGAGAAGAACACCACGTCCGCCCATTGTGCGTTCCAAATATTTTGCCCCTTCCTGAGGAGCCATCCGCCCGGCAACTTCACTCATTGGAATAAGTAACGGTAAAGAACCGTCTTCTTTTTGCACGGTTTCGTAGGCGATACAGACCGCCTGCGACTTGATCATTGCCGATGTTAATTCCTTGCTTGCTGCAAAGTGAAAATATGTAAAGATAATTTGATCGCGGCGGATAGAGTGATATTCCTGTTTGATGGGTTCTTTTACTTTAATGATCATATCTGCTTTGTGATACACTTCTTTGGCATTCTTCGCGATCTTTGCTCCGACATCAATGTACGCCGAATCTTCAAATCCGCTGCCGACCCCTGCTTTGGTTTCAACAAGCACGGTGTGTCCGAATTGGCGCAATGTTTCAACGCCAACGGGAACAAGTCCCACGCGATTTTCATTTGTTTTGATTTCTTTTGGAATTCCGATAATCATAGTATCATCCCTCTTTTATTTTTGCGTATGCATACATACGTATTTGTGGTAATTAATTGTTAGAAAATTCTTTGCCGTTTGGAGAAAGAATTATTGTAGTAAAATTATCAATAGTGAATAATTGTTGCGCAACATTCTGTATATCATCTGCGGTCACCGAATCGATGCTTTGAACGATCGAATCGAGTGACCTGAATTCGCCAAAATACAATTCTCCGCTTCCCAATCGCATCATCCTGTTCGACATGCTTTCCAGCGAGAGAAGCATATTCCCCTTCAATTGCGCTTTCACCCGATTCAGTTCAGACTTCGTCAGGGGTTTGGATTTCAACTTTTCCAATTCTGCATACGAAAGATCGAGCGCTTTGTTCACAGATTTTTTATCGGTACCGAGATAAATCCCAAATCCCCCCGTATCATTCATCAAAGTCATAAATGAATACACGCTGTACGCCAGCCCGTGTTTCTCGCGGATATGTTGAAAGAGGCGGGAACTCATTCCGTCTCCTAGCAATGTATTCATCACCAGAGCCGGATAGCGGAGATCGCTGTGGACGCTGAAAGCAATCGTGCCGGTGCAGAGATGAGCTTGTTGAATCGGTTTCGGAAATTCCTTAAAAAACTTTTTCGCTCTCGGAAGTTTGGATTCGACCGCCCTGTGCTTCGGTCTTTTCCCCTGGGTAAAATATTTTTCGACCATCCTCACCAGGTCGTCATGTTTCACATTCCCCGCTGCGGTAACAATGATGCTGGACGGCGAGTAAAATTGGTGGAGGTATCCTTTCAACGAATCACGAGTGAATGACGAAACATTCTTCGCCGTTCCGATGATCTGCATGCCGAGAGGATGGTTGCCGAACAGATGCTTTTCAAAATACTCATGTACCTGATCATCGGGATCATCTTCGGATTGTTTGATCTCTTCCAGTACAACGGTTTTTTCCTTCTCGATCTCTTTTTCGGGAAAGGTAGAATTCTGCACCATATCGCTCAGCACATCAAGGGCACGATCAACATACTCATCAAGCACACGGGCGTAATAGCAGGTATGCTCCTTTGTTGTGAACGCATTCATAAATCCGCCGACCGATTCGATACTACGAGCGATCTGTTGCGCGGAACGTTGTTCAGTTCCTTTGAACAACATGTGTTCAATGAAATGCGTAATGCCGTTGTTTCCCGGAGTTTCGTTGCGTGAACCTGTATTCACCCAAATTCCGATCGACACAGATTTGACAGAAGGAATTTCTTCGCTCAGCACTCGGATACCATTCAACAGCGTCGTTTTATGGTACAGTGTAGTGATTGAGGAATGTTCGCGAAAAAGTTTTGTTCGGTAAGCCATTTGTTGCTGTTAACTTTCGGTAAATTTTGCGAAGTCAAGATAGATGATTTTTCGTAAAGTAAAAAGAAAAAAGTAATGGTGCGCCGGCGCTCGAAATTCAGTTGAAAATTCCGGCATTTCAACTCACGCCTTTGGCGTGATGGTGCCGAAGGCACTCAGAATAATCGTATTTTTTAAGAGGGATTCAATCTTCACTACAACCATATCAATCGCCACGGTGTTTTCACTTCCACGTGGAATAATGATATCGGCATATCGTTTGCTCGGCTCAACAAATTCCAGATGCATCGGCTTAACGGTGGAAATATATTGATTCATGACCATTTCAATGGAACGTCCGCGCTCAACTATATCCCGCTTCAAACGGCGCAACAGTCGTTCATCGGCATCGGTATCAATAAAGAGCTTCACATCGAACAAATCCCTCAACTCTTCCGATGCAAAGATCAGGATTCCTTCCACGATCACGATATCTTTCGGTTCGAGATGGCGGGTTTCCTTCATGCGGGCATGTGTCGCAAAATTGTAGAGCGGCTGTTCAACCGACTTACCTGCTTTCAATTCTTTAATGTGGTGAACAAGCAGCGATGTTTCCAGCGAATCAGGATGATCAAAGTTGATCTGATCTCCCGTTTTGCCCCCGTATGTCGAGATATCACGGTAGTACGAATCATGCTGAATAACGACGACATTTTCGGGTGCGTGGATACGGTCGAGAATTTTATTAGTAACAGAGGTTTTCCCGGAGCCGGTTCCGCCGGCAATGCCTATCACAAGTTGTCGCATAACTTCCTTTTTCTGGTGTTTGCTTTATGAATATAGAGGATGAAGAATGCAGAAGCAAGATTTGAAAGCGAGTGAATGTTTAGTTATTTTGTTTGCCGTATGGTTGAATCAGCACTCCTTTATTACTTGGTCATTCTTTTCGGCATTTATGCGGTGATTCATTTCTTGATATGGAATGGATTACACCGGCTCCCGCAGCCGATAACGGACAAACTACACTCTTTTTCGATCGTTGTCGCTGCCCGTAACGAAGAACAAAATATCCGTCAATGTCTGGAAGCTCTTACAAATCTGAATTACCCGAAAGAACTGTACGAAATTATTGTCGTTAATGACCGTTCCACAGATCGGACGGCGGCCATAGTAAAAGAAGCTGCCATGCAACACCCGCATATTCGATGTGTGGATGTTGTCGCCAATATGACCGACATGCCGCACAAAAAAAATGCGTTACGGATTGGGATCGAACAATCGAAAAATGAAATTATCGCATGTACCGATGCCGATTGTGTCGTACCGTCAAATTGGATCGGGGAACTGTCGAAACAATTTATGGATACAGTGGGAGCTGTTGCCGGATATTCTCTTTATGATTTTCATAATGCGCCATCTCTCGGCAAAACATTTTTACGGTATGAAGAATTAAAAAATTCTCTCGGCGCCGCGGCGGGGATCGGATTGAAGTCGGCATATATGTGCACCGGACGTAATTTTGCGTATCGCAGAAAAGTGTATGATGAAATCGGCGGCTATGAAAAGATCAAGCATTCCGTCAGCGGCGATGACGATCTCTTTATTCAATTGATACAAAGAGAGAAAAGATGGGATATTCGATACCTGACATCGCCGGGAAGTTATGTTCTTACACAGCCGCCAAATTCGCTCTCACAGTTTATCCATCAGAGAACACGACATATATCGGCGAGCAAATACTATCCGCTCAAAATGAAACTGCTCCTTGGTACGGTCCATGTATTTAATTTTTCAATTCTTGTATCACTCTTCTTTTTGCCGTTAACTTCCCTTATTTTATTCATGGCAAAAATAAATGTGGACGCCGTCATCATCGCACGCGGCAAAGAATTATTCAATGAGGAATTCACTGTCATCGAATTTTCGGTCAGTGAATTAGCATACATGCTCTACAATAGTTTTATTGGTCCGCTCGGATTCATCAAAAAATTCAACTGGAAAGGAAGTCAAGCATAATTGAAAACGTTTCTTTTACATCCGGTTGTTTTATTTATCCTAAAAGTGATTGTTTCACTTTCCCTACTTTTCATTCTCCTCTATTACATTGATTTCCGTACCGTTTTCATCTCTCTTTCGAACGCAAAATTACACTTTCTGATTTTGGGATTCCTTCTTGTTGCGGCAAATACCGGAATTCATTTTTTGCGCTGGAGGTTTCTATTGCGGCTCATTGCAAAAGATATTACCAACGAAGAGGCTCTTATTTCATTACTGGTAGGTTTCACCGCAGGATTTTTTACTCCGGCACAGGTCGGAGAATTTGCGGGACGAATCGCAAGCCATCCGTCACTCAGAAAGTCGCACGTTCTCGGAATGAGTGTGATAGACAGACTCTATATGCTCGCATTAACGCTCATCACAGGCATTGGGGCATTTGCGCTGTTCTTTTCATCGTATATGACCCTGTATTGGAGCCCATGGTATGGAATCGTTGCAGTAATTATTATCGTTGCAACTTTGCTGATCGTTCTTCATCCACAGTATGCGAAAAAATTATTATCGATTGTTCCACAAAAGATCCGTAAACATCGTCTCTACAATATTATCGATGTGATGGAGAACCAATTCCATAATATTCAGGGACGAACTCTTTTTTTGCTTACATCCGCACTCTATGCAGTGATCGTTATTCAATATTATATTTTCTCCATTGCATTCGAACCGGTTTCTTTTTTTGATTCGGCGATTTGTTCTTCATCGGTGTACTTTGTCAAAGCGGTGCTTCTGCCGATCTCTATCGGCGATCTTGGAGTGCGGGAAAGTGCGGCAGTGTTTTTCTTTTCACGGGTCGGGGTTTCGGCGGCATCGGCATTTAATGCGTCACTCTGTATGTTTTTGGCAAATATCGTTCTTCCAAGCATCGCAGGCTCTCTTCTCATTATGAAAATGAAGTAGATTTTCATAAATATATTTTTTAAGAAACTTTCCAAGTTTTAAAAACTTGGAAAGTTTTAGTTAGGTTGAAATAATGGAAACGCTGCTGACAATACTTTCATATTTATTGGTCCTACTGATTGTTGTGTACAGTTGTTATATCCTTATGTATTACCGTGGTCTTTCAAAACTATCCGCAGGGAAGAACGACCAACACTACTCCGTGAGTGTGATCGTTCCTGCACGGAATGAGGAAAACAACATTGCGCAATGCTTGCTTGCATTGCTTCACCAGGATTATCCCGCAGATAAAATTCATCTGATTGTTGTTGACGATCAATCGACGGACAATACAACCAAAATTGTCAACGAGTACATCGGGAAATATCCGGGCAGGATCTCTCTGGTTCAGGTAAGCAAACGACATCCCAATATTTCTCCCAAGATCAACGCATTAAAAATCGGGATCACTAATTCCACGAGCGAAATACTCTTCACTACCGATGCCGATTGCTGGGCGTCTCCCCTGTGGATTTCATCCACGATTGCACAATTCGAAAAGAATGTCGGTGTTGTCACGGGGTTAACCGTTTATGCCCGGTCTGAGAATGTTTCTCCCATTTTCCGGGGAATACAGTTTTTAGATTTTATCTCTTATACCGCCGTTGGTGCGGGAGGAATCGGGATGAACAGCATTAATACTTTCAACGGAAGTAATATGGCGTTCCGCCGAACTGCCTATGACGAAATCAGCGGATTCGATTCCCTTGCTCATCTTAACACCGGAGACGATTCACTGCTTGCACAAAAGATCGTCCGGACAAAAAAATGGAAAGCGGGATTTACATTAAACCCGGATTCTTTTGTCACCACCCATGCCGTCCCTACTTGGAAAGAATTCTTTTATCAACGGATGCGTTGGGCGGGACAAACGACCGAATATCCTGCCGGCACACTTTTTTTTATGGGCTGCACTTTTTTGATGTATATCGGTTTGTCGGTTTCCCTCCCGCTGACAATCTTTTCCTGGAATGGCATTCCTTGGATCATCGTGGCGGCAAAATTCGGTGTTGACTACATGATCATGAGAAAATTTACGATACTGACGAAAACCGAAGAAGCGTTACGCTTTTTTCTTCCAACGGCTATCGTTCACATTCCGGTCATTCTCTTTTCAGTCTTCGGCGGTTTCTTTGGTCAATTCCGCTGGAAAGAGAGAACCGTAAGCCGCACAGCATCATGATTACGCATACCGGCATAGTACACCGATTGCTTTTCCCTTCGCTTCTATGGCGGATGCCGTCGAAGAAAATCTTTCTCACATTCGACGATGGGCCGCACTCGACAGCAACCCCGTTGGTATTGGATGTCCTGAAAAAACATAATGTGAAAGGGACTTTTTTCCTTACGGGGAAAAACATCAGCGGCAGAGAAGAAATTGTGCGGCGTATCGCATTGGAAGGACATTCAATCGGCATTCATGCGTATACTCATACTCGTGCCTTAGCTTTGTCGAAGGAACGAACTAAAGAAGAGATCGGTAAAACACAAAAAGCACTTTCGTCCCTTCTCTCACAAAACATCCGTTTATTCAGACCGCCGTTTGGTTTCTTTTCGTGGAACACCATCTCGGCTGCGAAAGAACTCGGATTTGTTCTTGTGATGTGGAGTTGTTTGACAGGCGATTTTAGAAATCGGTCAATCGAGAAAGTCGTGCGAACATCGTTGCATAAATTAAAGAGAGGATCAATTCTTGTATTCCATGACAATGATTTGACACAGCATACGATTGGCGAATTATTGGAAAGAACCATTCTTGCGATCGAACAACGCGGATTTGAATTCGGGGCGATACGATGAAGAAAATAAAACGTATTCTTGTCGCTCCGCTGGATTGGGGTCTTGGACATGCCACCCGGTGCATTCCGATCATCAATGAACTGTTGCGGCGCGATGTTGACGTGATCATCGCCGCCGATCATCGTCCTCTTGATCTGTTAAAGAAAGAATTTCCTCATCTCACGCACGTGCGTTTCCCCGGTTACGTCGTGCAGTATATCGAGAATGGAAATCTCGGCTGGGCGATCATCAAACAGCTTCCAGATATTTTGAGGGGATTCAAAGAAGAGCATCGGAGACTTGAAGAACTGATTGTTCAATACGACATTGATGCCGTGATCTCGGACAGCCGGTTCGGTGTGTATTCCAAAAAGATTCCTTCAATCTTCCTGATTCATCAATTGACAATTTTGCTTCCTCCCAATCTTCAATGGGCGCAAGAATCGGTTGCCCGCGTCAACCGATTCTTCATCAATCGCTTTTATGAATGTTGGATCCCCGACGTTGCTGACGAAAATAATCTAGCAGGAATATTGTCGCATTCTCCATCACTACCCAACAACGCTTATTACATCGGTCCGCTCTCCCGGTTAAAGAGAAGAGAAAAACAAAAAATAGATTTCGATGTGCTGGTCGTTCTTTCGGGACCGGAACCTCAACGGACAGTATTCGAAGAAATCATCATAGAGCAGCTCAAACAAACATCGTGTCGTGCCCTGCTGGTGCGTGGTGTTCCCGAACGGAATACACGGATTAAACTGACGGACACCATTACAGCAGTTTCTTCGCTGTCAACCGAAGAACTCTCCAAGGCGATCGCCGCATCGTCGATAATTCTTTCCCGCCCGGGGTACAGCACCATCATGGATTTGTCTTTTGTCGGAGCAAACGCTATTTTTGTTCCCACTCCGCAGCAAACAGAGCAGGAGTATCTGGCAAAAAACTTGAAGGAAAAAAAGATCTGTTACAGCGAATCACAGACGGAATTCGATCTTATGCGATCGTTGGAAAGTGCAAAAGACTACACAGGATTTCCGATGATCCATAACGACCCGCCACGGCGGGCGACATTGCAATACCGTATTGATAATTTATTGATGGAAATGGATAAACGAACCTGATGATCTTTCCTCCCATATTTCTTTACGCAGAAACACATTTCCGTTTCAAATACTTCTTCAGTTTTCTCAAAAAATCTGAACCGGAAATTCTTGTCGATGCACCGCATCGTCTCGATCCTGATGCTGCATTACCGATCATGATCCTGATAAAGGACGCCGATAAATATCCGATCCGCTTTTTGCGGGCGACAGTTTCGATGTACCAACACAGCAGACGAATCTATCATCGTACATTTGAAACACAGAAGGGTATCGACATTACTTCTCATTATTGGTGGAGAATATTCGAGATCGAATTCAAAGGTGAACTGCAGTCAATAGTTGGATTAATATCGGCGGATGTGGAGATAACGTTTTTACAAAACGGAAAGATCAAAAGCATCCGAAATAATAATCACCGGACATCCTCCAGATCACCGCTCAAGTTCTATCGCTCGCAGACATCATTACCTGCACTGCCGGGATGGATATTCGGCGACACGCATACGCATTCCACGTATACCGAAGACCAGGTTGAATTCGGTTCACCGATCTCCGCCGGACCGAGACTCTGTAAGGCAATGGGACTCTCATTCTTCTGCGTCACCGATCACTCGTACGATTTGGATGATAGATTAGATAACTATCTGTTGAACGATCCCGCTATTCCCAAATGGCATCAATTACAGAGTGAAATCGACGATGTTAATCACAGAGAAAAGGATTTTGCGGTTATCCGCGGCGAAGAGGTTTCCTGCACGAATTCCGACAACAAGAACGTTCATTTTTTATTGTTTGGCGCACGAAAATTCTTTCACGGATCGGGCGACAGTGCGGAACAATGGTTCCGAACACAATGCGAACATACCGTCACCGATCTGCTGTGGCAAAAGGAGAGAGCCGTTGCTGCGTACGCCAGTCATCCCACAGAGGAAGTGCCCTTGCTGCAACGCCTTCTCATTAACCGGGGCGAGTGGACAAAAAAAGACATGAGTCGTGAAGAATTGCATGGGATCCAGATTTTAAACGGCGAAAAGTCGGAGAATTTTTCCAACGGACTCGATGTGTGGAAATGGCTGTTGCTGCGCGGAGAAAAAAAATTTATCCTCGCCGGTAATGATGCTCATGGGAATTATAATCGTTTCATTCAGATCGGAATCCCCTTCTTTTCAATCCGCGAAAAAGAATCGCAGTTGTTCGGTAAAATGAAAACAGCGGTTTATTCTCCTGTATCGGAGAACGAGATCGTATCTGCGCTACAACACGGAAGATGCGTCATCACCAACGGACCGATGCTGGTCATTGAGATGGAAACGGATACGAACAATGTCGGAAAGATCGGTGAAACAGTGCGGGGGAAAAAATATATCGTGAAAGTGCGTGCCGTAACAACGGAGGAATTCGGAAAATTCAAAACGATCAGAATTATTTGCGGTGTAATCGATAAAAAAGAAAGAATCGTTTTGGAAATTAAAAATTTTACGGATCCGTTCACTGTTCACTGTATCACCGATTGGGAAACGGCGGAAAACTTTTCGTATATTAGAGCCGAAGCATCGACCAAAGATGCTCTCGGTATCGATCGTGAAGGATTTTGTTATACAAACCCTATTTGGATACAGCCTGAATGAAAAAATCTGCTGTGGTATTCTTTTTTTTTATTTCGCTGTTGCACTCACAAGACACTGGTTTTTCATTGTATTCGGGATCCCTCCTGTTCAAGCCGCTCGTTGCCAACACATTCGAACCACGCGTCGGATTGATCTGGCATGTAAATGATAATCGTTTGCGACTTGATATAGGAAATTCTGTCGATCTGTTGCAATACAGATACAAAAATCCAAAACAACTCATGACGATCGGGTCGGATTTTTTCACTTACACATTACTGCGAGGTGAAAAGAATTTCCATTTTCCCGTGGATGCCGTCGATTATCTTTTCGGATTCAACCTCAACTTCACCGATACGGTGCCGAACGGGATCCTCTCATCACGATTTCGGTTAAGCCACATCAGCGCTCATTTTGTTGACGGACATTATGATGGAACGACCGGCTTATGGAGAGATGGGTTGAGTCCGAGAGTATACAGCCGCGAATTTCTCGATCTTGTCGTTGCGTTAGAACCGACAAACCTTTACCGTGTCTATATTGGTACCGTGTATGTTTTTCATATCGACCCGACGACACTCCCAAAATTGTACGGATATGTTGGCGGAGAAATCCATGAACAATTCCTGCCATCGCTGCACGGATATGCATCATATCAATTTACCGCCACCGGGCTTCGCCCTCGCCATGAGATCCAGATTGGAACAAAAATCGGGAACTGGTACAGGCGCGGTGTTCAACTCTATTACACATTTTATTCCGGCAATAGTATTCACGGTGAATACTACGATAGAAAAGACGAATACTCCGGAATCGCATTTACCATCGACTTTTAATTATGCCCGTCAAAAAAATCAGCATTCATAGCAGCTTATTTATCGTAACGTTCTTCACCACTACGGTCGCCGGAGTGGCTTGGCTTAATCTCAATCCGTTCGACCTGTACAATTTCACGGCTGGGATACCGTATTCGTTTTCGATTTTATTTATTTTAACGTGTCACGAGTTTGGACATTATGGTGCGGCACGTTACCACGGCATCAAAGCAACACTCCCCTATTACATACCGGCGCCCTCTCTGTCCGGATTTCTCAATTTCGGTACTTTCGGCGCGGTGATCCGCACAAAGTCTCCTATTCCTTCAAAGAAAGTGATGTTCGACATCGGCGTCGCCGGACCAATTGCCGGATTTATTGCCACCCTATTCGTGTTGGTGTACGGCTTTACTCATCTTCCGGGAAAAGAATTTATCCTTCAGATCCATCCCGAATATTTTACGCAGCCGCAGTTCGCCGCGGCGAATGTCGGATTGGAATTCGGTTCAACACTGTTGTATGATTTTCTTGCACTGACTCTGACAAATTCCATGCAAGACTTTGTTCCGCCGATGTCCGAGATCTATCATTATCCCTATTTGTGCACGGGCTGGTTCGGATTGTTTGTCACCGCGATGAATCTCATTCCGGTTGGGCAATTGGACGGCGGACATCTTTCGTACTCCATGTTCGGTGAGCGGCATAAATTGATCTCCAACTTCGCTTTCGGATTCCTTTTGATCATGGGAATTGCAGGATGGCTCCCCTCGTTCGGAATTGAATCTCCATTCGGCTGGTCCGGATGGCTGTTTTGGGCATTGATCTTATTTTTTTTCGTCAAACTGTATCATCCGCCGGTCGAGGACGAAACTGAACTCGATCCAAATAGAAAATTGATCGGCTGGCTTACCTTCGGCATGTTGGTCGTGTGCTTCGCTCCATCGCCGTTCAATATCAGCTTTTAGATTTGCAAGAAGAGACTCCCGAATAATTCGATAGATGTCAGACATCTTGCCTATTTAGTTGACCCTTAAAAAGTAAGAAACCTTGTCAAGGTTTATTAATCAACAACGAAACAACGTCCAAATTTTACAAATCTAATTACATAACCTTGACAAGGTTGTGCTGATGAAGACTTTTTAAGGTTCGACTATTTAGAATAAAAATACTTGAAAATTTTGTGAAATTCATTGATGAGATGTCAGACATCTTCTTAAGTAAATTATTTTTCAGAAGTTTCAAGGAATAAATTCACCGTTGAGATATCATACATCTGATGAGCATTTGACAATCGAACGAATTTTCTGTATCATTACATCAACAAAACAATAACAATTGGCAGTCTACCATAGAAAAGTTTGATACCGTTTTTACAATGTTGTTTTTAGCTATTCAATAACTTTTTTATTGTAGTCTGCTTTATCAAACCGAGGATAAAGCCCTCGGTTTTTTTTTGAGATGATGCTTAAAAAAATTTCAATACTGTTTACTCTGTTGATCGTCTTGGGTGCAGGCTGTAAACTTCCGAACGACGCTGTTGTTGAACCGACAACTCCGCCGGAAATTACGCGCATTTCACTCTATCCATCCAAGATTGAAGTTGATAAAATTTCCATTGCATTCAATCCTGAAACCATTGTTGATACAACAATAACGGTTGCGGTTCAAGTGAATGATATTAATAATGATATTGGAACAACATATTTTAACGTCATTTCGCCAAACGGAACAAAACTTGCAAGCAATATTCAATTGAATGATAAGGGCAGTAATTCTGATTCAGTTGCACACGATGGAATTTATTTCGGCACTGCAAGCATTTCATTCAAGAAAAAAGAGATTGGCAGCTACGCAATCCAAGTTGTCGTTGGAGATGCTAAAGAACTAACGGTGAATGTCCTTTCCGTACTTTCGATTACAAACTCATTTAACAATGCACCGCAATTAACATCACTTGTTGTTGCAGATACTTCTGTAATTCAAACAGGAAAAGACACTGCAATTGTAAAAATTTCAGTTCGCGCACAAGATCAGCAGGGTTTAAACGATATAAAGAATGTAAATGCAAACATTCTCAGTCTTGACGGACGGTATTCTGTTTCTGTTCAATTACACGACGATGGCGGAACAACTAATGTCTCTCCCTATTTACTTACCAGCGGCGATTTAACTGCCGGTGACGGAATTTATACAATCCAAGTTCCTTTCTTGAAAAAACACGTATCAACTTATCTGCTTCAAGTAACTGCACGCGATTCTGCGTCTGCATTGAGTAACACTCTCAGCAAACAATTTTCAATTAAGAATCAAATAAATAACAAACCTGTTCTTTCTAATGTTGTTATGCCTGATACCGCAAAAGTTCCGCCGGGGAATGATACAACATTTGTGAAAGTCAGCATTGCTGTAAATGATGTCGAAGGGCTTGATGATATTTATTCAGTCTATTTCACCTCCCTCCGTCCGGATAATACTCCTGCCGGAACCTTCATTATGTATGACGACGGCAGTATTGCTCCACAGCCGCAGTTTAATCTTCGCAGCGGTGATGATACTGCACGCGACGGTTTTTATACGCTGACAATTCCCTTAACCCGGGGAACCGTAGTGCCAACATACCGTGATTTCGTTTTTCAAGCGAAAGATAGAGCGGGAGAAGTGTCGTCGACGATCACAAAAAGGATATACTTGCGATGATAAACAAAGTAAGTATCCTTTTTGCCTCAGCATTATGTTTTGCTTCTGCAACCTCTCAAGTCTTACACGAGCGTTCGTTCGATCTTTTATATGCCGGTACAACGGTCACTTCTTCTTCCACCCAGCTCAGTAATAGCGTAACCGACATTGTAATAAGCGGCGACACGATCTGGCTCGGTACGGGAAAAGGACTGAGCCGTTCCACCGATGGCGGACGGACATGGAAAAATTATTTTGGTACTCCCGAATTCGGCGAAGAAGACGTTTCTGCAATTGCCGTGAAGGGGAAAGAAGTATGGGTCGCGACCGCTCACTCCACGAAAATTAATGACCAACGCTTGCCTGAAGGAAGCGGACTGCGATATTCTTTCGACGGAGGCGACACGTGGAAAGTGTTTGCTCAGCCGGTTGATACTAAAAATGTTGACACATTGTTTTGGAATTCAAAAAGTTTTATTCGTGCTCTCGGAATTACGACTGCAATAAACAACATCACGTACGATATTGCGATCACTGACAGTACCGTTTGGATCTGCTCTTTTGCCGGAATGGCAAGGAAATATTCAAAGAGTAAAAAAGAATGGGAGCGGGTGATTCTGCCGCCGGATGATCTTAATTCGATCTCTCCGAATGATTCTCTGGTATTCGATCTTTCCCCTTCCGGAGGGGCGTTGGAATTGCAAAACAATCTGAACCATCGGGCATTTTCGGTCCTGGCTGAAAACGATTCGACCATTTGGATCGGCACCGCAGGTGGAATTAATAAAACAACTGATCGCGGAAGATCGTGGATCAAATTCACCAAACAAACACAGATCAATCCGATCTCAGGAAATTTTGTTGTTGCAATCGGAAAACAGAAAACTGTTTCAAAAAATATTATCTGGGCAGCAACAGTCAACGCATCGGACAATACAGAAAAACGCGGGGTCAGTTACACGGAAGACGGCGGCATCACATGGAAACAAACTTTGCTCGGCGAATTTGCGCATAATTTTGGATTCAAAAACGATATAGTCTATGTACCGACGGACAATGGAATTTTTCGTTCGAGTGATTTTGGACAGTCATGGACACAGACGGGGACAATTTACGATAAAGCAACCCGTCAGCGTTACACTCAATCAAAATTCTATGCCGCCGGTTCAAGCGGAGACACAGCGTGGTTTGGCGGTGCTGATGGAGTCGTAAAAACAACGGACAATACCAATTCTTATTTCGGAAGCAACTGGACGATCCTTCACGCATCGCAGCGGCTGTCATCGCCTGCTTCATCTTATGCATATCCCAATCCTTTTGCACCGGATGATGAAATTGTGCGCGTTCACTATGCTACGGGAAAATCTACAACTGCAAAAGTCACTGTAAGAATTTTTGATTTTGGAATGAATCTTGTGCGAACAGTTGTTCAGAATGCGCAACGAGAAGCAACACGCGAGCACGATGAAATTTGGGATGGTAGAAACGAAAGTAATAATTTTGTTTCGAACGGCGTTTATTTTTATCAACTCACAATTGACAATGATGAACCACGCTGGGGAAAAATTCTTGTTATCAAATAGAATAAAAATATTGTCCGCAGTCATGCTCGTCCTTTGCGGTTCGGCATTCGCACAACTTGCCGGAACACCCGGCGCATTTGCACGAATGGGATTCGGCGCGCGCGGAATGGCAATGGGAAATGCGATGACCGCCGTTACGACCGGCGAACTTTCGGGATATTACAATCCCGCTGTGGCACAACGAGCAAAGGAACGAGGCGCGTCGTTGTCGTACGGAATTCTGTCGCTGGACAGACAACTGAATGCGGTGTTTTATTCTCAACCGATCGACACCAATGCCGGGATCTCGTTCGGAATATTGAACTCGGGAGTTGCAGATATTGATGGCAGAGATATTGACGGATTTCCGACCGAACTGTATTCCACATCCGAAAATATTTTTTCTCTTTCTTTTGCGTTAAAGATTCGCAAAATTTCACTGGGGATAACGACAAAATTATATTACAATTCCCTGTTCAAAGATCTCTCGTCGACGACATTGGGGTTCGATTTCGGCGCTGTGTATCCCCTGACATCGAATATCACGATCGGTGCGGCGGTAAAGGATTTTAATTCAAAATATAAATGGGATACATCCATACTCTACGATCAGCTCGGAAATTCGACAACGGAAAAATTCCCCCAACGGCGCATTCTGGGCATCGCATACACGCTTGATGATGATCTCGGACTTGTTTCTGCGGAAATCGAATCAAACGACAGAGCGGTGACAATTGCCCGGCTCGGAGCTGAAGTGAATCTTATCGAACAGTTCACTGTGCGCGCGGGAGTCGACGGATGGGATATCAAAGATGCGAAACAGGCACATCCGTCATTCGGATTTACATTGCGAACCGGTTATTCAGATTATCAACCGTCGCTTCACTATGCATTTGTGGTTGAACCGTACGGTGTGTTCACGATCCACGTTATATCATTATCGGTGAAATTGTGATAAAAAAAATTCTCTTCATTGTGTTCATTTTGGCATCTGTTCTTCCGGCACAAACTATCGGCACCGGCTTATCATTCTTAAAATTAGGTGTCGGCGCCCGATCCATAGCGATGGGTGAAGCGTTCAGCGCCGTGACGAATGATCATTCCGCAAGTTTTTATAACCCGGCAACACTTCGATCGGCGGAACGAAACGAAATAATGCTCATGCATAAAGAATGGATCGCCGAGACATCAACAGAATATCTCGGCGCAACAATATTGGGAGACGATTTTCATTACGGGTTTTCGGCTCTTTCGGCTTCCGTCAACGATATCGAGGTGCGAACCAATCCCGGTCCGGCAATCGGAACATTTAATTCGCAAAATTTTTCATTAGGATTCAGTGCGGCATTGTCCATTGATGAGAATCTTGCCGTTGGTGCGGGAGGAAAATTTTTATACGAAAAAATATTTGTGGATGAAGCCTCCGGTTATGCGATTGACCTTGGTGCATTGTATAGAGCGTCGGATAATCTTTCTATCGGTGCAAGTGTGTTGAACATCGGATCCATGAACAAACTCCGCTCGGAAAGCACAAAGCTGCCGACCACAATACGGTTGGGCGGCTCTTATGGTACCCCGCTCAATGAAAACTTTTCCCTGCTGGGGGCGGCGGATGCGGTGAAAACACTGGGCGATGACAACACGCGGATTCATCTTGGCGCCGAAGTATTGTACAATGAACTTCTTGCTGTCCGCGGCGGATACCAGATCGGATATGAAGCAAAAGCATTTTCCACCGGATTCGGCGTATACTACGGAATCGTGAAGTTCGATTACGCATTCGTCCCGTTCACCGGCACTTTCAGTTCTACTCATACATTTTCATTATCATTTCTTTTATAACTGATGTTACGCAACAAGGGAAAAAACAACCGTCATTCCCGCATGTTTTTAGCGGGAATCTATAAAATGGATGCCCGATTAAAGCATTCGAGCATGACATCTTTATTTTATTAGGCTGTGTTACTGCTGTGCGTAACATTAGTTATAATTCTCATCACACTGAGTTGAACAAACACCGTAAAATATTGTTCACGGCAACATTTACGACCTCATTCATTCAGAACGATCTCGCCACACTCCAAAAATATTTTCAGGTCACGAGCATTATTTCCTCGGGAATAAAAACAGTATTCCGTTATCGGAAGGCGCTGAATCAAACCGATATTACATTCTCATGGTTTGCTTCAGTGTATTCTTCCCTTCTTGTCTGGATGGCGAAACGGCACAAGAAACGATCGATCATCGTCATCGGCGGAGTCGATGTTGCGAAACTCCCTGAGGTGAATTACGGTATCTGGAACAGCCGGTGGAAATCTACACTGGTCCGCTACGGACTAACACACGCCGATGCGGTTATCTCCGTTGATGAATCGTTAAAGAACGACGCAATGCGACTGGCGGGATACGACGGAAAAAATATCCACGTCATCCCAACAGGATACGATCCCGGCATTTGGATCCCTTCCTCGATTAAACAAAATTTTGTCTTGATCGTTGCGAACTGCCCCGATATGATTCGAGTGAAGATTAAAGGAGTGGATTTTTTTCTAGCGGTCGCCCGGGCAATGCCGGATACCGATTTTACCATCATCGGATTGCATCACGCCGTCGCAAAGAAGTTAGATATCCCCGCTAACGTAACGGTTCATCCGTTTGTAACTCAACCCGAATTGCTTGCGATCTATCAACGCGCAAAAGTATTTTTCCAACCATCCTTTCGTGAAGGTTTGCCGAGCACATTGTGCGAAGCAATGTTGTGCGAATGTTATCCGGTCGGGACAAATGTTGGAGGCATACCGACGGCAATTGGAGAAACAGGATCGGTCGTTCAATACGGAAATATTGAAGAAGCCTGCGCGGCGATTTCAGCAGGACTGCACCAAGACCGATGTGAAGCCGCGCGAGACCGGATTGCCACGCATTTTACACACACACAACGGGAAGAAAAACTGCTCGCACTCATTGAGTCTTTGACACATGAGAACTAACGGAATAAACATACAGATCGGCCTGTTGCAGTACGAGCAAGCATGGGATATTCTTCTCGGACAAATCGGAATTCCGTGGAACGTTATTGAAACCATTGAACTGTTGCAGCCCGACATGTGCAGTGTTGTCATCGGCAATAAACAACTTTCGGCAACGGAGAAGAGCTCGTTACAAAAATTTCTTTCCGATGGAGGCGCCGTATTATACACGCCATCGGTCTACGACCTCGTAGAGGGAAAATTATCATTTGCGACGTCCAAATACGTTACCTCTCTCCCTCCGAAACAAACCAAGGTATACTCCTATTTTGATACAATGGATATATACGATCGCTGCTTTCTCTTCCCGAATAACGAAATTGTTCACAGTCATACGTTTGGAAAGGGTATCGCCGCCTACTTGGGAATCGATATCGCACAATTGCTGCTATCAATAAAAAATGCGAGAAAGAATTTCTATTCGCCGTCGGAACGATTGCCGAATGAGATTGTTTCCCGTGTGTCTAAAGCCCCGATGCGTCAGCTTGTTACTTCGTTGCTCGAATATCTTCATCATCAAAGAAATTTACCGTTCGTTCACAAATGGTATTACCCCGAAAATGAACCGACCGTTTTTACGTTTCGCATCGATTCTGACAAAGGATCGCAAGAACAGATCGACGAGATCTACCGGCTTAGTGAACAACATCAAATTCCGACAACATGGTTTTTGGATGTGAAAAGCCATCAGGAGTGGCTGGGGTATTTTTCACAATTCACGGAGCAGGAGATCGGCGTGCATTGTTACGAGCATGTCGTTTATAATTCAACGCTGCTCAACAAAGAAAATTTTGAAAAAGCACTGGAACTTCTCAGAGCACATAAATTTAATGTCAAGGGAGTTACCGCTCCTACTGGCGCGTGGAATATTTACTTCGCCAAAGCGATCGAAGAACTCGGGTTCGAATATTCCTCCGAATTTGGTTTTGATTACGACAACCTGCCGTCATATCCTGCGCGCGCAAATGCATTCTCGCCGGTACTGCAGCTTCCGATCCATCCGGTATGTGTCGGTTCAATGCTCAGAGCACGGTTGAGCTTCGGCGAGATGATCGAGTATTTCAAAAATATCGTTGATCTGCGCATTCAAACCAACCAACCGGTCTGTCTTTATCATCATCCAACGCACAAACACAACGAAGTGTTTGAAGAAGTTTTTCGTTATATTAACGGTCACACCATCAGAAAATTTTCTTATTCTCAATATGCCGGATGGTGGAAAAAAAGAAACAAGAGTGAAATTGCCATTGTCTACGATGGAAAGAATCTCCTTCTCGACAAAAAAAACAGAGAGAACGACGTATGGCTGAGAATTTCGCTGCCGAACGATAAAGAAACAATTGTTCCGATGAATGATACAATGAACATTGACGCCTTGACATATTCGCCAAAGAAGAAATTTCCTGCTTATCCCAATGACATTATGCGAACACGCACTCTTGATGTTCGCCACTACGTTCAAAATGCTCTTGATTGGTGGATAAAGGTAACGGAATGAAAGTCACTCTCGCCTGTTATCAATCCCTTTCCATTATTCATGGTGGACCTCGTGTGCAGATTCTGCAAACAAAAGCAGAACTTGAAAAACTCGGGATAGAAGTAGCTTTTTTTCAACCATGGGAAAAATTCGACAGAAGTAAGACCGATCTTGTCCATTTATTTTCGGCAAATCTTGGTACATTTCATATCGCAAGTGTTCTCAATCAGTACAAAATTCCCTTCGTCACATCGCCGATTTTTTTTACAAGACATTCTCCGGCTTTCATTCGTTCAACAATCGCGCTGAATAAAATCCTCAAAAATTTCAAAACGGGAATTTGGACAAACTACGAATTCACACGCCAGATCTGCGATTGGTCAAAAGCCGTTCTGCCGAATACAACCGATGAAAGAACGCTCATTTCCGACGGATTAGGTATCGATAAAAACAAGATCACGGTTATTCCCAATGGCGTCGAACCGCGATTTGAATTCGGTGATCCTTCGCTGTTTAAGAAAAAATACGGGATGGATAATTTTATTCTGAACGTCGGACATATCGGACCAGAACGGAAAAATGTTCTGAATCTTATTCGGGCTTTAAAACAAATAGATCATCCTGCCGTGATCATCGGAAAAGTCACCGATTCCCCCATTGCACAACAATGTTTGCAAGAAGTAAAAGAAGCGAAAAACATCATTATTATCGACGGATTGGATAATGATTCCGATATGCTCGCCTCTGCCTACTCCGCGTGCGATGTCTTTGCTCTCCCTTCTCTTTTTGAAACTCCCGGAATTGCTGCTCTGGAAGCCGGTCTTGCCGGCGCAAAAATTGTCATCACTCCGTATGGCGGGACGAAAGAGTATTTTGGTTCGATGGCGGAGTATGTCGACCCGTATTCCATCAACACAATTCGCGACGTGATTTCCGCTGCACTGAACAAGAAAAAAGATTCTGTATTGAGAGAACATATCAAGAAGGAATTCTTGTGGAGGCGTGTGGCGGAAAAAACTCTCGCCGTTTATAACACAGTGTTATCATGAAACAACGCCGCATTCTCATCATACGACCTGACCGCATCGGCGATGTTGTTCTTACCACGCCTCTCATCCGTGCCGTTAAACAAACTTTTCCCGGATGTTTTGTGGGAGTGATGGTCGGTTCAAACACAGCACCGCTGCTTCAGCACAACCCGAATATCGATATATTGATCACCGATGATCCCCTAGAAAAAGACGGCGGACGGTCAGGATTCTGGCGGCAAGTGAAAAAAATTCGTGAGTTGAATTTTGATACGGGACTGATGCCTCTCCCACGCGAGCGCCACGCGTGGATGATGTTTCTTTCCGGAATACGGACACGCATTGGCGTCGGCGGAAAAATCTATCAACTACTGACCGCGACAAAAACCGTTAGCCGAAACAAGTACATCCCGCTTCGGCATGAAGCAGATTATGTGATGGACCTGGGTAGAAAGATCGGTGTCACAAACGATGATTTAACGCCCGAACTTTTTCTGACCGACAAAGAAAGAGAAAACGCCAGAATATTCTTCGCTAAATACGGATTCGACCTCAGCAAACCGCTGATCGGAATAAATCCCAGTTCCCATAAATCAGTCCCAAACTGGATACCGGAAAAATATGTTCAATTAGCAGAGCAGCTGATCGGGAAGTATAATCTTTTTATCAACATCGGACCGAACAATCCATCGTTGGAAGATCATTTCTCACATTTAAAAGATAACGCCGTCATCTACACGTCAACAGATCTTCGGGAATTAATTGCTTTATGCAGTCTTCTTTCTGTTTTGATCTCCTCAAGCACGGGAACAATGCACATTGCTGCGGCGCTCAATGTTCCGAATGTCTCACTTTTTTGCCCGCTCCCTGCCTGTTCGGCTGAACTGTGGGGACCGATCGGAAGTTTTGCCGAAGTGATTTTACCGCCGGAAGGATATTGCCAGAGTCGCTGTCCGGGGAATCCGAAAATGTGTCCGCTGGATGAAATTTCCGTCTCCGAAGTTCTAATAAGACTGAACAATGTTATTAAAACGTGATATCTTTAAGGAACGATACAACGGAACACACTGTTGAAGGGGAACGTCCATTAACTATTTAATTGACCCTTAAAAAGTCAAAAGTTTTAGAAGATGTCTGACATCTTCCGATTAGAATTTACCAAAACCGTGGCGCCAGGGCGCCATCAGTCTCCGAATAAACAAGATGTCTGACATCTTCACTTTTTAAGGGACGACTAATTACAACAAACAGGAACTCTCAATGAAATATATCCTTCTTATACTCGTTCTCCTCTTCAATATAAATCTGACACTTGCTCAGAATAAATCCGCAAAAAAGGATGTCCAATGGAATACGTTTGATGCAGGTCTTGCACAAGCGAAAAAGAGTGGTAAAAAAATACTGGTGGATGTATATACCGATTGGTGCGGTTGGTGCAAAAAAATGGATGCCAATACGTATTCGGATGCCAAAGTGCAGGATTATTTGAAAAAAAATTTTGTGATCGTAAAATTAAATGCCGAAGCAAACGAGAAAATAACGTATACAGGTCAAACAATGAGTCCGATGGAATTTTCCCGCGGAATGGGTGTGAATGGTTATCCGGCGACACTGTTCTTACAAAGTGATGGCAAACCGATCACTGTTCTGCCGGGATATTCAGAACCGGATATGTTCATACACGTCTTAAGTTTTATCGGAGAAGATCAATATCAAAAGAAAAAATTTGAAGAGTATCTTGCAGAAAAAGGTGTGAAGCAGTAACCTTGAGGGTGACCGGTGCCTTGAAGACACCGGTCATTCAGCTTCTAACGCACCACTTCAATAAATACACAACCGAAGACAACCGTTACCTTAAAGGTAACGGTTGTCTATATCTCATCTTCAAAAAAGATACTTCACAATTTCATCCCTGTCATCCCTTTTGTACCCTTTCACATAGTCTTTATAACCGTCACTTCCCTGCATTTGCGATAGAATTTCTTTCGTGGAGACAAAGCTTTGCCGACTCAGTCCACAGTAGTCGCGGTAACTGCTGAATTTCCATTGTTCGGGCGAGATTACCAAACGAGCGGCGACAGGATTAAGATGAATATATCTTGATAAATGCAGCAAGTACGTATCGTCATCAATATGCTTGAGTTTATATTTGCCTTCAAATAAATGTCCGCTCCGATTCAAATGCTTGTTGATGGCTTTTGCATAGGACTTGGAGAGATTGCCCATAAATTCAGAAAGAGCGTTGGGCCGATCTTGCCGAAGTAGAAGATGAAAATGATTCGGCATGAGACAGTAAACAAGAAGCGTGAGCTTTGAGTGATCTAAGTACTTTTTAATGCGTTGAAGAAAAAACTCGTAGTTGCGTTCTTCAAAAAAAATTCTTTCTCGATTGACACCACGATTGTAGATATGGAAATATTCTCCGACCGAAAGAAGATGATTTGTTTTTTGCGACATGAGTTCCCATTTTTTTAGTAAAGGTAACCGTTTTCTAAAATAACCGCTATCTTGATAGTAAAGGTAACCGTTTTCCGGCAAGAGCGAAAGCCTACGCTTAAAATAACCGCTATCTTGAAGATAGCGGTTATTTCTCCGTTTTCTGGAGCAAACGCCAACGCGCAGAAAACGGTTACCTTCTTCCTCAGCTTCTAACGCACCGCTGCAATAAACACATCCGAACGCATTGCCGCCAACCGTTTCACTTCCGATTCAATCTTGTCCAGATCGATCATTTGAATACATTCCAAATTATAGGGACATTCCTTTTTCCAGCATGGAGCGCAGTGAAGTCCTTCGGGGATGAGTTTTATTCCGCGGTCATAAAGATCGATCTCGCTCCAACAACTTAATCCGAACCACGCGATCACAAACTTCTTTAACCCGATCGCAACGTGCATCCCGAATGAATCGCCGGTGATGATCAGATCGCAGATATTCTCATAACAAATACCGCGGCGAACACCTTCGGTGGTCGGAGTATTCAAAACTTTGTCGCCCACTTTCCTGACGATCTCAGCGTTGCGCTCTGTATCTTCAGATCCTCCCACGAGAACGAGCCGGATTCCCGGCGTTCCATATAAGCGGTTGATCAGTTCAACATGCTGATCGATCGTCATTTTTTTGTTCGGATAGAGATACGAACAACCGGTATTGAAACCGACGATGAGATCGCGGCTGTTCAATCCGTGTTCATTTTTGTACCAATCGCAATAGTTTTTCTCCTCGTCGGAAAGATTCAACACATAATCATCCCGTCGGAATTTCAATTTCATCGCTTCCTGAGCGATCTGAGTCCCTGGTTTTGTGTTCTTGTGGAATTTCAGTTCATCGTCAAGACCGAGCAGATAGAAATAATTGGCTTCTTTGTTCAACGGAACGATCTGTCCGTTTTTGTTCAAACCAAAACCGAGTTTTTCTTTCGCCTTCAGCGTATTGGCAAACGCACAAGACCGTTTTGTTTTGTCGATGCTGTAAACAACATCAAAATCCATTTGTTGCAAAATAAGCCAACTTTCCGATTCCCAGACATACACCGAATCGATAAACGGATTGTTATCCAACAGACGGTACGCATTCTTGAGAGTGATCCACGAAATATGGCTCTTCGGGTATTTCCGTTTGATCGCCGGCAGCATCGCGGTAGTTTGAATCACCGCACCCATTGCATCAAGATTGATGATCAGAATTTTTTTTCCGATCGGTTCGTAATCAACACATTCCGTATAACACGTTGTGCCGGGAAAACACGGTTTATATCCGGTAAAGCGTTTACAATCTAGGATGAACAATTTTTTTGAGGTTTTTTTCTTTGTGAGAATTTTTTTTGCCATATATCTATTTCGTTCTCGCTGAAAAACGTAATATCTCACGCCAAGCCGCCAAGTTCGCAAAGACGAATTTAAATGTTTTTGGCGGCTTTGCGACTTTGCGAGAGACGTTTTAAGACTTTTTCAGTGTGAATTCTTTTGTACTAATTTTTGAAATGCGTTGAACACAATATCAACCGACAAATCTTTCATACAGACATTGCCGATTGGACATTCAGTTAAATTACATGCCAAACAATCCAATTCTTCATGCCTCACCCAACTGTTCTTTTTACCATACGGTCCTTGCAAATGTGGATTTGTTGGACCGAACAATCCAAGGGTTGGAACTCCCAGCGAAGCCGCGATGTGCATCGGACCGGAATCATTACTGACAAGATACGAACATTGAGAGAGCAACGCACCCATTTGTTTGAGCGAGGTTGCGGGAATGATAGAACTTTGACGATTCATGAGCGATTGGATCTTATGTACATCATCAAATTCTCCCGGTCCCCAAAACAAAAGAATATGCGCCTTCACGGAATCGGCGAGCCGATCGGCTAACTCTGCATAATTTTTAATTTCCCAGCGTTTTGTGTACCAACCGCCGCTCGGATTAATGCCGACAATCTTTGCGCCGAAGAGCTTGTTGGATTTTAACCATCGTTCGGCAAACAATGTATCATTTTCGGATAGTGCAAAATACGGATCGGAAGCTTCAATGGGAAGGCTAAATCCGCGAAGCACATCCAAATTAAAGTCGACATTATGCACTTCACCACCGCGCGGCGTGATCCGGATATTATACGCATACTCCCTTCCGCGAAACGGGAAACCAATTCTATGTTTTGCACCGCTCAATCTGGTCAGTAAAGCTGTCCGGGGATTTCCAAAAAGATCGATCACAACATCATATTTTTTATTCCGGACCTTTTGGATTAATGCGATGCCGGATTCTTCCTTCTTATTGAACGTGATAACTTCATTCACCCATGGATTTCCCCTTATGACATCCGAGGCAAATTGTTCACAAAGAAAATCAATCTTCAGATGAGGAAATTGTTTTTTGAGATTTTCGACCAGCGGCGTCGAAAGCAATACATCTCCGATCGCCCGCAGTTTGATTACCAATACTGACGAACTCGATTGAAATATGGAGGATTGATTCACGCGGCTTTCCGATATTATTTTTTTAGAAAATACCAAATAACGCATAGAATTCAAAGAAGCGTTGAGAAAAATCTCTGCGATGAATCTTGACTCACTTAGCGAGAATGAGTATTTTCTTTATATAGTTGATCCTTAAAAAGTCTTATTTGCAAAGTTATGCCATGAGTTTGTTTATTAAGCACGTGAAAATTTGAATCATTTCTGAATCCTTTTAATACACTCATGGCATAACTCACATTTTTTAAGGGACGACTATATAGTATCGTTCGTTTCGACATTACAATTCACAAAACCTCAAATAATATTGGAGATGCAATGAAAAAAACTCTTACTCTTCTTTTCTTGTCTGTTTTGGTTTCAGCATTTACCTTTGCACAAGTACACGTTGGCGCTAAATTTATTCCAAAAAAGACAACAACAAAACCTGATAGCGCTTGGTTTACCAATATCGGAATTCGCGGTGCATGGATTGCGCCGGATCTTGATAAAGACGGCAAACCAGAGCTTATTCTCACTGATTATGACAAACGCGGCAGAGTTCACGTATTTCAAGCAGTTGGTAATGACTCAATTGAATGGATTTGGTCATCGCCCTTTCTTGACACGCTCGGTGGCGACTCAAGTCCAAGGACAATCCGCACAGGTGATCTGGATGGTGATGGAAAAGGAGAAATTATTTTTCCTTCAACAGGTTTTGGTTATTTAATCTTTGAATGGAATGGTGTTGCAGGCAGCCATAAGTTTGGAACAAAACCTTCTGCAATTATTCCAAATAATGTTACCTATGGCTCAAATTTTGGTCCCAAAGCAGGTTTACCGCATGAAAGCAATAATATATCGCGGCGAATCGAAAACTTTGAAGTTTTTGATATTGACAAAGATGGAGTGCAAGAGCTTCTCACGCCGGTCAATCGAGTTGGGTTTCGCGACTTTTTAATTATTTCTGCCATTGGAGAATGGGAATTTGAAAATCAGGGTTTTGCATCATTTCAAATTGAAGGCAGCACAAACCTGCTTGCCAGCACAAAATTCGGCGGCGGCACACCGTATGCCATTGCACCAGCAGATTTAGATGGAGATGGTAAATATGAAATTGTGTGCCACAACTGGAACTTCGGAAATTATTGGGTAATGAAAGTAACCGGTCCCGATACATATATTCTTCCCGATACTGCCGAAGCAAATGCAACTAAATTTTACTATCAAGACCCGACAAAAGTAAACGATGTCGTTTCTCTGTTCGGGATTACTGTTGCAGATTTTGATAAAGATGGAAATCAAGAAGTGTATTTCCCGTGGTATAAAAGTTATCAAGAGCCACAACCAGGTTTCAGCCTTCATATGATTAACTACTCTCCTGGCAACAATGTTCTCGTTGCAGATTCGACGCACTCTTTCAATATTTCCGATGCCGTTTCGCTTGACGAAGCGGGAGAAACTGTTTCATCATTTATGGGAGTTGTCGGCGACCTTGATAGAAACGGAAAGAATGAACTTATTATCGGATCATTTTATCCTAGTACCGTTGTTGCAATGGAATTTCAAGGAGGAGATATTACAAAATCTGTAAACTATCTGAAGAAAGTTTACTACAAAGGTGAAAATGATAGTTATGCAACGCTTAATTATTTCGATTCGTTAGGCACAAAATATACGACCTTCACCCGCGATGAAAGTTTCCCATCAAAGCCTACAAGACCAATAGATTTTGATGGTGATGGCAAACTCGAAATAATTCTTCCATTCCAAGGAGTTTGGGATTCCACGCTTGTTACGTGGAAACATTTTGACGTGGCTTCCAATGCTTTTGTTACCGATTCAAGCAAAAATATCAGTAATCCCAAAAAATGGATATTCCGCTCGTTGGAAGCCGATATCGCTGGTTCTGTAAAAAGTAAGGATTTAACTGTCATTACACCGGATGATTATCAATTGAACCAGAACTACCCGAACCCGTTCAACCCGACGACGAATATCAATTTCGTTCTTCCGTTGAACAAAAAGGTCACGGCAAAGATCTATGACATGCTTGGTAAAGAGGTTCGAACGTTATTGAACAATGAATTTCTGGAAAAAGGAAGTCATACCGTAACCTGGAACGGACGAGACAACAGCGGAAAACAAGTCGCTTCCGGCGCATACATCTTCAAGATGGCGGCAGGAAACGTTGAGAAGAGCATGAAAATGATGTTGGTGAAATAAGAATTGGATAGCAGTAAAACAAAAAAACCTGAGTGATGAACTCAGGTTTTTTTATTCTAACTATTCACGCTTGAAAAAAAACAGAAACCCTTCGAGAGACGTGGACGAGAACCCTCATTTTTTGGTAGACGAGTTCACAAGATCATTCTTTCTGTTCTGAAAACGAAACGCAAACAACTTTTCGTCCATGTCTCGAGGGTTATCTTGCGGTTTTGTTGAAATTAAAAGTATTCGAGAGACATGGACGAGAACCCCCATTCTTCTGCGTTAGCCCCGTGAGATAGTATATGTTTGGCAGAGAAACGAATGATGAAGGTATTCTATCTCACGGGG
>OBOI01000110.1_pt1 | contig 31934 bp, 27 predicted proteins | sample 1670151 | NCBI WGS metagenome assembly OBOI01 (sample SAMEA104232303, study PRJEB22302) | sediment metagenome | biome: forest; feature: aquifer; material: sediment | place: USA | collected 2011-08-07 | depth 0.01 m | reverse complement strand
CTTCGCTCGTAAAAAACACTCGCTCGCAATGACTTCTTCAGTGCTCACTACTTAGGAGTTACATTTATTTTTTGTTTTCCACCAGGTGTATCTATCGAAAGGGGGGTGACAAGTTGTCCCCACCCTTGTGAAAGCACTTCATCACGCGAACGCATTTTTTTAATGTAATCAGATGGATTGACCGAATCTGTAAGAACTTCAATGACATCAACAAGAACAAAATACCATTTCTGTTCTGCTTCGCTCCAGACAGAGCGTATTTTTTTATTTTCAAAGAGTTTGATGTTACTCATAGTTTTTTAAGCGCTATTACAACCTTACTGCACCTCAATCAATCCGTTCACAAACTCACCTTTAATCAAATTTGTGTTGGAAGAATCTCGTAAAAATGTTTCCGCAGTAACGATAGTGATGGGAATTTGTCCTTTCACTTTCGGTTTTACAGAAAGCGTTAAGAGCAAATCAGAACCTGTCACTCCAAACGGAATATTTTTGCTCGACGGTAACGCGACAATATTAATGATCTTTTTACCAGCGCTCGGGTTGCTCACTAACGGATCACCTGTCATCCCGCTTTTTGGAAAAATTGATCCTGTCATTCCAATAGCATCAGATATTTCCACTTGCTGCGAATTGTATTGCAATGTCAATTGAAGTCCGGCAACATTCTTAAAATTCTCACAACGAATATCATACGTTGAAAAGCTGTTGAGCGCAGCCGTAAGATTTTTCCTTCTAAAAAATATTAGTGAATTTTCTTTAGTTACTGCATCAACAGTAAAAATTCTGCTCGGAGGATTCTTTTCTATTGTTCCGTTTTGATGAATTGATCTGATGATGACAGTATATGTTCCTTCATCTAAAAAATCATACGTAAACGTTTTTTCTGTTGTAGAAATCCACGCCAATCCATTAATTGAAATTTCAAACCGGACAACATCTTTTGAACCCGACCATTGTAATGTTGCCGAAGGAGAGTTGATTATTTGATTATTGGATGGACCTTGAAGAATAGTTGTTACTGGGGGGACAAATGCTACACTTGTAGTATCAACCGGATTTGGAGCTGTAATAGCATCTCCTTTTTTCTTTTCACAACCCAAGAGAAGAAAAATTGAGAGAAGAACGCTCAGCGTGCTTACCAATCTATAGCTGATCATAAAAGTTTTATCAAAAGTTCATGGATGCATTCAATTGTAATGTTCCACTATTTGTCGGTCTGTATGATAGATCAATTCTTGCAGGAGATGCCTTCCATTCCGGTGCAAAAATTGATACATCAACAATATTGAGTAAATATACCGCACCCAATCCGATTAAAGTATAATTTCTAATAGTAGTTACATCGGTGAGACTTTTGTCGGCGTTCTGAAGCGCTGCTTTTCTAGTTGATAGTTGATTCAGATCGCGTTCTGCTGTGTAGGAATCATACGCATTATTATAAATGGATGTTTTATCATTGAGATCATTCTGAAAATATCCTGCGGCAGCAATTGTTCCAATGAATGCTAAGGAATAAATATACCCCATCGCATCTCTGTCTTGATAAAATTGTCCTCGTCCGGGAAATACTAACGATCTCGTCAGCGCGGTTGATGATGTTTTTTGCACCAACCGATACTCAATTGTCATTTGTTTATCAGGAAGTAACGTTACATCTTGTGTAAAGTCTTCGTACCCTCGTTGTGCAATTCTGATTTCGTGCATTCCAACAGGTACTTCCAGTTCTTTCGTTGGTGCATCGGCAACATACTTGTCGTTAAGAAATATTTTGGATGCAGTCATTCCGCGAAACGCTAATGTTGCAGAGTTTTGTTTCAGGGACACCGAGAGTGAATAATCTTTGAATTCTGTCAGTGAAATTCTTTGCTTATATGGTTTGAATCCTTCTTTTTCCACTCGAACATCGTATTCTCCCCATGCAAGTTGTTCGAATTTTTTATTGTTCTGTAATTCACCTTCAGGTTTATTGTTCACAAAGATCTTTGCGTTAGTTGCCCCATTCACAATAAGATTTGCAATCTTTAATTGTTCCAATGAAACATCAATTTTTACATTCTTGCTCGCAACTTGAACCGGCTGAGAATATGTTTTATATCCGTTCTTCCGTACTTCCAATTTTTTTACACCCATTGATATTTGGTCAAGTTGTAATGTCGGATTTGCTTTACCGATTAATTTTCCGTCAAGATATACTTCTGCATCATTAATGTTCGCTGTAATTTCTAACGAAGCCAATTCCGGACCTGCTGGACGATAAAAAACAAAATCTCCTCCTTCATCTCCAACTTCCTGGATAACACCATATTGCGGCATTTGCCTATTCGGACTATTATTGACGACAGGTTCCTGAATGCTTGCAAATAATTTTTGCGCAGAAAGGAATTGTTCTTTATTATCATTCAATTTCTTAACAAGATATTCAACAAACACACTTTTATCGGGAACAACTTTTAATGTTCCGCTTGTCATTGCGCGGCGGCTGGGAGTTTTGATCAATTCTTGCGTTGCAACATCAGCATTAGAAAATGCATCACGCGTTCGGAAAATTCCGCCAGAAAAACATGCATCGCTGATCAACATCGTATGCTTCGCTTTGATCCCTTTTATGTGATCGCGGATGTCTCCATTGGAGATCCACATATCACGTACTTTTTGTTGCGCGTCGGCAGGAAGCCAATATCCTTGACCGCGTTTTTCATCAAAGTATCCATGACCGGCATAAAATATCAAAAGATTATCGTCTTCAGATATTTTATCACTGTATCCTTCCAGCGCAGAATAAATATCACGTCGTTTCGGATTTTTCAAGAACATGATATTCTCTTCTCTGAATCCATAATTCTTTTGGAGAACATTTTTTAATTTGGTGGCATCATTGATCGGCTCGGAGAGTTGATTGATGCTAGGATCTTGGTACTCTTGTATTGCAATAACCAATGCATAATAATTCCCCATCTTCATTTCAGGAGATAAAGAGTCAGCCACCAGAAAAAAACCACGGTTTTGATTTTGCGAATAGGAATTTATTATTAAAGAGGCAGTAAGAAGTGCTATAAAGTGGACACGTAATAAAAGCATAACGTCATTCCCCTATTGTATATAACAAGAAATTACATACATTTATATGAACTTGCAATACAAACTACCATTACCATTATTAACTGGTAAAAATTAGGCTGAGGAAATATCCCGGCAGGATACCATAACGGTATCCTGACCGATTACCGATTATTTAGTGAGCACTGAAAAACTCGTTAGATAGTCATTGCGAGGCGTTTTTTGCCGAAGCAATCTTATAAATTTGAACAAAAGATTGCTTCGCTCGTAAAAAACACTCGCTCGCAATGACTTCTTCAGTGCTCACTATTTATATTCAATAATCATCGTCTTCTTTTTGCCGCTCGGATCGGTGAATTCGATCCTCAATTCATTCTTCTGTCCCGCCTGAACAACGAAGGAATGCGGTGTTGTATCCGGCGTTGTTGTGGGGGAACTGAATTCGGAGCCATCCCGCAATTTCAAGACAGCATACGCCTCTAATGACGGTGCAAAAACATCGGCAGCGGGGATGGTGAATTTTGTGGTTCGTTCTGTCAAACTTCTTTTTAATTGTTTAAAAGGCTGGTCCGATTTTGAACGATAATAGAATGTGAAATCAGAAACAATTTTTTTCAACGAATCGAAAGCTACGGATGATTGTGTTATTTCTACCGTTACTATCATCGCCTGATTTTCTCTTGTGACCGGAGCGTTTATTGTTATACCAATGGTGATGCCGGTGGTGGAAGTGGATGTCGTATCCTGCTGTTCATCCGGCAGTCTTGAACCTTCTGTTTTTGTCGTATCATCAAAGGTCTGTTTAAATGACCTTTTTTCTTCCGGAGTTGATTCCTTAACTTTTATCGTTCCGTCAGAGGACGAAAATGCAGTTTGTCCGCCTTTAACAGTAATAGAAAAATTTGAAAGTAAATTTTTGAAATCAATAATACCACTAGCAAGAATAAGTATATCGTTACTATCAAGTCCGGCGATCAATAATCCCCCGGTGCCTCGAATGGAAGCGACAGATGTGGGAGTTGAAAATTCAAATTTTTCATTCGGGCGTTTTTTTACATCGAATCCCAGTTCCCCCTTTTGCAGGTAGACATTTCTGGAGAATTCGCGGTTCTTTGCGATATTGCCGCTGACGGTCACCTCGGATTTTTCTTGAACACGAAGAACGGAATTTTCCAAAAATTTTACGATGGCGAAGGAGTTTTCCTGCGTCCGTACAATATCACCGGACGCGAGCGGTGTTGCAGGTTTTGCTTTCGCCCAATCTACTTTCTCCGTTTTGTAATCAACATTGCCGACCGGTTTAAAGATCGTTGCAACGGCTTTCTTCTTTTGCGCGGTTGCCAATGAAACAAGAGCAACCAGTAACAGCGCTAATAAATATCGGGATGAGAATTTCATAATGATTCCTTTCACGTCGTTACTCCTCGATCCGGACCGAAGTGATGCGATCTTTGTTCTCCGTCAGGAGGCGCTGCAAATCCTGCGGGGTTATACGGATGCCGTTGAGCGTGATGCTGTTCGTGTTGATCTGCCAATTCTGATCTTGAACGATGTTAAAAATATTTTGGAACTGTCCGCCGCTGAATGTTGTCTGCAGGATGTTCAGCACAACCTGTCCCTGCGGATCAGAGATCACGAACGAGCGCAAGGTTCTCAATGGATCGACTTCAAATCCAAACGCTGTGGTTATTCCATCCAAGACTACTACATACATTTTACCGCGTTCGAGTTGGCGAGGTCCACGGGGACGCGGTGATCCAAAGGATACATCATCCTTAGGGTCGTTAATACCCATGCCTGCAGGTGTTGTTTGAGGATAAGTAATTGTAGAGCGATTGCCAGAAGATTTTCGGTTGATATTTACTACCCAATATGGATCGGAAGCGGAAATGACATCTTCCAGTGATTGTTGCTCGGGTCTTTTTTCGTACACCGAGATTTTCACTCCACGGGTATCGTACGTCCACTGAAATTGTGGAAATGGTGTTGGATACACGTATCCGTTTGTAAAAGGAACGTCGAGTACTGCAGTGGTGGGATTGGTGACGTTGACAGATTCGTAAAAAATGAGTGGATTAGCTGCATCAGTGTTTACTGGATTTCCACCGACTGAAACAACAGTAATAGAAAATTTTATTTCATATAATCCGGATGGAACACGTCCACCACTGGCGGGATCAAGGATTTTGTCCTTTAATTTTTTCTTTAATACTTCATTTACGTTGTCATCAAAGTCGATATCAGACCCAGGATTATCGGCATCTTTGCTGGTGAACATTCTTCCTCCAGCAGGGGGTGTTCCGATAGGTATTTTGAAAGGTTTTTTTGTTACAGCCGTTACTGATTGTTCACGCACACGATCTTCTTCGAGCGTTACCCAGCCTTCCAAGTTCAGATTAGCAAGAATCTCTTGTGATGTTCTGTTTGTAATTCTAAGCGAAAAATTATCGATATGAATATCTTTCACTTTTTCCGCTAACGGATCAACAAGTACTGATGCATTAATTATATCTGCTCTTGTCACATATGAATCAACATCAATATATTGATTCCCTTGGTGTTGCGAGAATTGTGCTGTTGAGTTGTTTATCAACGCAAGAACGGCACATAGTAAACCAAAAACACGTTTCATGATTTTTCCTCCTCCTAAACTGTATGCAAAATACTCTTTTCCGCGAGTTGCACTGTGTTGAATGTCACCAAGCGGTAAACTTCTCTACAAGTCGTAGACCGAAATCTTATAGATTTCGGAAGTTTCTCAACCAAATATATCATTATACAGCACAAAAGCCATAAAGCTCAACAAAATAACCATACCAACTTGCTGTATCCGGATTTGTACTGTGTGTGGAAGAGGCTTTCGTACGATTGCTTCATAAATGAGAACGATAAGATGTCCGCCGTCGAGTGCCGGGAAAGGGAGAATATTCATTATTGCCAGACTAATGCTCAACAACGCCATGAAGGCGAGAAAACTTAATACACCCATTTCCGCGCTGCGGGTCGCAATTTGTGCTATCTTTATGGGTCCCCCGACCGATTTGGAAAATTCCGCTTTGCCGACAATAAGCTGCCAAATAGAACGACCGAAGAGTACCGTTGCATTGACGGTTTGGTTCACTCCTCTGGGAAAAGATTCGAACAACCCGTATCGAATATTCACTATCGGTCCGTTGTATCGAACACCGACGGTGATTCCGATAAGTCCCTCCGGCGAAGGAGTAACGGAGATCGTTTTCATCTCATCGCCGCGTTTAACCAGCAATGTGACCTCCTGTGAAGGATTTGCGCGGATAATTTTTATGACATCATCCTGGTTAAATACTTTTTTCCCGTTGATGGAAAGAATGACATCATTGTCGAGTAATCCCGCTTTTTCTGCCGGTTTGCCGGGAAGAACATTATTGATGAGAGCTTCGGTGTTGCTGGGAATGATGCCGAATGTTGATTCCGATATATCGGGGATCATGGTGCGCGGAATGATCAACGTTTGTGGAACGCCGGCGCGTTCAACGTTCATCGAGATATCTTTCCCGATCTCGTCGAAATAAATTGTGGTTTGAATCGCTTCCCAATGTTCGATCTTCTTTTTATTGATGGATAGAATTTTATCGCCAACTAGCAAGCCGGCTTTTTCGGCAGGAGAATCTTTTATGACAACACCGATCTCTGTTGTTTGCATGAACAAATCTCCCTGCACGTAATTGATCCCCCAGAAGATCCCGATTGCCAGAAGAATGTTCATGATAACTCCGGCGGAAATAACGATCATCCGTTTCCATACCGGTTTTGCGCGATACTCCCACGGTTGGGGTTCGCTCGTCTGAAGTGCTGTATCCAAACTTTCGTCGATCATCCCCGCGATCTTCACATATCCGCCGATGGGGAATGCGGCAACCCGGTAATCGGTGTTTCCCTGCAAATCCAGATCATCTTTCAGTTTGCCGAACGTAAATCCGGCGATCTTATTCCAGCCGAACACCCGATTGCCCATGCCGAGTGCGAACACATCGGCGCGCATGCCGCACGCAAGCGCCGCAATGAAATGTCCCAGTTCGTGTACGAACACCAGCACGCCAATGGTGATAAGGAAGTAGAGAGTTGTATTGAGAAATTCCATAATTTGGATTTTATCCTTTCAATATTTTCGTGTATGTCAGGGATTATTGCCTGTCGATGATACGTCAGATAAGAATATCTAACCTACCACATTATCAATTATCCATTATCAATTGCCGTGCCCATCTGTCTGCTTCAACAATTTCTTCCAACGTTGGGTTCGCCGTTGATGAATGTTTTTCCATCGTTGCGCTGATCATATTCGGAATATCGAGAAATGTGATCTTTCCACGCAAAAATTTTGCCACGGCAATTTCGTTTGCGGCATTCATTACCGCAGGCAATGTGCCGCCGGTTCGCAGAGCATCATACGCCAATTGCAGGCAAGGAAATCGTTCCGTGTCCGGTTCCGAAAATGTCATCTCACCGAGTTTTGGGAAATCCACCCGTTCGAATGTTGAGGGTGAGCGGGACGGGTAGGTGAGTGCATATTGGATCGGGATCTTCATATCCGGAACACCGAGCTGCGCCTTCACCGAGCCATCGATAAATTCCACCATCGAATGAATGATCGATTGCGGATGAATAACGACGTCAATTCTTTCAGCCGGAACGCCGAAAAGCCAGTGTGCTTCGATCACTTCCAAACCTTTGTTCATCAATGTTGCTGAGTCAATGGTAATTTTATTTCCCATTCGCCAGTTGGGATGGTTCAGCGCCTGCTCGATCGTCACATTCCTCAATTCGTCCTTCGACTTTGTGCGGAACGGACCGCCGGATGCCGTCAAAATGATCCTCTGAATTTTATTCGGCAGTTCACCGACAAGGCATTGGAAGATCGCCGAGTGCTCGCTGTCAACGGGAAGAAGATTGATGCCGTACTGTTCCACCAGTGGTATCATGATCTCTCCCGCAACAACAAGTGTTTCTTTATTGGCAAGAGCGATGGTTTTTTTCGCTTGAATTGCTTTGATGGTCGGTTGCAATCCGGCGAATCCTACTAATGCGCTAACGACGACATCAACATCGTTTCGTTGCACAATATCGAGGAGACCCTCTTCACCGCAAAGGACTTCGGTTTTCCCGGCGAGTTCTTTTTTTACTTGTCCGTACGACTTTTCATCCAGTACCACAACGCCCTTCGGGGCATGGGTGCGGACTTGCTCCAGCAAAAGATCGACATTATTGTTTGCCGTAAGATATGCTGCCGTAAAATCTTTGGGAAAACGCGAAATAACATCCAGCGTTTGTTTGCCGATAGAGCCTGTTGAGCCAAGAATTGCAATTTGTTTCTTCAACACTGCTTCTCGAAATGTTAATTCTAATTCAAAATAATTAAATATGGCGTGGTATGCAATGAGAGGAATTTTTATATTAGAACGTATGAAAACATTATTTGAAACTTCTGAAACATCCAACATCAATGTCATTCCGAGGAGCGCCCGCCTGCCAAAGCGAAGCGGCGGGCGGGGAGCGACGAGGATTCTCGCCTTTCTACTCAAATTTAAGTTTGAGATTCCTCTCCGATGCCAAGGGCATTCCTTCGGAACAAGTCGGGTTCTGAATGACATTCCGAAAACAATTTTTCCGAAGTTTCTACTTCTTACTATTTTATTTTTCGGATTCTTGTTTGCCCAACCCTCCGACGATCAGAACACGCTGCGCCTGGCACAGGCATTTGAGCAGGCAGGAGAGTACGAACGCGCCGTGCAACTCTATCAAACGCTGCTACGGAAAGATTCTATCAACTATACGTACTTCGACGCACTCCGGCGATGTTATATCCAATTGAAAAATTACGACGACGCCCTCGCACTTTCGTATGCGCAGCTAAAAAAAACGCCGTTCGATTTTACTCTGCAATCGAGTATCGGCGGTCTGTTTTCCACCGCCGGGAAGGAGAAACAGGCGGATTCTGTGTGGAATGCGGTCATTCTTTCCGCGAACAAAAATCAAATGTTCTATCGGGCAGTGGCGAACGAACAAGCCAATCAACGGTTGTTTGATAAAGCGATCGGAACCTATCTTCGCGGACGGCGCGATATCGGCGATATGAACGTATTCACGAATGAACTGGCGTATCTCTATTCATACATGATGGATTTCGAAAATGCGACGCGTGAATATTTGCGCCTGCTTCGCCAGAATGAACAACAATTCGATTTTGTGCAATCGCGTCTTGCATCTATTGTTTCAAAAAATGACGGACTGCGTGCGGCAGCGAAAGTTGTGGCGGAAGAAATCCAATCCCGCTCAACGAGTCGAGTCTTCGACCAGACAATACCTCTGCTGCGATTGCACATGTGGCTCTTCATGGAAGATGACCGCTATGCCGAAGCATTCGCAGTTGCGAAGACGATCGAACAATTGATCAATTCAAATGGAACGGAGATTTATCAATTTGCCGACCGGGTGTTCCGCGAAAAAGAATATACCATCGCAGCGACGGCGTATCAATTTGCGCTGAAGAACGGACCGACAACACCGTTTGCACCTTCGGCAAAATTCGGTTACGCGCGATGTATCGAGGAATTAAGCGCGCAGGACGATTCGACGTTTACCTCTCAAACAGGAGAGAGCATCACAGTACTGGAAACGCAGCCGCGTTTTTCCGGAGCGATCGCACTCTATACGGCGCTGGCAAAGGAATACCCGTACTCGAACATCGGCTCGAATTCGCTGTACCGCATCGGATGGATCCGCTACAGACAAATGTTCGATCTCGACGGTGCATTGCAGATGTTTGATTCTGTCATGGTCATGTCTCCCGCCGGACCGATGGTGCCGACGGTACTTTCCACCATCGGAGATATTTATATTGCGCAGGGGAAATTAGATCAAGCAGCAAAAAAATTCGCGGTGATGAGCACGTCACCGTTTGCCAATCAGGATCAAAGAACATTTGCACAGTTTCGGACGGCGGAGATTCAATTCTTCAAATTCAATTTTGACAGTGCTCTTGCCGTGCTGCAGCCGTTGACGGAAAATCTGAAAGCAGACGAATCGAACGATGCCTTGCTGCTCCAATATTTTATCACCGAGAATAATTTCCAATTTCCTCAGGCGCTCAAGCAGTACGCCCGGGCAGAATTGCTGGCGCGACAATTCAAAGTAAGCGAAGCGGTAAAGGAATTATCGGACATTGTGGATGTGTATCCTGCCGCCGCGCTTGCCGACGATGCGCTGCTGAAAAAAGCGGAGTTTTCCATTCAACTGCGCCGCTACGATGATGCACTTGCCGCATACCAAAAATTGCTCGATGAATACAAGAACAGCATCGAAAAGGATAAAACGCAATTTCGGATCGGTGAATTGTATCAATTCTATCTGGTGGATAAACAGAAGGCGATACAGGCATATGAAGTGATCCTGGAGAAATATCCTTTTTCCCTCTTCACCGAAGAGGCGCGAAAGAGAATTCGTCAGTTGCGCGGTGATGCGATTTGATTATTAACGCAGAGACACTGAGGCGCAGAGAATATTTTTTGTCCCCCTTGTAGCGTGGACTGTGTGAAAGAGAAGGGGGAAGGCGCAATGCTGTCAACTTAAGGATTTCAAATAGCCTTCCTTCTTTTTAAGAATGATTTGTTAGGTATTTTTTCTTTTCGTGTGCGGAGCATGCATACGCATAAAGTGCCGGTTTGGAATTACAGGAATGATATGTCTTTTGATTGTGGCAACCAGCGATTGGTATTGGGTTAGCCATCGGTTTTTGGGTGCAAACAATAACTCGATAACTTCATCCTTTAAGATTCCTGTGGCAACAGTTCTGTTGATATTATAATTCTGATACCGACCCGCCGTGGCGGGCTATGTTCATTTGAAACACGACCAAACGTGCAAAACTAAAAACGCGCTCTCGGGTAAAATCTTCTACTCTCTTTTTATGGGTACTACAAAATTTATTACTGAATATCTTTACTCGTAACAGTTCTATTATTCTAAGGCTTTTCTTCATGGGTTTTTCTTAGTGTAACCCATGTTGCAAATTTTAAATTCCCGATATGCTTACTTTTTTCCTTAAGTTGACAGCATTGGGGAAGGGTGGGGCCGAACTTAAGAAGCAGAGCGACCCCTTCCTTAATCCTTCCCCTACAAGGGGAAGGAAAATAAATTTATGAAACAACAACCCAAATTTTTTCTCCAAACCTCAAAACCTACAATTGCGAAAGCCCGCGCACTTCGCAAACGAATGACACCGGAAGAAAAAATATTGTGGTCGCACATTCGTAATAACTCGTTTGATGTTCATTTCAGAAAACAAGTTCCATTAGGTCCATATATTTTAGATTTCTTTTGTCTCTCAGCAAAATTGACAATCGAATTAGACGGCGATCAACATTACGAAGAAGAAGCAAAAGAATACGACAAAGCGCGTGATGAATATTTGCGTGAGCACGAAATTACTGTATTGCGATTTCGCAACCGTGAAGTAAAAACAAATCTTGATGGAGTATTGACAGTGATTTGGGAAACGTGTAAGAAATTATAATCTGACTGGTGTATCATCTCTATAATTTCACGTATGCCGAGGCGCGAGTGATAGATGCGGAGCTAAGTGAGGAGGAGTGGGAAAAATAAAAGACACCGTAGGTGTCCAAACGAGAATGCCCGTCCGTGCAAATACAACGTGAATGGTCGGGCGACCGTTCCTACAAATAAAAAATCATCCCCTTGGAATTATGAAACGTAAAAAGGCAATTCTTATGAAATCCTTTCTGTCTTTCTTATTTTTTGCTCGTTGTATCTTCACTTCCCTTCGCACAAACAAAATCTTCCGCCGTTCCATCAACAAGTGAAGTAATTCTCCTTCTCATCCGTTTGAATTTTTAAGTATATTTCCTCTAACAAAATAATTCCAACGAAAGGAAACTTGTATGAAACGAAGTAACTTTTTCTCTCTCGTCATTCTAACGTTGTTTGCTGCTTCACTCTCTGTTGCTCAGACCGTTCCAAAAGATTTTGATGCGTATGTGGAAAGTGTCCGCAAAGCGTTCGATGTTCCAGGAATTTCCGTCGCAATTGTAAAAGACGGAAAAGTTGTTCTTGCAAAAGGATACGGAGTAAAAACAGTCGGCACGAACGACAAGGTGGACAGCAAAACGAACTTCAGCATTGCGTCGAACAGCAAAGCCTTCACCGGCACCGCACTTGGCATGCTCGTGGATGAAGGAAATCTGAAATGGAACGATCGTGTGATCGATTATCTGCCGTGGTTCCAATTGTCCGATCCGTACATAACGCGTGAATTGAAGATCATCGATCTGCTTGTCCATCGCAGCGGTCTCGGACTCGGTGCGGGCGACTTGCTCATCTGGCCTACGAACACATACGACAACAAGGAAGTGGCACGGCGACTTCGCAACGTTCCGCTCGCAACAAGTTTCCGCAGTTCGTATGCGTACGATAACGTTCTCTATCTTATCGCGGGGGAAGTGATCGAGGCGGTGAGTGGAATGCCGTGGGATGAATTTGTCCATCAACGGATCTTGAATCCTCTCGGGATGAACAACAGCACGATGACCTTTGCTGAAGCGGTCAAAAAAGGAAACGTTGCCACATCTCACGCACCCATCAACGGTGTTGTGCGTCCCGTTGCCGCATCGGACAGCGACAAAACGAACGCCGCTGCCAGCGTCAATTCCAACGCGGAAGACCTTGCCAAGTGGATGATCTGCCAGCTCGATTCGGGCAAACTCTCCGACGGCTCGCGGCTCTTCACTGCGGGCACTGCGCGCAATCTCTGGTCGGTCGTGACGCCGATTCCCGTGAGAAACGAACCGAAGGAACTTGCACCGCTGCAGTCCAACTTTTTCGGATACGGTTTGGGATTCTTTCTCCGCGACTATCGCGGGAAGAAACTGGTGATGCATACCGGCGGACTGAGCGGATTCGTTTCGCTGGTGGCGATGATCCCCGAACTGCGCGTGGGTGTCGCTGTGCTCACCAATCAGGAAGCGGGGGGAGCGTTCTATTCCATCGGATGGCGGGTGCTTGATCATTATCTTAGAGCGAGTCACGACTGGCTTGCGGGTTACAAGGCGGTGAAAGCGCGCGGCGATTCGATTGCCGCGGCAGCCGAAAAAAGAATTGCATCGTCGCGAGATTCACTCTCACGTCCTTCGCTGCCGTTGGAAAAATATGCCGGAACATACACCGACACGTGGTACGGCGACATCAAGATCGATTACAAGAGTGGTAAACTTCACATTCAAATGGTACGGACGCCGTCGCTTGGCGGAACGCTGGAACATTATCAATACGACACGTTCATTGCACAGTGGAGCGATCCCGAAATGCGTGCCGATGCTTTCATCACGTTCTCATTAAATCCGAATGGAAGCATCGAGCAGGCGAAGATGAAAGCCGTGTCGCCGTCGACCGATTTCAGTTTCGATTTTCACGATTTGTTGCTGAAGCCGGCGAAGTGAGGTGATCCAATTTCAATAATGAAACAGGAACAGCAGAATAATCCGCTGCACGGAAAGACACTCGAGATGATCGTCCGTCATCTCGTCGATCATTTCGGCTGGGAAGAATTGGGAAAGTGCATCAGGATCAGATGCTTTAATGAAAATCCGAGCATGCAGTCAAGTTTGAAATTCCTCCGCAAAACTCCCTGGGCGCGAAAAAAAGTGGAAGAGTTGTATCTGGAGGTGATCGATGAATGACGGATCGATAGAGTTGACGATACATTGGACGCCGTCGAAAGCTCAGCGGACGGCGGGTTCACTCACACCTCAGTGCCGGGGCACCCGCGTTTGTAACACAAGATGCGAAAATGACGTTCGATCCATTCGGAGTCGCACACAAAACGAGAATGTAGGCATCCCGATTATATCGGGACCCGTCCGTGCAAATACAACGGGAACGGTCGGGCGACCGTTCCTACAAATAAAAAATCATATCTCGTTCCCAATTTTTCAGACTGTGTGAAAAGTCATTTTTCTTTGGTAGGCGCCCCGCCGAGGCGGGGCGTTTCCAATTCAATTTCGTCCCGCCACAAAGCGGGACGGTTACCGACCAATCAAGAGTTTTCACACACACTGTATGTTCGGAAACAAATGTAAACTTTGCAACGAGGGCATTATTTTAGTGGCTCTCGTTTTCAGAACAAGGTCATTGAAAGGCCTCGTATCTACAGCGAAGGCTTTTGTCTTCTCATTACCAATAGAAAAAAAGGCAATTTTTATGAAATCTATTCTCTCTTTCCTTCGCACAAACAACATCTCCCGTCGTAACATCAACAAGCGAAGAAATTCCGCTATTTGACTTTGGTTCTATAATTCTGTAAATACAACACATTAACAGATAAAAAGAACCAATGGAAGATATTCTAAAATACTTCAGCAAAAACGGTGGTTTTGCGCGAATGCGGGATCTCAAAGAAGCATCATTTCACACTCGCACCATCGCACAATATCTTAAAGACGGCAAAATAGAAAAAGTAAAGCCGGGACTTTACCGTCTGGCTGAACCACGAAGTAAGAAGAATGAGAATGTAAGTTTTGCGGATGTATGCAATGCAGTTCCGAAAGGAATCATTTGTCTGACATCGGCGCTTGCTCATTACGAACTCACAACATTTAATCCCTCCGAAGTGTTTGTTGCCATTCCTCTTGCTGAAAAGCCGCACAAGATACTTTTTCCACCGACAAAGTTTTTCTTCTTTTCCGAACGCTTCTACAGCATCGGCATTGAAAGAATAAGGACTTCGATGGGTGAAGTGCGGGTGTACTGTAAAGAAAAAACAATCTGCGATATGTTCCGGTATCGCAACAAACTTGGTGAGGATATTGCCGTTGAGGCGCTCAAAAATTATCTGAAATCAAAAAATAAAAATCTAAAACTACTGCAAGAATATGCAATGAAGTGTCAGGTGAAAACGGTAATGCTGCCGTATCTGCGCGCACTCGTTGGGTAACAATGAAAGAGACTGCAAAGAATATCGGTGCTTCGGTAAGAGCGCGCTTGCTTAACGTTGCAAAACAAACGAACCAAGATAACAATGCTGTTGTCAATAGATTTGCACAAGAACGATTTCTCTACCGCTTATCGCTTTCACCATTTCGGGAAAATTTTATTTTGAAAGGTGCATTGTCACTCCTTCCATATAATTTGCCGATCACGCGACCGACCAAAGATGTTGATCTTCTCGGGAAGAATTTGCAGAATGACCCGAAAGTAATTAGAAATATTATTGCACAAATTCTGTCTGCTCCTGTTGATGATGGTGTACATTTTAATGCGAAAAATATCAAATCAGAATCAATCACAGAGCAGGATGAATATAACGGAGTGCGGTGTAGAGTGAAGGGAGATGTTGGAGGAATTACTTTTTCGATTCAAATAGATATTGGCTTTGGAGATGAGATAGTTCCGCCGCCAATTTATATAGATTTTCCGGTAATTCTCGATCATCCGGCACCACATTTAAAAGTATATTCGTTGGAATCCGCAGTGGCGGAAAAATTTGAAGCGATTGTTAAACTAAACTTTCTTACAAGCCGAATGAAAGATTTTTATGATATTGCCTTTCTCGCAATGCAACATTCGTTTCGTGCAAACACATTGAATCAAGCAATTCTAACAACGTTCAAACGACGTGGGACCGATATCAATGATGTATCCACGATATTTGGCGATGAATTTATGAGTGATGAGCGTATCCAGAAACAATGGAATGCATTTGTTCAACGGCAGAATTTAGAGCGTATGGAATCATTTGAAGAGGTGATTAAACGTATTGCCGACCTTATTCTATCGATCCTGAATGAGAGTAAAAAAATTGAGAAATCAGTGTGGGATGTTCAAAAAAGAAGTTGGAACGTATAATTCCGATACAACCAAATCGACGACGGTAAATCCCGTATTTATTCTCGTTCCAAATCTCTGATTGGGAACGTCCATCTGAAACAAGACTTCCACTGTCTGCTTTAATTATTTTTTCTCAAAATTCATCTTGCCAACTGTCGACAAATTTTTGTATATTTGTAGCGTTCAAAGTAGTGGAGTAGCGAAGTATACGAGTATTTTGAGAGGCCGGAACTTCATTATTGGATATTCGTAATTCGACATTTGAAATTAGCTTTTAATAACGGGGTCGTAGCTCAGTCCCGCCAAAGAACGGCGGGATTTCGTGTCGCCTGCGGCAACACTCAATTTGGTTAGAGCGTGGCGCTTTCAGCGCCAAAGTCGCAGTGGTAAAAGTTCTTTTTTTTCGGGGTCGTAGCTCAGTTTGGTTAGAGCGCTTGCCTGTCACGCAAGAAGTCGCGAGTTCGAGTCTCGTCGGCCCCGCTCCAATTCTAGTGCATCGTTTACAATAAATCGTTAAATCCGTAATTAAACTATTCTTATTGATGAAGATTGATATCTCGTCCGGGTGTAGTCTATTGCCATTCCTACAAACGTTGCCCATTCCCAATTTTTTAGACCGCAGGTGTAGTCGATGAACAAGTCATTTCTTGACTATTTTCTCAAGATACGTGTTCCCATCATCTTATTTGTGGCACTCGGTTCGCTTGTTCTGACGTATTATCTTTCCCGCGCGGAGCGCGACGGCGTCGGTTATACGCCGGAACAGCCGATACCGTTCTCTCACTTGCTCCATGCCGGCACGATGGGAATAGATTGTCAATATTGTCATACGGGAGCCTCGAAATCCCGTCATGCCATGGTTCCTCCGGTGACCACCTGTATGAATTGCCACTCGGTCGCCCGCAAGAACAAAGTCGACATCATCCGCCTGACACAATACTACAACGAAAACAAAGCTCTACCCTGGAAACGAATTCACAAGGTCCCCGATTACGCATACTTCAATCACAGCGTGCATGTGAACAAGGGGATGGAATGTCAATCGTGCCACGGCAACGTGCAGGAAATGGATGTGGTGAAGCAGGTGAATTCGTGGACGATGAACAACTGTATCACCTGCCATCGTAATGCGCCGGTGATCCTGGCGAATATTCCCGGGATCAAAAAAGGTCCCGAAAACTGTTTTGCGTGCCACCGATAAAATGAGTGAGACCATGAAATCGAACAAAGTAAATACAGAGCGCAGAAAATTATTCGCACGGTTCGGTATCGGTGCGCTGAGTGCCGGACTGATGAGCGTTATCCCGGCGAAGTTATTCTCCGGGATGAAATCTGAAGAAAAAAAATCTGCGCAATCTGAGCAATCAAAAAAATCAGTTTCGATCTCCATCAACCCGAATGCAGTGAAACGAACCAAGAGGTTGAAGTAATGGATACTTCCAGCAACAACAACGAATCTCAGCCAGAGGCTGATCAGCCTTTGGCTGAGAAGTATTGGAAAAGTCTCCGGCAGTACTACAATGATCCTGCGGTTGAGGAGGATAAGGCGCGCGAGTTTGCCAGTGGCGTTACGGACGATTTTGATACCGACACGATGTCGCCGATCTCCCGCAAACAATTTCTTGCATTAGTTTCCGCTTCGGCGGCGTTCGCGGCTGCCGGCTGTTCGAACTATCGAGATAGGGGTGAGATCATTCCGTACACCAAAAAAGCGGAAGAGATCACGCTCGGCAAAGCCAACTATTACGCTTCTACCTGCACCGGCTGCGAACATGTGTGCGGCATTCTCATCAAGACGCGTGAAGGGCGTCCGATCAAGATCGAAGGGAATCCCGATCACCCCGTGAACCAGGGAAAGATCTGCGCAAAGGGGCAGGGAAGCGTTCTGAATCTATATGATCCCGAACGATTACAGAATCCGATGATCCTGAATGCGGGGATCATGTCTAAAAGTTCGTGGAAAGAGGTCGACTCAAAGATTATTGCGGCATTAACGGCGGCAGTGAATCAGAACAAGGAAATTGCGGTCATCACTCACACGATCACTTCGCCCACGGCGAAAAAATCGCTCGACGAATTTGCATCGAAGTATCCCACTGTAAAAATCTATTCATACGAACTGCTCAACGGTCTTAACCGGAAATCCGCGTGGACAAAATCGACCGGCGGTTCCTCGTTCCCGCTCATTCAATGGGATAAAGCAAAAGTGATCCTTGCGCTCGAATCGGATATCCTCGGCAGCGAAGGGAATTTCCCAGAACAAACGAGGATGTTCACGAGCAAGCGGGATGTGATGAAGTCGAAGAACTTCAACAGGTTGTACAGTGCGGATGGGACGATGAGTTCCACCGCGATGAATGCCGATTACCGCCTGCGCGTTCGTCCCGACCGGCAATTGGAATTTGTGCTGTCATTGATCAATGAGATCAAACCGATCTCCGAACTGATAAAGTTCTCACTCTCGGATTTCGTGAAGAAGAACGGCATCGACAAAGCGGTCGCCAAACAGCTTGTCGCCGACCTGAAAGCGAACAGAGGTGCAGCGATCATCCATGCCGGTAACGCTCTGCCCGAATCTGTTCACATTGCCGTGAATATGCTGAATGATGTTCTGGGAAACTCCGCACTCTATAATAAAGACCAATCGGCTGTTGAACACGTTGCGCTGGCGAAGAAAGAAGAATGGGAGTCGCTTATTGCAAAGATGAACAACGGCGGTGTGGCGGCGGTGGTTCATTTCGATTCGAATCCTGTTTACCATCTTGCACCGGATTTTGGATACACTGAAGCATTAAAAAAGGTCGGCACCGTTGTGACGTTGACGGAAAGCAATAACGAATCGTCCGCCGCCAGCGGATATGTTCTTCCGATCCATCACACCTTTGAAGCATGGGGCGATCACAAGACGCGCACGGGCTTGATCAGTCTGCAGCAGCCGGTGATCTCTCCGCTGTACAAAACACGTCAAAAAGAAGCGATACTTCTCGTGTGGGCGAGCAACAATCCGGATGGTTACAAAGAGAGTTTGTATCACGAGTATCTTATGAACCGTTGGGGAAAAGAGGTGTACCCGGCGCTCAAACTGAAAGTTGATTTCAAATCGTTCTGGTATTCCGCGCTGCACGATGGTGTGATCACTTATACGGAACCGGCACAGACGTTCGCCGGATTCAGAAGGGATGCGTTCAACGGGATCGGTTCGGTCTCTGCAACGAACGATTATGTGCTGTTCCTGCACGACAATTACTTTATTGGCGACGGACGATTTGCAAATAACGGATGGTTGCAGGAAATGCCTCATCCCGCATCGAAGATCGCATGGGATAATTACGCGGCGCTTTCCCCCTCGACGGCGAAGGATCTCAATGTAAAAGAAGGAGATATGATCGAAGTGACGGTCGAAGAACGGAAACTCGATCTTCCCGTCCACGTTCAGCCCGGTCTTGCCGATAAATTTGTTGCCGCAATGCTCGGCTACGGTCGCACAGTTGCAGGAACGATTGGAACAGGAGTTGGTTTCAACGCAAATGTGTTGATGTCGAAAACATCGTTGCTTTCACCGTGGTTATATTCCGGCGTGCAAGTTACGAAGACGAACGAAAAATATCTGCTTACATCAACGCAAGAGCATCACCAACTTGATGATACATTTTTAAAAGATATTCATAAAACACGCGAGATCATTCAAGAAGGAACGCTGATTCAATATCTCGACGATCCGAAGTTCATCGAACGCGAACATCACGATCTGACCATCGTTCCGAAAGTGAAATACGACGGTGTGAAGTGGGCGATGGCGATCGATCTTAACAAATGCACCGGCTGCGGAGTCTGCACCGTATCGTGCAATGTGGAGAATAATATTCCGGTCGTCGGCAAAGAGCAGTTGCACAAAGGAAGAGAGATGACGTGGATCCGCATCGACCGGTATTTCTCCGGCAATCCCGATGCACCGACCGTCAGCAATCAGCCGATGCTCTGCCAGCATTGCGATAATGCGCCATGCGAGAACGTTTGTCCCGTTGTTGCAACAACACACAGTCCCGATGGTTTGAATCAAATGGTGTACAATCGCTGCGTTGGTACAAAATATTGCTCTAACAACTGTCCGTATAAAGTTCGCCGCTTCAACTTCTATGATTTCCGCGATGAGTTCAACGATGGTTATCAATATCAGCAGCCGCTGAATATGCTTCACAATCCGGAAGTAACGGTTCGCTCGCGCGGTGTGATGGAAAAATGTACCTTCTGCGTGCAGCGCATTATGGAAGCGCGTCAACATGCAATTGAAGATAATCGTCCATTAAAAGGAAGTGATGTTATTACTGCGTGTCAGGAATCATGTCCTGCAGAAGCGATCGTGTTCGGCGATATGAACGACAAGACCTCGACGATCTATAAATACCGTCATCACGAAATCGGTTACCACGTGCTCGAAGAGCTCAACGTTGCGCCGAACGTAACGTATATTGCAAAACTTCGAAATCTAGAATCTCAAACGGAGAACGCATAGTGTCTGCAACCGTCATAGATTATTCAAAAGAAATTTCTGTCGTCGAAGGGCGTCCCTCTGCGGCGTTGCTCGACGGTGTGATCACTCAACCTATCGATTCATTTCCCCAGCGGAACTGGCTCATTGGTCTTGCCGTCACCGGCACGATGTTGTTGATCGGCGGAATCAGTTTGGGCTGGCTGTTGTGGAAAGGTGTCGGCGTGTGGGGTATCAATCAACCCGTCGCGTGGGGATTCGACGTTGTGAACTTCGTGTTTTGGATTGGTATCGGGCACGCAGGAACGTTGATCTCTGCAATTCTTTTCTTGCTTCGTCAAAAATGGCGTACCGGTATTGCGCGTTTCGCGGAAGCGATGACGTTGTTCGCTGTTCTGTGCGCAGTAATGTTCGTGTTGTTTCACACCGGCCGTCCGTGGATCGCCGCCGTATGGCTCTTGCCGTATCCGAATCAGCACGGCGTGTGGGTGAACTTTACTTCGCCGCTGATCTGGGATGTGTTCGCCGTGTCGACATACTTCGCCGTCTCGCTGGTGTTCTGGTACATCGGCATTATTCCCGACTTTGCAACACTTCGCGACCGTGCAGTTACCAAAGTGAAGAAGACGATCTTCACGATCTTGAGTTTAGGATGGAGATTTTCGAACCGGCATTGGCAGCATTACGAACGCGCCTATTTGATTATGGCGGGTTTTGCCACGCCGCTGGTGCTCTCGGTGCATACCATTGTGAGTTTTGATTTCGCGGTTTCGATCATTCCTGGCTGGCATACAACGATCTTCCCGCCGTACTTTGTCGCGGGCGCCATCTTCTCCGGATTCGCAATGGTGCAGAATGTGCTCATCGTGACGCGGAAAGCGTTCCACTTCGAACATCTCATTACGCTCGACACGATCGAGAAGATGAATAAGATCATGCTGCTCACCGGTTCCATGGTCGGGTATGCGTATATGATGGAATTTTTTATCGCATGGTACAGCGGAAATGCCATTGAACGATTTGTCTTTATCAATCGCGCGTTTGGTCCATATTGGTGGGCATACTGGATCATGTTTACCTGTAACGTGGTGTCGCCGCAATTATTCTGGTCCAAAAAGATCCGCACATCGCTTCTTGCGTCGTTCATCATTGCGATCTTTATCAATATCGGAATGTGGTTCGAACGGTTCGTAATCGTGGTGACCTCGCTGTCGCGCGACTTCTTACCCTCAAGCTGGGGAATGTTCATTCCGACGATGTGGGATTTCGGTCTGCTGATCGGAAGTTTCGGTTTGTTCTTCACTCTGGTCCTTTTATTTGTGAAAGCGTTGCCTGCAATTTCCATGGCGGAGATCAAAGCAGTGGTGCCGGGTGCTCAACCGTTGCATTATGGAGATGGAGGGTTCCATGGCTAAAAAATTGTATTCGCTTACAGCGATCTTTACTACTCCGAATGAGATTATCAAAGCCGCAAAAGCTGTTCAAGAAGCCGGCTATTCCAAATATGACGTTCACACACCATATCCGCTACACGGAATGGATGATGCGATGGAATTAAAAGAGACCAAGCTCGGTTTCGTCACACTTGCCGCTGGAATCATGGGCGCAACGGGAATGATCTCGTTCGCATCGTGGGTGGCATCGGTCGATTATCCCCAGGTGATCGGCGGAAAACCGTACTGGTCGTGGCCCGCATTCGTTCCCGTTACGTACGAGATCGCCGTATTAATGGCGGTTCTTCTCACCGTTGCCGCGCTGATCGTATTCTTCTTTAAGTTCCCGAACGTGAGCCATCCTCTGCACGACACGCCGTACATGAAAAAGGTGTCAGCGGATAAATTTGGCGTGAGCATTCAGGCGGAGGATCCGAAGTTCAATGAAAAAGTGGTCGGCGATCTTCTGAAAAATCTCGGCGGTGAAGTGAGTCCGGTCTATTATTCCGAAGAATTTTTGGATTTTAAACCGCAGTTGTTCGAACCCAAATTCATTCTGCTTCTTGCGGGCATTGCGGTCGTTTCTGCCGGCGGCGGATATGCGACATGGAATAAATTGCTGTATCTTCCTCCGTTCGATTGGATGATGGAACAACCGAAATCGAAGCCGCAGTCCCACAGCGAATTTTATGCCGATGGTTTTGCGATGCGACCTCCCGTGGAAGGATCGATCGCCCGCGGTTTCATCCCGTATCCCTACAAAGGGAAACCGGACGAAGCGGCGAAGTATCTCGTCAATCCGCTGCTGCCGACCAAAGAAGTATTGGCATTGGGAAAGAAAAAATATCTCACGTTCTGTTCGCCGTGCCATGGAAATTTCGGAAGCGGAGACAGCCGCCTGCAGGGACAGTTCCCGAATCCTCCGACGCTTCATTCGGACAAAGTACGAATCTGGTCCAACGGAAGTATTTACCATGTGATCACCGATGGACAGAATGTGATGCCGTCGTATCAGTACCAAATAACCCGCGAAGAGCGTTGGGCAGTTGTTCATTACATCCGTACATTAGAGCGTGCGCTCAATGCAAAGGAGTCTGATCTACAATGAGTGACACTCACGAAACAGTGATCTATCCGAAAAAAGAATTACCGGCAAAATATGTGCAGACCGGTTGGGCGTTGGTGGCTGCCGGCTTTATCCTTGCCGCAGTTTCGTATATTGACGATCCGCACCGCGCTGCCTATAATAATCTGATCGGTTTCGCATTCCTTGCCAGTGTCGCCGTCGGCGCGGTGTTCTACATCGCATTGGAATACATTGCCGGCGCGGTATGGAGCACGCCGTTCCGCCGTGTGTCCGAATTTCTGGCGGCGTTATTGCCGTTCGTCGTGATCCTTTCGATCCCGCTGTTCTTCCAGATGCACGATCTGTTCCATTGGACGCACGATGAGGCGGTGGCATCAGATAAGATCCTGCAGAGCAAGACGCCGTATCTGAACGTGGAATTCTTCGTCATCCGTTTTGTAGTGATGATGGCAATCTGGGGATTATTCTATTATCTGTTCCGGAAAAATTCTCTCAAGCAGGATATGGATAAGGATCAGAAACATACGCGCACAAATATTAAATTGGCGGGCGCCTTCCTGCCGATCTTTGCGATTTCCATTTCGGTCTTTGCCATCGATTGGCTGATGAGTTTGGAACCGCACTGGTTCTCCACGATGTTCGGCGTCTATTATTTTACCGGAACGATCATCTGTGCGCTCGCCGTGATCACCTATATTGTGGTGGTGTTGAGCGAGCGGGGATATTTCTTCCAGGGGATCGGCAAAGATCATTATTACAGTTTCGGCGCGTTGCTGTACGCGTTGACGGCATTCTGGGCATACATTGCCTTCAGTCAATTTATGCTGATTTGGTACGCGAACCTGCCGGAAGAGAATTTCTGGTTCATTGCGCGATGGAAGAACGGCTGGGAATACGTCTCTGTGGCGATGGTGCTCTTTCACTTTTGGGTTCCGTATTTTATGTTATTGTCCCGTCCGTCGAAAATGGATACGGGAAATTTGAAACGCTCATCATTGTTACTGATCGCCGTTCATTTTTTGGATCTGTACTGGTTGGTTGTGCCGACATTTCACGAGTCGCCGGTGTTCGGTTATGAGGAGATCGCATTCCCGTTATTGACCATCGGATTGATCATCATTGTATTTGCGATGCAGGCGAAAAAATACAATCTCGTGCCGATCGGCGATCCGAAATTACAACGCGGTATGGATTTTCATCTCTAAAAAGGTTTTGAACGTATGCAGATTAACGATGAAATAGATTTTAAAGAACTGTTGAAGAATCCGATTCGATTGTTCGGACTGACGTACGTCTATTTTCTTCTCGTCGGCGGATTCATCGGTGCATATTACATCTGGCATATGAACGATGTGACACGCAACGAGATCAGACCGGTCGTGTTAAAAGATTCTACCCAATTCGTTCTGGATATTCCGATGCAGCGGGGCGCATTGATCGCTCCGGTGAACGTGACCGAGGTTGGCGTTGCCTCCAAGGCGCTGATCGATAGAGGGGCGAATCTCTACAAGTCGAATTGCGCCTCGTGCCACGGCGATAACGGAATGGGAGATGGATTAAGCGCCGCGGCGATGACCGTAAAACCGAGGAACTTCCATTCCGCCGAAGGATGGAAGAACGGGCGCAAAGTGTCGCAGATCTACAAGACATTGCACGAAGGAATTTTGCAAAGCGGAATGCCGGCGTTCAATTACACTTCAGCGGAAGATCGTTTTGCGATGATCCATTACATCCGCACATTTGCGGCAGATTTCCCGAAGGACAGTTTGTCCGAATTACTTGAACTGGAAAAAGTGTACACGCTTTCCAAGGGTTCGCAGCTTCCCGCGCAAATTCCCGTGAAAATTGCGCTGCAGATTGTTGCCAAAGATTGTGAAGACGACGTGAAGTTAGTCGATGAATTCAGTGCAAGCATGGCGGATACGAAAAACGAAGAACTCGGAGCGAAGATCGCGATGGCGGTAAGCAACAATCAACATAAGATCGTCACCGCAGCTCTTGCCGCAAAGGGAAAGAATCTTGATGATTTCATCAAGATCGTTTCTTCCGATCCGGCAATGATCGGCTTCAAAGCTTCGGTGGTGCGTCTTTCCGGCGAAGAGTGGAGTACGTTGTACAGTTATTTATCAAAAGTGAATAGAGAGAAGAAGAGTTAAACGGCAGAGCGGGCATTCGTGATAGTGCCATTTCCAAAAATAAATATTTTGCTTTTGCGACCCCCTCTCAATCTCCCCCTTTCAGGGGAAGAAGACAATTTCCCTCCCCTGCAAGGGGAGGGTTAGGGTGGGGTCATTTGTTTGAAGGGAAAATATATTTCTGGAAATACGACTTTATTTATTTGAAAACAGCAATAGAGACGTGGCGAGAACCCTCTCACTAGAAAAGAATCCTTGGAATTTGACTCAATTATCAAGATTGGACATAACCAAGAGGAGCTTTTCATCCACGTCTCTAGTACCCGTACAATATCATTGTCAGTTAAGAATATCTGACCTACCGAGAGTAAAGAAAGACAGAGGAGTAATACTGTGAAAAAGATCAGTGTGTTTGTGTTGTTGGTGTTTAGTTCTTTGATGTCGCTGGCAAAAGATTCGACGCAAAAGATCGAGATTGGTATCGATGAAAAGATCGGTCAAACGATCCCTCTGGATGTAGAGTTCTTTGATGAAAAAGGATATCTCGTTGCTCTGAAAGATGTCATCAAGAAGCCGACGATCCTGAATTTTGTCTATTACCGTTGTCCCGGCATTTGCAGTCCGATCCTTATAGAGTTGACGACGATTGTTAATCACATCGATCTGGAGATGGGGAGAGATTTTCAGATACTGACGGTGAGTTTTGATGAGCGGGAGAAACCGGAGTTGGCTGCGGCGAAGAGAGAAAATTATTTCGGTCTGCTGAAGAAGCAGATTCCCGATGATTCGTGGAAGTTCTTGACCGGGGATAGTGCGGCGATCCACCGGTTGACCGACGCGGCGGGGTTCATGTTCAAGCGGGAAGGAAATGATTTTTTGCACGCGGGGGCGATCATAGCGGTCAGTCCTGAGGGGAAGATCGCACGGTACTTATACGGAACGCAGTACCTTCCGTTCGATGTGAAGATGGCGATCACCGAAGCAAGTGAAGGACGAACGGGACCGACGATCACAAAGATTCTCAGTTACTGTTACAGTTACAATCCCGATGGCAGGAAATATGTGTTTGATGTAACGCGTGTCGCCGGCGCGGTTATTCTGTTGTTTGCGGTGGCCTTTGTTGTATATCTAACTGTTAAACCTAAAAAAGTTCAATCGTGAGGTGAGTAGTATGGCGAATGTTGCAATGCCCGCCGATCCGAAGGATGCTTCGCATGCGGAGCGTACTTCGTATAAAATAGAAGCAAGTTTTCTCGACGTATCGACGAATAAATACAAAGGTATTCTTTCGTGGCTGCTGACCGTTGACCACAAGCGTATCGGATTGTTGTATTTATATACGATGATGGCGTTCTTTACCGTTGCCGTCGGCTTCGGATTTATGATCCGTTTGGAATTGCTCACCCCCGGTAAAACGGTGATCGATGCCCAGACGTACAATCAGTTCTTCACCCTGCACGGTATTATCATGATCTTCCTGTTCATCATTCCGGGATTGCCGGCGGTGTTCGGGAATTTCTTTTTGCCGATCATGATCGGCGCGAAGGATGTGATCTTTCCCCGCATCAATCTGTTCTCCTGGTACTTGTTCATCATCGGCGGACTTATTGCCGTTACCGCGTGGCTGATGCCGGGAGGTTCTACCGATACGGGATGGACGTTCTATGTTCCGTATTCGGTCCGCACAACAACGAATGTAATTCCTGCGTTAACGGCGGCGTTCGTCATCGGTTTCTCATCGATTCTGACCGGCATCAATTTCGTCACGACGATCCACCGCATGCGTGCGCCGGGAATGTCGTGGTTTAAGATGCCTCTTTTCATCTGGTCGTTGTATGCAACGGCGTGGATCCAGATCCTTGCGACACCGATCATCGGTATCACGCTGGCGCTGGTCATCATCGAACGGACGTTGGGCGTCGGGATCTTCGATCCGACACTCGGCGGAGATCCGGTGTTGTATCAGCACTTGTTCTGGATCTATTCTCACCCGGCGGTGTATATCATGGTGCTTCCGGCGATGGGAATCGTCTCGGAGATCATTCCTGTGTTTGCGCGCCGCACGATCTTCGGATATAAGTTCATCGCATTTTCCAGCATCGCCATCGCGCTCTTCGGTTCGCTCGTGTGGGCGCATCATATGTTCACTGCGGGTATGAGCGACACAGCGATGTTCGTGTTTTCATTTTTAACTTTTGCGGTCTCTATTCCCAGTGCCATCAAAATATTCAACTGGGTTTCAACATTGTATAAAGGTTCGATCCAAGCCGATCCGCCGTTACTGTATGTTCTATCATTTATATTCCAATTTGCCATCGGTGGATTTACGGGATTGATGCTCGGCACTTTGTCGGTGAATATCCATCTGCAGGATACTTCGTTCGTAGTCGCTCACTTTCACTATGTCATGTTTGGAGGGACCGGATTCGGAATCTTCGCCGCGATGCATTACTGGTTTCCGAAGATGTTCGGGAAGATGTACAATCTGAAAGTTGCCACATGGGCGTGGGGGATCGTGACGATCGGATTTAATGCGTTATATTTTCCGTTGTTCGTTTCTGGTTATCTCGGTATGCCGCGGCGTTATTACGACTATCTCCCGGAATTTCAGATCTATCATGTCGTTTCGACGGTCGGTTCGTGGATCTTGGTCATCGGTCTCATTATCATGTTTACCAACTTGTACGTCGGGATGCGACGCGGGAAAAAAGCACCGGCAAATCCGTGGGGCGGAGAGACGCTCGAGTGGACAGTGCAATCGCCGCCGATCGTGGAGAACTTCCATGAGATCCCGAAGATCAGCAAAGGTCCGTACGATTATTCCGAATATGAAATTGCCGCTGCAAAGGAGGCAAAGTAAGTGAGTTCTTCTGCACACGCACATGTCGTCCATCGAGACGATTACGGTTCCAAAATGGGGATGTGGCTATTTCTTTTCACCGAACTAATATTATTCGGTGGTTTATTTTTAGTATATGCGGTGTATCGATTCGTTCATCAACAGGAATTCCATATCGCCGCACAGGAATTGAACACGACCATCGGGTTGATCAACACGATCATTCTGCTCACCAGCAGTATGACAGCGGCAATGTCCATCACGGCAATGCAAAAGGGAAACGTCCGTTTTTCGATAGGGCTCGTGGTGGTGACGATCATGTTCGCGTTCGCTTTTATGGTGAACAAATATTTTGAGTGGAGCGCAAAGATCCACCACGGTATTTATCCCGGCAGCAAGGAATTGTTGAACAAGCCGGACGGTGAGATTCTCTATTTTGGTTTGTATTACGTGATGACCGGATTACACGCGCTGCACGTCATTTTCGGTGTCACGTTCTTTGTCTTTGTGCTGGCATTGATGCGCACCAGTACGATCAATCCGACCTCCTACGTGAAGTTAGAGAATGCCGCATTGTACTGGCACTTGGTCGATTTGATTTGGATTTTCTTATTCCCATTATTCTATTTGATTCATTAATTAGTTGAACCTTAAAAAGCGCGAGTTATGCCATGAGTGTATTAAAATGATTCAGAAATGTCTCAGATTTCACATAATAAGAAAATAAACTCATGGCATAACTTTGTGAATTAGACTTTTTAAGTCTACGACTCGTAGAGGGACAACTAATTAGAAATGTAGGACGGGACTCCAGTCCCGTCCCCCCTTTCTTAAAGTAGTTACTCTACCTAAATCAGTCGAATCTGGAGATTCGACTTACAGAGAAAAAAAGAAATTATTGTTGAGGTTTTTATGAGCGATCAACATCATCCTTCGGATCACGAAGAAACACACCTGCGTGCCGAAGCACCGCACTCCGGTGCGCAGGCACACGTCGTTGAATACGGCAAATATATCTTTATCTGGCTTGCGCTGTTGGCATTCACGGGTATTACGGTATCGGTTGCCGGTATCAATCTCGGCAACTGGACTGTCGTGATCGCTTTGTTGATCGCTTCGGTGAAATCGTGGTATGTGCTCAACTACTTCATGCACATGAGGTATGAGGACAGCGTGTTTAAAGTGTTCATCAGTGTCGCGATGGTGACTTTAGCGATCTTCATCGCACTAACGTTTTTAGATTATTCTTTTGTGAGGTAATTGAATGTTCAGGTCAGCGTCAAATTTTGCCGACAGCGTTGATGCGGTCTTTTTATATATCGTGGTCTTATCGTTGATCGTTCTGGTGGGAATTACGGTGGCGATGATCTATTTCGTCATTCGCTACAGCAGAAAACGCAATCCCGTACCGAAGAATATCGAAGGGAATCTCACGCTCGAGATCTTATGGACGACTATTCCGCTGGTGCTGTTCCTGAGCATGTTCTATTTCGGCTGGGTCGGATATAAGGAGATGCGCGCCATACCGGCCGATGCGCTGCACATTAATGTCACCGCCCGCATGTGGCAATGGAGTTTCGAGTATCCTAACGGATTGAAGACCGATACGTTGTATGTTCCTGTGAACACAGCGGTCAAAGCCGATCTCTATTCGTTGGATGTGAATCATGCGTTCTTCATCCCCGCGTTCCGTGTGAAGAAGGATGTCTATCCGAACAAGAAAAACGATGTCTGGTTCAAATCGGAGAAGACCGGGAGATATGATATCGCCTGCGCCGAATATTGCGGTTTGAACCATTCATATATGTATTCCGCCGTTCATGTGATGGAACAACCTGATTTTGATCGGTGGTATGCCGATGCGTCACAAAAGGCAGGTTTACAACCCACACTCGTTTCCGAAGTGAAAAAATAAAAATCAATTTGGTGTAAACAACAATGGATTTCCTGAAACAGATTGCGTTGCCCCAATCAGCCAGTCATATCTCGGTTCTGCACTTTGTGCTGAACTTTATCTACATCATCCTTGTGCCGTTCGTCAGTTATCTGTTCGGCGCGCTGGTTTTGTCGCTGTATTACGGACGTCAGGGGAGAAAACGGAATGACGTGCAGGCGCTCCGATTTTCGAAAGATGTACTAGATCATGTTCTGCCGAACAAGAGCATTCTCTTCTTATTCGGCGTTATTCCTTATTTGGCATTGGTATTTGCATATGCACAGTTACTGCAAGGAACATCGGCGATCAGCGTCGGAGTATTGACCTGGGGAGCGATCTTGTTTACGGCAGCGGCTGCCTTTGCGGCATCGTATCATTCTGCATTAAAAATAAGCACGGTACTTGAAGGTGTCACCCTGCAATCGGATGAGGCGGAGGGTTTTCGTTTGCAAGCGGTCGAGACAAAACGGACTTCCGGCAAATATGCACTTCTCTTCTCCATCGCGTCGGTCTTCTTATTGATCGCCGGAACAACTCTGGCAGCAAATCCCGCGAATTGGGAAACCGTTTCATCGGTGGTCGGATTGGTGTTTTCCGTTGACGTCTTGGTGCGGTTACTTCAGTTTGTTATGCTGTCGTTTGCTGTGACCGCAGTGGGAACAATCTATTTCACCTTCAGTTGGGAAGGGGGGATGAAGGGCATTAGTGAAGAGTATGCCGTGTATATCAGAAATAAGACTCTTCCATTGGGACTGATATCCATTATATTGCTGCCGTTGTTCGTTGCACTCACGATTATCCTTACGCCGGTCAGCGGCCTTTCCGGAACTGTATTCGGATCAGCAATCCTTGCGATTCTCTTCCTGTTTCTGGCGAGTCATTTTGTGTACGGTATGATCAAGAATTTTCAGCCGACGTATGCCGGGAATGCATTCTTCCTTTTGATCTTTGTTTTTCTGTTCGTCATCGTTCAAGAGACCACCACACTGTCCAAGGCGACACAAAAACATTCGGCGTTGCTCGCCTTTCAGTTCGACCGATACCATGATGAATTGCTTGCGAGCATGGGGATCAGTTTGAGCGTCATCAGCGGGGAAGAGATCTTTTCGGCAAAGTGTTCTGCGTGTCATGAATTCGGGCAGAAGAAAGTCGGTCCGGCGTATAAAGACGTTCTTCCCAAGTACGAGAACGACAAAGCGAAATTGGTTTCGTTTGTTCTTAATCCCCAAAAGATCGATCCGGCATTCCCCCCGATGCCGAATCAGGGATTGAAACCTGCAGAGGCAGATTCGATTGCATCGTATATCATTACGATGTATAAACAATCAAAGTAAGTTTTTTCGTTGCTACTTTCTGTTGTTGCCGATGCTTCTGAGTATTCAGGGGTATTTTTTTTAGTCGAAAAAAAAGAGGAAAATCTTATGAAAAGAACCATCACGCTTTTGGCGCTTCTACTGTGTATCGTTGTTTTTTCGGATGCCAGAACAAAACGCAAATACGGAAAGGCGCTGACATTGAAGGAAAAAATAAAAATATCTGAAATTATCGGAGCGCCGGAAAAATACAACGGGAAAAAAGTTCAAGTAGTAGGACCGATTGTTGGAGTATGCGAAATGCGCGGATGCTGGATCAAAGTTGGCAGTGACAAAGAGATGGAATCGATTCGTTTCAAAGTCGAAGATGGCGTGATCGTTTTTCCGATGGAGATCAAAGGACAAAGTGTTGTTGCCGAAGGTGTCGTCAGCGTAAAGGTATATTCGAAAGAGGAATTGATCGAACAGGGGAAAAAGCATGCGAAAGAAGAAGGAACTGCTTTCGATCCTTCCACGGTGAAAGGTCCGAAGACCGTGATCCAAATTAATGGCGAAGGGGCGGTCGTCGGGAAATAATGGCATTTAACTGGCGGCGTTGGAATAAGATCCTGCATCGCGACATTGGGTACCTCAGTGTCGCGATGGTGTTTATCTATGGCATCTCCGGTCTGGCAGTGAATCATATCGCCGATTGGAATCCGAATTATACTCATGGGGAGTTCTAAAAATCCAAAATCTCAAAAAGCAAATCACAAATAAATCTCAA